>Ga0222712_10000037_pt1 | contig 176588 bp, 159 predicted proteins | sample C33_657DmetaG_FD_165043 | JGI IMG/M metagenome (GOLD analysis project Ga0222712, IMG submission 165043) | Estuarine water microbial communities from San Francisco Bay, California, United States - C33_657D | ecosystem: Environmental > Aquatic > Marine > Unclassified | place: USA: California...
TCCAACTGTTATCAGTTGGGGGTTTTTCTTGTCTGTTTGCGCCGGTTCCCGCGTGTTGTTGGGGGTTCCTGCGGACTTCGCCAGCCGCCCGAATTGGCCGTTCCGGGCCACATTCCACTCTCTCCTGGACAGTCCTCGCTCCAGCCGCGCTCCCTTGAGCTGGCCCGAAGTCCGCAAAGACCACCAATCACACCTATACAGATCAAAGAGTTACGCGCGGACGAATCAAGCTGTTGGATTGCAGCATTGGCTAGCCAAGTGAGCCCGCCCTAATTCGCGCGACGGACTCTAAAGCAAAGTGCTACGAAGGACGAACGCGACATTGATGCGAACATAGGCACGCTTTTCGCAAAACCAAACTTTGCTGGCATGTGAACGCACTAGCAGAAACAACACGTTCGGTGCGAATATCAAATTATTCGAAACATTATTGCTCGACACCACCAACTACACATTACTCAATATCAATATGAATTGAAGCTTTGACAACGCGCGGACAATCGACGCAATCAAGAGCGATCTCACTGAGGAGCAGCGTGTACGAAATCGAAATGCATGAGATGTCGGAAGCGTTCCTCTCGTGCTGGAAGGCAGCGGGCATCCACTTGAGCAGGCAAGTCGATGGTGGAATTCAATCATGGCTCCGCGCGCACCCCTACCCTCCGTTCCTGGAGCATTTGTCGTTCCGCCTGGGCAATCAATTGTTCTTCGTGCGCGTCGAGGACGTTGATGGGAAAGTGCGGGGCCCTGGAAATTCACAGGGGTTCATCACGGCTGCCAGGATGGCCAACGGTCGAGCCTGCATCCTGCCAATGAAGAAGAAGCTTTTCGGTGGCGCTTGGGTGGCAGACATGCCGGGATGGGGCTTGCTGGACCCCGATACCAGAAGGTCGATCGATCCAGTCGCTTTGGTTACGGACCAAAAGATCGAGATGACGCCCTGGGAGGTTCGCGACATGGCCGTGCAAGTGGTCCGCAACCATCTGGACAAGCAAGGCTTCGAGTTGATGTCCTGGCAGGGCAATCCGGAGGTGGATCCATCAATCTGGTTCATCGGCCAGTCCAAACGGCCGGAGTGGGTGGTGGTGCGTTCCGCAATTTTTCCGGCTGGTAACGCCGAGCGCCCGAGCAACTGGCACGCGATTGCAGCCAGCTGCGCCAAGATGAGCACCATTGGTCACTTTGCCTGTGTCGCATTTGCAAGCGTAGATGAGATCTTCGACCACGGCGCGGAGAAACCTATGCCGCTGTGGCGTGGACATGGAATGCATGTTCGATTTACTGGGCTTGAGTGAGTTAGGGCCAAATCTAGCAAGAACGAGAAGATGAGCATGGAAGATCACGACGACGAGGATGGTGGAGATGACTTCGACGAACGTGAGCGATTCGAGAATCTGCTCGAAGAGGTTGATGCTGTCGCGGACCCTTCGACCGAACACGACAGCGAGGGGGGCCAGGGATGTCTTCAGTCTGCGCAATCTACTACGTCGAATCGGCGGACAAGGCCAAAGATGCGATGGCTCGGCTTTTGAGAGGGAATGATCAGTGATTCGCTGTTCCGCGACGGTCGTTCTCCTTCACCCCGAAGACTATTCGATGCGCGACGACGGGATTGATCGCGCTGATTTCGCTGCGCCCCTTGCAGGATTTGATTTGGCATGAGACTCCGAATCGCAATCGCTGTGCTGATGACATTGCTCGGCATGTATGCAGTCTGGATCGAGCCAAATTGGATCGAGGTCAGCATCCATGACATGCGGTCGGGCAACGCAGGAGATGAGATCCGAGTCGTCCAACTCTCAGACTTACATATTCAAGACTTGACTAGCCGTGAGTTAGAAGTTGCCAGCCGAGTCAATGCTCTCAAACCCGATTTAGTGGTTCTCTCTGGCGACGTAATTGATAGGCAGGATCGGTTGCCGACACTCCATTCCTTTCTTGCAGCTTTGGGTGATACGCCCATCGTTGCTGTTTTGGGTAATTGGGAGTATTGGGCTGACGTGGATTTTCATGCGTTACGCAATGAGTACCGACACCACGGTATACGCCTTTTGGTGAATGAGGTGGCGTCTTATCAGATTCGGCACCGCACTCTTAACATCGTCGGCCTGGACGATTTCACTGCAGGCCAACCAGACGATGAACTCTGGAACGCGCACTTGAACGGCAGCACTGCGGTGCTCGTTCAACACTCACCAGGTTATTTTGAGAAATTGCCAATCAAGACACGTTCACAAAATTTCAATTTATGCCTTGCAGGGCATACCCATGGAGGGCAGGTCACTCTTTTTGGATGGCCCATATGGAAGCCGCCCGGCAGTGGCTCTTTCACATCGGGGTTGTATGACACGACGGATTGCAAGCTCTATGTCTCGAAGGGGCTCGGGATGTCACTTTTGCCTGTCAGATTTGGGGCTCGACCAGAGATCGCTGTGTTTGATCTTTGAGATTAGATCGAAAAGCAAAGCAATATGTCTACGGCCAATATCACCGTCGTCAAGGGCAATATCGTGAGGCAAACCGATTGCGACGGTATCGTCAATTCAGCAAATCAGAATCTGCGGGCAGGTACGGCATAACTTGATTGGCTGTTCCTGCGATTTCGATGGGCGTGTACGGTTATCCAGCGGAGGAGGCTATTCCGATTCTGGTGCGTGCTGCTTCAGAAACGGCAGGGTCGCTTAAAAACTTACTGGAGATTCGGTTCGTGGTCGTGAGCGATGAACTCTTGCAACTTTTCGGTCGTTCAATCGCGCAGCAAATTGAGGGGTAAAAAATGGCAAAACCTGTTGAATCGGTTCCCGGAGTTTACCGACCTAGAAAAGAGCTCTTGAACACTACAAGGAATTTCTGCATCGGTATCGGGACGGGGAGCGTGTCGCTGCCCCGAGCGACCACGCTGACCTCGTCGCCCTCATCGAACGGTATGACCCTATTCTTGAAGAGGTTGGTGAGCCGGCGAAGGGTTGCGGCCAGATCGATCACTTCGAGCGGTGCCTGAACACCGGAACGGGCTGGAGCAACTCCGGCTTTTGGGTGGTGCGCCAAGACGGGTCCGCCACGGACTTTTCGTACATCCGGGCCGTGAAAGGACTGCCAGGGGATCGGTCGAAGGATTTCTATGGCGCATGCCGGGAGGCTGTCACACTTGCTATCGTTCTGGCCAAGAAGCGCGCCTTCGCGGAGCATGGGGACGCTCATGAGTTGGTTGCATGCGAACTGACTGGTGTGATGGTCAGCATCGACGACGCCCATCTGGATCATGCTTGGCCGAACTTCTCCCACATCGTCAGTGGCTTCCGGGCGGCCAGGGGCTGGTCAAGTGACATCCCGGATGGAATCGTATCCGCTCCCGCTGACGGGCAGACGACGCCAACATTCGTCGACAAGGCAGTCGCGGATGCCTTCCGGGACTACCACCACAACCAGGCGATGCTGCGAATCCTCTCCAAGTCGGCCAATCTCCAGACTGCGGCTCAAGCTCGACGACCAAAGATTGCGCGACCGGTAAGGCCAAGCTGATCGTTTGCGGACGCGGGTTCAATTCCGCAAATGGGAATCGAACTGGCGTCCTGTCTGATGCAATTGGCTAGTGACCCGGGTCAGGCAGCATTGTTAGGATCGTTGGCAGTTCGGGCTGGATTCCGCACCTTTTCGCAGGAGCCCGCAGGAGTTCGTAATAGTCCGCACGGACTGACGGTAGGTTGTTGATTTTGAACAACCCGCTTGATCAGTCCGCGCTTGTGGACTGCGGACTTTCAATGTGGCGCATGACGGCCGCCGTGAGCCTCTTCATGTCGCAAAACGTCGGCACTTATCAATAACTGCCGACGAAACCGAACACATCAGCCAGCACTGGCTTGAGCCGTTGGTGTTTTGGTCGACGTCGCCAAGCACGATTCCTCGTAGGCTTCGATGTCGACCTGCCCATACAGCACGCATCCCTTCAGCTTCATGAATTTCGGCCCGATACCTTCGCTGCGCCAGCGCTCGAGGCAGGCCTCGCTGAGATGCCAGCGCGCGGCCAGTTGTTTTTGGTTGAAGTGAACAAGTTCCATTTTGGTCTTCTTCCGAATGAGTTGGCAGGAGTCCATGAAGGCGCTGTTCCGCTCGCCAGCCAAGCGATTGTTGTGACCATCTCATCCCAATGAGGGACCGTGGCGCAGTTCGGGCATGTATTCGGCGAACTGCGCGACACTGGGTGTAAAGGGCTGTCAATGTGGAAGCAGGACACGCACAAAATTCCCGATCGGGAAATATATAGCCAATCCACGGCCTAATCGCACTCAGCATTCCCGATCGGGAAATATCGCTTGCACATAGTCCGGTTGTGGCTGATAATTTCCCGAACGGGAAACTGAGCAAGCCATGACATCCATTCGATCACCCCAACAACTCGGCGATGCACTGCGTGCCGCTCGCAAGCAGCTCGGGCTGACCCAGCCCCAATTGGCGCTGGCGGCAGGGGTGGGTGTGCGCTTCATTGTCGACCTTGAAGCAGGCAAGCCCACCTTAAGACTGGAAAACGTACTGCGGGTCATTGATGCATTGGGTGGAGAGGTCCAGTTAAGCGGGTTGCCATCATCTGTGACCAATGATCAACGCGAGGGTGGCGACCATGGCGCATGAACTGGAAGTCTGGCTATTCGCAGATCGTGTCGGCACGTTGGCGCTGGTCGATGGGCGGCTAAACTTTTGCTACACACCCGGTTGGCTGTCACACAAAGACGCCGTTGCCTTGTCCGCCTCACTCCCCCTGCAAGCGGAGCCGTTCGACGATCGCAAAACGCGTCCCTTCTTTGCGGGTCTTCTACCTGAAGGGCAAATGCGCCGCCTGATTGCGCAGCAGTTCCAGGTGTCTGGCCAAAACGACTTTGCGCTGCTGGACCACATCGGCGGCGAATGCGCCGGGGCCGTGACCTTCCTTCAGCCCGGCCAGGGTTTACCTGTGCCAACACGCAGCGATGACGTTCAATGGCTGAGCGACGACGAAGTCGTTGCCATCCTGGACGAATTGCCGCGCCGCCCCATGCTGGCTGGCAAAGACGGCTTGCGGCTTTCTTTGGCGGGAGCTCAGGACAAACTGCCGGTGGTCTTTGATGGTGCGCGCATCGGGCTGCCCCTCAATGGAACACCCAGCTCGCACATCTTGAAGCCAGCCATTCACGCGGTTGACGATAGCGTGATCAACGAAGGGTTTTGCATGGCGCTGGCTGAGGCCATGCAGCTCAAGCCAGCGAAATCGAAAGTTCACTTTGTGCTGGATCGCTCGTTTCTGCTGGTTGAACGCTACGACCGACTGATTGATGCCCAGGGGCAGCGGCAACGGCTTCATCAAGAGGACTTTTGCCAGGCACTGGGCGTGGTGCCCGAAATGAAGTACCAGAATGAAGGTGGCCCGGATCTGGTCCAGTGTTTTGATCTGGTGCGCAGTGCGACGCGCCCCAGTGCACCGCAAGTCCTGCGACTGCTCGACTACGTGATCTTCAATGCGCTGATCGGCAATCATGATGCGCACGCCAAGAACTTCTCTCTGCTGTACTCAGGCAAGGCCCCTGTTCTGGCACCGTTTTACGACACGCTGTCGACGGCGGTGTATCCAACCCTGACGCAGAAGATGGCGATGAAAATCGGCAGCAAGTACAAGTTCAGCGAAGTGCAGGCGCGGCACTGGGAGCAGTTTGCAGAAGGCGTGGGGTTTACCAAGGCGCAGGCCAAACGGCGCATTCTGGAATTGGCAAAGTCACTGCCCGCGACGGCGCGCAAGCTCCAGTCTGACCCGGGGCACAGTTTTGCTGGCAATGCCGTGGTTGAGCAAATCAATACCTTGATTGAACAACGCTGCGCCCTGACGATTCGGCGGCTCACCGACCCCGCCGCCGACAATGACGCAGCCGTCGAACCCTCGGTCTGAACCGTCATGCGGACGCGGGTTCTACCCCGTGTTTGGGAATTGAACTGGCGCTGGAAAGCAGATGGGTTTGATGCCCGTTTCCGGTGACAACCAAGGTTGGAAAACCTGTGTGCAGGTCTACAATCAAGCAGGCTTTTCGATGGAGTTCGCAATGGTTCGCAGCAGCCCGCAGCACTTTGATTGCGTACTTTCAATAGTCGTTGGGTGCGGGGTGGCATCCCTCCACCAATCACCAAGGCCCGTGCTTGCGCAACGAAGCACGGGTCTTTTATTCGGCCGAATCAGGCGTCGAACTTGTGTCGTTAAGTGTTCAAGAGAACGCAGGACAACCACGGCCAAGAAGCAGCCTTTCCCGCATGTAACACCGGACGTAACACGAGTCGAATTGCCGCCGAAGTCGTGTGACATGACACCAACAAGCAGGCCGGAATTCGCTACCGACGCTGAGTTTCCAGATTGGTCCACGCTGCGCGGTGACGATTCAGTGGTTCAGCGTTCTCGGCAGCATGAAAACCAGGATTGAACTGGATCAGCCATGAGTGCGTAATCCAACCTGAAAGAATGTGACGCGGCGCCAACTCATTTACTTGGGTCAGGCCCATTTTCCTGCAGTGACATGCGCACCATTGCGCTGACCGGAAGAGAGCTATCAGAATGAATTCTCCCTTGCATGGCACTTCCCCCTCCAGGCAGGGCACCATCGCCCGCTATCTCGCCGGCACCGGATGCGCACTGTGGCTGCTGGTCATGGTGTTGCAGCCCGATGTGGGATTCAGTGCGCCGCTGCACTGGATGGGCTTTCTGTGGTTACTGAAGATAGCAAGCGGCCTGGCGTTGCTGCAGTGCGTGCTGTACCTGCTCAGTCGCATCCAACAGTTTCAGACACTGCCCCTGTGGCTGCTGCTGGCTGGAAGCGGCATCGTGGGATCGGCCTTGCTGACTCCGCTTTACTGGCTGCTTGGCGAAGGACTGATGCAGGCTGTCCTGGGCTTTCAGGCAAACCTCGACGACATGGATACACTCGGCACCCAGGCCGGCTTTGGCTGGTCAGCGCTGCTGCAAGAATTTGGCGAACTGGTCGGGCCGGTGTCAGCGTCCTGGATGCTGATCTCTTGGCCTCGCCTGCCAGGCTTGTTGCCGCCGCTGATGGTGCTGCCGGATGACCTGAGCACTTCAAAGGATGCGACTGTGCCTGCCCTGGCCGTTGCTGCCGCGCAGGGTGCCCGTCCTGCCTGGCGCGATGCCCTTCCGAGTGAACTGGGCGATGACATCATCGCTGTCAGCTCGGAGCTGCAGTACCTTCGCGTGTGGACATCCCGAGGTACCGCCCTGATCCTCGGAGCCCTGCAGGATGTCGAGAATGCAGAAGGATCGGCCGGCATTCGTGTTCATCGCTCGTGGTGGGTGCACGCGAAGCATGTCCGCAGCGTGCGCCGACGCGGCGATGCGCTGGTATGCACGATGGGCGACGGTCTGGAGGTCCCGGTAAGCCGCCGCCGCAAGGCCGATGTGCTGATTCGATTTGGCGACACGGCTCGGTTCAAGTCGACATCCCCTTCGGCGCCCTAGGCTTCCCGGCTGCATTGCGAAATTTCGACGGTGTCACGCCATGAATCTCCCTGAACGCCTTGTTGAAAGACGTAAGTGAGGCAAACCCTGCACTTCTCGCGATAGCGGCGATTGGCAGCGCCTCGTCCTCACAGGTGCACAGCCGGTGCGCCACTTCCGCGATGCGATAGTGATTGAGACAGTGATTGAAATTCCTGTAGCCCAACTTCCTGTTGATCAGCCTGCGCAGGCGGTATTCCTGCTGCCCGAGATGACTGGCGAGCCTGCCGATCGTGAGCCCGGGGTCTGCATAAAGCCGCTCGGCCTCCATCGCATGGCGTATCAGCTCTGCTTCGACATGGTAGTCGTCCGCAAGCTGCTCCCCGGGCTCCAGCATCTGCGAAGGCAAGGTGGGCACCGACTCAGTGTGTGTCAGCCAACACCCACCAGGTCGACATATAGTCAGATTGAGGAACAAGAGCACAGGGAAGAGGACCGCGATTCCCAGACTCTGCAGCCAGTGCACTGGCACCGGCACGAGGACGGCACTGAGCAGGATTGCCGCACCCAGGACTGTCAGGCAGATGAGAGGCACAGTCGTGGGCCGAGCTCGGAGCTGTCCTTGGTAATTGATCAGAAAGAACAGCACCGTGAATAGCAGTTGTGAGAACGCCAGAAGGCTCGTCGCCTGTTGAATCATCGGCATGGACATCTCATCAACATCAAGTGGACAGTGGGCACGCAGGGGCTGCCACAGGCCGCCGACTTGCCACGACAAGACGGCAGCCTGGCCCGGGTGTCGCGTGCCAATCAGAAGCTGCGGCGCAATCCGATCTGGAAAGACAGAGGATTGTAAGCAGGCTTGGCAAGCCGTCCGGTGACTCCTGCCTCTGCCGGCAGTTCGATCTCGCCCAGACGCAACAGACGCAGATCGGCCGTCAATCGCCAGTGGTCTCCCAATGACAGTTCGGCACCACCGACAAGCTGCACCCCGAGCTCCCCTTGTTTCGACCATGCGCGTTCGACAGCGCCGGCGTTCAGATCAAAGTCGATCTCCTGCACCCAGCCAAGACCAAGACCTGCGTAAGGAGTCCAGTTTGAACCGGAGCGGGCGAAGCGTCGCAGCCCGTTGACAAAAAGCACATTGGAAGCGAAGTCGCCCTCGTCGACGACTGGTCCTCGCACTGAGTTGAGCGAGTCCAGCTCGTGCCGTCGCCAGTTCCATTCAAACTCGGCTGCCCAGCCATTGCCGTAGCGATATCCGAAATCCCCTCCGAGTCCGAGCCCGAGGTCGAAATCAGCCTTCAGCCCTCTGCCAAATCCGGCAGTGCCAGTTTCATTGAACGACGTCGAACTCAGACGACTGACCTGAGCGTAGCCGGTGACATAGAAGCCCGCCGGGTCCTCTTGCGCCGATGCGGACATGGCAGAGGCGGTGAAGATGCCCGCGAGGGCGCCGCAAAGAATCTTGTGTGTGTGGTGCATGGTGGAATGTCTCCAGAGTGATTGAGAGTGAAAACCTTCAAGGGATGCAGGTCGCGATCAGAATCGCCAGACGAGAGCCAGCGACACTTCGAACTCGCTGCTTTTGCGAGCGATCGGACTGTCAGCGATGTCACCCGAATAGCGTTCGAACCCTGCCTGAGCAATGGCATGCAGCTTGTCGCTCAGATGGCGGCGGTGAACCAGTTGCACGCCAGTGGATCGATAACCGCCATTCAGGCCGAACTCAGGCATGCCGGACCCTCTGGCATCCCCAGCCGTCACGCCAAAGTCCTTGTCGATGAAACGACTCGACCCGAACGTGGAGAAGCCATAGAGCTCGGTGCCCGTGCCGTCAGTCTGGGTACCGAAACGGTGGCCGAAGGCGACGACACCCAGCGTGCCGAAATCGCTTGGCCCTCCCATGAAACGAGCGGCGACCCAGTTGCGCCAATCAGCCCCCAGCCCCCGGCGGACCTCAAGAAAACCAACGACATGGGAATCACGCGGAGCAATGCCATCCAGATTCCCGGCACTGGAATCGTCCGGTTCCAGTCCGCCCTCATCCCGCACGCCAGCCTGCAACAACCAATGATCGGCGAGACGTCCGCGCCAGCCCAGCTCGGTACCTTCCCAGAAAAAGAGGTGCGCCCCTCGTCGGTAGTGCACGGCACCTGCCGGCTCGATCTCGAGCTCTTGCTCGTCGGCACCATCATAGGCACTTTCGTACTCGAAGCCGGCACCGAGCGCCGCACCAAAGCCTTGGCCGCCCGAGAAATCCATCACGGAAGGCAGTGGAACAAGCGCCGTCCCTTCTTGAGCCAGGACTGGCATGCTTGTCGAAGCGAAGCAGCCCGAAAGGGCGATAGCGATAAACTTGCAGAGGGGATTCATACAGCGAATGACTCCAGATGGATGACTTGAACGGTGTGTGCCGGGATTCCACAAACCCAAAGGAACGCGGCCAGGAGGACTCTAGCGAGAGGAAGAGGAATTCGCCGTGGCTATTGAACCAGTGGCTGGACTGTTGAACGAAGGGATGCGGAAAAGGAGCGATTGGTCGAAGTGTCAGGGCGCACTTGTACGTCGACCACTGCCAGATGCATGACCAAGCCCCGCCTCCACCGCCTCCACCGCCCCCGCCACATACCCCGGAAACCGCCGCGACCACTCGCTGCCGATGCCGATGAGGCGCTCGCGCCACGGGCCTTCGCCGGCGCGGCTGGGCGGGGCCACGGCGTGCTGGCCGGCGCTGTCAAAGTCGGCCGGGGTGGCCGTGCAGGGCTCCTGCGCCCAGTCCTGCAGATAGTCCGTCAATGGCTGCGCCGCCTGCGGACCGAACAGCCGCGCCAGTTGCTCGCGACAGGCGGCACGCAGGGCGTCGGGGGCAAGACTCTGCCGCGTGCGGGCCGGCACGCCGACAAAGCCGAACAGCGCGGCGCTGCCACCCGGCGTGGAGGCATCGTGGATCTCGCCCAGCGGGCCAATGGCGCTGCGGGCCTCGCCCGAGAGGCCCTGTTCCCGCCAGAACGCGGTCGGGTAGACGGCCACGTATTTGGCGTGCGGCGCCATCCACGTGGGGGTGGCCTGCCACTGGCGCAGCAGCGCGGGCGGCAGTTCGGGCTCGAAGGCGATGCGCCGGGCCGCCAGCCGCGGCGGCAGGGCCAGCAGCACCTGGTCGACCTGCCAGTAGTGCACGCCTCCGGCGGCATCGACAGCCTCCACCGCCACGCCCGCCTCGTTGCAGCGCAGCACCCGCACCGTGCGGTCGGTGTGCAGAAAGCCGGGCGGCAACTGCGCCAGCAGGGCATCGGTGAGCGCGGCCATGCCGCCGGCAAGGCGCATGGACGGGGGCCAGTTCGGATAGCCGCGCACGGTCAGCACGCCCTCGCGGAGCGAGCGTTCCACCCGCATGTCGCCGTCCTCGGGCTGCTCGAAACGCGCCAGCCCCAGCGCGGCGATGAGCGCATCCAGCTGCGGCTGCGTCTGCGGCCAGAACCAGGACGGCCCGAGGTCGACGCGATCCCCTGGCAGCCCTGCGCCGTCCGCACGTGCGGGCACGGACAGGATGCGGCCGCCCGGGCGCACACGCGCTTCGAGCAGGACGACTTCGCGCACGCCGCGCTGGGTGAGCAGGGTGGCGGCATACAGGCCGCTGAGGCCGGCGCCGAGGATGGCGATGGTGGGTGAGTGCATTGATCGACTTCCTTATTTCGGGTTAACCGCGTTCACTGAAACACGGATTGTGCTTGTTTCATGCTGGAGCGACCAGCTGGCTTCAAGAATGTCTGCGCAAAGGCTCGTTCTGCCCCCCTGCAATCCACCCCTGCTCTCGCGCCGTACCTCCTTGCACAGTCGCCGCGCCCATTCCCTGCGACAAACGCTTTCGAGGTTCCCATGCACACCAGCAACAACGCCACGCCTGCCCCGCGCCAGTACTGGCTCACGGGCGCCAGCTCCGGCATCGGCCGCGAGCTCGCCCTGCAGCTGGCCGCCCGCGGGCACATCGTCTATCTGAGCGCCCGCTCCGAGTCTGCCCTGCAGGCCCTGGCCGCCGAGGCGCCGGGGCAGCTGATTCCCCTGCCCTGCGATGTCAGCGACGACGCGCAGATGGCCCGCGTGTTCGAGCAGCTGCCAGCGCAGCAGCGTCCACAGTGGCTCGACGGCGTGATCGCAGGGGCCGGCGTGTGCGAGTACGTGGACCTGCCGGTGCTGGAAACGGCCACCTGCCGTCGCGTGGCCGAGGTGAACTACTTCGGCGTGGTGAACGCCTGTGCCGCCGCCCTGCCGCTGCTGCAGCGCGCCGCACAGAGGCCCGGCCACGGCCGCCCATTCATTGCCGGGCTGTGCAGCATGAGTGTCTACACCGCCTTCCCCCGGGCGGAAGCCTATGGCGCAGCCAAGGCGGCCATGGCCTATTTCCTGGAGTCCCTGCGCTGCGACATCGGCCGGCAGGTGGATGTGTGCCTGGTGTACCCGGGCTTCGTCGCCACCCCGATGACGGCGCCGAATGATTTCCCCATGCCTTTCTGCCTGAGCGCCGACGAGGCCGCCCGGCGCGTGCTGGCGGGGCTCGAGAAGCCGCGTCGCCCGCGCGCCTTCGCCTTCCCATGGCAACTGCACTGGATTCTCAAGCTGGCAGCCGCCCTGCCGGGGCTGTGGTACGGCGTGATCATGCCGCGCATGCGGCGCACCCCCATGACAGCGCCGCAGCCGCAGCACCTCGACAGCAAGGAAGCCTCCCGATGAGCCACACCGACCCCTCTCCCTCTGCACGCCCGCGCCGCGTGGCGATCATCGGCGGGGGCATCTCCGGCATGGCAGCGGCCTGGTATCTGTCGCAGCAGTCCGACGTCGCTCTGGAGCTGTACGAGGCCGACGCGCGGGTGGGCGGCCACACGGCCACGATCCAGGTGGAGCACGACGGCGAGTCCCTGGCCATCGACACGGGCTTCATCGTCTTCAACGATCGCACCTACCCGAATTTCATCGCGCTGCTGGACGCCCTGGGCGTGGGCAGTCGCGACACCGCCATGAGCTTCAGCGTGAGCGATGCCGTGAGCGGCGTGGAATACGCCGGCACCAGTCTGAACACGCTGTTTGCCCAGCGCGGCAATCTGCTTTCGCCGCGCTTCCTGCGCATGGTGCGCGACATCCTGCGCTTCAACCGGCAGGTCGAGCAGCATCTGGCGCAGGACCCGGCCCTGGGCGAGCTGACCCTGCGCGAGTACCTGCAGCGCTTTGGCTATAGTCGCGAATTCATGCAGTGGTATCTGCTGCCCATGGGGGCGGCGATCTGGTCGGCCGACGATGCCGGCATGGACGCCTTCCCGCTGCGGTTCTTCGTCCGCTTCTTCCGCAATCATGGCCTGCTGGACCTGCAGAACCGCCCGCAGTGGAAGGTGATCGAGGGCGGGTCCCGTGCCTATATTCCCGCGCTCACGGCGCCGTATCGTGAGCGCGTGCTCACCGGCACGCCGGTGCTGGGCGTGCGGCGGGGCGTGCTGCACGAGGGGCGCCCCCAGGTGTGTGTGCACAGTGCGCGGGGCGAGGCTTTCTATGACGAGGTGGTGTTTGCCTGCCACAGCGATCAGGCCCTCTTTCTGCTGGGGGATGCCTTGCCGCGCGAGCGCGCCCTGCTGGGGGCGATTCCCTATTCGCGCAACGAGGTGGTGCTGCACCGCGACGTACGCGTGCTGCCGCGCAATCGGCGCACCTGGTCCAGCTGGAACGTCAGCCTGGGCAATCGTGAGAGCGCCCTGCCGGCGCTGAGCTACAACATGAACATCCTGCAGCACCTGCCCAGCCGCCATACCTGGTGCGTGAGCCTGAACCAGACCTCGCGCATCGACCCGGCGCTGATCCACGGCGTGTACCACTACGCCCACCCGGTGTTCACGCTGGCGGGTGTCGCGGCCCAGCAACAGCTGCTGGCGGCCAACGGCCGCGAGCACACCTGGTTCTGCGGCGCCTGGCTGCGCAATGGCTTTCACGAGGATGGGGTGCACACGGCGCTGGCGGTGGCGCGGGGGATCGCCGGCCTGAGTGCGGCGGGGGGGTAAGGTGTCAGCGCCCCTCCACAGCGCCCTTTACGAAGGCAGGGTGCGGCATCAGCGGCGCGAGCCGCACGAGCATGGCTTCGCCTATCCGGTGGCGATGGTGTATCTCGACCTGGACGAGCTGGACACCGTGTTCGCCCAGCACCCATTCTGGTCCCTGCGCCGCTTCGCCCTGGCGCGGATGCGCCGCGAGGACTATCACGGGGACACGTCCCTGCCGCTGAAACAGGCCGTGCTGCGCACCGTGCAGCAGGCCACCGGCGAGGTGCTGAACGGCCCCGTGCGCCTGCTCACCAACCTGCGCTACTTCGGCTTCATCATCAATCCGCTGAGCTGCTACTACTGTTTCGACGCGAGTGAGCGCCTGCGCTACCTCGTGGCCGAGGTGACCAACACTCCCTGGCGCGAGCGCCACGCCTACGTGCTGCCAGTGGATGGCGAGAAGCCGCTTTCCACGGTGAACTTCGCCAAGCAGATGCACGTATCCCCGTTCATGCCGCTGGATCAACAGTATCTGTTGCGCAGCCGAGTGCCGGGCGAGCAGCTGTCGATCTACATGGAAAACCGTCTGCAGGCGCGCGTGGTGTTCACCGCCAGCCTGCAGCTTGAGCGCCGGCCCCTGACCCGGGCCGGCATGAGTCGCCTGCTGTGGCGCTATCCGCTGATGACCGTGCAGGTGAGCGCGGCCATCTACTGGCAGGCATTGAAACTGTGGTGCAAGGGCGTGCCCTTCGTGCCGCACCCGGGCCGCAAGGCCCCGGCAACTCCCCCGGAGATCGAGACCCGTGAAAATCAATGAGACCACGCTGAGCCGCCCGGCCAGCAAGCAGCGCCGCCTGTTCGGCAACCCCTCGCGCCAGCTGTTCCTGAGCCTGCTGACCCGCATGCGCCATGGCAGCCTGCGACTGATCGAGGAAGACGGCACCGAGCATCATTTCGGCGAGGAACACGCCACCGCGCGGGTGCAGGCCACCATCCAGGTGAAGGACAACGCCGCCTACAGCCTGGTGCTGGGCGCCGGCTCCCTGGGCGCGGGCGAGGCCTACATGCAGGGCCTGTGGGACAGCCCCGACCTGCTGCAGACCATCCGCGTGTTCGTGCTGAACATGGACCTGTTGCGCAGCATGGATCGCAGCGGCAGTTGGGCGGGGCGACTCGCCGCGCGTGCCTTCCACTGGCTGCACCGCAACTCCCTGCACGGCTCGCGCAAGAACATCTCGGCGCACTACGATCTGAGCAACGAGTTCTTCACGCTGTTCCTCGACCCGACCATGGCTTATTCCTCGGCCATCTACACGCCGACCACCCGCACGCTGGAGGAAGCCTCCACCAACAAGTTCCGCCATGTCTGCCAGCGCCTGCAGCTCACACCGCAGGACCATTTGCTGGAGATCGGCACCGGCTGGGGCGGACTCGCGATCCACGCCGCCCGCCACTTCGGCTGCCGCGTCACCACCACCACGCTGTCGGCCGAGCAGGCACGCCATGCCCGCGAATGGATCGCACGCGAAGGGCTCTCTGAGCGCATCACCGTGCTGGAAAGGGATTACCGGGAACTGGAAGGGCAGTACGACAAGCTGGTATCCATCGAGATGATCGAGGCCGTGGGGCCGCAGTACTACCAGGACTATTTCGCCAGGGTGAGCAGCCTGCTCAAGCCCACGGGCCTCGCGCTGATCCAGTCCATCACCATCTCGGACCAGCGCTATGCGGCGTCACTGGGCGACACGGATTTCATCAAGCGCTACATCTTCCCCGGCGGCCAGCTGCCCTCCAACGCCGTGATCGCCGGCCACGTGGCGGGCGCCACCGACATGCAGATGATCGGCCTGGAGGACATCACCCTGGACTACGCCCGCACGCTGCACGCCTGGCGTGACAACTTCCAGGCAGCGCTGCCCGAGGTGCGTCAGCTCGGCTTCAACGAGACCTTCATCCGCATGTGGCGCTATTACCTGTGCTACTGCGAGGGCGGCTTCCTGGAGCGGGTGATCCACACGGCACAGTTCCTGCTGGCGAAGCCGGATTTTCGCAGCATGCCTGCCATTACCGTGGCGACACGGGACTGAGCGCCTGGGCATCGCGCCGCTGCAGATTCTTCACCTGCAACGCCATGCGCGGATTGCGCGCCAGGGTGGCTTGGTGGCGGCGCAGATAGGCCCAGTAGTGAACGGTGAAGGGGCAGGCGTCGGGCCCGCTGGAGAGGTCGGGATTGTAGCGACAGCCCTGGCAGTGATTGCTCATGCGGGCGATGTACTTGCCGGTGGCGATGTAGGGCTTGCTCGCCATGAGGCCGCCGTCGGCGTACTGACTCATGCCGAGGGTGTTGGGCAGTTCCACCCATTCCACGGCGTCCACGTAGACAGCGAGATACCACTGATGCAGCTGCTTTGGGTCGACGCCTGTCAGCAGCGCATAGAGGCCGGTGACCATGAGACGCTGGATATGATGCGCATAGCCGTGCTGCAGTGTCTGTAAGATGGCATCGCGCAGGCAGGCCATGTCGGTATCGCCCGTCCAGTAGAAATCCGGCAGCGGTGCGGTGGCATTCATGGCATTGCGTTCCAGATAGCCGGGCATCTGCGTCCAGTAGATGCCACGCACATACTCGCGCCAGCCCAGGATCTGCCGGATGAAGCCTTCCACGGCGGCGAGCGGCGCATGGCCTGATTGCCACGCGGCCTCGGCGGCACTGCACACCTCGCGCGGATCGAGCAGCTTGAGATTGAGCGCGCAGGACAGGTGGGAGTGGTAGAGCCAGACCTCCCCTTCCCACAGCGCATCCTGGTATTGCCCGAATTGCGGCAGGCGCTGCGCGATGAACGCATCGAGAGCCAACAGCGCCTGCTCCCGAGTGACTGGCCAGCCGAAGCTGTCGAGGCTGCCGGGATGCGTGGCGAAGCGGGTCTGCACCAGCGCGATCACCTCGCGGGTGATGTCATCGGGCGCGAAGCGAGTGGGCGCCGGCAGTGCACCAGGGCCGGTCTTGCCAAAGCTGCCACGATTCTCCACGTCGTAATTCCACTGCCCGCCCACGGGCTTGCCATCCTGCATCAGGATGCCGGTGCGTTGACGCAGTTCGCGGTAGAAATACTCCAGCCGCAGCTGCTTGCGGCCCTGGGCATGACGATCGAAGTCGCGCACGGTGCTGAAGAAATGGGTGTCGTCGCGGATCTCCAGCGGCAGCCCGTGGGCGCTCGCCACGCCACGCAGTGCCTGCAGCACGCGCCAGTCGCCAGGGGCCGTCATGAGCAAGGACTGGGGTTGATAGAGCTGCAGACTGCGGCTCAGCTCTCCGGCAAGTGTGCCCGTGTTGGCCGGGTCGTCGAGCACGGTGTAATGCAGGGGCAGACCGCGCTCGCGCAGCTGCTGTGCGAAGTGCCGCATGGCACTGAGGAAGACGGTGGTGCGCTGCCTGGAAGACCAGACGTGGGTGGACTCCTCGGCCACTTCAGCCATCCACAGCAGGTCCTGCTGCGGGTCGAAGTCCTGCAAGGCCGAGGCATTGGCATCGAGCTGATCGCCCAGGACGAGCACCAGGTGACGAAGGGGCTTCATGGGCGTTCTGACCAGGAGGGAGTGTCGTCGACAGTGAGCGTGGACGCAGGCGCGCGGCTGCGCCGGCAACGCTCCGAGCAATAGCGCACCTCGAGCCAGCAACGCGCCCAGGCCTTGCGCCAGCTCATGGGACGACCACAGCGGGCGCAGGGTTTGGCGGGCAGAGAACGCTTGTTGCCCTTGAAGGAGGTGTCTGTCATGCCCTGCTTACGGGCAGGCAGGGCAGACAGATCATAGCCCTCAGAAGTTGAAGCGCAGACCGCCGATGAAGCGCGGGCCGAAGCGTTCCACCTCGATGGGGAAGTGCGAGTCATCGCCGTAGCGACGGGCCTCGGTATCGGTCAGGTTGACGGCATCCGCGAACACTTCCAGCGCCTCGTTCACCTGATAGCGCACCGAGAGGTCCATTTCATCATCAGCGTCCCAGAAGATGTCGCCATTGCCGCTCGGGTACAGACCGCCGTTGATGACGCGGTAATCGCCGATGGACTGCCCCCAGGGCGTGCGGTACTGATACGCCAGGCGCACGCTCAGGCCGTATTTCTCGTAGGTAGCCTGCACGTTGTAGACCTCGTCGGAGGTACCCGGCAGGTTGATGCTGCGGCCGGGCACGCCATTGAGAGCAGCCAGATCCACTTCCGACTCGGAGAAGGTGGCCGACACGTTCACACCGAAGCCTTCCATCCACTCGGGCATGCCCAGGTTGCGAGCCAGTCGCTCGGCCGAGGCCACATAAGCGAACTCCACGCCCTGCAGATGGCCTTCGCCGGCATTGCCGATGGCCGTCTGCATGTAACCGGAGCGGTCGATGCCGGCGCTGTCCAGTGTGTCCAGACCGAACACATTGGCCTGATTCACGAGCACGTCCTGCAGACTCTTGTAGAACACGCCGGCGGAGAAGAAGTCACCGGACGGCATGTACCACTCCAGATAGGCATCCAGGCCTGTCTGCTCTTCCGGCTTCGCATCGGGGTTGCCGCCGGAGATGGTCTGGTTCGCATCGTTGATGCTGAAATTCGGGCGCAGATCGTCGAAATCCGGACGCGAGGCGGAGGTGGTCACCCCGACGCGGGCCTTCAGCGTCTGGCTGACATTCCAGTTCAGGTGGGCGCTCGGGTAGACCATCGTGTCGCCACGACTCACTTTCACCAGGCGTGTCTGCGCCGCAGTGGTGCCCACAGCGGGGAAGCTCACATACGCCTGACCGGTGTTGTCGATCTGCTCCACACGGGCCCCGTACACCACGTTGCCCCAGTCGAAGTCGGTGGTGGCCATGGCATAGAGCGCCGTGATCTCTTCCGTCACCTTCCAGTAGTTGCCGCGGGTGTCCTGCAGCGTGGCCGCGCCAGAGCGAATCTGCTCGTCCATGTAATTGCGGGTGAAGGACGCATTGGTGTAGCGGAAGCGGTAGTTCAGGTCCTGCCCGCCGAGGTAGCGCTGATCGCTGGCGAAGGTGGCCCAGGTGGGAATGTCGGCGCCGCTGAAGTTGCGCTGGTACAGCGTCTCTTCGGATTCCTTGGTGCGCTCGGTGTAGAGCCCACCCAGCTCCAGCACGGTCGGGCGACCCATGAGCTCCATCTCGTGATCCAGGTCCAGCTTGAACGTGTCGGCGATCGTGCTGTCTCCGCCTTCCAGCTGGCCAATGCTCTGGATCGGGAACTGGAAGTCCTCGATGTTGCTGCTCTGCGCACCCTTGCCACGGGCCGCTGTTGTGCCGGTGGTGGTGAAGAAGCGTATGGTGTTCTCGTCGCCGTCGCGGAAATCGTAGTCGATGGTCGGGCGCAGCGCGAAGCTGGAGGGGCTCTGGAAGGCCGCCGTCACCGGCGTGTAGCGGCCGTCGTCCGTCTCGGTGCGATTCGCGCGCCAGGACACATCCCAGCCATCCAGCGCGTGCTCGCCGCCGAAGGTGTTCGTGAATGCCCATTCCTCCACGTCGCGGTAATCGATGCGAGCATTGATGCGCGCGCCGTAGACGGTGCCGTTCACCGGGTTGTTGGCATTGATGTAGGCCGCGCTGGTGTAGCTCGCGCCGGCGGCGTCGGTGCCCTGATCCAGGCGCACGATGAAATTGTCGCGCAGCTCGTCGTCATGGAACATCGTGTAGATCGAGCTCGCGAACACGGTGTTGTTGTCATCCGGACGATAATCGAAGCGCAGCGAGGCGGAGTAGTTCTCGCGGGTCAGGCGGTAGTGCTTGTTCTCGTGTTCGCGGGCGAATCGCTTGGTCGGCGCCGTGGTGTTGCTCAGATAGGGGTCGGTCTCCCAGTTGTCCGTGGCCATCTCGCGCTCGTAGTAGGAGCCCTGGGCCAGCACGCCCAGTCGGCCATCCATCAGCACATTGGAATAGGTCAGGGCGGTGTCCACCTCGTCGCCGCCCCCCAGGTCCACGCGACCCACGCCCACCTTGCCGGTGATCTTCTGGCCGGGATTGTCAAAGCCGGTGCGCGTGATGATGTCCACATTGCCGGCCACGGTGTTGCCTGCCATGGAGGGCACGATGGCCTTCTGCACAATGATCTGCCTGGCGATGGCCGAGGGGATGTTGTCGAAACGCGAGGCGCGGCCCTCGGGGCTGACGATGCTCAGCCCGTCGAAGGACAGGGTGGTCCAGTAGTTCGGTGCAGCACGCAGATTCACGTAACGTGCCTGGCCCTGATCGCGCTCGATACCGACGCCCGGCAGACGGCCCACGGCGAAGGCAATGTTCTGGTCAGGCAGGTTGCCGATGGCGTCGGCCGACAGCACGCTCACCAGCGAGTCGGAGTTGCGCTGCACTTCCAGCGCAGCAGCCACGCTCTCGGCCATGGGGCGACGCACGCTCACGGTGATCTCGTTGATCTCTTCGCCGCTGGACTGCGCCTGCGCGCCGGCACTCACGCCGAGCACGGTCGCGCCCAGCAGCAGATTTCTGAAATGGTTCATGGGGTTACCTTTTTAAGTGTGGGAGGTTTTCTTATGGATGTTGGAAACTGATTTCGTAGATGAGGCCGCCCTCGGGCTTGTCGTCCGGGCCGGTCTGCGACGAGAAGTACAGGCGCTGGAAGGCCGGATCGAAGGCCGGTCCGCAAATCTCGGATTTCGGCTGGCCGGTCACCTGCACCACGGGCAGCACCAGGCCGTCGGGGCCCAGCAGCACGATCTGCATGTCGCCGCCATCCTCGGCCACCAGCACGTCGCCGGCGGCGGTGATGGTCACGTTGTCCACGCCCTGCAAATGGGGCGTCGTGGCACTCATGAAGTCGTAGAGCACGTCGATCTGCTGGGTGCGCGTGTCCAGACGCCACACGCGGTTGTCGCCCTTGGTGGTGAAGTACACGAGCCCATCGGCCCAGGCGATGCCCTCGCCGCCGCTGAATTGCGCCGCGCCGTCCACCTGCTCGCGGGTGGGGATGGTGGCGGCAGACGCGTCCGGCACGTCATGCCACACCACCTGGCGCTTGCCGGCGGAGGCCGCGATCTGTGCCACCTGCAGGGTGCCGGCGCTCAGATCGGGCAGACCATTGGCGGGAATGAAGCGGTAGAGGCAGCCTTCGGGCTCGTCCTCGGTGAGATACAGATGGCCGTGCACTGGGTCGACGGCCACCGCCTCGTGCTTGAACAGGCCCAGCGCCGGGCGCGCTTCGCCGGCCTTCTCGCCGAACGGGTCGCACTCCCACACCAGCCCCCGATCCACTTCCTCGCAGGAAAGCCAGGTCTGCCACGGAGTCTGTCCCCCCGCACAGTTGTTGTTGGTGTTGGCCAGGATGGAATACGCATTCACGATGTCGCCGTCGGCATTGAAGCGCACCGCGCCCACGCCACCGCCACCCTCTTCCGTCTTCACTTCACTGTTGGAGACGTAGATCCAGCCGCCATCGGGTGTGGCGAAGGTGGCGCCGCCGTCAGGCGACTTGTGCCACACATAGGTCGAGTCGGCCGTGACCGTCTGACCGGTGCGTGCAATCACGCGCGAGCGCATGCCCGGCAGCAGCCGCAGTCCGTTGGCGTCCGGCTCGCCCAGTGCGCCCAGCGCGCCGGGATTGGCAAACAGAGGCAAGCGGTGAGTGTCCGCCGCCAGCAGGGGCGTCCTGACCCCATTGAGAAGAAATGCAGAAAAACCGACAGCCCCCCAGGCGAGGAACTGACGACGCGCTATTGTGGGGTTGTGCATGATGACATCTCTTGTCCGGTAACAGGTCTGTTGGGTTTCTCGGCGTATTAGATGAGACCAAGATGAATTTTCAGCGACATTTCAATGACAAGTGCGTGACAGGTATGCGCGTCAATATGCTTAGAATTTCTCCCCGGATTGTGCAAACTCGCGCGCCTACGTCATTGTCCCTCCCTCCTTTTCAGACTTGACTTAACTCGGAGACTTCCATGCGCTTCTCTAAATTCCTGCCAGTTGCAACCCTGGGTTTGCTGATAAACCTGTTCTGTGTTTCACACAATGCGCTCGCGCTGGATCGTTTTGACCCCGCAACAGGCATCCTGTACATCCCCTTGGTGCAGGTGGGTGATGCGTTCTATCAGGACGTGCAGATCAGAATATTCGAGCAGGATGTTGTGAGTGTCGGCTCTGCCAGAGGGTTGCTCAGCTACGACACTTTCGCCGGCTAAAGCGCCGAATTGACCATCGGCTCGGTGGCAGTAGGTTCCAGCATTTATCGCAAACTGGTGGTGAAGTTAAACGCCAGCAATCTGATTGCCGCGACGCTTGTGCGGCAGGACGCGGTGTTGGGGCAACGCATTGATGATTTCATGAGACCGTATCTGACCGCGAATGGGATAAGTGCTGCAACGCTCACCCTGATCAAAGACGACAAGGTCCTCTACGAAACTGCGTACGGCTACCAGGATGTCGCACGGACCACTCCGCTGCGATCGAATGCATTGCTGTCTACGGCCAGCATCGTCAAACCGGTGACAGCCGCTGCGGCGCAGAACCTGATTGCACAGGGCAAACTCCAGAGCACTGACAGGGTGTTCTGTGGACCAGGCATTTCCCCCTCGGCTGCTGCCCATTGCTGGATTAACAGCAACTGGGTGACTGCCAGCGATACGCGCATTCAGCAAATCACCATCTCGCATCTGCTGTCGCACAGTGGAGGCTGGGATCGTGCGGCGACAGCATGCGCTGCCTTCCAAGCTGCGGACACCACGACTCGGGCGGCACTTGTCGCCAGCGGGAATCCCTGTGATGTGCTGCAGCACGAATTCATCGTGCAGGCGGTGCTTGGTATTGCCACTCCACCAACACAGGAGCAACTGATTCGCTTTGTCATGCAAGGCAACCTCGACTTCACGCCGGGCACTACGCCACTAAACGGTGATCGCTACAGCAATTTCGGCTATGTACTGCTCGGCCTGATTGTCGAGCGCGCTTCCGGCCTTCCCTACATTGAGTTCGTCAACCAGGATGTGCTGGGCCCACTCGGCGTGGCAACGAGTGACTTCAAAGGAGCGCGATCCTTACTGTCTCAGGCAGATCCGCGGGAGCCGAACTACATCACTTCGAAGCAATACCCCAGTGTGTTTTCACCGGGAACGATGGTCCCCGCCCGGGATGGAGCCCTGAATGCTGACAATTTCTTCGCCGCTGCCACCGTAATCACCACTTCAAGAGCCATGGCACGTTTTGCAGGTCATTACCGGATCGACACAGACTCACGCGGCATCGATGGACTGGACAATGGCACCCCGCTCAGCGGAATGCGCAAGTTTGGCAGCCACAACGGTGCCTTGCCGGGAACAGCCACTGTGGTCACTCAATTGCCGTCCGGCGTTTCGTTCGCGGTGCTGCTCAACAAGAACGATCAGTTCGAAGGCGAGGGGCAGCGCAAGGACTACGCGACCGAAGTCGCTGCGGGCATTGAAGCCGCGCTGCGTGCGTCTGGCTACTTGGAATGACCGCCTGAGACCAATTTGGCAATAAAAAAACCGGGCCACTCTCGTGACCCGGTGAATGATTGCGGTAATGGCAATGCGGTGCGGCGGTCAAGCGGAAGATCAGGGAGTGACGGTCACCGGCACGAAGGCGTTGGACCAGCAGCACTGATTGTCGAACTGGCTGTCTGGCGCTTCGAAATTGTCGACGCGCAGACGTACCACGTAATCACCAGGGGCTGTGAAGGTGGCACTGGTGCTGACTTCGGTCCAGCCGTTGGCGCCACCACTGGCACCACTCTCGCCGGCATCGCTGGCGCGCTCACGGCCAGTGATCTTGGCCACGTCGAACATCACGTCGCCCGGACCCTGGTGCATGATCCACTCGGTGCCCAGCGGGTAGGCATCGGGCAGTTCATACTGCTCACGCTCGCCACGGTCCTGGATCAGCGCAGACAGGGTGACCGGCTTGCCGACAGAGGCGGTGACGCGCTTGGCGAACACACTGCCGCGATCCGTCGCTTCAGCACCAGAGGACTCGAAGCGGATGGCCGGGTTCAGCGAGCCATAGGCGGCCGGGTCGTTGCTCATCTCGTAGGCGGGGTGCACGGCACGCCCTGGAACAGCGTAGGTGTGACCGGCGTGGTTCAAGGTCCAGACCACTTCAGTGCCTTTCATTTCCGCAGGAACGGTCACCTGGAACACGCCGCGCTCCTGCAGACCCACGAAGCCACCACGACTGTAGGTGGGGAAGTGCGTGGGCTGCACGCCGTCGAACTGCTTGGGCTCGATGAAGTTGTTCGGGCCCAGCGGGATGTCGACGATCTCCTTCGCGTTCTTGTTGGCGAAGCCGAAGATGAACGTGGTGGAACCATCATCGTTGGCGATCCAGCCGTTGAACATCGGGGCGATCACGTCTCCCTTGTCGCGCTGCGCGGCCAGTGCGTAGTCACGCAGATGGTCGGGCAGTTGAGCCTGTGCGGGAGCCATCAGGATGCCGGTCAAGGCAACAGCCAGTGCTGTGGTGGCAAATTTGACTGATGTGTTCATGGTTCACTCTCCGATGGAAGCAACTGAGTTGGCGTCACGAGCCTGACGTTCGGCAAGCAGATCCTGGTAGCCGTCTTCGTCGAGGTGAGTCACGGCGATCCAGGCGTGAGACATCTCGTCAGTGGTGCGCTGACCTGCACCCACCCACTGATCCGGGTCAGGGTTGCGGGGGTTGGCGGCACTGTTGTCGAACCAGGACGTCAGGATGATCGTGGCGCCGGCGGGCAACAGGGGCTCGAAGCCTTCTTCATACGTGTGGCTGTGGTTCCAGCCTGCATTCCAGTTGGAGATCTGGCTCAGGATTTCACGACGACCGGTGCGCGGATCGAAGGACTCGATGCTCATCGCCACACCGCGCAGGTGCAGGTGCGGCTGGAAGCTGTCGATACGAACCGGATGGTCAAAGGAGTGGAAGCCCTGAGTCATCAGCTTGCCGTGCGGCGGAATCAGGTAGTCGCCGCCACCCTGCAGGGAGTACAGGCGCAGATCCTGCGGGTAGGCAGTCTCTTCGTCGAACTCATCCTCTTCGTCGTAGTACCAGATGCCCACGGACACTTGGTCGTTCGGCACGAAATTGCCATCGGGGTAGTAGTGAATGCTCCACTTCACCTTGGAATCCACGGGCACCTTGCGGCAGGCGCCTTTCGGCACTTTCTCGCCCAGCTTGCCGAACGCGAACTCGGACAGACGGATGTCATCGACCCACTCGCCGGCTTCGTTCTTCACCAGGAAGTGCGAGTTGGCGTGGTGCGTGGAGCCGTGCGCGGCGCGGGACGGCATGGTCTCAACGGCCTTGATGCAGCGTGATTCGGTGATGTTGGCGTCGACTTCCGGCTCCCACCACAGATCCTGGCCGGCTGCGGGCACATCCCAGGCGGCAGACTTGATGATGTGATCCGGCTCGCCAAGCTCGCTGGCAAGACGCCACTGACCAATCTCGGGGTATTTGACCGGTTCGGGCAGATCGGCGATGTCGCCAAGCTGTGCGCCCTCTTCGACCCACTTCACGATGGTGTCGATGTCGGACTGCTCCATGCGCCAGTCATCCTTCAGTTCCTGCACGCCGACGTGCGCGTCGTACTGATAGGGAGGCATCTCGCGCTGCGCGACTTTCTGCGCGATCAGCGGGGCCCAGGGGCGCACTTCTTCATAGGTGGTCAAGGACATGGGGCCGATCTGACCGGGCTGGTGGCAGCCCTGGCAGTTTTCCTGAATGATGCGTGAGACTTCACGGGCGTAAGTAATGTCGTGGGACACTGGCTCTGCAGCGCCGGCGAACGCGGGCAGCAATGCAACGAACGGCAGCAACCCTGTCATTCTGGTTTTTTTCATGATCCTCTCCTGACTCTCACTGGGTGTTGGTTATGCAACGGTGCTACCCGAAAGCAGCCCTTGGACTGCAGTGTAGAGAGACGAGGAAGGCGTTTATTGATGTAGATCAGAGTCCGGCAAAAGCCGGCGGGAAGCGAGAAGGTGTTCGAAGAATTCTTGATTTAGATCATGAAACGAAGGGAGTGTGGTCAAGATCGGGGGCAGGAACCGGGGTCAGAGACACTTGCCAGGGCAAGTGTCTCTGACCCCTTGAATCACGCCAGATCGAAGCGATCGGCGTTCATCACCTTGGTCCAGGCAGCCACGAAGTCCTTCACGAACTTCTCGCGGCTGTCGTCCTGGGCATACACCTCGGCATAGGCACGCAGCACCGAGTTGGAACCCAGCACCAGATCCACCCGCGTGGCTGTCCACTTCACGGCACCGCTGCTGCGCTCGCGGACCTCGTAGAGATTGCGGCCGGCAGGCTTCCAGGTGCAGGCCATGTCGGTGAGGTTGACGAAGAAGTCATTGCTGAGCGTGCCCACGCGCGCGGTCATCACGCCATGTCTGCTGCTGCCATGGTTGGTGCCCAGCACGCGCATGCCGCCGATCAGCACGGTCATCTCCTGCGCCGTCAGCCCCATCAGCTGGGTGCGATCAAGCAGCAGTTCCTCGGCACTGACCACGTAGTCCTTCTGCAGATAGTTGCGGAAGCCATCGTGGATGGGCTCCAGCGGCGCGAAAGACGCGACGTCGGTCTGTGCCTGCGAGGCATCGCCACGGCCCGGGGAGAACGGCACGCTGACCTCGAATCCGGCCGCCTTGGCGGCCATCTCCACGCCCACGTTGCCGCCCAGCACGATCACGTCGGCCAGGCTCGCGCCCGCCGCATCGGCAATCGGCTGCAGCACGCCCAGCACCTTGGCCAGTCGCGCCGGCTCATTGCCGGCCCAGTCCTTCTGCGGCGCCAGACGAATGCGCGCGCCATTGGCCCCGCCGCGCATGTCGGAGCTGCGGAAGGTGCGGGCGCTGTCCCAGGCCGTGGCCACCAGATCGCCAATGGACAGACCGCTGGCGGCGATCTTCGCCTTGACGTTGCCCACGTCGTAACGGGTGTTGCCGGCCGGCACCGGGTCTTGCCAGATCAGGTCCTCGGCCGGCACTTCCGGCCCGAAGTAGCGGGCCTTCGGCCCCATGTCGCGATGCGTCAGCTTGAACCAGGCGCGGGCGAACACGTCCGAGAAGTAGGCGTGATCCTTGTAGAAGCGCTCGGAGATCTTGCGGTACTCCGGGTCCATCTTCATGGCCATGTCGGCGTCGGTCATGATCGGGTTGTAGCGCTTGCTCGGGTCCTCGACATCGACAGGCTTGTCTTCCTCCTTGATGTTGACGGGCTCCCACTGATTCGCGCCGGCCGGGCTCTTCTTCAGTTCCCAGTCGTAATTGAGCAGCAGGTGGAAGTAGCCGTTGTCCCACTTGGTCGGGTGGGTGGTCCAGGCGCCTTCCAGGCCGCTGGACACGGTGTTGCGACCGATGCCGCGGCTGGTGTTGTTCATCCAGCCCAGGCCCTGCTCGTGCAGGTCGGCGCCTTCCGGGTTCGGCCCGAGGTTGGCCGGATTGCCATTGCCGTGGCACTTGCCCACGGTGTGACCGCCGGCGGCGAGCGCCACGGTCTCTTCATCGTTCATGGCCATGCGGGCGAAGGTCAGGCGCACATCGTGGGCCGTCTTCAGCGGATCGGGCACGCCGTTCACGCCTTCCGGGTTCACGTAGATCAGGCCCATCTGCACGGCGGCCAGCGGGTTCTCCAGCGTCTCGCGGTTGTCGCCGTCATAACGGGTGGAGGCGAGCCACTCCTTCTCGGAGCCCCAGTAGATGTCCTTCTCGGGGTGCCAGATGTCTTCACGGCCGAAGGCGAAGCCATACATCGTCAGCCCCATGGATTCGTAGGCGGCATTGCCGGCCAGCACCAGCAGGTCGGCCCAGCTGATCTTGTTGCCGTATTTCTTCTTGATCGGCCACAGCAGACGACGTGCCTTGTCCAGGTTCACGTTGTCGGGCCAGGAGTTCAGGGGGGCGAAGCGCTGATTGCCGGTGCCGGCGCCGCCACGCCCATCGGCGATGCGGTAGGTGCCGGCCGCGTGCCAGGCCATGCGGATCATCAGGCCGCCGTAGTGGCCCCAGTCGGCCGGCCACCAGGGCTGGCTGTCCGTCATCAAGGCGTGCAGGTCTTTCTTGAGGGCCGCGACATCCAGTTTCTTGAGTTCTTCGCGGTAGTTCACTTCCTTCAGCGGGTTCGTCTTGGTGTCGTGCTGATGCAGGATGTCCAGGTTGAGCGCATTGGGCCACCATTCCTGATTGGCCATGCTGGCGCTGGACGAGGTTGCACCTCCGTGCATGACCGGACACTTGCCGGCACTGTTTTGCTTGTTGCTCTCCATCGTGATCACCTCTTCTGGCTGGATGTGGTTGATTCAGGCAAGTTCGAGATTACCCCGGCCAGGATTGCCGCGGCCACCACAATTTGCCTATTGTCGTCATAGCCACGACAGCGGCGGGTTCAGGGCTTGAGCAGGAACAAGCGGTCAGCATCGCGGCGCACGCGCTGCGCTTTCTCGAGGCGGGCGATGCAGCGATACAGGGCTTCGTGGGTCACCCCGAGTTGACGGGCGATGGACTTGAGGCCGGAGCTCAGGGGGTAGGCCCCGTCACTGCCCTCGGTTTCCACCAGATGTACAAGGCGCTCCTCCACGGTGAGCAGGCTGAGACGTTCGCACTGGCGACGCAAGCGCATGATCTCGCGATTGAGCATGCTGACCCAGCGCATGGAGAAGGCCGGGTCGCCGGCCAGCCCCTGGCGCAGATCGCGCAGCGGGATGCGCACGGCGAGGGTGTCGATGACGGCCACCGCATCGCAGTGATAGGCGGGCGACTGCAGGCTGGCCTCGCTCACGAAGCCATGGCGGGTGCGCAGCAGGATGATGGTGTTGCCGTCGAGGCTGTAGCGCTCCAGGGTGACCTCGCCGGATTCGACGAAGTACATGTACTCGGGCTTGCGGCCGGTTTCGAACAGTCGCGCGCCACGGGGGAAGAACTGACTGACGCAGTGGGGATGGATGCTGACGGGCAGCAGTTCCAGGAGATCGCTTGGCGGGGCTCGGTGCAACATATGACAGGCATCATACGTTGCAGCCCCGCCGTGCGGCAATCCGGATCAGCCCTGCAGCTTGCGCTTGCTGTGCCAGAGACTGGCGACGACCGAGATGAGCAGGATGATGGCCACCACGCTCAAGGAAACGAGCACAGGGATCTTGTACCAATTCACGATCAGCATCTTGGTACCGATGAACATCAGGATCACCGCCAGACCGTACTTGAGCAGCTCGAAGCGATTGCCCATGTCCGCCATCAGGAAGTACATCGCCCGCAGGCCGAGAATGGCGAACAGGTTGGAGGTGAGCACGATGAAGGGGTCGGTCGTGATGGCGAAAACTGCCGGAATGCTGTCCACCGCGAAGATCACGTCGGTGATCTCCACCAGCACCAGGGCCAGGAACAGTGGCGTCATCATGCGCACACCGCCACTCAGGACGAAGAAGCGTTCGCCTTCGAGATGCTCGGTGATGGGGTAATGTGACCGGATGTAGCGGATGAACGGGTTCTTGCCAAGGTTCGGATCATGGTCGGAGAACCACATCATCTTCAGGCCGGTGACGATGAGGAACGCGCCAAACACATACAGCAGCCAGTGGAATTCGGTGATGAGCCAGCTGCCGGCGAAGATCATGATGGTGCGCAGCACGATGGCGCCCAGGATGCCGTAAAGCAGCACGCGCCGCTGCAGTTCCAGCGGGATGGAGAAGTAGCTGAAGATCATCATCCAGACGAAGACGTTGTCGACAGCGAGGGATTTCTCGACGAGATAACCGGTGATGAACTCCACCACCTTGACGTTGGCGATGGCGCGGCCGGATGTCTGATCCAGATACATCCAGAGGCCGGAAGCGAAGAGGAGCGAGACAGTGACCCAGGCCAGAGACCAGCCTGCCGCCTCTTTCAAGGACACCTTGTGTTGTTTGCCGCCGCCAACCAGCAGCAGGTCGATCAACAGCATACCCGCGACGATGCAGGCGAAGATCGCCCACATCCAGCCATTGCCTATTGTTTCCATCAACGCTCCAAAAACGAAAAGTGCCTGAATCCGCTGGGTCAAGGCTCTTGCGTATGAATCGCGCGCATGCACCTTGCCCATGGGCAAGGTCTCGCTTGCAACGCTGGCGTTGCCCGCAGAACCGGGAAGCCTGATGCAATGTCAGGCTGCCGTGATGACGACGCTGCGGCGGAAAAGCTACTCCCCTTGTTGCCGGCGAGTTTAGACAGACGAATGCCGAAGTCAAGCTCAGGGCAAAGCCGCGGGAACAGGAAACCGGCTTCGGCTCTTTGCATGCTGTCACACAGGCAGCCTAGAATGCCGCCCATCATCACGTCTCAGGAGCCCCTGCATGACTCTCAGCCGCCGCAACTTCTTCAAACTCACCGGCCTTGGTGCCGCCGCTGCCGCCACCCCGGGCGCCTTCGCCCAGAATGCCGCCCCCGGCAATGCGGGTGCGCTCGGATACCCCGTGCAAGCCATTGCCCGGTTGGATGCCCTCGTGGTGAACCAACCCGTGGACTTTGCCTATCCCGATGCCGCCTCGGCCTGCCAGCTGCTGCGCCTGGGACATGCCGTGCCCGGCGGCATCGGCCCGCAGCAGGACATCGTGGCCTACAGCATCCTGTGTCCGCACATGGGCTGCCCGACCAGCTATGAAAGCAGTTCCCGCCGCTACAAGTGCGGCTGCCACTTCAGCGTGTTCGACCCGGAGATGGGCGGTCAGCAGGTGATCGGTCAGGCCACGCAGGACCTGCCCCGCGTGTTGCTGGAACTGGCCGAGGACGGCAGCATCCGCGCCGTGGGCATGGTCGGACTGGTGTACGGACGCCAGAGCAATGTCCAGTTCCAGGAGGTGTCCGCATGAGCCAGTTCAGCGATCGCATTCCCCTGCCGCCTGTCGATGCACAGACCACGAATCTGACCTGCCATTTCTGCATCGTCGGCTGTGGCTACAAGGCCTACAAGTGGCCACGCCAGCAGGAAGGCGGGCCGGCCGCGGCCGACAACGCCCTGGGCCTGGACTTCACCCGTCCCCTGCCCCCGCTGGCCGCCTGTCTCAGCCCCGCCATGGTGAACAGCCTGCGCGACAAGCAAGGCCAGGACTGGCATGTGATGATCGTGCCGGACAAGGACTGTGTCGTGAATCAGGGTCAGGCCTCCACCCGCGGCGGCATGATGGCCAGCCTGATCGCCAATGGCCAGGGCGTCTCGGCCAGCCGTCTGACCTCACCCATGCTCCATGGCGGCGGCAACTGGCGGCCGGCCGGCTGGGAGGAAGCCATTGCGCTGTATGCCGGGCTCACGCAACGCCTTCTCGATGCCGAGGGCCCCGACGCCCTGCTGTTCAATCTGTTCGACCACGGCGGTGCAGGCGGCGGGTACGAGAACACCTGGGCCACGGGCAAGCTGATCTTCTCCGGTCTGGGCACCTCCATGGTCCGCATTCACAACCGACCGGCCTACAACTCCGAGTGCCATGCCACCCGCGACATGGGCATCAACGAGCTGAACAACAGCTACGAAGACGCCGAGCTCGCCGACGTGCTGTGGTCCATCGGCAACAATCCCTACGAAACCCAGACCAATTACTTCCTCGTGCACTGGCTGCCCAATCTGCAGGGCAACACCGTGGCGAAGAAGCAGGCCCGCTTCCCCGGCGAGACCGTGGGCCCTGGCCGCATCATCTTCGTGGACCCGCGCCGCACCGCCAGCATCGCCGTGGCCGAACAGGCCGCCGGTCGCGACAACGTGCTGCACCTGGCTATCAACCCGGGCACCGACACGGCGCTGTTCAACGGCTTGTTGACCTATGTGGTGGAGCAGGACTGGATCGACCGCGAGTTCATTGCTGCCCGCACCTCCGGCTTCGAGGCCGCCGTGCAAGCCAATCGCCTGAGCCTGGAGGAGTGCAGCGCCATCACCGGCGTGCCCGTGGCCCAGCTGCAGCAAGCCGCCGAGTGGTCGTACCGACCCAAGGCCTCCGGCCATCGCCCGCGCACCATGCACGCCTACGAGAAGGGCATCATCTGGGGCAACGACAATTACCGCATCCAGTCGGCGCTGGTGGATCTGGTGCTGGCCACCGGCAATGTCGGCGGCCGGCGCGGCGCAGGAGTGGTGCGCATGGGTGGGCATCAGGAAGGCTATGTGCGTCCGCCCTTCCCCGGCGGACGCCCGGCCCCCTTCGTCGATGAAGCCGTCATCGCCGGCCAGGGCAGAATGCTCACCGCCTGGGCCTGCGATGCCTTCCGCAGCACCTTGAACGCGCAGCAGTACCGCGCCGTGGTGACCAAGCGCGCGGCCATCGTGCGCGAGGCCATCGACCAGGCGCGTGGAGCCAGCACCGCCGAGCTGATCGACATCCTCTTCGACGCCGTCACCAACAAGGGCGGCCTGTTCGTGACCTCCATCGACCTCTACCCCAAGCCCATCGGCGAGATCGGCCATCTCATGCTGCCGGCCGCCGTGCCGGGCGAGATGAATCTGACCTCCATGAACGGCGAGCGCCGTATGCGCCTGTCCGAGAAATTCATGGACCCGCCCGGCATCGCCAAGCCCGACTGCCTGATCGCCGCCGAGATGGGCAAGGCGCTGCACGCCCTCTACACCCAGGCGGGCAATGCCGCCATGGCGGCGCGCTTCGCCGGCTTCGACTGGGAAAGCGAGGAAGACGCCTTCAACGATGGCTTCCGTCAGAACGAGAGCGAACTGGTGACCTACGAGCGCCTGCGCGCCCTGGGCAACAACGGCGTGCAGCTGCCGGTGCAGGGACTGGAGAACGGGGTGCTGGTAGGCACCGAGGTGCTTTACACCGAACGCTTCGCCACCGAGGACGGCAGGGCGCGCTTCCAGCCGGCGCCCTGGAGCGGGCTGCTGCCGATCGCGCAGGCGCAGAAGGACAAGTACCCGTTCTGGGTGAACAACGGCCGCGTGAACGAGCTGTGGCAGACGCTCTACAACGACGAGCACAACCCCGCGCGCATGGCGCGCTGGCCGGCCACCCTGGTGGAGATCGGCACGGCGGATGCCGCGCGGCTGGGCATTGCCAGTGGCGATCTGGTGGAGCTTTACAACGACTACGGCAGCACTCAGGGCATGGCGCATATTGAACCGGGCATTCGCGAAGGCCAGGTGTTCATGATGGCGATGGGGCGTCAGGGCGTCATGGGCGACCTGGCCACCACGGCGGTGGACGAGAACGTGCTGCCCTACTACAAGGGCACCTGGGCGGCGGTGCGGCGCCTGGGCGATGCGGCCTACAGCGCGAGTGTGACGGGCAAGTCACGGCACTACTGATCAGCGCACATAGAGCCGTGCGGCCTCGGTGAAGCCGCTCACGGCGTCTGGCGCGACATCGGGGAACACCTGCACTTTCAACTGTTCGCCCGGCAGCACCTGCAGCAGGATGGTGCCCAGCCCGGGCGACTGCGCATTGGAGAGCGCAGGCGGCCCGCCGTTGGGGGGCTGCACCAGCTCCAGCTTCACCAGACCGGTGGCCGGCGTGATGGTCGCCGGGTCCTGCGGCATGCTGCGCACGCCAAGCTGGGTCGCTTGCCCCTTGAACTCGCCCAGTGAGACCACGTAGTAACTCGGGTCCATCACATAGGGCACAATCGCCAGGTGTCCCACATGGTACTGGCTGGTGTTGGCCACCTCGGCAGCACCGGCATAGCCATTGGTGTTCTGCAGGAACCAGTTGCCGCGCAGGGCGCCGGACACATCGAAGTCGATCTTGCCGATGCGCGGCAGCGCCACGCGGTTGGTCTTGGCCAGCAGTTGACTGCGCAGCGGCTCGTCATACGCGGCGAAGGTGTCCACCGTGAATATCTTCCAGGGCTCGCGGGCATAGCTGGCAGGGCGGATGAAGCCCGGCAGGAAGGTGTTCGTGTCCACGTTGGCGAAGTCCAGCGTCTTGCCGCCGATGCGCCCCAGCACCTGCCCGCCGCTCACACTGATGGGCCCGCGGTGGATCTTGCCGTTGTCCAGCGCCCCCGCCGGAATCTGGCTGGCGATGGCCGGGTCGAGCACATCGATCAGGTCGTAGTAGCTGTAGAAATTCGCGGTGTGCTGCAGCACCACGCGGTATTCAACGCCGGTGCTGGTGTGATTGGGGCGCGTGCTGATCTCGCTGATCACGCCATTGCCCACCACGTAGACTTCGTAGGCACCCAGCGGCGAGTCCCGGTTGATGGGGCCGAAGTAGATGTGATCGATGGGCGTCACGTGCCCGCCGGCCATCAGCCCCAGCGGGATGATGGACTCCACGTCCTGCATGCGCATGGGCAGATGCGTCAGGCGGGGGCTGCCGCTGCTGGTGGCGCCGTGGGCATTCCAGCTGCGCATCAGCTCGGTGCGGATCACGGCGCGCTCGGCAGCATCCTTCTCGACCTTCTGCGTTTCCAGCACCTGGCGCACCTCGGCCACAGTGCCGGGGCTGCTCAGCGTCTCCCCGAAGGGCCCGCCGAGCAGATGCAGACGCTCGTTCTGCAATCCGATGTAGACACCACTGGCGCTGTAATGCCGATAGACGTATCCCTGAAAGGTGCCCAGCTCGCCGCCGCCGCTGAACAGCTCAGGGTAGAGCTGCGGCGCCAGCGTGAACACCTGATGGGCGTCCTCGCTGATGGCGATCTGGGCCTGGCTGACAGAGGGCAGGCCGGCAACGGCGAGAGCCGCTGCCAGGGACCAGAAGTGAAGCAGACGACGCACGGGGCCACTCCCTTCGCTGCGCGAGGCAGGATCAGCTGAACGAAATCTGATCATACGAAGTCGACGGGAGAAAGTCGCCCCCCGATTACTCGAGTTGGGGGGCGAAAACCGGGGTCACTCCCACACGTCACGCACGCTCAGCGGCAGGTCGGACTTGTTGCCGTTGGCGTTCTCCACATGGATCGTGAAGCTGTCGCCATTGCGCGTGTAGCCCAGCGACTTCATGCCGCCTTCCGTCACCGCCGTGAAATGCACGTGATTGTCGGCGATCATCGACAGCTCCATTTTCTGCGGCGCCGGCGTGCGCGGCACGAAGCCCGGGTTCCACTGCTGGATGTGCAGCACCAGGGAGCCGTCCACTTCCTCGATGGTGATCATCTCGAACATGCTGGTGGCGCCCTCGCCCGTGGTCATGCGCACCATGGCGGCGATGGAGCGGCCTTCGGCCTTGATCCAGTTCTCCTCCAGCTGATTGGCGCCGAGCTTGCCGGCATAGGTGCCTGTCATCCATGACAGCTGGTCGATGGTGGCAGCCGGCCCGGCAGCAAAACTGAAGGAAGAAGCGAGGGCGAGCAGGGAACTGGCGATGAGCGTTCTTGTTGTTCTTGGCATGGCGTTCTCCAGGGTGAGGGAAAAGGGGGTGGCCAGAGCTTACCACCAGCTTGGCCCTGCACGGCAATGGAGTATCATCGGCGCCATTCCAACAAGAGGACGTCAGCATGAATTATCGCTACATCGGCAAGAGCGGCCTGCGGGTCACCCCCGTCTGCATGGGCACCATGAGCTTCGGCACCTGGAGCGACGAGAAGGAAGCCTTTCGCATCCTGGACAAGGCCTACGAGCGCGGCATCAATTTCTATGACACCGCCGAGGTCTACCCCGTGCCGCCCAGCCCCGACACCATCGGCATGACCGAAACCATCTTCGGCAAGTGGCTGAAGACTCGCAACCGCGACGCCATCATCATCGCCACCAAGGTGGTGGGCGCCGCCGCCGGCTGGATGGTGCCCCCGGTGCGGGCCGGCCTCACGGCCATGGACCGCCACCACATCGAGCGCGGCATCGAAGGCAGCCTGCGTCGTCTGGGCACCGATTACGTGGACCTGTACCAAGTGCACTGGCCCGACCCGATCGTGCCGCTGGAACAGACCATGGACGCGCTCGACCGCCTGGTGGAAGCCGGCAAGGTGCGCTACATCGGCACCTCCAACGACAGCGCCTACGGCCTGACCAAGGCCAACACCATCGCCGATTACGAAGGCTATGCGCGCTTCCAGTCCATCCAGAACAATTTCTCGCTGCTCCACCGCCGCTTCCTGGACGAGCTGGCCACCGTGTGCCGCCGCGAGAACGTGTCCCTGCTGCCCTACTCGCCCATTGGTGGCGGTGTGCTCAGCGGCAAGTACAACGTGCCCGAGATCCCGGCGCGCAGCCGTTTCGGCGAATACCTGGCGATGCAGAACCCGCGTCAGCGCGCCATGGCCGAGCGCTTCCTGAACCAGGCCACACTGGACTCCACGGCCCGCTACATCGAGATCGCCCGCGAGGCCGGCATGAGCCCCACCACCCTGGCCACCGCCTGGAGCATGCATTTCGACTTCGTGGCCTCGACGATCATCGGCGCGCGCGATGCCGCCCAGCTCGACGACTCGCTGGCGGCGCTGGACGTGACCTTGAGTGCGGAAGTACTGGCGGCCTGCGACGCGGTGCACAAGGCCTATCCGTATCCGATGGGGTGAGGGTCAGGCGAACATTTCCAGAAGGACCGGGTGCCAGACCGCGCGCTCGATGACCCCCATGCGCGCGCCGAGACGCCCCTTGTCGACGGCGCGCAACTGGTCCAGCAGGATACGGGCGGGCTTGTTATGGAAAACCAGTTCCGGCCGGCATCCCAGAGGCTGACCGGCGCTGGTCAGCGGCGCGATGATCACTCGGGGCAGCACCGCGTTCATGTCGTCAGGCGACACCACGAGCGCGGGGCGGGTCTTGCGAATCTCGCTGCCGACAACAGGGTCGAGATTGACCCAGAAGACGTCTCCACTTCTTACCACGTCCATTCCTCATCTCCTTCATCCATGGGGATCGCTTCCAGCAAGCTCGCATCCGCTGCGGCGTCGTAGGCCTCGAACCAGCCTTCGCGCGGCTGCCTGATGGCTTCGATGACAAGTTTCTTGCCATCGATCTGCAAGTCCACGGTATCGCCCAGCTCGCAGGATGCCAGCAAGGGTGCAGGGATGATAATGCCGCGGGAGTTGCCGACCTTGATCAGATTGACGCGCATGGGATGTCTCCAGAAAGCAGGCTTGTTCAGCAAGAAGTAATTACAAAGTTATTACAACAAAGAACATCGAGCAAGCCTGCTGCTTCAAGCGTAGATCACGACAACGGAGACGACCTCACTTCATCGGCGAGTAATCCGCCGAACTCAGCATGTACGACTGCACCTGCAGCGGCACCGGGTACTTCTCCAGCAGCGCCACCCACTCCGGGTCGGTGCGGAAAGCAGCCCAGACCTCGTCGCGGTGCGCGCGGTCACGGTAGGCCAGCATCCACACCAGCGTGTTCGGGTCGTCCATGCGCTGCCACACCGCCACGATCTCGGCGCCCAGACGCTGGAAGATGCCGATCTCGGCCTCGCGGAAACGCTGGTGCAGCGTGTTGATGCTGGGCGCTTCGTCCACCGGCTGCGCGGTGTACATGCGCAGCTCGAAGCAGCGCGAGTCAGCCGCCACGTTGGTGGCCAGCTCGGCACTCAGCTGCCCGGCCGGGCCACAGGGTGCGGGCGGGGCAGCAGGAGCAGCCGCCGGGGCCGGGGCACTCTGGGCCAGCGCGAACGAGCTGGCGAGAAACAGCGGGGCAAGCAGGATTCCGACTTTTTTCATGTTGTTCTCCGGGATGCATAAAAAGGGACTGACCCGGGTGATTGCGCCCGAATGGCCCACCGAAGTCAACGCCGCCGCCGATGCGAAGGTGAGCCCTTGGCTCAGGGCAGCGGGATGTGCCAGAGCACGGCCACCACATGACACGCACTGCCCGCCAGCACAAAGACGTGAAACAGCGCGTGATTGAAGGGCAGCGCCCGGACGCTGTAGAGCAGCGCGCCCACCGTGTAGGCCACCCCGCCCGCCACCAGCCAGCGCAGCCCGGCGGACGAGAGCGAGTTCACCAGCGGCTCGAGGGCGAACACGATCATCCAGCCCATGGCCAGGTAGAGCAGCGTGGAGAACAGCCGGAAGCGGCCGGTGAAGAACAGCTTGAGCACGATGCCCAGAAGGGCCATGGACCAGGACACGCCGAAGATCACCCAGCCCACCGGCGCCGGCAGCACCAGAAGGCAGAACGGCGTGTAAGTGCCCGCTATCAGCCCGTAGATGGCCGCGTGGTCGGCAATGCGCAGACGCGCCCGGCGCAGCGAATGCGCGCTGCGGTGATACACGGTGGACACGCCATAGAGCGTGACCAAGCTCAGCCCGAACAGACCGAAGCTGGCCACCGCCAGCCAGGAACCACTGAGCAGCGCCTTGCCGAGCAAGGCCAGCAAGGCCCCCACGCCGAGCACGAAGCCCAGGGCATGGGAGCCGACATTGAGACGCTCCTCGGCAGGAGAATACTGCGGCACAGCGCGACGACTCATGACACCCCTCAAGACTGACAGACACGCATCAACAGGGCCGAAATGGCCTGCCTCCATGCTATGCCAGAGGCGCCCGCGCCTGCCACCGCGCGGTGTGCCTGGTTGACTTTGGGGTGGGGGTCCAGAAAACTCCGGGAAAAAGCTGGAAGGAACCTGCGCCATGGACTACTACACACGGCACGCGGAGGCGCTCTTCGCGCGCTACGACTCCCTGCCACCCGAGCAAGTGCACCGCTGCTGGCTCGACCTGCTGCCCCACCAAGCGGGACTGGCCTGCGACATCGGCGCCGGATCGGGCCGCGATGCCCGCTGGCTTGCCGCGCAAGGCTGGGATGTGACCGCCGTCGAACCCAATGCCGCGCTGCGCACCCTCGCCCAGGCCAGCCCCACCCCCACCCGAGGCAGCGTGACCTGGCTGGACGACAGCCTGCCCGAGCTCCAGCGCCTGCGCGCCCTCGACATTCGCTTCCAACTCATCCTGATCAGCGCCGTGTGGATGCACCTGACGCCCACGCAGCACGCGCGCGCCATGCGCATCGTCAGCGACCTGCTCGCCCCCGGCGGCCTGCTGGTGGTGACGCTGCGCAAGGGGCCGGATGCGGAGGGGCGGTTTCATCCCATCTCCACCGACGCATTGATCCAGCACGCCCGCGATCGCGCCCTGATGCTGGCGCGCGAATGCCGCGACCAAGCGGATGTGACGCGAGGGGAGGTGGGGTGGGATTGTGTGGTGCTGTGTAAAGAGAAAGGACAACCAGCGAGGTGAGAGCAAATATGGAGTTTTATGCCAATTCAATCTGACGACCCACTTGGTGGCTCACTAATCGTGGGCAGCAAAGAAGATCCGTTTCTTCCGCATCTATGCGCCGCAATTCACATGGCCGATGAAATCGAAATGGCTGTGGCTTTTGTCATGAGCACTGGACTGCGATTGCTAATGCCGGACTTGTTAGATGCATCGCAAAGAAACGAAACAGTGACTCCTGCGGCGACGGGGGCTCTGCGTCGAGTTCGAATACTAACCAGTGACTATCTCGATGTGACGGACCCCGATGCACTACGTCAGTTAATGCTGCTCCAGGAGCAAGGTGCCGAGGTTCGTGTCTACGAAGCAGCGCAACGAAGCTTTCACATGAAAGCGTATATTTTTGCCGGCAAAAAGGCCTGCGGCGAAGAATGGGGACGCGCATTTATTGGCTCTAGCAACATTAGCCGAGAAGCGCTGCAGCTAGGACTTGAGTGGAACTACAGAATCAACTTTCCGGGCGATAGGGGCTTTCTTGAAGCAAGACGCCAATTTCAGAAGCTCTTTGACGACCCCCTCGCCAAGCCCCTCTCCTACGCATGGATCGACGAATACGAAAAAAGGCGTGTAAAGCCAACAAAAGCTATTGCTCCAGGTACGTTAGAGGTTGAACCAGCACCTACACCAAATCCAGTGCAAGTAAGTGCATTAGCTGCCTTGCAAGAAACACGAGAGCTAGGATATTCACGCGGTCTGGTCGTACTAGCGACAGGCCTTGGAAAAACCTGGCTAGCTGCCTTTGATGCACAACAGGCAGTTGCCAAGCGGCTGCTTTTTGTCGCTCATCGCGAAGAGATCCTAGTGCAGGCAGCAGAGACATTTGCCCGTATTCGGCCGCGAGCAAGTATCGGCTTTTACAAGGGACAGCAACGCGACAGCCAAGTTGACATCTTGTTTGCGTCCATTCAGACAATTGGTAAGTCAGCTCACCTTTCCACCTTCCACGAGAAGCACTTCGATTACATCGTTGTCGATGAATTTCACCACGCAAGCGCTCCGAGCTACCAGAAACTGCTCGCACATTTTTTACCTAAATTTCTGTTGGGTCTGACAGCGACGCCTAACCGATCGGATCGCGCAGATATTCTCTCGCTCTGCGATGACAACCTAGTTTTTGAGAGAGATCTGTTTGCGGGAGTCAATCAATCCCTTCTCGTGCCATTTCACTACTACGGCATTTTCGATGAGGAAGTCGACTATAAGGCAATTCCTTGGAGAAACGGCAAGTTTGACCCAGATGAATTGGCAAACAGACTGGCAACGCTTGCTCGCGCAAACCACGCCTATAGAACTTGGCAAATTCACAAACAAACGCGCACCTTGGCGTTCTGCATTTCCAAGCGACATGCGGACTTTATGGCGGAGTATTTCAGAAATAGAGGGATTCACGCGGCGGCGGTCTATTCGGACTCGATTCTCTCTAGAGGCGAAGCGCTAGAGCAGCTTCGTAGCGGAAAAATTGAAATTCTATTCTCCGTAGACCTGTTCAATGAGGGCATGGACCTTCCGGGGATTGATTCAATCATGATGCTGCGCCCCACAGAGTCCAAGATACTGTTTTTACAGCAACTCGGCCGCGGCCTTCGTATGGCACCTGGCAAAGAGAAATTGATAGTCATGGATTTCGTTGCTAACCACCATAGTTTTCTCCACAAGCCGCAAGCTCTAATGAACATGGCCATGACTCATGGTGAACTGGCAAAATTCGCCGAGACCGCCATGGCCAATGCGCTGACATTGCCGCCAGGTTGCTTTATCAATTACGACCTGCGCTTCATTGAATTTCTACGCTCGTTGAACACTACCAGCACAGAGGACGAATACAGGGCACTTCGAGACACGCTAAATCGTCGCCCTACGATCACTGAATTCCTGTTCTCTGGTGCGAGTGTCCAAAATGTGCGAAAGAAATTTGGGAGCTGGTTTGAATTCGTCTCGCATATGGGCGACCTGAAAGAACAAGAATCTGATGTAGCCTCCACTTATCGGGAATTCTTGAGTGAAGTGGAAACTACTTCAAGACAAAAGTCTTATAAGCTAATCCTCCTAGATGCCTTGAGAGAATTGAATGGGTGGCAAGTACCTACGCAGCTTGAGACTTTGGCACAAAAGTCATGGGAGATTCTGCAGCGACGGAGAAGTCTGCTTGTAGATTTGCCTGAGGAGTACCGAACTACTCAGCAGTTGCCAGGAGGTTGGACAAGCTATTGGAGGAAAAATCCTGTCCAGGCCTGGATTGGTGGAAACTCGAAGAAAGGAGCTAGCGCGTTCTTTTCCATCGAAGCAGGCAAGTTCAAAGCGAACTTCACGCTCAAGCAAGACCACCACGACGTCTTCTTGGATCTAGCGCAAGAACTAATTAGCTTTCGCCTCGCTGAGTACATGCAAAGTAAAATACAGCCTACAGAGAATCGTCCTAGTTCTGTGACACCTCTGCGGCAGACGACGTTCTCGTATTTTTCCGATTTGAAAATTGCCTGTGGCAACTTCCGTACTGGCGATATCACACAGGAAGAACACCGATCTTTAGGAGGAAGTTATAGCAAGTTTGACCCCATTCGCCATTTCATCGCTCGTGCGTCCGGGAATTCAATGGATGGGGGTGATAGCCCAATTCGCGACAAAGATTTGCTGCTTTTGGAGATTGTTGGCCCAGAAGATATTGGCTCTATTCCAGATGATGTCATTGCGATCGAAAGAAAGTCGACCAGCAACGAGAACCAGTATTTGCTTCGGAAAGTCGTTCGGAATGCGAATGGATCTATTGTTCTCCGAGCCAATAATCCGCTGTATGAAGATATGCTTGTGACCCCGAAGCTGGCGTCAGAATTCAGGACCTTTGCACGATTAAAGAAGGTCCTGCATCCATTAGAAATCGAAGTTGGCCATAGATTCTTGCGCGAGGATATTCCCGCATTTTTTGGCACTGAATTTAATCCAGGCAATTGGAATAGTGGCCATGTCATTCTCAGCCAGCAAAAGGCGCAGGTTCTTTTTGTCACCTTGAATAAGCAAGGCCGGGCGGCGGACCATCGGTACCTAGATCACTGGTTGGATGAAAGGCACTTCCATTGGCAAAGCCAGGACAAGACCACGCCAACGAGCTCTAAAGGAAAGTCAATAATCCACCATGCTCGGAGTGAGGTCGCAATTCATCTTTTCGTTCGAGAGCATAAATTGGAAGCAAACAAGGCTGCTCCTTTTACCTATCAAGGCAAAGTCAAATACATCAGCCATACAGGGTCCTCCCCTATGAGCGTGACTTTCGAGTTGGAGGACTAATCGGATTCCCCCCAAACCTCCTCCGCAACCCCTCCAGATGCCGCTTGCGACTCCCGCGCGTCGACGGGATGGCCTTGACGTAAAGCTCGATGAACAGCTCCTCCACCTGCTGCATCGTGAAGACGACTTGCCTGAAGGACTGGATATAGGCCGTCATGCCCCCGTCGAAGAACACATTGGGCGGCATCTCCGTCTTGGGTTCCGCGCTGCCCACAAACGCGACAATCGAGTGAAGGGTGTCCGGTGACACGTTCAGCAGCTACTCCACCGCCTTGACGTGCTTGTGGTTCTGGCGCAGCGGATTCTGGAATCGCGAGTGCTTGCGGAAGATCTTCTGCGTCCACTCGGCTTGCTTCTCGGAGCCGAAGATCCAGCCCGTCATGTTCTTGGTTTCGATGATGAAGAGGCCGAAGGGGGAGACCACCACGCTGGGCGACTGGAGCAGCGAAAGCAGCACCAGAATGGGGACGAACCAGAGCAGGTAGCTCAGACTTTGCAGAGGCAATTGCAGAAGGACATCCATGCGTCTTTCTCCATGTGGCTGTGACCAGCCGATTTCCTGAGGCCGACCTTAGCACACCCCGCGACATCCACCACCCCCTCTGCCACAATCGCCCCACCCTTCCTCCACCAGGACGCATCCCCATGGCCATCTGGACTCGCCCCTTCGACATCGCCGCCACCATGGCGCACAGCCGCAACACCGCTGCCGAGAGTCTCGGCATCGAGATCACCGAGGCAGGCGACGACTTCCTGCGCGGGCGCATGCCTGTGGATGCGCGCACGCTGCAGCCCTATGGCGTGCTGCATGGCGGCGCGTCGGTGCTGTTTGCGGAAACGCTGGGCAGCATCGCGGCGAATCATTGCGTGCGGGGCAAGCACGAACGCGCGGTGGGGCTGGAGATCAATGCCAATCATCTGCGGCCGGTGCCGCCGGGCTGGGTCACGGGCACGGCGCGCCCGCTGCATCTGGGCAGCACCACGCAGGTGTGGGAGATCCGCATCGAGAACGAGCAGGGCAAGTTGTGCTGCGTGTCGCGGCTGACGGTGGCGGTGATCGGGGGGTGAGTCAGAGCGTGTCGTAGTGGCCGCCGAGTGCGAACGCGTGAATCGTGGCGTCGTCGAAGCGGTAGATGATGCGATCCTTGTGCGAAATGCGACGGGACCACAGGCCGCTGAGATTGTGTTTCAGCGGCTCCGGCTTCCCACTGCCAAAGGCAGGATTTTCGCAGCGTAGCAATTCCTTGATGATTCGTCGTGCAGCCTCATGGAGCACCTTGTCCTTGTGGCGCATCTGTTCATACGCCTCCCAAGTGTTGCCCTCAAATACCAGTGATCTCATCGAGTTGCTCTTTCGTCGGGGTGTAACCGGTGCGCTCTGTGTGCGTCTTCATCGAATCGGCAATCTGCTGCATCAGACTGCTGTTCTGCAGAACGTGGAGCGTTTCCTGTTCGCGCTCCCAGTCTTGTGCGCTCATCACCACAAAGTCCTGGCCGCTGCGACGAGAGACCCGCAGTGGTTCGTGTCGACTGATGGCGTCTTCCACCAGAGTCTTCAGGTTGTCGCGAAACACATTGACGCTCACAGTTTCCATCTTGTCCACCTCGAAATGTACGGAAAGGCCGTACAAGTATAGCGGCGGGTACAAAGTCTTCACAAGAGCGTGCCTGCCTCAAGGGCAGGGGTACTTTCAGCAGACGTCAAAAGGGCTTGCTGTGCTGCGTGTCGCGGCTGACTGTGGCGGTGATCGGGGTGAGAAGCGTCATCAAGCATTCCGTCACTCGCCCAGTTCAACGGACAAAGGATGCGCAATCGCATCTGCATGAACACTTCGCGCTTCAAGGTCCTTGACCAGATATGTCTCGCTGAAGCGCACTGGGCCCGCCTCCGCCAGCACGGCCTCTGGTACGGCACGCAGGACATCGTCAATGGCGCTGCGCACCGCCTCTGCAGCCGTCGGGCTCTCCTACATCCTGCGAGTGAAGCGAGGGGCTGGGTGGCGGCACACCCTACCCACCCCCGCCCCTTTGGAGTAGAGTCGGCCTGACCCCATGCGCGTTTCCCATTCGTAGCTTCCAATACAACAAGAAGACGAGGACACCCCGATCATGAAGCGCCCCCTGCCTCTTGCGATCTCCACACTCACCCTGCTGGCTCTGGCCGGCTGCGGCGGTGATACCGCCACCACGTCCGATGCAGGGCAGCCTGTGGCCCCTGCGCCGGCCACACCACGCGCGCCGCAAGTCGACGATGACGACATCGCGGGCAGTGTCTTCGGCCCCAACGGCCCCGAAGCGGGCGTGTGGGTGATTGCCGAGACGCGCGATCTGGCCACGCTCTACTCCAAGACGGTGGTCACCGACGAGAACGGCCTGTTCGTGATCCCCGACCTGCCGCTGGCCACCTACGAGGTGTTCGTGCGCGGTTACGGGCTGGTGGATTCGCCGCGCCAGAGCACGGGGCCAGGCGTGTCGCTCGACCTGCGCGCGGTGCCTGCACCGAGTGCGGCGGCCGCGGCGCAGTACTACCCGGCGGGCTACTGGTATTCCCTGCTGGAAGTGCCCGAGGCGCATGAGTTCCCCGGCACGGGGCAGGACGGCAACGGCATCGCCGAGGGCATCCTGCATCAGGACGACTTCATCCGCCGTGTCAGCAATGGCGGCTGCGTGGTGTGTCATCAGATGGGCACCGAGGCCACGCGCACCCTTCCCGATCTCTTCGCCAGCGCCGAAAACTCCTTCGAGGCCTGGAACCAGCGCGTGCGGGCCGGTCAGGCCGGCGCCTTCATGACCAACACCCTGGCTGGCATGGGCGACAAGCGCACGCTGCAGATGTATGCCGACTGGAGCGACCGCATCGCGGCGGGCGAGCTGCCCCCGGCACCGCAGCGGCCCCACGGCCTGGAGCGCAATGTGGTGATCACCCAGTGGGACTGGGCCGACCCGCAGGCCTATCTGCATGATCTGGTGTCCACCGACCGGCGCAACCCGACGGTGAACGCCTATGGCCGGCTCTACGGGGCGCTGGAAGAGAGCGCTGACTATCTGCCGGTGCTCGACCCGCTGGCGCATGCCACCTATCAGGTGCCGGTGTTCCCGGAAGACCCGGACTACAAGCCGCCGGTGGTGCCGCCCATGGGGCCGTCGGCCTATTGGGGTCAGGAGCCGATCTGGGACACCTCCACCACGGTGCACAACCCGATGATGGATCAGGACGGCCGCGTGTGGATCACCTCCCGCGCGCGCGACCCGGCCGATGTGCCGGCCTTCTGTCAGGAGGGCTCGGATCACCCTTCCGCTCGGATGTTCCCGGTGGGCCGCTCAGGCCGGCATCTGGGGGTGTATGACCCGCGCACCGACGTCTACACGCCTATCAACACCTGCTTCGGCACGCATCACCTGATGTTCGCCGAAGACGCCGACAACACGCTGTGGACGAGCGGCGGCGGCGCGGTGGTGGGCTGGCTGAACACGCGGCAGTACTTGGAGACCGGCGACGCCGTAGCAGCCCAGGGCTGGACGCCGCTGATCCTCGACACCAATGGCAATGGCGTGCGCGACGAAGGCTATGCGCAACCGGACGACGCGGTGGACCCGGCGCGCGACAAGCGCATCCTGGCGGGGCTTTATGCCGTCTCCCCAGCGCCGGACGGTTCGGTGTGGGGCTCCACGCTGAGTTACCCGGGCGCGGTGCTGCGCCTGGTGCCGGGGGCCGACCCGTCCACCACGGCGCTGACCGAATACTACGAGCTGCCGGTGGATGCCGACGGCAATGCCATCGAGGGCTTCTCGCCGCGCGGCATGGACATCGACCGTGACGGCGTGGTGTGGGCGGCGCTGTCCAGCGGCCACATGGCGAGCTTCGATCGGCGCAAGTGCACGGGGCCGCTGAACGGGCCGACGGCCACGGGGCAGCATTGCCCGGAAGGCTGGAGTTTCTACACGGAGCCCTTGCCGCAGTTCAAGAACCTGAACCAGCCGGGCAGTTCCGAGGGCAGCTATTACACCTGGGTGGACCAGCACAACACCTTCGGTCTGGGCGACAACACGCCGATCAACACGGGCAATCAGTCAGGCGCGCTGCTGGTGCTGGACGATGGCGAGTGGGTGCGCCTGACGGTGCCTTACCCGCTGGGCTTCTACACCAAGTGGCTGGACGGGCGCATCGACGACGCCTCAGCAGGCTGGAAAGGCCGCGGCCTGTGGGCCACGCTGAGCAGCCGCGCGCCCTTCCACATGGAAACGGGGCCGGGCACGACGAGCAAGGTGTATCACTTCCAGATGCGCCCGGACCCGCTGGCGAGGTGAGCTGACGCCGATTCACCCCAGCGCCCGCACCCGGTGATTCTCGCTGTCGGTCACGTAGAGCACGCCCGCGTGCATGAACACGCCATGAGGCCGCGCCAGTGCGCAGCGCAGCGGGTCGCCATCAGGCCCGTCGGCCACCTGACCGGTGCCGAGTACTGTGCTGATCAGTCCGGAATCCAGGGCCATGCGCCGGATCGCATGATTCTCCGTGTCCACGATGTAGAGCGCGTTGTCGGCCGCTGACCAGGCGATGCCCTTGGGCCCGTTGAAGGTGGCGTCGATGGCTGCCCCCCCGTCCCCGCTGTAACCACTCTCGCCAGTGCCGGCGATGCGTTCCAGCGTGTCCCCACGCAGATTGAGCCGGAACACGGCATTGCCCTCGCGCAGCACCAGATAGGCATTGCCCGAGGCGTCGGTGTCGATGGAGCGCGGCCCGCGCAATGGTGTGCCCCGCAGCGGGCCGCGATCGGGCGTGGCCTCGCGCGTGCCATCACCCCCGATCGTGCGAATGATGCCGCTGGCACGCTCGATCACCCGCAGCCGTTGATTGCCGATGTCGCAGATCAGCAGATTGCCGTCGGCGTCGAAGGCGATGCTGTGGGGCTGTCGCAATTGCGCCAGAGTGGCAGGGCCGTCGTCGCCGGAAAAGCCGGGCTCGCCCGTGCCGGCCACGGTCGACACCAGACCGGTGACGGCATCGACGCGGCGCACCACATGGGCATCGCGCTCCACCACGAACAGGTGACCGTCGCGGTCGAAGCGAATCTCATGCGGTGCCGAGAACGCGGCCTGCAGCGCGGGTCCGCCATCGCCTGTCCAGCCTTTCTCGCCGTTGCCAGCCACGGTGGTGATCACGCCCTCAGGCAGGGACACCCGGCGCGTGCGCCCCGTGTCCACCTCGCAGAAATACACTGCGCCATCGGGCCCCACCACCACGCCATAGGGGTTGTTGATGGGCGTCAGCGTGGCACTCAGGCCCGCCAGATCGTTCTCGTAGCCCGCCACGCCGGTGCCGGCGAAGGTGCTCACCCGCAGGGCCTGAGCGAAGGCACGCACGGGGGCGAGCAGGCAGGTGGAAGCCACGGTGGCGAGGCGAAGGAAATGACGGCGGGTGAAAAGCATGGGACTCTCCTGATTGTTCCGTATTGTCATTGGAGAAGATGGTGTGAGCTTGCATGCCAGTGTGTCTTGCTCTCGGCGCCCACGGCAATCACTGGCAATTGCCGCATGCAGTTCACGGTGGAATAGCCCGAACACGATGGCCCTGCTGCCCGAATCTGTAGGTGGCCGGGTCGACCTGGCGCCGCCCGAGGCCTGGCCTTGCAACGTGGAGGATCCCACTACCGCGAGAGTGTCTGCAACTGTTCCAACGCATCCTCGTGACCCTGCTCGGCCGCCTGCTGCAGCAGGCGTCTGGCCTCCTCGCGATCCTCCGCCACGCCCTCGCCGCGCAGGTACATCCGGCCCAGAACCGCCTGGGCATTGGCATGCCCCTGCTCGGCCGCCAGGGCATACCAGCGGGCGGCTTCCGTGGCACTCTGCGGCACCCCGCGCCCGTCGGCGTGCAGCGTGCCGATGTTGAACTCGGCATCGGCATCGCCGCCCGCTGCGGCCTGCTGGTACCAGATCAGCGCCTGCTGCGGGTTCTGCGCCACGCCCTGCCCGAAGTCATACATCATGCCCAGGCTGAACTGCGCCCGGGCGTGCCCCTGCGCCGCCGCCAGCTGCAGCCAGCGCCGCGCCTCGTCGAGGTCCTGCAGCAGGCCCTCGCCATTGCGGTACAGAATGCCGAGATTGTTCTGCGCATTGGCCACGCCCTGGTCCGCCAGCGGCCGCCACAGGCTCAGTGCGGTGCTGAAATCGCCCTCGAAATAGGCGCGGCGAGCGCGGGCCAGCGGGTCATCCCAGGTCTGGCGGCTGGCAGCCTCCAGCAGGGTGCGACGATTGGCCGCACTGGGCGGCGGCTCCGAATCACCGAAGATGCCCGCCAGCCAGTGGCCGTCGGTGGGGTTGGGAAAAAGCACGTAGTCGATGCCGAAACGTGCGCTGTCCTCGCGCATGGCGGCCAGGCGGCCGTCGATGTCGCCACGCACATAGTACTTGCGGCGGAAATCATTGAGGCTGTCGCCCATCAGCACCACGACGTCGTACTGCGCCATGAGTTCGTCCTGGCGCGGTTCCTTGTTGGAGGTCTCGCGCAGCACGGTCAGATGCGCCTCGTCGGCAAAGGGCAAACCGGCGCTGCGCAGATGCTGCAGGGCCAGCGCGAAGGTGTTCTCGCCCTGATCGCGGTTGGTGACATAGAACACCTCCACGCCGTTGGCACGGCAGAACTCCAGGAAGTCGATCGCGCCGGGCGTGGGCGTGGCGAGATTGGCAGCCACCCAGCGGTCCCAGTCGGCGTCGTCGAAGAAGTCGCGCCCGTCACGCACCAGATGCCCCCAATAGGTCAGCGCATGCAGCACGGTGTCGTCCACATCGCTGATCACGGCCAGCGGCTTGTCGCCGCTCTGTCGCGCGGCGAGCGCGGCTTCGACATGCATTCGCGCGACATTGAAGCCCTGATGGTAGAGCGCCTCGTACTCGGCGGCAGTCTGTTTCCAGGCCAGGGCGTAGAGCAGCGGATTGCGCGTGTCGTCCGGCGCATTCTGGGCCGAAGCATCCAGAACCAGCACGGCAAGCAGAGCGGTGAGCAAGACTCTGGCACGGGTCATCGAAGGTCTCCTGCGGGCGGCGCAGCATCCTGCGCGGCATCATCTGGTGAGAGCGGGTCCTGTGGGAGCGTGCTTGCACGCGAATCCTGAGCCTGAGCCTGCTGCGGCAGTGTGCTCGCACGCGCACCCTGTGCCGCAGTCTCCTCGATCCCCCCTGGCGGCGACACCAGCTGCACCTTGCTCTCTGCGATGTACCTGTCCAGGAACACCGCCGCCTTGGCGGCCTGATCCACCACGCGGTGCAGATCACTCAGCCGCTCCAGCGTCTCGGCCATGCTGCGCGGCAGAATCGCGCCCGCCGTGCCGGCCTGCAGCAGCTGCGCCTTCATGGCCTGATACTGCGTCTCGAAATCCCGGCGCGCCTCGGCCAGACGCTGCGCATCCCACTGCGGACTGTCGACCCGGGTCAGATCAAGCAGCTCCACAGCGGAGGCGCGCAGGGCATTGCGGCTCACCGCGAGTGCGGACTCGGGGGCCAGCACCGATTCGTGATGCAGCTGCAGCATTTCACGCGCATGCTCGGCCACGTTCACCAGATACTGCCCCACGCGCTGCGCATGGGGCAACGCATTCTGCTGCTCGGCCGACATGGTGGCGCGGGGAATGCCGCTGGCGAATTCGCTGATGGCGATGTTCAGCGACTCCAGCGCACGGTGCCCGATTTCCAGAGAAGGATTGTGCGGGTCTTCCGCGCTGATGGCGGCGTTGGCCACGCGCCGCGCGATCGCCTGCATGCGATGCAGCTCCTGCGCCAGGGCGTCCAGGGCCAGCGAGGGCGCACTCTGCACGTTGCGGTCCATGAAGCGCGGCCGGCTCTCGTCCTCTTCCAGCGTGCGGAAGCGTGTCTCGAGATACGCCACCAGCCGAGGGGTCAGGGGCCACATGACCAGGATTCCAAGAATGTTTACCAAGGTGTGGAAGATGGCGAGAGACATGGCCAGCTGGTCCTGCGAGCCGATGACCTGCGCCATGACATGCACCACCCCGAGCAGCGGCAGCAACAGCGTGAAGGACACCAGCGCGACCACGAGATTGAAGATCACGTGGGACATTGCGGCCCGGCGTGCCGCTGCCGTGGCATCGAACACGGCAAACAGCGCCGTTGAGGTGGTGCCCACGTTGGCGCCGATCACCATGGCGGCCGCAGCTGTCAACGGAATCAAACCGCCGGCGGTGGCCGTGAGAATGACCGTCAGAGCCGCGCTGGAGGAGTGGATGATCACGGTGAGCATGATGCCGAGCAGCACGAACAGCAGCAGATTCAGCACCCCTTCTCCGGCCCAGCGGTGCAGGTCGATGACATCGCCGATGCCGTCGAAGGCATCCTTGAGCACATCGATGCCCATGAAAAACAGGCCGAAACCGGCCATGGCGCGACCCAAGGCGCCATATTGCCCTTTTCCCAGCGCCACGGAGATGGCCATGCCGATGCCGATGGCCGGCAGGGCGATCACTTGCAGGTCGAGATTGAAACCAATCAGAGCGACGATCCACGAGGTGAGCGTGGTGCCCAGATTGCTGCCGAAGATCACGCCCACCGCCTGCGGCAGTGCCAGCAGGCTCGCGTTGACGAAACCGATGGTGGTGAACACCACTGCGGTGGAGGACTGCACAAGCGCGGTGATGAGAATGCCGGAGAAAATGGCGCGCCCGCGGCTGCGCGTGGCGGCGCTGAGGATGACGCGCAAGGTGTCGCCCGCTGCGGTGGTCAAGCCATCGGTCATCAGACGCATGCCCAGCAGGAACAGCCCGATGCCTCCCAGAAAATTCAGTGCGCCTGCGATTGTCACGATCTACCTCTGGTGTCAGTGCGTAAGCAAGAGTACAAAGAACCGCGAGCCGAAGCGAGTCCCCAGATGTGTCCGGTTTCGATCCGGCCCCGGGCGGCGGGCGCCACGGGGCCGGGTCGATACCACTAAAGGAAACACAGGACACCGCATGAAAATCAAGACCGTGATTTTCGACTGGGACGGCACTCTCGTCGACTCCATCGAACACATCGCCACCTCCCTGCATCTGGCCGCCACCGAGATGGGCTTTCCGGCGCTGGAAAAGGCCGCCTATCGCCACATCATCGGCCTGGGCATGGTGGACGCGCTCAAGACTCTCTACCCCGGTCTCAGCGACGCCGAGATCGAAGGCATTCGCCAGCGCTACAGCGAGTATTTCTTCGCCAAGGAAGCCACGCCCCAACAGATCTTCGCCGGCGTGCCCGCCCTGCTCGACGAACTGCGCACCCAGGGGCGCGGCCGGGCCGTGGCCACCGGGAAGAGCCGTCGAGGGCTGGATGCGGCGCTCGGCTCCAGCGGTCTGCGCGCCCACTTCGACATCACCCGCTGCGCCGACGAGACCCGCTCCAAGCCCGACCCGGCCATGCTGCTGGAGATCCTGCAGTTCTACGGCCTTGAACCCGACCAGGCCGTGATGATCGGCGATACCACCTACGACATGGAGATGGCGCAGCGCATTGGCATGCCAGCCATTGGCGTGCGCTGGGGCGTGCATGCGCCAGACGAATTGCAGCGCCACGCGCCCCTGGCCATCGTCGAGAGCGTGGCGGAGCTGACCAGCCTGCTGCGCCGACTCTGACTGTTGCCGCACTGCCCATCGCACGCCCGCTGCTGTTCGTCACGGGCTTCCCTGCTATAGTCGGCGCCAGCAACGCCGCTGTCGGAGCGAGCGCGCTGTACACCCTCACAACAAGAATCACTGAACAAGAGCCTCGACATCATGACATTCACACCTCGTATGATCAGCCTCGCGCTGGCCGGCCTGCTGCTGCAGACCGCCTGCAGTCCGGCTGTGGAGCAGACCTCCGCCCCGGCAGCCCCTGCCGCGACGGCCTGGGTGGCCACGCCCGAGATGCTGGCCTGTGCCGACAGCCACGCCAGCCTGGTGGAAGGCACCGGCAATTTCAGCCGCGACATCGCCTCGCCCTCGTCCGAGGCCCAGGCCTATTTCGACCAGGGCCTGCGTCTGGCCTATGGCTATTACTTCCCGGAAGCGGTGTCGTCCTTCAATGCAGCCCTGTGTTTCGACCCGGACAACGCCCGCATCCACTGGGCCCGCGCTCAGGGCCTTGGCCCCAATGCCAACAGCCGCAACAGCGGCCTGCCGGATGACCCGCAGGGCGAAGGCGCCCGCGCGCTGGAGCAGGCCATCGCCCACATGGCCGAGGAACCCCAGCAGTGGCAGGACACCATCAATGCCCTGCGTCCGATGTTCGACATGCAGACCTACCCGGACATGGCCGAGCGCAGCCAGGCCGTGATCGCGTCCACCCGGGCGCTGTACGAGAAATACCCGGACGATCTGGAAGCCGCGTTCACCTTCACCCACGCCATCATGATGGCCTCGCCCTGGTACTACTTCGAGTGGGACGGCACGCCCCGCGAGAACATCGTGGAGGCGCGGGACGTGATGGAGAAAGGCATGGCGCAGGACCCCTACCATCCTGGCCTGACCCACCTGCACGTGCACCTGATGGAAGCCTCGCGCGAGCCCGTGCGCGCCGAGACCTCCGCCGACGCGCTGGAGCCGCTGACCCCGATGATCGGCCACATGGCCCACATGCCCGGCCACATCTTCATGCGCATCGGCCGCTACCAGGATTCCATCGAGGCCAACCGCCGCTCCGTGGTGGCCGATGAATACTTCGTGCAGCAGTGGGGCGACCGACCCTATCCGCAGTACGGCACCTATTTCCTGTCGGCCACCAACCACCGCAACCACGCCCGCATGTTCATCCACTGGGGCGGCCTGCTGCAGGGCAACCCTGAGGTGGCCTTCGAGATCACCGGCCCGATTGCCGCCGCCACCACGGCGGAGCAGCTGGATCGCGGCAACTCCCTGCGCAACATCACGGTGGAATGGATGACGATGAAGGCCTTCGGCATGTGGGACGAGATCCTCGCCCTGCCCGCGCAGCCTGACACGCGCCCCTTCCTGCAGGGCACGCTGAACCACGTGCGCGGGGCCGCCCTGGCGGCACAAGGCGACATCGCCGGTGCCGAAGCCGAACTGGCCGCGCTGGACGCCGTCATGAGCAACCCGGTGCTGCAGACCCAGCGCGCCGCCGTGAACACCGCCGCCAGCATCCTGGCCATCAACCGTGCCTCGCTGGCCGGCGAGATCGCCAATGCCAAGGGTGACCACACCGCCGCCATCGCCGCCTTCACCCAGGCGGTGGACTTGCAGGACCACCTGCGCTACATGGAGCCGCCCGACTGGATCCAGTCCATGCGCCTGTTCCTGGGCCAGGCCTACCTGAACGCCGGTCAGGCCGAGGACGCCCGCCGCGTGTTCCTGGAAGACCTCGACCTGCTGCAGGAGAACGGCTGGGCGCTGTTCGGACTCGCCAATGCCCTGACTGCGCTGGGCGAGGACGAGCAGGCGGCCGAGGCCCGCGAGCGTTTCGACGAGGCGTGGGAATACGCCACTGTCGAACTGACCAAGGCGCACTTCTGAGATGCGCGTCCTCGTCACCGGTGGCAGCGGCTTCCTGGGGCAGGCCCTGACCCACGCTCTGCTGGCCCGCGGTGACGAGGTCATCATCCTGAGTCGCAACCCGACCACCCACAGCGCGCGCCGTGCCGGCAGCGTGTGGGTGCAGGAGCTGCAGCAGATCGACACTCCCGTGGACGCCGTCGTCAATCTGGCCGGCGCCAACCTATTCGCCGCCCCCTGGACGCAGTCCCACAAGCAGCTGCTGCATGACAGCCGCGTGGCCCTGACCTGGAAACTGGCCAGCTGGATCCTCTCGCAAACCACCCTGCCCAAGGTGTTTCTTTCCGGCTCGGCCATCGGCTTTCATGGCGAAGGCGGTGAGCAAGCCCTCACGGAGCAGAGCCCGCCCGGCAGCGACTGGGCGGCCACGCTGGTGCAGGACTGGGAGCAGGCCACAAGGCACGTGGAGGAAGCCGGGGTGCGCACCGTGCTGTTGCGCACGGGGCTGGTGCTGGGGCACGGCGGACTGCTCGGGCCGATCCTGCCGCTGTTCAAGGCGTATCTGGGCGGTTCCTTGGGGGCGGGAAAATTCTGGTATAGCTGGATTCATCTGCAGGACTGGGTGAACGCCACGCTGTTCCTGCTGGATCGCGGCACGGCCAGCGGGCCGTATCTGCTCACCGCGCCGCAGCCGGTGCGCTACGGCGAGTTCGCCCGCACCCTGGGCCGAGTGCTGCAGCGGCCGGTGTGGCTGACGCCGCCGGGCTGGGTGTTGCGCCTGCTGCTGGGCCAGCGTGCCGCTCTGATGCTGAGCAGCACGAAGGCCTTGCCCGCACGGCTGCAGGAGGCAGGGTTCCAGTGGCGGTTCCCGGCATTGGAAGAGGCCCTGCGCGACATCGTCAGCAAGGACGCCGGGGTCTGACAAGCCTCAGGCCCGCCGCGCGCAGGCCGGCCGGGCTCACTTGGCGAACAGGCTCTTCTCGATGTCGCGGAACGCCTTGAATTCCAGCGCATTGCCGGACGGGTCGAGGAAGAACATCGTGGCCTGTTCCCCCGGCAGCCCCTTGAAGCGGATGTGCGGCTCGATCAGGAACTGCGGCACGAAGGTCTGCACCAGCGCGGCCAGCGCCTCCCACTCATCCATCTCCAGCACCACCCCGAAATGCGGCACCGGCACGCCGTGCCCGTCCACATGATTGCCGATCTGGTTCACCTTGCCATCCGGCCCCAGCGTGGGGTTCACATGCACCACCAGCTGATGGCCTAACAGGTCGAAGTCGATCCAGTGGTCGGAGCTGCGCCCCTCAGGCAGACCCATCTTCGTGCCATAGAAATCCCGGGCTTCGGCCAGGTCACGCACCTGGATGGCGAGGTGGAAGGGCATGAGGCGGCGTGTCGAGATCATGGGGCATCCTGAACAAGGGCTGGGGGCGTGGCCGTGCGGCCTGCCGGTGAGCGCGACCCTAGCGCCGGGCCAGGGGGAGTGTCAAACGCCGCCATTCGCACCGTTCTGGTGCGCTCGCGCCCCGCGATGCGGCAGCAGGCCCTCTGACGCAGGCGTAAACCGCGTCGACTGAGCGCGAAATATCCTTAACCCATTGTTTTAGTTATTAATTAAAAACATGGCACGAATAGTGAATTAATCTGGGCGTAGTACTCTCCAGTACCAAATTCTTGAATCGGGTAACGATGCCTGCCTCCCCCATGGGTCGCAGGCTTTTTTTTGCCTGCGGCTGTGTAGAATCCGCCGGCAAGCCTATTTCTGTCTGGTCCCACGTTCATGCAGCCAAGCGCCACCACGAGCTTCACCACCACCTGCCCCTACTGCGGCGTCGGCTGCGGCGTGCAGGCCTGGGTGACGGATGCTCGCCTGCAGCGGGTGAAGGGCGAGGAGAACCACCCGGCCAATCTCGGCCGTCTGTGCGTGAAAGGCGCTGCCCTGCCCGACATCGCGCAGCCCCCCGGACGCCTGCTGCATCCCCGCCTGCACGGCGTGCGCACCGACTGGAACACCGCGCTCGACCATGTCGCGGCCAGCCTGCGTGGCATCATCCAGGCGCACGGCCCCGAGTCGGTGGCCATGTACGTGTCAGGCCAGTTGCTCACCGAGGATCTCTACGTCGCCAACAAGCTGATGAAGGGCTTCATCGGCTCCGCCCATATCGACGGCAGCGCGCGGCTGAGCATGGCCCCTGCGGCGACGGCCAGCCTGGCCAGCCTGGGCACCGCAGCGCCCGTCTGCTGTTTCGAGGACATGGAAACCTGCGACCTGCTGGTGCTGGCCGGCTGGAACGCGGCCTGGACCCACCCGGTGCTGTTCCAGCGCTTCAGCGCCGCACGGGCCGCCCGCAGCGGTATGCGTCTGGTCGTGCTGGACCCGCGCCGCACGGCGACTGCCGCGCTCGCCGATCTGCATCTGCCCTTGCGGCCGGGCAGCGATGACGCGCTGTTCTGCGGCCTGCTGCACTTTCTGCAGCGCCGCGGGGCGCTGGACCATGACTTCCTGGCGGCGCACACCGAAGGCGCCGAGGCCGCGCTGCAGGCCTGCGCCCCGTTCGATCTCGACGCCACCGCCGCGCAGACCGGCCTCGACCCGGCCGATCTGGAACAGTTCTTTCAATGGTTCGCGCGCACGCCGCGCACGGTCACGGTGCTGTCCCAGGGCATTGCCCAGTCTGCCAGCGGCGCGGCACAGTGCCAGGCCATCCTCAATTGCCATCTCGCCACGGGGCGCATCGGTCAGCCCGGCATGGGCGTGTTTCCCATCAGCGGCCAGGCCAACGGCGTGGGCGTGCAGGACGTGGGGGCCCAGGCCACTCAGCTTGCCGCCGGGATGAGCTTCACGCCGGAGAGCATCGAACGCGTGGCGCGCTTCTGGAATGCCCCGCGCATGGCGACGGCGCCAGGCGTCACTGCGCTCGGTCTGACCGAGGCGCTGGAAGGCGGGCAGATCAAGGCCCTGTGGATCCTGGGCAGCAACCCCGTGGCGAGCCTGCCCCACGCGGATCGCGTGCGCTGCGCGTTGCAGACCTGCCCGCTGGTGATCGTGTCGGACTGCCGTGAGCACACCGACACCACGGCCATGGCCCACGTGCTGCTGCCGGCCGCCGACTGGGGCGAGAAGGACGGCACCCAGACCAGCGCCGAACGACGCCTGCTGCGCCAGCGCGCGCTGCTGCCAGCGGCGGGCGAGGCGCGGCCCGACTGGTGGATCGTGTGCGACGTGGCGCGCCGACTCGGCTTTGCCGAGGCCTTCGCCTATGACTCGCCTGCCGCCATCTTCCGCGAACACGCCACGCTCTCCACCTTCGAGAACGCGGGCAAGCGCGTGTTCGACCTCGGCGCACTCGCCGGACTGGATGAAGTCGCTTACGACGCCCTGCCGCCACTGCCATGGCCGGTCACCGCGCAGGCGCCAGAGGGGACGCCGCGCCTGTTCACTGACCGGCGCTTCGCCACGCCTTCCGGCCGCGCCCGCCTGCAGCCGGTGCACCCGGAACCGGCCCCTGCGCCCCGGGCGCATGACACTCCCTTCCTGCTCAACAACGGCCGCCTGCGCGACCAGTGGCTCGGCATGGGCCGCACGGGGCAGGCCCCGCGCCTGCTGGCCCATACCGACACCCCGTTCGTGGCGCTGCAGCCCCGCGATGCCCGCAGCCTGGGGCTGCGCGAGGGCGATCTGGTGGAGCTGTTCGCCCGCGACGAGGACGGCCAGCGCCACGCCCTGCCGCTGCCGGTGCGCCTCGACCCCGGCCAGCGCGATGGCGAACTGTTCGTACCCCTGCATTGGAACGTGCAGTTGGCTTCCCACGGCGGGGTGTCACGACTTTTCTGCGATACGGTCGATACCGTCTCCAGCCGGCCGGCGCTCAAGGCTGCCTGGGTAGGGTTGCGGCCGCTGAAGGTGGCGCGCTGGGCGGCGGTGCTCAGTCGCCTGCCGCTGCAGGACGTGCCCTTTGACTGGTGGGTGCGCCGGCCATTGCGCGAAGGTTGGCTGACGCTGCTGGCCGAGCTGCCGGGCGGCACGAGCGCCTGGCCGGTCTGGTTCGAACAGCTGCGCGGAGCGCTGGAGTTCATGGAATATCAGGACGACGCGGCAGGCATTCAGCGTGTGCTGCTGCATCAGGGCGCGCGCCTGGAGGCGGCCGTGTTTGTCGCGGCGACGCCCGGGGCGCTGCCGGACAGCGACTGGCTGCAGCGCCTGCTGCTGCAGGAGGTGACGGCGGATTCACGTGCGCTGCTGCAACAGGAACATCACAGCTCGCTCATGGCTGCTCGACTGATCTGCAACTGCTTCCGCGTCAGCGAAGCGCAGATTCACGCCGCCATTGCAGAAGGGGCACGCAGTGTGGAGGAACTGGGAAAGCGGCTGCGCTGCGGCACCAATTGCGGGTCGTGCCTTTCGGAGCTGCAGCAGTTGCTCAAGCAGCCACGGTAATGCCGCATGCGTGCCGATGCCGGGCCTCACGTACCGTGATCTCGATGCGCTGATCCAGCGCGACCAGCGCCAGCATCAGGCGCTCAAGGGAAATGTTCTGCAACTTGTAGTGCCGGATGGCGGACACTCTTGGCTGGTGCATGCCGGTCAGTTGGGCCACGTCCGCCTGGCTCAGCTGTCGAGAGTCGATGAGGGCATTCAGCTTCATCGCAAGCTGAGTCTTCACCGTCAATTCCTGCGCATCTTCAAGCGCCAGGTCGTGCAGCGTATTGGTGGAGCCTTTGCTGGTGTCGCCGTGTTTCATGTTGTCTGGCTCCTCATTTGTCGATAGCGAAGCAGCACTTCCTTGAATCGTTTCTCGATCAAGCTGACGTCCGCCTTCGGGGTGCTGACACCGAACTTGGACTTTTTCTGAAACGCATGCAGAACGTGAATCGCATCATCACCCACGAGCGCAAGACCGACCCTGAATGTGTCGCCGCGTGCATTCTCGCGAAGCTCGATCACGCCGCTTCCCAGCCCTTTCCATGGCTTTGCATCGGGCGGCCAGCCCCCTAGTTGCAAGAGGTAGAGGGCAACGCCGAGGTCCTTCTGCACTGACAGTGGGAACGACTTCACATCCTGTCTCGAACTGGCCTCCCAGTAGACCAGCCTGCTTTTCGGTTCGTCCATGAATATACCTTTTCATATATATCCCGCAACTCCCTGTTGCACGAAAAAGTATAGGCATGAAAACGCTACTTCGTGGCCCCTACCCCCGATCCACCCGCAGCAACAACGCCGGAAAGACCAGCAAGTCCAGCAGCAGCGCCACCACCACGATGGGCACGAGCAGCATGGCCGCCTGCTGGAAGTAGAGCGTGCTGGCCGCCATCAGCACACAGGTGCCCACGGCCATCACGGTGGTGGTGAGAATCAGCGCCGGGCCGGCCTTCGCCAGAGCGTGCTCCACCGCCTGCTGCGGTGAAAGCCCCTGCCCCCGCGAGCTCTGATAGCTGCTGAGGATGTGCACCGTGTCGTCCACCACCAGGCCGATGCTGATGCTGAACAGCATCATCACGAAGGGGTCAAGACTCCCCACCAGCAGCCCCCAGGCACCGAACACCAACACCGCCGGCAACAGATTCGGCAACATGCTGAGCAAGCCGTAGCGCAGGCTGCGCAGGCCCACCACCAGCGCCACGGTGATCAGCAGCAGGCTGAGCGCATAGCCTTCCAGCAGCTCGAAGGTCACGGCGCGGTCCATGCGCGCGAAGATCAGCGTGCTGCTGCCATGCAGCAGGGCGTACTCGGGCAGCAGCCGGGCGAACTGCGCGCCGATGCGCTCGTTCAGATCGAGAATGGCCTGGTTGTTCATGGACGCGGTGCCCACGAACACGCGGATCAGCGAATAGTCGGCGTTGATGAAATTGTCCAGTGTGAAGGAGCTCACCTGCACCGTCTGATAATTGAAAAGATGGTCTTCAATGACGCTGCGCTCGTCTGGAATCAGCGCGAATTCCTGCTGATTCTCGTTGACCACCTGATTCACGCCCTTCACCAGCTCCACCAGACTCGCCACCTGCAGCACGCCCTCCTGCGCACGCAGCCACTGCGCGAAGGCGTCCACGCGCTGCAAGAACTGCGAGTCGACCACCCCGTCGGGCACCCGCGCATCGATGCCATAGACCAGCTGCGGCCCCCGCGCCATGCGCGCCCCCACAGCGGTGACATAGTCGTGCAGCACCGAGTCTTCGTTGACGAAGGAGCCGCGATCGAAGTCGGTGGAATTGCGCAGGCTCAGCGGCAGTGCCACCAGGGTCAGCAGCGCGGCGCCCCACAGCAAGACCTTGCCGTGAGCCAGTACCAGCGCGCGACAGCCTTGCAGCAGCCGGGTCAGCAGAGGCTGTTGCGCCACGCGCAGGCCGGCGCGCGCCGGCAGCAGCAGCACCAGAGCCGGCAGCACCAGCAGACTCAGCGCCCACGCGTACACCACGCCCAGCGCCACCACCGAGCCGAAGCTGCTCACCGCGGGCGCACTCGCCAGGTTCAGGCTGCCGAAGCCCACCGCGGTGGTCAGCGCCGCCAGACTCACCGGCCGCAGATTGAATTGCAGGCTGTGACCCATGGCGTCCAGCGGCAGCACGCCGGCCAGCCGTTGCTGCCGGTAGATGGACACCAGATGCACGCTGTTGGCCACCGCAATCGTGACCACCACCAGCGGCGCCATCACCGAGACCGTGTTGAAGCGCAGGCCGAGCCAGCCCAGGCTGCCCACGGTCCAGACGATGGTGAGCAGCGAGACTCCCAGAATGCAGCCGCCCAGCAGCAGCGAGCGGAAGCTGTAGCAGAGGATGCCATTGCACAGCAGGATCACCAGAGGGAGCAGGTAGAACAGATCGTCCAGCATGGCCTGCCGGCTCGACTGCTCGTAGAGCGCCTCGCTGCTGACATGGATCGCCACCTCGGGGTGACGCGCCTGCAGTTCGTCGCGCAGGGCCAGGGTGGCCTCGGCCGTGCTGCGGCGCTGCTCGTCGTTCAGGCTGGCGCTGCCCAGACGGATGGACGCCAGCGCCAGGTCGCCCTCAGGCGCCAGGAGGATGCCGGCCACGAAGGGTTCCTGCAGCGCGCGCGCCCGCCGCTCCTGCAGTTCGGCGTCGGTGTAGGTGAAGAGCTGTGCGAGTGGCTTCTCGAAGAAGGTGTCGTCACCATAGGGCGACTGCCAGGCGAGTATGGAATTCATGCCGCGCGCCAGTGGAATCTGCCGGTAGTGCTGACTCAGATCAACCATGGCGGCGAGTGCGGGGTGGGTGAAGACATCGCCACTGGCCGGCTCGAAGGCGAAGCTGATCTCGCTCTGGCCGGGGAACTCGGCCAGCATGCGGTGACGCTCCGCCAGCCAGGGATCGCTGCGAGTGAGCAGCACGCTTACCGAGGTGTCGAAGCCCGTGCGCGGGATGCCCGCGGCCAACAGCAGACTCAGCAGCAGCGCCAGCAGCAACAGCGCTCTGCGACGTTGCACCACGATGGCGATGAAGGCCTGCATGGGGGAGTCCTGGCACCGGCGCGGGCGCGGTTCAGTGCGTGAGTGAGTAGATCAGGTAGTTGATGCCCAGCTGGTAGGCGGCATTGGCATAGCGCGTCGGGTAGTACGGGTGATAGGTGTGTTCCCAGCCATCGCCCATGTCCGAATTCCAGTTGATCAGCACCATCACGCGGCCGAAGTCGTCGAGGATGGCGTGGTTGCTGGCCACGTCGATGCCCTGCTCGCCGCGCGAATCGTCCCGGCTCAGCGCCGGAATCATCTGCGGGCCGTCGATGTCGTAGTAGGTGCGAAAGATCTCGTGATCGTGAGGCAGCTCGACGATCTCGCGGTCGGGGAAGATCTGCGAAAAGGAATCGTGGAAGTTGCTCCACTGACGCTCGCCCCAGAAATCGTCGATCAGCAGGAAGCCGCCGCGCAGCAGGTATTCACGCACATTGTCGATCTCCTCCTGGCTCAGCATGATGCCGCCCTGCTGACCCACTTCCAGCATGTACAAGAAGGGGTAGTCGAAGATCTGCTCGTCGTCGAAGCGCAGCACGATCGGGTCCCGCATCACGCGGATATTGGTCAGGCGCGAGACGCCGCGCAGGAAGTTCATGTCGGCACCGGGGAAGTCGATGGACCAGGTGGGGCCGCCATCGCCGAAAAAGCCCCAGCCACCGCCACCCCCGCCCTGCCAGGTGTCGAACTGCACGCGCACGAAATTGAATTCCCCGCCCGGGTCGTACTCGATGTCCGGAATGGCCGGTTGCGGCTGCGCCATGAAGGGATTGTCGCCGAAGGGCTGAGCCAGCGCGGCAGGGCCGACCAGCAGGGTCGCGCCCAGCAGGGCGCCGGCCAGCAGCGATTTCAGGAAGGGGCTCGTGCAGTGCATGGACAGCCTCGATCACGGCCGCCGGGGCGACGGCCAATGCCCGCCATTAAACCTGCCGCGCCGGCGCCTTTCAACCCTCGGCGCGGGCGGGCGCTGCAGGGCTGTGCCGCTGCAGCGAGATCACCGGAATGAACAGACTCATCAGAAAGCCCACCAGGATGATCCACAGGCTGGTGCTGAACATGCCGGTGATGGCATTGGAGAACGCCAGGCGCACGCCGGACTCGATGCGCGTGACCAGGGTGTCCACCTGCCCGGCCAGCAGGCTGCGCAGGGTGTTCAGGCGCTGCTCGATCTCGGCGGGCGGCAGCGGCTGCGTGCCGGACTGCTGCACCTGCTCGCGGATCTGCTGCGGCACCTGGCTGTTGGCCTGCACGGCGGCGATCGCGGCGGCATCGCCGGCATAGGCCTGGCCGAGCGTTACCAGCATGGCTTCCAGATCGCCTTCGATGCGCGCACGCAGCGCGCCGGGATTCATCACGCTGCTCTGGGCCTGGCTCATGTCGAAGGCGGGACTGCTGGCGGAACTGGGCATGGGCGGCAGCTGCCGCGGCAGCTCGGCCGTGAGGTTGAGCGTCAGCAGCGTGCCGAAGATGGCCACGCCCACGGTGTTGCCGATCTGGCGGAAGAACTGGGTGGAACTGGTGGCCACGCCGATCTGCTGCGGCGGGAACGCTGCCTGCACGATCAGGTTCACCAGACTCTGCGACGGCCCCAGTCCGAGTCCCACCACCACCATGCGCCAGGCCAGCTCAAGCTGAGTGGTCTCCGGCCCGATGCCGCCGAGCAGGAACACGCCGGCGATCAGCACGGCAGCGCCGCCCACCATGAAGGGCTTGTAATGCCCGGTGCGCGACACGACCCGGCCGCTCAGGATGCTGCCGACCATCAGGCCCAGCATCAGCGGGAACATGGAGAAGCCACTGTTGGTGGCGTTGACGCCCAGCACCACCTGCATGAACAGCGGCATGAACATCACCACGCCCAGGAAGGCCATGCCGATGACGAAGGACGTGAGATTGGTGATCACGAACACGCGGCTCTTGAACAGGTCCATCGGCATGATGGCATCGGGCGTGCGCCGCTCCACCAGCACGAAGGCGATCAGCGCCACCGCGCTGAGGGCGAACATGCCCAGCAGCACCGATGAATTCCAGTCATAGCGATTGCCGCCCCAGGTCAGCGCCAGCAGGAAGGGAATGAAGGCCACCAGCAGCAGGGCCGCGCCGAGAAAGTCGATGCGCCCGCCCGTGGCCTTGTTCAGGCTCGGCGTCTTGTAGGCGATCATCAGCAGGGCCACGATGCCCAGCGGCACATTGGCGTAGAACACCCAGCGCCAGCCGGCGATCTCGTGCCCGGCCACGGTGACGGTGGCGAAGTCGGTGAGGAAGCCGCCCAGGGCCGGCCCGACGATGCTGGCGATGCCGAAGATCGCCCCGAACAGGCCCATGAACTTGGCGCGCTGCAGCGGCGGGTAGATGTCCGCGATGATGCCGATCGCGCTGGTGAACAGCGCCGCGCCACCGATGCCCTTCACCGCGCGGAAGATGATCAGCTGCATCATGCCCGAGCCCAGCAGGGGCAGGTCGCCGAACTCGCCGCTGATGCCGCAGAGCATGGAGCCGAGCAGGAAGATGCTGATGCCGATCAGCAGGATCGGCTTGCGGCCATACAGATCCCCCAGCTTGCCGTAGATCGGCACCAGCACGGTGGAGGCCAGCATGTAGGCGGTGGTGACCCAGGCATACAGCTCCAGCCCCTGCAGCTCGGCGACGATGCGCGGCATGGCGGTGGACAGGATGGTCATGTCGAGGGCGGCGAGCAGGAAGACGATGAGCAGGGCGATCAGAGTGGTGCGCTTGTCCTTGTCGGACAGCGTCACGCCGGAGTCAGCTGGATTCAAGAGAGGCACCTTCACGGAATGTCGGAAAGACAGGCCGCGCTATGCTACGCCGCCCCCTCCGAAGGGAACAGAAAAGCTTTCAGCCCGCCGACTCGCTTCGTCTCTGACTGAAGTCATTTCGTCGTATGGCGTTCACAACCAGCGGCGCACGCGGGCGCAGTAGGCCTCGAACTCGCTGCCGAACAGCTGCGCCAGCACGCGCTCCTCGGGCGCGATCTGGAAGCGGCGGATGTAGAGCATGAAGGCCGGCACGCCCAGCAGCATCCACGGCGAGGCCAGGAACACGGCCCAGGCCAGCAGCAGGATGGCGAAGCCCAGGTACATCGGGTTGCGTGACACCTGGTAGATGCCGCCCGTGACCAGCCGGCTGGCCTTGTGGGGGTGCAGCGGGTCCACCGTGGTCTGCGCCTTGCGGAAGCAGTACACCCCCGCCAGACAGCAGAACACGCCATCAATGAGGAACATCCCGGCCAGCACCAGGCGCAGGGTGTCGTCCACTTCCAGACGGGGCAGCAGGCGGGCGAACTGCCCCATGGCCAGGCCGGTGAGCAGCATGACCAGGGGCGGCGGTATGCGGTGTTCGAGGGCGTTCATGGCGCAGATACTCCTTGGAAAATCCCGGCGCTGCAAGTAAGGTCGGGGCCGGTCGGTCACGCCTGATGCAGCGCACACACGACACCATGACAACGACAACAAGAGACGCGCATGAAGACACGGATTTCGCACGATGAGCCTTGTGGGAGCTTGCTTGCAAGCGAACGCAGACCAATTCGCTTGCCAGCAAGCTCCAACGACTCCAGGACTTGCAGGGCACTGGCGGTCGCCGCCCTGCTGCTGAGCCTCACCGCCCCCTTGACCCTGCAGGCGGCCGAGGAATCCCCCGACGACACCACGCTGCGCTACCCTGCCGAGTTCTTCACCCAGTGGAGCCCGGTCACCGTGCGCGACATGATCGACCGCATCCCCGGCATCACCGTGTCGCTGGAGGCCCCCACCGGGAATCAGAACCAGCGCGGCCTCAGCGCCACCGAGAACATCCTGATCAACGGCCGCCGCCTGAGCGGTCGCGACAACAATGCCGAAACCCAGCTGCGCCGCATCCCCTTCGACCAGGTGGAGCGCATCGAAGTGATCCGCGGCACCTCCAGCGAGCTGGTCGGCGTGCGCAGCACGGGCCAGGTGATCAACATCGTCACCCGCGCCAGCAGCCAGCGCTCGCTCACCGTGGAGACCTCGGCCACACAGTACCAGGACGCCCACGTGGAGCCCGGCGCCAACCTCAGTCTGATTGGCAGCGCCAATGCCCTGGAATACCGGCTCGGCCTGGAGCGCCGCTCGGAGTACCTGGCTCTGCGCTCGCGCGAGGACAGTATCCACGGCACCGGCAACTTCGGACCCAATGACCTGCGCCTGACCCGCGAAACCACGGACCAGGTGAACCTCAACCTCAACGGCGCCTTCTCCTGGACGATCAGCCCCGCCAGCGTGCTGTCGGTGAACGTGCAGGCCGAGCAGAGCGACCCACCCCGGCTGATCGAGCGCTTCATCCGCGACTTCAACAGCCGCCCCGCGCTGGATTCGCGGGAACGCGAGCGCTACGACGCCACCCGCGACAGCTGGGAGCTGGGGCTGAACTTCAACCATGGCTTCGCCGATGGCAGCCAGCTGGAACTGCTCACCGTGAACAACCGCCGCGCGGAGGACACGCTGCGCGAGCGCTTTCGCCTGGACGTCAGCCCGGGCCGGGACCTGCAGGACCTGGCGCTGGACACCGCCACCGTCAATGCCGAGCAGATCGTGCGCGGCGTGTATTCGCGCCCGCTGCGCGCCGGCCAGGATGTGGAGTTCGGCCTGCAGCGCGCCCTCACCTCGCTGGACACCGTGCTGCAGCTCTCCCAGCTGCAGAGCGGCGTGCTGCGCCGCGTGGCCGTGCCCAACGCCAATTCGCTGATCGAGGAGGAGCGCTACGAAAGCTTCGCTGTGCATCACTGGCAGATCACCCCGAAGCTGCGCCTGGAGAGCACGCTGGCGGTGGAGCAGTCCACCATCCGCCAGACCGGTGATGTCTCGCGCTCGCGCGATTTCCGCTTCACCAAGCCGAAGCTGGATCTGCGCTACGACTTCAGCAATGCGCTGCAATTCAGCCTGGGGGCGGAGAAGGTCATCGGCCAGCTGCGCTTCGCCGATTTCGCGGCGGCCTCCGATCCGCGCGACGAGAACCGCAACACCATCGCGGGCAATCCGGAACTCAAGCAGGATCAGACCTGGCGCTACAGCCTGGGCGTGGAACAACGCCTGCTGCAGGGGCGGCTGGTGCTGAGCGCACGCGGGCAGTACTGGGATGTCACCGACGCCACCGGCCGCATCGAGACCACCGTGCCAGGAGGCCCACTCACGTCGGCCAACGGCAACATCGGCGACGGCGAAGTGCTGTCGCTCCAGCTCAACGGCAGCTATCGCGTGACACAGGGCCTGCTGGTGAATGTGAGCGTCCTGGCACGCGCCTCGGAGACCCGCGACCCGTTCACGGGCCAGACGCGCCGCCTGGTGCCCAATGACCGGGGCAACTACCGCGTCACTGTGCGCCATGATCTGCCGGTGTGGAATGCCAGTTACGGCATAGACTATCTGGGCGCGGACCAGGGCAATCGGCCGCTGCCGGACATCGACCGCTGGGAGGAACTGGACCAGCGCGAGGACCTGAGCCTGTTCCTGGAACGCCATTCACTCACCGCGCTGAATCTGGCGCTGCGGCTGGAGCTGGGCAATGTGCTGGACGTTCGCGAGTGCGTGAATCGCAAGCGCTACGCCGGGCATATCCGCAACGGCGTGATCCGCGAGATCGAGGAGCGCTGCAATGCCCGCGGGCCGCACGTGGCGCTGAAGCTGCGCGGGACGTTCTAGGCGAACAGCGCCAGCTTCTCCACCGGCAGCGGGAACAGGGCGTCCAGTTCTGCGGGCACGCCAAGGAAATCCCGCAGTGCCCGGTGAATGTGCTTCGGCGTCACCAGCAGGCCGGCGGAATGTGGCTCCAGCGTCGAGGCATTCAGCTTGAGCGCCTCGAAGTTCGCATCCGTCGCCCCGATCAAAGTGTTGCCGGTGATGCCCGCGCCCATCGCCAGCACACTGGTGATGTTCCAGTGATCCTTGCCGTCGGCGGTGTTGTAGAAGGGCGTGCGGCCGAAGTCCGAGCCGATGACGACCGTGACCTTGTCCTGCAGCCCGCGCTGTTCGATCTGCGTCCACAGATGATCCACCCCTTCCAGCAGCGCCGTGAGCGCGGCCGTCTGGTCCTCGTCGTGATCCCCGTGGGTGTCGAAGCCGCCCAGATTGAGCCCGGCGCTCACCGCCAGCCCGCTGGCAAAGGCGGCGACGGCGATCTCCGCCTGCCCCTTCAGACCGGCCGACACCGTAGCCGGCAGATGACTCAGAAGCGCCTCCAGGGGCACATCGCTGTCGCGCACTGTCTGCAGACGCGCCATCTGCGCCGCCCGCTCGGGCAGCGCCTCGCTCACGCGCAGCCGCGTCAGGCGCTGCTCCCGGGCGGCCTGCACGGCGGTATAGGTGGGTGAGCTGAAGAAGCCGACACTGCGCAGGGCCGGATCGCTCGGCGTCAGGCTGTTGGGATAGGCCAGGGCCGTGAACGTGCTGGCTGCCGCCGTGCGCACGGGCGCCACCAGGGCGGCCGTGAAGTCGTAGCCGCCATTGGAGATGAAGGCCATCGGCTGGCTCGCATAGGGCGCTGCCGCCAGCGCGGCCACACTCGGGTAGCCTTCTTCGAGCTTGCCGCTCCACACAAAGCGCTGCCCCGTTTCGTGGCCGTTGGTCTGGGTATCCACGCCGTTGATGACGCGCAGCCGCGTGTAGTGCTTCGCGAAGAAGGTGTCCAGATGCCCGGGCGAGTCGGTGCCTGGCGGCGTGACGCCGTCCGGGTAGGCGGCGTAGCGCAAGCGGCCGATGGACTTGATCTGCGACGCCGGGTAGTTGTTCACCGGCCCCAGCCCGTCGGCGCGCAGGGCATTGCCCTTGGGGTCAACCAGGGCCGTCGGGTCCCAGCCCCCCGAGGCGCTGACGGTGATGAGAAAGCGCGACGGCGTGGCGCCCAGGGCGGGACGCACCAGGGACATGGGAAGGACGCCGGCTATGCCGATGCCCGTCAACAGACGCAGAAAGTGGCGACGTTCCATGACAGTTTCCTAGGCGTAGAGGAAGCGGTAGTCGGACAGCAGGTAGGCCACCACGGCCATCCACGCCCGGATCGTGTAGTTCGGGTCATTGCGCAGCCGGCCGTCCACGCCGCCGCTGTTGAGCGAGGCGCCGGTCAGCAGGTCGTTGTTGCGCTGGCACAGCGCGGGCAGTGTCGTCAGCTCCGACACGCCCACGCGCTTGCGTCCCTCGACCTGCACGGCTGCGAAGAGCTGGTAGGTGGCCTCGATCTCGGGGCTGTCCAGCGCCAGGGTCTCGCCCAGCAGGTAGGCATGCAGATGCTGGATCGTGGCGCGCACGGCCGCGCGCTCTGGCGCGGTAGTGAGTTGCGTCGTGATGTCCACGCCCGCGAACAGGCGGCGTCCGGTCTTCTGCGCCAGGAAGTCGTTCGGCACGGCGTAGCAGGCCATCTCGTTGGCCATGCGCTCCTGCACCAGCACCATGAGTCCGTTCGGGTCACCCAGGCGCACGGTGATCGTGAACGAGTCGATGCCACCATAGATCTGTTGATAGTACTGACGACTGTCAAGCAGGCGCGCGCTGGCGAGCACATTGCGACTGGTGGCATAGCTGTTGAGCGTGCCGCGCCATTCGAAGCCGAACAGGGCGTTGAGCTTGCGATGCAGCATCTCCGGCGTCAGCAGCCGGGCCGGGCCCGTGGCCGCGTGCACCACGCCCTGTGCCGGATCGCTCAGACCATCCGCCCGCCAGTAGGGGCTCAGCACCAGCTCCTTCACCAGAGTCTTGAGTGTGCGATTGGCCGCGACATAGCGCGCCTGGATCTCGTCGAGATGGGCGGACTCCGCCAGCCACGCCTCCGTCTCGGCCGCCGTGGCGTCCGGGCCGGGCGCGTCGAGGGGCTCCTGCCCCATCAGGCCGGTGTAGACCAGACGCACGATGGCCGCATCGAAGCGCGCGTCCTGCACAATGCGCTGGCTCAGCCACTGCAGGGGCTCTTGCATGGAAGTCCCTGGGAAGGCCGTGCCGTTGAAGCCCGCCTGGAACATGTCGGTGTACCACGAGCGGGCGCGCACGAAATTGCCTGCGAGGTTCCAGTTCTGGAACGAGGAAGCCACCGGGTCGAGCAGGCTGTGGCACTTCACGCAGTCGGCGTTCTCCAGCGTGGGCGCGGGGCTGCTGATGTCCACGGCGGTGCCGTCGGGACGCGCGCCGTCCAGCGCCAGGATGTCCACATCCAGGAACAGGTCGTACACCACCCGTGAGCGGGCCCGGTTGCGATTGGTGGCACTGGTGGGGTAGCGATTGAGGAACATCAGCGAGCTGAGGATGCCGGCATGGGGCACGCCAGTGAGCCTGACCGGGCGAAACTCGGTGGCATCCCATTCGTTGGTGAAGATCGACGTGTCCGCGCCGTAGCTCTTGGCGGAATAGCCGTTGAGCATCACGTAGTCGGCGGTGAGCATCTGCGTCATGGGCAGGTCGTTGCGCACCACATGGTTGATCAGCTCCAGCGGCTCGCGCGCCACGCTGTCGTTGGTGGTGTTGCGCAGGGTCACGTAATCGCTGCCACGATTGGCGACGCCCGGGTCGTACCAGCGCGCGTTCGGGTAGCGGCGCATCAGCTGGATGGCGGCCTCGCCGCCATTGGTGGAGAGATAGCGATTGGTCAGCAGCCAGTCGTTGAAGATCTCCGACAATCGGCTGTAGAACGCCGGTTCCGTCATCATGCCGTCGAGCACGCCGCGAATGCCGGTTTCCCCTTCGTTGGCCACACGTGCCTGCTCCAGCGCCGTCGGCAAGCGGCTGACCAGCTGCAGGGCGGCACTGCGCAGCGTGGCCTCCAGGGGCAGCACTTCGATGGCGGCCATGGCCGTGCCTCCACCACTGCTGGTGCCGTTGAACACATCGAGCACGTAGGCGGCGACGGTGCTGGCGCAAGTGCCGGTGCAGGCCGCCGGATTGCCCAGCGGCATGGTGCCGGCGATCTTGCTCTCCAGGCTGGCGAGGGACGTGCAGTTCACGCAGTTCTTCAGGCTGACGCCCACCGCGCCGCCCAGCCCATCCGCACCGTGACAGCCTGCGCATTGCGTCGTGTAGTCGAGCTGCCCGGGCAGCACGACCTCCTCGGCGGCGAGCAGCTGGAAGACGTCGCCCGGCAGCCGCTGCAGGCGCAGCGCATGAAACGCAGTGCCGGCCTTCACGGTGGGAATCACCAGCAGGCCGTCACCGAGCGTGAAGGTCGCCCCTGGCTCCAGCCCGGCAGTGGCGGGCACGGCCGAGGCGATGGCGAAGCGCAGGCTGGCCTCGTCCTGCAGCACCAGGCTCAGGCTGATCGCGCCGTAGCCCTCGACATCCACGCGGGGAATCTGCAGCACGGGGTGCACGAAGGTGGGCAGCGACGCGCCGCTGGCGGCCCGGGCACCGACGGGCGTCAGCAGACCGGCGAAAACCACAAGCAGAATACCCAGCGCGGCAAGGCGCTGTGCGAGGCGAGTAGAAGTAGAAATCGTCAACATAACGGTGGCTCTCTCTGCGTGTCTGCGGGCGAGTGTAACCGCAGAATTGTGTTAGCAGACAAACTTTCGCAAGAAATGCCAATCTGTTGGCAGAGCGTGGCCAGCGCAGCGGCGAGCAGCGGGAGACGCCGGCCTGCGGTGTTGCGTTTGCTTGCATCAATCGATTACCTCGCCTGTTCCACTATTTTTCGCCCCGGAACAGGGAGCCTGGGTTATTCCCCTGTGCCAAGTCGCGCAATCAGCGTCCTGGCTCGCGGGGGACGATCGCGTCGCCAATTGACACAGGCGATAATTGATTAATATTTATTCATTCGTAAACTATCAATGTTGCTAGACTGCGCTATCTGCCGCTCCGAAGGGAGTCCTTTACATGTTTCGCATGCCCCTCCCCGCCCTGCGGCACCTTGCACTGGCCACCAGCCTCGCGCTGGGCAGCCTGTTCAGCCCCCTGACCCTGGCGCAGGAGCCCATCCGCATCGCCTTCATCGACCCCCAATCGGGCAGCTTCGCCGCCACCGGCAACAGCGCCTACCAGGTGCTCACCTTCGCGGCGGAGCATTACTACAACAGCCGGGGCGGCGTGCTGGGCGGTCGCCGACTGGAGGTGGTGGCGCTGGACAACAAGGCCGCCGTGGCCGATTCCCAGCTGCAGCTGCGTCGTGCCATCAGCGAGGGCATGCAATTCGTGATCTCCGGTCAGAGCTCGGCCGTGGCCAGTGCGCTCAGTACCGGCATCGAGCGCCACAACGAGCGCAACCCCGAGGCACGCGTGCTGCTTCTCAACTATGCCGCCGTGGACCCGGTGCTGACCGAGGACGCCTGCAGCTTCTGGCACTTCCGCTTCGACGCCCATGCCGACATGAAGATGGCGGTGATGGCCGATCACATCGCGGCCAACCCGGCCATCACCCGGGTCTACGTGATCGGTCAGGACTACTCCTTCGGTCAGGCTGTGGGCGCCGCCGCCGCGCGTCTGCTGCCGGCCCGGCGCGCCGACCTGCAGCTGGTGGGCAACGAGCTGCACCCCATTGGTCAGGTAAAGGACTTCACGCCCTACATCAGCAAGATCGTGGCCTCGGGGGCCAATGCGGTGGTCACGGGCAACTGGGGCGCCGACATGGTGGCGCTGGCGCGCGGCATCGCCGACGCCGGCCTCGACCTGCCGGTCTACACCTTCTATGCGGCCTACGACGGCATCACCCGCACGCTTGGCGAGGCGGGCAGGAACCGCATCCACATGGTCCACAACGACCACGCCAACCCGTTCCCGAGCGACGAGCGCCGCGACTTCACCCGGGCCTTCGAGGCAGCCCACCCAGAGCTGAACGTGACCCAGCCGCGCCTGGTCAACACGCTGATGATGCTGGTGCAGGCCATGGAAGCGGCGGGCAGCAGCGATCCGCTGCAGGTGGCGCTGGCGCTGGAGGACAGCCGCCTGACCACCATGACGGGCGAGCAGATCTGGATGCGCCCGCAGGACCATCAGCTGTTCGCGCCGCTGCATGTCTCGGTGCACACCGACGAGGGCATCGAGTTCGATCTGGATCGCTCCGGCTATGGCCTGCGCACCGTCCACACCACGCCGCTGGAGGCCACGCTGACCCCGTCCAGCTGCCAGATGCAGCGCCCCGCGCCCTGAGCCAGCGACCATGGCCGACGCCCTGCTCTTCGCGACGCTCAACGGACTCGTGACCGGCCTGTTGCTGTTCATGCTGGCCAGTGGCGTCACCCTGATCTTCAGCATGATGGGCGTGCTCAACTTCGCGCACGCCAGCTTCTACATGCTGGGGGCCTACTTCGCCTTCTCGCTCAGCCAGCACCTGGGCTTCTGGCCCGCCCTGCTGCTGGCGCCGCTGCTCACCGGCGTGCTCGGCGCGCTGGTCGAGCGCTACGGCCTGCGCCAGGTGCACCGCCACGGCGCGGTGGCCGAACTGGTGTTCACCTTCGGTCTGGCCTTTCTGATCGAGGAACTGGTGCAGCTGTTCTGGGGCCGCGCGACGCAGGACTTCCGTGTGCCCGCGCTGCTGGACTTCCCCCTGTTCACCCTGTTCGGCCAGGACTTCCCGGCCTGGCGCGCGTTCATGCTGCTGCTCTCGCTCGGTATCTTCGCGGGTCTGTACGCTGGGCTGACCCGCACGCGCTACGGCCTGATCCTGCGCGCGGCCATCACCCATCCGCAGACGGTGGCGAATCTCGGACACAACGTGCCGCGCATCTTCATGCTGGCCTTCGGCGTGGGGACCGCTCTGGCGGGGCTGGCCGGCGTGATCGCGGGGCCGGTGCTCGGCACCTGGCCCGGCATGGCCGCAAGCCTGGGCAGTCTGGTGTTCGTGATCGTGGTGATCGGCGGTCTGGGCTCGCTCACCGGCGCCTTCGTGGCTGCCCTGCTGATCGGTCTGCTGCAGTCCTGGGCCATCGCCTCGTCCGTGGGCATGGCCGATGTGCTGGCCCTGCTGGGCGTGAGCTTTCCGCCCGACCACCCGCTGCGCGATCTCTGGCGCCTGACGCTGCCCCAGGTGGCGCCGCTGCTGCCCTATGTGCTGCTGGTGCTGATGCTGCTCCTGCGCCCCGCCGGCCTGGCCGGCAATCGGGAGGACTGAGCATGGGCAGTCGCAAGGCCTGGGCCGCGGCGGCGGCGTTGCTGGGGGCGTTGCCCCTGCTGTTCGACTCGGTGCTGAGCGTGGGCATTCTCAACCAGATGCTCATCGCGGTGCTGTTCGCCCTGAGCTACAACACCCTGCTCGGCCAAGGCGGCCTGCTCTCGTTCGGCCATGCGGTGTATTTCGGGCTGGGCGGCTATGTCGCGGCGCATGCCCTGCGTCTGACCGAACTGGGCAGTATCGGCATGCCCCTGGTGCTGCTGCCGCTGGCGGGCGCGGCGGGAGGGCTGCTGGCAGCGCTGCTGCTGGGCAGCGTCTCGACGCGACGCGGCGGCACGGCCTTCACCATGATCTCGCTGGGGCTGGGCGAACTGCTGGCAGCGGCCGCCCTGATCCTGGTGGCCTTCTTCGGGGGCGAGGCCGGCATCAGCGGGGACCGCACTGCCGGCCCGGCACTGCTTGGCGTGAACTTCGCGCGGGAGACGCAGGTGTACTACCACGCCGCCGTCTGGGTGTTCCTCGGCGCGCTCTGCCTGGCGGCGTTCCGGCAGACCCCGGCGGGCCGTCTCGCGATGGCGGTGCGCGACAATCCGCTGCGCGCGCAGTGCCTGGGTTACAGCGCCGCACGAGTGCGCCTGCTGTGCTTCCTCGTGGCCGGCACCTTCGCGGGGCTGGCCGGAGCACTGTTCGCCATCCACAACGAGATCATCACCTCCCAGGCCCTGGGCACCGCGAATGCCGGCCAAGTGCTGCTGATGTGCTTTCTGGGCGGCACGGGATATTTCCTGGGGCCGGTGCTCGGCGCCGTGCTGCTGACCCTGTGCTCGGCGCTGCTCAGCGACTACACCACGCTCTCGACACTCTATCTGGGCCTGCTGTTCGTGGGCTGCGTGATGTTCCTGCCCGAGGGGCTGGGCGGTCTGCTGGTGCAGCTGCACGCGCGCTGGCGGCACGGGAGGCTCGGGTCGCTCGCCCGCCCGCTCGCGCGCTGCGCGCTGCCGACCGCCGCCCTGCTGCTGAGTGGGGTGCTGCTGCTGGAACTGGCCGCCCGCGAAGGCGAGGTGCTGCACGTGGCGGGGCTGGCCCTGCAGGCTGCAAACGTGTGGAGTTGGCTCGGCCTGGCAGGGTTCGGCGCCGTGGCGAGTCTGCTGCTGCGCCGCGAGCTGCCGGCGCTGCAGGCAGCCTGGCAGCAGACTGGCGCCGCGCACATCAGTCAGGGGCGCCCATGAGCCTGCTGCGTCTGGAGCAAGTGAGCAAGCAGTTCGGCCGCACCCGGGTGCTGCACGCGGTGGACCTGGCAATCGAGCCCGGCGAATGCCACGCCATCATCGGCCCGAACGGCGCCGGCAAGTCCACCCTGTTCCATCTGATCAGCGGCCTGCTGAGGCCCGACAGCGGCCAGATCGCATTCGAGGGCAAGCCCATCCACGGCCTGCCGAGCGAGCAGATCGCCCGCCGCGGCATCGCCCGCAGCTTCCAGATCAGCCAGCTGTTCACTCGGCTGAGCGTCTTCGAGAACCTGCGCTGCGCCCTGCTCTGGCCCATGGGCTATGGCTGTTCCCTGCGCCATCTGCTGGGGCGCGAGAAGGCGCTGAACGCACGGGCCGACGCCCTGCTGGATGAGCTGGGTCTGCAGGCGCTGCGCGACGTGCCGGCCGGCGAGCTGGCCTATGCGGCGCAACGTGCCCTGGAGCTGGGCCTGGCGATTGCCGGAGACGCACGCCTGATCCTGCTCGATGAACCCGTGGCCGGCATGAGTCACAGCGAGGCGGCTCAGGCCCTGGCGCTGATCCGCCGCGTGACGGCCGAGCGCACCCTGCTGCTGGTTGAACACGACATGAGCGTGGTGTTCGAGCTGGCCGACCGCATCACGGTGCTGGCCCGGGGCGAGGTGATCGCCACCGACACGCCGGCGCGCATCCGCACCAATGCACGAGTGCAGGAGGTGTATCTGGGGACGGGAGCAGGAGGGCAAAGCGATGCTTGAGGTGGAAAATCTGCAGGCCTGGTACGGCCAGAGTCACGTGCTGCAGGGCGTCAGCCTGCGGGTGGGCGAGGGCGAGATCGTCGCCCTGCTCGGCCGCAATGGCGTCGGGCGTTCCACCACCGTGCGCGCGCTGATGGGCGAGCTGCGGACCACGGGTGAGGCGCGCTGGCAGGGGCACTCCCTGGTGGGGCTGCCGAGTCATGCCATCGCCCGCCTGGGTGTCGGCTGCGTGCCCGAGCAGCGCGACATCTTCCCGGGACTCAGCGTCATGCAGAACCTGCAATTGGGCCTCAAGCCGGGACAGACGCTGGCGCCGGGGCAGCTGGAAGCGCTGTTCGCACTTTTCCCCGCGCTCGCGGCACGCCTGAATGTGGCCGGCGGCGCCCTGAGCGGCGGCGAGCAGCAGATGCTGTGCATCGCCCGCACGCTCATGGGGGCCCCGCGCCTGCTGCTGGTGGACGAGCCCACGGAAGGGCTGGCCCCGCGCCTGGCCGCGCAGGTGGCGCAGAGCCTGCAGCAGATCGCCGCCGGCGGCGTCGGCATCCTGCTGGTGGAACAGAAGCTCGACATCGCGCTGCGCATCGCCGCACGGGTGTACGTCATGGGCCGCGGCCGGATCGTGTTCGAGGGCACGCCGGACGCACTGCAGCAGGCCGAGGCGGTGCGACGGGAGTGGATGGAGGTTTGAGTATCGGTTCTCGCCAGGTCTTGCAGACCGCTCACTGAGGCGGAATTTTCTGCAGATAGTAACGATCAAACCAGCGTGGCACCTGGTCCGGGGAGATTGGATCCCAGACCTTGCGGCCCTGCTCGCGTCTGAAATGCGCAAACGGCTCGAAACGGTTGGTTTCACCCGTTCTTGAATTGTCGAAGAAATAGGCCTGCCACGCGCATTCCGCGGCGTCGTACAACAAGTCCATCGCTCTCTCGTACCGCGCTCTCACGGTGTCATCGGGAACATCGTGTCCTCCCTGTCGCACTCGCACTTCCTTGATTCTGGCGATGTTGATCTCCGGACTCTCGGTAGCGACGTAGTACAGATAGATCCGATAACCCAAGGCTTTGGCGCGATGCAGCAGCGCGAGTTTGGAAGGGTGGGAGAACACGGTTTCGATGGAGAGTTTCCGGCCGTCCTGCAAGAGTCGATCGCGCAGCAGAGTTGCCAGCAATTGCGCGAGATGTTCGCGGCGCTCTGGCCTCTGCAGGATCACATCGCCGTTGTCGCGCGTACTGAAACAGGACAGGAATTCCTGCAGGGGAAAGCGCTCGCCAATCAGTCCCGTGCCGAGTGCGGACTCGACGAATTGCGCTCGCGTAACCCCTTGCAGGGCGAAATCGTCGAAATGAAAACAGTCATGGCGCAAGGACTCGGCAATGTCATCGGCATTCACGTAAATGCCGAAGTCGATCGGGCGATCACGGACAGTCCTCTTGCGAATGGCGTCGATCATCGTCGTCTTGCCCGAGCCATTCGGCCCGGCAAAGACTCGCAGCCGGCGCTGCTCCTCACTCATACAGACTGGCCAACCGTTGGGTCAGCGCCGCATTCGGGGCCTTGGGCGGCAACTGCTTGAGCTTCGTGCAAGTCCCATCCTTGTAGCGCCTGACCACCCAGCCATCTTCCACCTCGAGAACCGATCCTGCCGTATCCATGGCATTGCGGGAAGCTTGCTTGAAGCCCTTGTCTATCGCGCGCATGGTGATCGCCTTGGTGAGATAGGGAGACTTTTTCGACGCTTTCTTCATTTTTGCAATCCCCACTGATTGGCGTGACGTGTATCTGATCACTGCTGGCCGCAGCGTTGTCTCAGAGAATAGCACAGGGCCCTGGCGGCGGCTTTCTTGCTTGGTTTGCTCTTTCCTCTCAGGTTACAGTACCCCCCGCATTCCCAGCCGGAGTTCTCCCCGACCATGTCCCCCCGCTTCCGCCACCGCCTTGCCCGTCGCCTGCGTCAGAGCGCCCTGCTGTGGCTGGCCCTGCTGGCCGGCATGCCGGCTCTCGCCTGGGACGCCACCGGTCATCGCCTCAGCGCCTACGTGGTGTGGGAGTCCCTCTCCCTGGAGCGGCGCGCCGAACTGATCAGCCTGCTGGAGGCGCATCCGCGCTACCAGCAGGACTTCGTGGAGCAGATGCCGCTGACCGTCCTGGTGGGCAGCGAGGAAGAGAAACTGCGCTGGACACTCGGCCAGGCGGCCGTGTGGCCCGATCTGGTGCGCGGGCTGGACGAGGAAGAGCGCATCCGGCACGACCGCCCGCAATGGCATTACATCGACGGGGCCTGGCTGCGCGGGGCGGGCCTGCAGGGCAACCTCTATGTCGGGGTGGACCCGCACCCGGACATCGCCGGCGGACGCGCCGACGCCAGCACCGACGAGCGCGACGTCGACAATGTGCTGCTCGCGCTCGACTACAACCTCGCCCGCTTCAATGATGCCTCCCTGCCGGAAGCAGCGCGCGCCGTGGCCCTGTGCTGGCTGCTGCATCTGGCCGGCGACATCCACCAGCCCCTGCATTCCGGCGCGCTGATCTCGCACAGCCTGTTCCCCAACGGGGATCGCGGCGGCAACGGCATTCCCACGCGCAACGGCAATCTGCACTCGGAATGGGACGAAGCCCTGCGCAACCAGGCCTTCGAGGACACCCTGCGGCGCATGGTGGTCACCGCCGACCAGGCCGATCTGCACAGCCTGTCGCTGGACACCGATGTCTGGCTGCAGGAGAGCCGCCGCCTGCTGCTCGACTTTGTCTACCCGGACGAGATCAAGGCCGCCGTGCTGCGCGCCGAACGTCTGGAGACGCGCATGGAAGGCATCGTGATCGACGCCGACTACCAGAGCCGCATGCAGGCGATCTCGGAGGATCGTGTCACGCTGGCGGCCATGCGCCTGATCATGCTGCTGGGCGGCCCGGACGAGCAGCCCTTCGCGCCGCTCAATGAAGTGCAGCCGCCGGAATTCACGCCGCTGCCGGCGCAGTGAACTCCTGGCGCGGTCAGGACGTAATGCGCTGGAGTGATTCGTGAGGCGCAGCAGTTCGGGGCGAGGTTTGCAGACCGTGAGCCGCCTGGCCGGAAAACGCTCCTTCATTTCCGGCACTCCCGCCATCCATGGCGGTCGGATGGCGGCGAGTCGAGCCGCCAGGGATGGCTTCACGGCGTGTCTGCAAACCTCGCCACGAGCTGATGTGCCACGCGTCGCTGCAGCCTGCCCGGTTGTGGTGCAGGCGCGTCTTGCCTGACAATACAGACTGTTTTTCGTCCAGCCCAACATGAGTTCGCCAACACCATGACTATCGCCACCGCGTCACCCTCGTCACCCCTGCTGCAAGACACTCCTGCGCTGCACCGCTACCGCCGCATGGCCTGGATCACCCTGGCCGCGGTGTACTTCCTGATCATGGTGGGCGCCAGCGTGCGCGCCTCGGGCGCCGGCATGGGCTGCCCCGACTGGCCGACCTGTTTCGGCAGCTGGATTCCACCGACGAGCGTCGAGCAGCTCCCGGCCAACTATCAGGAGATCTACGCCGACCTGGGCTATGCCGAGACCGAGTTCAACGTGGTGAAGACCTGGACGGAATACCTGAACCGCCTCACCGGCGTGACCATCGGTTTCCTGATCCTGCTGACGGCCCTCTATTCCTGGTCCGTGCGCTCCCACGACCGCGCCATTCTCACGGCCTCGGTGGCTGCCTTCCTGATGACGGGCTTCCAGGGCTGGCTGGGTTCAAAGGTGGTGGCCTCCAATCTGCAGCCCGGCATGATCACCCTGCACATGCTGATGGCACTGGCGATCGTGGGCACGCTGCTGTTCGCGCTGGCAAGGGCACGGCGCGGCATCATGATGGCGGAGTCCATCGCCCGCCTTGATCCGCGTTTCGAGAAATGGCTCTACATCGTGATGGCGCTGACAGTCGTGCAGGTCACCATGGGCACGCAGGTGCGGGAGATGGTGGACTACCTGAATCATCAGCAGGGGGCGGAGCGCTCGTCCTGGATCTCTGCGCTGCCATGGTTCTTCTACGTGCACCGCAGCTTTTCGGCGGTGGTGCTGTTCGCGAACCTGTGGCTGGGCTGGCTGCAGCTGCGCTCGCTGGGCTGGCAGCATTCGCTGACGCGGATGACGGCGGCGATGATCGGGGTGATCGTGCTGTCGGTGGTGACGGGGGCCACGCTGGGCCATCTGGGCATGCCGGCGTTCGTGCAGCCGTTGCATCTGGTGGGGGCGTCGTTGCTGTTCGGGCTCCAATTTCTGATCTGGATGAGCTACGGCCATGCCCGCGCGGCGGCCTCGCAGGGCACGCTGGCGCGCGCCTGATTTCCTCTGGATTCCGGTTCAGGACCCGGGCTGACAGTTCGGGACACGCCGTGAATCCTTCCCTGGAGGCTCGGTGGCCGCCGTCCTGGCGGCCAACGGTCCCTAACTGTCAGCCCGGCCCCTGAACCTCACTTCCGCGCCGCGTCAGGCTCGCCCCAGCGTGCCCTGCGAGGCTGCTGCGTGGGCCTGGCCGTCGCGGGGAGCGGGCCGAGCGTTCCCCCTTGGCTCCCTGCCCGCTGCTTCGAAGGTGTCACTGCCCTTCAGCACGCGCAAGAGGGCGGGGCGACGCACGACTACCACTGCTCGAGTCGCCCCTGCCAATGCAGGCCGGCGGGGCGGGCGGAGGCATTTCGTGACCGTTGGCCGCCTGGACGGCGGCCACCGAGCCCCCATGGATGGGTTCACGGCGTGTCACGAAATGCCTCCGCCCGCCCCACCGACCGAGCTACGAAGTACCGACCGCTGCAACAGATCAGTGCGTCGCCCCGCCCTCTTGCGCCTGCTCGAACAGCAGAGACACTTCGCCCGGGCCGAAATTGTATTCGGTCCCACAGAACTCGCAGCTGATCTCCACCCCGCCCCTCTCGGCGACGATGCTCTCGATCTCCTCCCGCCCCAGCGCCGCCAGCGCCCGCGCCGTGCGCTCACGGCTGCAGCTGCACTTGAACACCAGCTCGCGCGTCGGAAACACCCGAAGCTCCTCCTGGTGGAAGAGCCGGTGCAGGATCTCGGCATTGGGCAACTGCAGCAGTTCCTCCGACGTCAGCGTGCGCGCCAGGGTCGAGAAGTGCTCCCAATGGCTCGCGCGCGCCTCGGCATTGCGCTGCAGCTGGGCGGGCAGCTGCTGCAGCATCATCCCGGCCACCGTGTCGCGGTCGACGGCGAAGTAGAACACCGTGCCCAGCTGCTCTGACTGCTGGAAATAGGCCTGCAGCGACTGCGCCAGCGAATCCCCCTCCAGCGCGACAATGCCCTGGTAGGGCTCGCCCTTGCGGGTGTCGATGGTGATCACCAGCGTGCCGTTGCGCAGCAGCTCGGCGAAGGCGGTGGCCGTCGGCGTCTCGGCATAGCGGGCGATGCCGCGCAGTTCGCCGTTGCTGGTGCACTCGGCCATGATCACCGCCAGCTCGCCCTCGCTGCGCACCTGCAGCACCAGTCGACCATCGAACTTGATGGTGGTGCTGAGCAGGGCGCTGGCCGCCAGGAACTGCCCCAGCAGCTGCGCCACGGCATCCGGGTAGTGCTTGCCGGCGATGGCCGTGGCATAGCTGTGGCGCAGACGCACGATCTCGCCGCGCACATCGGCGTGCTCGAAAATTAAACGCTGGCTGGAGTCAGGGCTGTGCGGTGAGCTGGTCATGGGCAGAGGTTCCGTGTGTCGTGTGGCTGGTCATGTGGCTGGTATTGCGTTCGCTGAGCGCCCTCCTGCGAGAGCGCGCGTAGTGTACAACATTGGCCAGCAGGGTCCGTCCGGCATCCTGCTGCAGGCTGAGCAGGGATTCCGGATGAAACTGCACGGCCTGCACCGGCAGGCGGCGATGTTCCACGGCCATGACCACGCCGTCCTGCGTGCGGGCGATGACCTGCAGGCAGTCCGGCACCGTCTGGGCATGCAGGGAGTGATAGCGCCCGGCGGCAAAACGCGGGGGGACCCCGGCGAACAGCGGCGAGCCGGTGTGCTGCACCCAGGACGCCTTGCCATGCAGGGGCGCGTCGAGCACGCCCAGACTGCCGCCGAAATGCTCGACGATGCCCTGCAGGCCGAGACACACCCCGAACACCGGCAGCTGCCGCGCCAGGCACAGCGCAAGGGTAGCGGAAAGGCCCGCATCGGCAGGACGCCCCGGTCCAGGCGACAGCACCACCAGGTCGAAGGGCTCTGCCTGCAGGGCCGCGCGGGCGAGCGCCGGACGCAGGGTACGCAGCTGCACCCCCTGCTCGCGCAGATAGCTGCCGAGGGTGTGCACGAAAGAATCGTGATGATCGACCATCAGCACGCGCAGTGCGGGCTCGTCCGCGTCCAGCCCCGAGCGTTCGGGGACGACTGACGGCGAGGCACGCAGCGGACGTTCACCCCGGATCGCCGCCAGCACGGCACTGGCCTTGAGCCGGGTCTCAGCCTCCTCGGCCTGCGGGTCGGAATCCAGCAGCAGCGTGGCCCCCACCCGCACCTGCGCCACGCCGTCCACGATGCGGGCGGCGCGCAGGGTCAGGCCGGTGTTCATGTCGCCGTTGAAGCCGAGCAGGCCGATGGCGCCGCCGTACCAGTGCCGGGGCGATTTCTCATGCGCCTCGAGGAACTGGATCGCGGCCTGCTTGGGCGCGCCGGTCACCGTCACCGCCCAGGCATGGCTGAGAAAGCCGTCCAGGGCATCGAAGGGCTCGGCGAGAGTGCCCTCCACATGATCGACGGTGTGAATCAGGCGCGAATACAGCTCCACCTGCCGGCGCCCGAGGATGCGCACGCTGCCGGGCACGCAGACGCGGCTCTTGTCGTTGCGGTCCACGTCGGTGCACATCGACAGCTCGGCCTCGTCCTTCTCGGAGTTGAGCAGGGTGCGGATCTGCTGCGCGTCCTCCAGGGCATCGCGACCCCGGGCGATGGTGCCGGAGATCGGACAGGTCTCGATGCGCCGGCCCGTCACCCGCACATACATCTCGGGCGAGGCCGCCAGCAGATACTCGCCCTCGCCGAGGTTCATCAGGGTGCCGTAGGGCGCGGGATTGTCGCGCTGCAGACGGGCGAAGATCTGCGCCGGGGAATCCCGACAGGGCTCCTGGAACACCTGGCCGGGCACCACCTCGAACAGATCGCCACGCTGAAAATGGCGCACGGCTTCGCGCACCACCTCGGCATACTCGCCCGGGGCGTGGTCGCAGGCAGGTTCCCGAGCCTGGCTCTGTGCCGTGGCGGCTGGCACGAAGGGCGTCTTCGCCCCGGTGCGCCGCAGCCCGCCGGTGGTCTGCAGGCCGGCAGCAGAGGCGCCGGCCGCCGCCAACGGCCGACAGTGAAACTCGTAGCGGCGCAGGGTGGCGGTGCCCGTCATGTGGTCATGCACCAGCAGTTCGTCCGGCAGGTAGAGCACCAGATCGCGTGTCTCGGCGCGGCGCGGCAGATGCTGCTGCACCGCCTCGAACTGGAAGCACAGGTCATAGCCGAAGGCGCCGTAAAGCCCCAGATGCGCATCCTCGGGACTGGCGAAGTGGGCACTCACGGCCCGCAGGATGCAGAAGGTGCTGGGCTGGCGACTGCGCTGCTCTTCGGCACACGCGGCCGACGCCTCGCGCACCTGCACGCACAGCGCGTCGTCCTCGCGGTGCAGCTGCGTGAGATCGGGGTGTCCCGCCAGCGCGCGCTGCAACTCGGGCAGCAGCACCCGGCCACGCGCATTCAGCGCTTCCAGCCGCAGCTGCCGTCCCCGCGCGGTGATCACGAGCGGCGGGTTGACGAAGCCGATGTCCCAGCGGGTGTACCGCCCCGGATACTCGTAGCGCGAACTCAGCAGCACGCCGCGCTCGCTATCGAGACGCACCTGCAGCCGGCTCAGGGCCTCGCCCGGGTTGACGCTGAACTGCGTGCACGCAATGCGCACGCCGCCGGCGCTGGTGTAGTGATGGTGGACGGCGTGCTGCGGCGCGCCGATGGTGGTCTCTGGCATGGTCCTCTCTCCTGCGTGGGCGCACGAAGGCGCCGTGGGGCCGATTGACCGGGGCCGGACACTGGAGACGGAGGACTCTGAAGCTGACGCGAGGCGCGCAAGGCGCGGGGACTGTCGAAGAGGCCGCCGGATTCCAGGGCGGCCTCGGGGAATTCACTGCATATCCCGTCTGTGGCAACCCGAAGAAGCGGGCCACCAGCGAAACGATGCGCGGCGGTTGATGTGTGTCTGTGTATTCATGGGCGGCGAGTGTCGGCGCGCGACCGGGACTTGTCAAGCGCAGCGCCTGTCGCCCCCGCCACCGGCTGTGGACTACAATCGGCCGTCGCTCCCCTCTCACACTGGCAATGACAACAACATGAACAGTCTCCTGCGTACGCTCGTCCCCGCTCTTTCCCTGCCCTTGACCGGCCTGTTCGGCGCGAGCGCCCTGGCCCAGAACGTCGACGCCCCGCCCGGCTGGACCATGCCGCGCACGGAGTACGGTCACCCGAACCTGCAGGGCTACTGGGGCAATCAGACGCAGACGCCGATGGAGCGGCCGGCCGATCTCGCCGACAAGCCGGTCTATAGTGAGGAGGAAGCCCGCGCGCTCGAGCAACGCCTGCGCGAGCAGCTGAACGGCACGGTCACCGTGCTCGATCCCAACCGCCCGGCCCCGGAAGCCGGCGCCCGTGTGGGCCAGGAGGCCGAGGCCGAGAACACCGACGTGGAAGTGGGCTTCACCCGCATCAACGGCCAGTACCGCACCTCCCTGGTGGTGGACCCGGCCGATGGCCGGTTCCCCTTCCTCGAGAACGGCCGCAGCCGCGACATTTACGGCCAGTGGCGCGCCCAGGGCTTCGGCGAGTTCGACGGGCCGGAGATCCGCAATGCCGGCGAGCGTTGTCTGTCGGCCATTGGCACCATGCCGCCCATGGCGCTGCTGCCCTACAACTCCAACGTGCAGATCGTGCAGAACAAGGACTACGTGATGATCGTGGGCGAGATGGTGCACGACGCGCGCATCATCCGCCTGAACGGCGAACATCAACCTGAACACGTGAAGACCTGGTTCGGGGATTCCATCGGCCACTGGGAAGGCGACACCCTGGTGGTGCACACCACGCATTTCCGGCCCGAGATCTCCAATTTCCGCATCGTGTCCTCGGGCGAGCTGCAGGTGGACGAGCGCTACACCCTCGTGAACGAGCGCGAGATTCTCTACGCCTACACCGTCACCGACCCGCAGATCTACAAGCAGCCCTACTCCGTGGAAATGCTGCTGCATCGCATGGAGCCCCACGAGAAGATGTACGAGTTCGCCTGCCACGAGGGCAATTACTCGATGGAGCTGATCCTGCGCGGCGCCCGCCAGCAGGAGCACGACGAACGTCTGAAGCAGGCCGGCACGCCCTGAGGCGGACGCGCCGCTGAAAGCGTTCTTTCACTCCACTGAGTCCGGTGCGAGACACACCGGTCAGACAGCCAGCCCGACTCTCCCGACACCCAGGAGAGAACATCATGCTGCACTGAATCGCTTGTACGCTTCGTCATTCCAGACCGGGACGCATGCTGCGGGACACATGGCACATCGCCACGCTGACCTGGTCGCTCTGCTTCGACTGCAGTCTCCAGCACTCCTGACTGGCTGCAAGATCCATCGGCAGCCATCACCCCTGCCGTGCGGCATCCCATTGCGCGAAGCTGCTGCCACTGGCGGCCAGTTGCGCCAGCAGCGGCGCGGGCTGCCAGTAGGTCTCACCCAGCTCCCGACCGAAGCGCAGAATGCCCTCGTACACGGTCTGCAGCCCGACTTCGTCGGCATGGAACATCGGTCCGCCCTTGGCGGCCGGGAAGGCATAGCCATAGACATAGACGATGTCGATGTCGCCTGGACGCTGCGCGATGCCTTCTTCGAGGATACGAGCCCCCTCGTTGATCAGCGGATAGAACAAACGGGCCAGAATCTCCTCGCGGCTGATCTCACGCTGCGCGATGCCGAGGCGGCCGGCGTGCTCGCGGATCAGGGCTTCCACCTGGGGGTCGCTCTGCCGGGCTCGGGTCTGGCTGTCATAGCGGTAATAGCCCGCACCGCTCTTCTGCCCGAGCCGCCCCAATTCCACCAGCGCCGACGCCACGCAATGCGTGGCCGGGTCGAGCACCTCGCCCGCTGCCTCGCGGGCCTGCCGCGCCTTGTAGGCGATATCCAGGCCGGCCAGGTCGCTCACGGCCAGCGGGCCCATGGCCATGCCGAAGTCCTCGGCCACCGCATCGACCTGCGCCGGCGTAGCGCCATCGAGCAGCAGCATGTGGGCCTGGCGCGCGTAGCCCGTCAGCATGCGATTGCCGATGAAGCCATAGCACACGCGGGACAGTGCGCAGATCTTGCCGATGCGCCGCCCCACCTGCATGGCGGTGGCCAGCACCTCGGGCGAGGTTCTCGCGCCGCGCACCACTTCCAGCAGCTTCATGACATTGGCCGGACTGAAGAAATGCATGCCCAGCACGTCCTGTGGACGGGAGGTCACGGCGGCGATCTCGTCGATGTTCTGGTAGGACGTGTTGGTGGCGAGGATCGCACCCGGCCTGCACACGGCATCGAGCCGGCGAAACACGTCCTTCTTGATGTCGGGATTCTCGAACACGGCCTCGATCACCAGATCGACCTGCGCCAGATCGGCATAATCGGCACTGCCGGTGATCAACTGCAGACGCTGTTGCATCTCGGCCTCGCTCAGCTTGCCCTTCTGCACCGAGCCCGCGTAATTCTTGCGAACGATGCCCAGCCCGCGCTCCAGGGCTTCGTTGCTGATCTCTAGCAGGATCACCGGAATGCCTGCATTGGCGAAGCACATGGCGATGCCCCCGCCCATGGTGCCGCCGCCCACCACCGCAACGTGCCGGATGTCCCGCACAGGTGTGTCCGCCGGCAGATCGCGGATCTTCGCCGCCTCGCGCTCGGCGAAGAAAATGTGCCGCATGGCACGGGACTGTGGCGAATTGAGCAGCTCCAGGAACAGGTCACGCTCGCGAATCAGACCGTGATCCATCGGCAGGGTCACCGCCGCTTCCACCGCCGAAACGATGCGATCCGGCGCGATCTGACCGCGGGCACGCTCAGCCAGGCGACGGCGGTAATTGTCGAAGAAGCCCGGCTCCAGCTTGTCAGGGTCGATGCTGATGTCGCGCACCCGCTTGAGCAGGGCACCGGATTCCACCAGATCATGCGCATAGGCAATGGCGCCTGCGCGCAGATTCTCGTCGGTCAGCACCTCGTCCAGCAGGTTCAGCTCGGCTGCCTCGGCGGCGCTGAGCGGATTGCCGTTGATGATGATCTCCAGGGCCGCCTTGACTCCCGCCAGACGCGTCACCCGCTGCGTGCCGCCCGCACCGGGCAGCAGGCCGAGCTTGACCTCGGGCAGACCGACGCGGGCGGATGGCACCGCGCAGCGGTAGTGGCAGGCCAGCGCCGTCTCGAAGCCCCCGCCAAGCGCGGTGCCGTGCATGGCCGCCACGATCAGCTTGCGCGAATTCTCGAGCGCGGCCAGCACCTCGGCCAGCGAGGGCGACTGCGGCGGCTTGCCGAACTCGGTGATGTCGGCCCCGGCGATGAAGGTACGCCCGGCACACAGCAGCACCAATGCCTCGCTGGCATCCTTCTGTCCCGCGGTGACCACCTCCAGCAGCCCCTGGCGCAGTGCCTGGGAGAGGGCATTCACTGGCGGATTGTCGATGGTGATGACGCCGATGTTGTCGATGAGTTCGTAACGGACCACGCTGGACATGACGCCCCCCTATGACGCGTGTATGGAATCTTTCTGATTTCAGTCGAGTCGTTCAAGAATGGCGGCCACGCCTTGGCCGAAACCGCTGCTCCCAGTGGATGGCCGCAGACGCTGCGTGCGCCGCCACGGACACTGGCATGCAGGAGTTGCGGCATGATGGGATCCCAGTCAGGTGGCGACACGCGCGGCCATGGTAGCACAGCCTTTCAAAGGGGTGGAATTCGCCCCGCGCTGCCCGTAAGCTTGCGCAACAGAGTGAAAATGCAGGAGTTTTCGATGAACCAGGAGGCGGGCTGAGGCCCAGGCAAAATGCCCTCACTCGAACTGCGCGTGCTCAGTTTGAACATCCACAAGGGCTTCGCCCTCGGCCCCAAACGTCTGGTGCTGAGCAAGATCCGCGAATGCCTGCGTGAAAGCCGGGCCAGCGTGGTGTTCCTGCAGGAAGTGGTCGGCGCCAATGAACGCCACCAGAAGCGCATGCGGGCGTGGCCCTCGCAGACGCAGCTGGAGTATCTGGCCGACACGGTGTGGACGCACCACGCCTACGGCAAGAATGCCATCTACCAGCACGGCCACCATGGCAACGCGATCCTCAGCGCGCTGCCCTTCGTGCGCTGGGACAATATCGATGCCTCCATCCTGAGTTTCTCCCAGCGCGGGTTCCTGCACGGCACCATCGCGGGCGGTCTGCATCTGATCTGTGTGCATCTGGGTCTGTTCGAACGCGAGCGGCAATTGCAGATCGCGCATCTGATCGAGCACATCACCCGCACCGTCGGCCCCGGCGAACCGCTGATTCTCGCGGGCGATTTCAACGACTGGCGGCTGCATGGGCATCGCCGTCTCATCGAGGCGCTCGGCGTGGAGGAAGTGCACGAGGTCGTCATGGGACGTCCGGCCCGCACCTATCCAGCCTTCATGCCGGTGCTGGCCATGGACCGCATCTATGTGCGCGGGCTGCGCATCGGGCTCTGCCGCTGCATCGCGGGCCAGCACTGGCGCGATTTCTCCGACCACCGCGCGCTGCTCACCGACCTGCTGCTGGAGACTCCCGTCACGGTGGCGCCACCCGACCTCTCCCAGGAGCTGCCCCAATGACCCTGACCACGGCCCTGCTCTGGCTGGCGCCTCCCCTGCTGCTGGTGATCTCGCTGATTGCCGCCGGCCATGCCCTGCTCAACAAGCGCGACTCGCGCGCCGCCTTCGGCTGGATCGGCGTGTGCATGAGCCTGCCGCTGGCCGGGCCGCTGCTGTACCTGATCTTCGGCATCAACCGCGTGAATGCCACGGCCCGCCGCCACTACGTGACCAGGCTGCCCAAGGACACCGCCGGCACGGAGCAGACCCCGGCGGGCACGGCGTTCCGCCCGCTGTCTCTGGTGGGCGAGAACGTGGTGGGCAAGGGCCTGACCTGCTGCGACGAAGTGTTGCTGCTGGAGAACGGCGAGGCGCTCTACCCGACGATGCTGGAAGCGATTGCCGGCGCGCGGCACAAGGTGCTGCTGTGCACCTATCTCTTCGATACTGACGGCACGGGTCAGCAGTTCGTCGCAGCCCTGTGTGCGGCGCGCGACCGCGGCGTGGAGGTGAAGATCATCGTGGATGGCATGGGCGAGCGTCTGAGCGTGGGCCGCATCGGCCCGCTGCTGCGCCGCCACGGCCTTGATTTCACCTGTTTCAATCCGCTCACGCTGATTCCTCCCGCGCTCAACGTGAACCTGCGCAGCCACCGCAAGCTGCTGATCGTCGACAACGACTACGCGTTCACAGGCGGTGCCAACATCGGCGATCGTCATCTGGCGCAGCGCGAGGACAATCCCCATCGTGTGCTGGACATCCACTTTCGTCTGCGCGGCCGCATAGTCGACGAACTGGAATGGGCCTTCCGGCGCGACTGGCACTACTGCCAGGAAACCCGTGACCTGCGCCCCTTCACCCACACCAACCCTGCCCGCTCGGATGCCCCGGTGTGGAGCCGTCTGGTGCTGGACGGCCCCAACAAGTCCCTGGACCGACTCAATGATCTGATGGTCGGCGTCATCTGCGCCGCGCAGCAGCGCGTCTGGATCATGACCCCCTACTTCCTGCCCACGCTCGATCTGATCGGCGCACTCACCGCAGCCCGCCTGCGCGGCGTCGACGTGCAGATCCTGCTGCCCGGCACCAACAACATCAAGCCGGCACACTGGGCCTCGCGCAATCTGCTGCGCCAGGTGCTGGAGAACCACATTGCCGTGCACTATCAGCCCCCGCCCTTCGTGCACAGCAAGCTGATGCTGATCGATGAGCACTACGCCCTCATCGGCTCCGCCAACATGGACCCGCGCAGCCTGCGGCTGAACTACGAGCTGGCCGTGGAACTGTTCAGTCCGGCCGTCAACGCCGAACTGGCCGCCTATTTCGAGGGCAGGCTTGCCGTCTCGCACCCCGTCACGCTGGCGCAGATGAACGCCCGTTCTCTGCCGGAGCGCCTGCGTGACTCCTTCGCCTGGCTGTTCTCGCCGTATCTTTGAGGCAGGTCAAGCCCCGGCGGCTTTGCGCTTCTAATGCGCCGGTCAGGTCGATTACACTCCGGCCAAGGGTCGCGTCGGCACCAGCCGGCCACCGCACACAAGGAGTTCCGCCATGAGCACTTACAAGAAAGTCCTGGTCGCCATCGACCTGTCCAACGAATCCACGAAAGTCATCGCCCGCGCGCGGGAACTGGTGGGCGGCGACAGCAGCCGACTGAGCCTGGTGCACGTCGTGGAGCCCGTCGCCGCGGCCTACCCCATCGACGCCTACGCCATGAACATCAGCCGCATGCAGGAAGAGGCACTGGCCATCGCCACCGAGCGCATGGAAGAGATCGGCAAGCAGTACGAGATCCCGGCGCAGCGCCAGCACACGGTGGTGGGCTCGGCCGCCACCGAGATCCGGGCGCTGGCCCAAGAGTGTGTGGCGGACCTGATCGTCATTGGCAGCCATGGCCGCTCCGGCTGGAAACTGTTGCTGGGCTCCACCGCCAACAAGGTGCTGCACGGCGCCCACTGCGACATCCTCACCGTCCGCGTGGGCGAATGAGCGGCGCGGCCCCGTTCCCGCATCTGCTGCAGCCGCTGGACCTGGGCTTCACGCAACTGCGCAACCGCGTGCTGATGGGCTCGATGCACACGGGGCTGGAGGACATGCCGCACAACCACGAGCGCCTGGCGGCGTTCTATGCCGAGCGCGCGGTCGGCGGGGTCGGCTTGATCGTCACCGGCGGCTACATGCCCAACGTCCACTGCCTGCCGCCGGGCGAACTGCCGGTGCATGCCCAATCGGGCGCGCTCGAGCATCATCGTTTCATCACCGACGCGGTGCACCGAGAAGGTGGCAAGATCTGCCTGCAGATCCTGCACACCGGGCGCTATGCCCACAGCCCCGCCATGATCGCGCCCTCGGCGCTGCAGGCCCCCATCAGCCGCTTCGTGCCCGCCGCGGCCACCGAGGCGCAGATCCTGCAGCAGATCGAGGATTTCGCGCAGTTCGCCCTGTTCTGTCAGCAGGCCGGCTACGACGGCGTCGAGATCATGGGGTCCGAGGGCTACTTCATCAACGAGTTCCTGGCCACGCGCACGAACCAGCGCACGGATCGCTGGGGCGGCAGCTTCGAGAATCGCGCGCGTCTGGCCCTGGAGATCGTGCGCCGCACCCGCGCCTGTGTCGGGCCGCAGTTCATCCTCATCTTCCGCCTGTCCATGCTCGACCTGGTGGAGGGCGGCAGCAGCTTCGAGGAAACCGTGCAGCTGGGTCAGGCCCTGGCCGCGGCCGGCGTTACCCTGATCAACACCGGCATCGGCTGGCATGAGGCGCAGATCCCCACCATTGCCACCAAGGTGCCACGTGCCGCATTCAGCTGGGTGACGGCGAAGTTTCGCGCCCACCTGAGCGTGCCCGTGATCGCATCGAACCGCATCAACACGCCGGAAGTGGCCGAAGCCGTGCTGGCCCGCGGCGATGCCGACATGGTGTCGATGGCGCGTCCGTTCCTGGCCGACCCTCTGTTCGTGGCCAAGGCCGCCGCCGGACGCAGCGCGAGCATCAACACCTGCATCGGCTGCAACCAGGCCTGTCTGGATCACATCTTCAACGGCAGGCTCACCAGCTGTCTGGTGAACCCGCGCGCCTGCCACGAGCAGGAGCTGTCGCTCACGCGCACCGACACGCCGCGGCATTTCGCGGTGGTCGGGGCAGGCCCGGCCGGACTGGCCTTCGCCGTCACCGCCGCCGAACGGGGACATCAGGTGACACTCTTCGAGGCGGCGGGCGAGATCGGCGGACAGTTCAACCTGGCGCGACGCATTCCCGGCAAGGAGGAATTCGACGAGACCCTGCGCTACTACCGCACGCGGCTGGCCGAACTTGCGGTCACCGTGCACCTGCACCATGCCGTGAGCGTGGCGCAACTCAATGCCAGCCCCGCAGACGCGGTCATCCTGGCCACCGGCATCACACCACGCACGCCGGACATTCCCGGCATCGAGCACCCCAGCGTGCTGCGCTATGTCGACGTGGTGGCCGGGCGCGTCCAGGCGGGCCGGCGCGTGGCGATCATCGGCGCGGGCGGCATCGGCTTCGACGTGGCGGAACTGCTGAGCCATGGCGTGGAACGCCCGAGCCAGAACATTGCCACCTTCATGCGTGAATGGGGCGTGGACATGAGCCTGGCCGCACGCGGCGGCATCGAAGGGGTGAAGCCCGCCGTCGAACCCTCACCCCGGCAGATCCACCTGCTGCAGCGCAAGCAGACCAAGGTCGGCGCCGGCCTGGGCAAGACCACGGGCTGGATACATCGACTGGGTCTGCTGAAGAAGCGAGTGGAGATGCTCAGTGGCTGCGAGTACGAGCGCATCGACGACGCCGGCCTGCACCTGCGCATCAACGGCGAGCCGCGCACGCTGGCGGTGGATCACATCGTGGTGTGTGCCGGTCAGGAGCCCCGGCGCGAGCTGGTGCAAGGATTGAACAAGCCCTTCCATCTGGTGGGAGGCGCCGACCTGGCGGTGGAGCTGGATGCCCGGCGCGCCATCGATCAGGCCACGCGGCTGGCCTTGCAACTTTAGGGAATTCCTGTCTCGAACCGGTACGATTAGCTAAATTTTGAACTGCCGCAACATTCCAACGCTCAAATGGCGTAGGCTTGCGTGGCAACAACACTTACAAGGAGAGCGATCATGACCCACCCTTTCCGAATGAACGTCAACGCCATCAGCCCGCTGGTGCTTGCCATCACAGCCAGCTTGCCACTGAGCGCTACCGCACAGGACTCCGGTTTCTACGTCGGCCTTGGCGCCGGCCGCGTCACCGCCGACATCAACACGCCCAGCATCGGCCTCGGGCTCACGACAGGTGGCTATCGCTACGATCAGCTGTCCACCAGCGAGCGTGACAATCATTTCAAGGTCCTGGGTGGCTACAGCTTCAACCAGAACCTCGCGCTGGAAGGCAGCTACATCAACCTCGGCAGCTTCGACTTCGACAGCACGACACTGCCGGCCGCCACCCTGAAGGGCCAGGCGGGGCGCATCAGTGGTTACGCCTTCGACCTGGTCGGCACGCTGCCGCTCACCGAGCAGTGGTCCGCCTTCGCCCGTCTCGGCCTGAACAATGCCAAGGTCAACGAACGCTTCAGTGGCTCAGCCGTGCGCACCGGTCTGGTGAATGACTCCCAGCGTGGCTGGAACGAGCATTACGGCGTCGGCGTGCGCTATGCCGTGAACGAGGTGCTGTCGCTGCAGGCGGAAGTCGAGCGCTACGGGCTCGAGGACACCCGCATGCTGCAGAATGAAGTGGAGACTTTCACGGTGGGCCTCGTCTACCGTTTCGGCGCGCCACGCGCTGCTGCACCGGCTCCTGCGCCTGTGGCCGCTGCGCCAGCCCCGGCACCCGCTCCGGCGCCGGCACCGCGTCTGCCCATCGAGCTGACGCTGAACGCCGCCACACTGTTCGACTTCGATCGCACGGAGATCAAGCAGGAAGGCCGCGAGGCGCTGGACAAACTGGTGGCCGACATGCGCACGCTGGACTATGAACTGGTGCTGGTGACCGGTCACACCGACCGCATCGGCACGCGCGAGTACAACCTCGACCTGTCCCAGCGCCGCGCCGATGCTGTGAAGAACTACCTGGTGTCTGCCGGCATTCCGGCGGCACGCATCACCAGCCGTGGCGTGAACGGCGACGAGCCGGTGACGCGTCCCGAGGACTGCCGCAACACTGGCTCCGCTGCTGCCCAGATCGCCTGTCTGCAGCCCGATCGCCGTGTGGTGATCCTGGTGACAGGAAGCCGGGAGCAGTAACAGGCGTTCAGCACAGCTGAATGTCACGCAGCTTGAAGGTCGTCGTGGTGGAAGGCAGCACGCTGCGGATGCGGGTCGCGATGGAGAAGTTGCCGACGTCGCTCAGGTCCAGTTCCACACTGGCACTGGCCGACGACGAGATCGTCAGCGTGTATTGCTGCACGGCAATGCCGCTGATGCTTGTGTTGCGCGTTCCCTGCGTCACGGCGGCGTTGTTCGCGAGCTGATTGTTGAGCCCCGCCTTCACCGTCGGCGTGTCGGCGGCGGCCAGCGCCAGCAGCATGCCACTCACCAGTCCGGCCCCGATGGTATTGGACATCGGGTACGGATACTCGAAGCTGCCCTGCAGCAGCTTGCGCACCACGCCTTCCCCATCCACCCACATGTCATAGGCCAGCGGCGCACTCAGCGTGCCGCCTGAGACGGTCACGCGCAGCTTGTCCGTGGCCGTGCCGTTCACGGTTTCTGCACCGAGCACTTCCAGCGCCACGGAGGACTGCGAATTGCCCAGAGTGCTGGTGGTGCCGTAATCCACCGTGATCCTGCGGAAATAGCGGATCAGGTCGGCCGTGTTCTTCACCGCCACCACATCCTTGAAGGGCTGCGCGGGCGCGCCCGAACTGCCCTGCAGCACGATGATGGCATCGGCGATCTTGCCCTGATGGTTGGGCGAGCTGCCGAACTGTCCCCCCATCAGATACAGATCGGCGCCGTTGATGCCCACGTAGACGCCGCTGCCGGCGAAATACTTGTAGAAGAAGCCCTCGTAGCTGCGCCAGCTGGTGGCCTGACCGAACAGCGACGGATAGACCTGTTCGGCAAGACTGATCAGGGTGATGGCGCTCTGGCTGACGGCAGAGTCGCTGACGGCGGTGCCGGGCAGGCTCTGGGCCGACACCTGCAGGCTGCAAACAAGGGCCAGGCCGGCCAGCAAACTGCGGAAGATGGACGGGCGTGTGTGCATGGGGAGCCTCGCGGACGTGATGGAACAACAGTGTCACGGCGAGGATCTTAGGCAAGGGGGCGGGGCAGGCACTACCCCGCGAACTGGGGGGGGGAAGGCGAGCGCCCTCCCCCTGCGAGGTTCACCGGCCGAGCAGGTTGGCGGGCGAGAACTGGTCGGTCAGCACGCGACGGCTCTGGTCCCAGTCGGGGCGAGTGCTCATGCGGGCGGGGAACTCGAGGATATTCACGGCATAGGGCTCCAGTACAGGATGCAGGGGCTGGGCGTTGGCGCGCAGCACCCCGGCATCGGGCAGCGGCTGTTGCTGCGCGATGATGACGCGATTGCCCGACCCACTCATCTTCATGTTGAAGAAGTCACCGAACACCGCGCGGTAGGTCTCGGACTCATGGTCGTAAAGCGCGCTGGTGGAGAAGGTGTTGGCCACCACCACGCCATCGGGCGTGAGGATCTGCTTCACTTCCTCGAGGAACTCCTGGGTCAGCATGTGCTCGGGAATGTACTCGCCAGTGAAGGCATCCAGCACGATGAAGTCGAACTTGCGGCCGGCAAGCCCGGCGCGCTTGATGAAGACACGGGCATCCACCACGTGAGTCACCACCTTCTCGTTCTCGACGTAGTGGAAGAAATCACGCGCCACGTTCACCACAGCCTGATCAATCTCCAGCACTTCGATGTTGGCGTCGGGGTACATCTCGTGCAGCGCCGTGGGCAGCGTGCCACCGCCGAGGCCGGCGATGAGGATGTTCTGCGGCTGCGGATTCACCAGCAGGCCGGCCATGGTCATCTTGGCGTAGTGGAACACGAACTCGCGGGGGTTGGCGGTGTTCATGCAGGTCTGGTTGCGCTCGCCGCGCACGGCGTTGAACAGCAGACAGCGCCGCCCGCCTTCCTCGGTGACGAAGATGTTGCGATACACCGAGCGCTCCTCATGCAGCACCTCGGCAGCCTGCGCCTGCACGCCCAGCAGCGCCAGCAACATGAGGCTGAACTGTCGCCAGTGGCAAATCACGTCTTCAATTCTCATCACGATGAACTCCAGAGGCTTCATTCACGGGAATGCGATGCACCAGGGCCACGCCGGCACCGCACAGCAACAGGGCAGCGATCGAGCCCCACATGATTGTGTCGATCTCGAACCAGAGCACGAAATAGAACGAGGTCATCAGCGTGCCCAGGGCACTGCCCAGGGTGGACACGAAATAAAGCAGGCCAGCCATGCGACCACTGTTCTCTTCCGAGCTGACGAGCAGCCGGATCGAGTAGGGCGACACCATGCCCATGAAGAAGATGGGCAGGAAGTAAAGCAGCGTGCAGGCGATGAGCGAGCCGTAACGCGGGTCCTCGACGTTGAGGAAGACCTGCGTCATCGTCCACTCGGCCACGAAAATGATGGGCAGCGAGAGGATGGCGGCGGCCAGGAAGAACAGCGCGAAGGTGTCGGGGTTGGGATTGCGCGAGGACAGTCGGCCGCCCCACAGATACCCCAGCGAAAGCGACAGCATGAAGATGGTGATGATGCTGCCCCAGACATACACGCTGGTGCCGAAATACGGGGACAGCACCCGCCCTCCGAGCAGTTCGATGGTCATGATCACGAAGCCGTTGAGGAAGGCGGCGGCCACGATGATGTTCTGAAGCAGGGCTTTGCGGGAGATCGACGTCACGCTGGTTTCTTCTTCTGGCTTGGCACGATGGGAGCCTGAAAATACGTGAAGTCCCCGGGAGGGTCAAGGAAGCCGGCGGCGTGGCCATTCAACGCCTCAGTGCAGTGGCGCGCTCTCGAGCAGACGGAAGATCGGGTCCTCGTAGAAGTCCTCGATGCCCTCGTAGCGAATGGCCGTGAGGGCGGTGGTGATGGCCTCGGCCGCGCTGTCGAAGGGGTCCGTCCACTCCGACACCTGCCCGCGCCTGCCGATGACGCGCAGAATCCAGCCATGTGCAGGATGCGCCTGCGCGATGATGCGCACGGTCATGCCGTTCTGGGTGATGTCGCGGGTGACGGGCTCGCGGGCTTCCTCGCCCGACGCGCTGGACTTGGTGTGCATGCGCATGTTCAGTTCCCTCTGAAGCGGCTGGTCTGATTCAAGAAATAGACAGCCTTGGAGGATTTGTCCAACGCAGAGCAGGAACTCAGGTGAAGCGAATGTGACGGATGCCGCTGAAAGCGGCATTCCAGAGCACGAGGATGCAGCCCAGCATGGCCGGCACCACGAAGAGCAGCAGCGAGACGACATTCTGCCCGGCAAGGCCGGTGAGCGCTGCGGCGACATAGGCCAGCGCCCCCAGCAGATGCAGCAGCAGGTAGGCCTTGATGAAGGCAAGCTTGCCGGCGCCAACCGGGCAGGCCCGGCCGAATACCAGCCAGCGCAGGGCATAGGCCAGCCCCAGCAGGTCCGTGGGCCAGAACAGCAGCAGATTGAGATTGTGGTGCAGGTCGAGGTGGGCCGACTCACGCCAGGCAACACTCATGATCAGGCCAAGTATGCCCCCCAGCAGCGCGAACAGCACGGCGACGGCACCGAGCAGACGATAGCTGAGGGCGGGCGCGCGCAGCGTGAAACCGGGCTGGCTAGAGAACGAGGACAGCGGGATGCGACGCAGGCCGAGGAACAGGAACACCACGGCGCCCCCCAGCACGGCACCCAGCAGCGGGTAGGCCTGGGGCCCTGGCGCCGGGGGCGTGAACTCCAGCAGCACCTCGGCGTCGTCCAGCAGCGGGCGACGCTGCGCCCCGTCGAACACGTCCGACGGGAACTCCAGCAGCCGATCGCGCAAGGTGGCGGGCAGGAACATCGACTCCCAGCGCGTCATGGGGCGGTCGATGCGCGAGTTCATCAGGATGTCCAGTGACAGGGCGATGGGCGGGACAGTGGCATAGTGCGACAGCACTTCGTCACGGAAACTGCGCTGGGTCTGTGCCCGGCTCTGCTCGCGCAGACGCCCGCCCACGGCTTCGTCGAGATAGTCACGAACCCGCGTGGTGCAGTTGTCGAAGAAGTACTGATAGGAATAGACGATGTTCTCTTCACGCAGATTCCAGGCCAGACGCCGGTACAGCGTGGCCTTCTGCGCGGTGGTGAGGTTCAGCCGGTCCTGCCAGACCGTGCGCTGTTCGCGCTCGTAGCGGCCGAACTCCCAGGCGGGCGGTGATACACCCAGCTGGTAATCCAGAATGCCGCGGAAGAAGTTGCTGGCGAAGGTGACATTGCCTACGCTGGCGTCGAACAGCCCCCAGTTGAAGACGAGATCGGAATTGCTGTTGCGATCCACCACCCGCAACGCGGTGTGGCCGAAGTTGTCCCAGACCTTGTTCCCGACGTCGACCGTGATCAGGTAGTAGTCCACCTGATTGAAATCGGCTGGCAGGCGAATCGCCTGGGCATTGGGGATCTCGGGCAGCACGAACTCCTGCGCCGGCTCCGCGGCCTGCGCACCCGCACTCGCGATCAGCCAGACGAGCAGCACTGACAGCAGTCTGGCGAGACCCGCGACCAGTCCTGCAAAGTACCGCAGGCCGGGAACGCGGCTGAAATTAGCGTCGGTTGGAGTCAATGATCGATGAACTGCCGTGAAAGATCGGTTGTCGGGCCGTACCACCTGCGGGACGAGTGGCGGCCATCATATCAAACGAACTTGCACGATCAAGCAGGATTTTTAAATTTCCACATGAAGAAGCTCATGTAAGCCGAGGATTCATAGGCAGTAATTGATCAATGAATGGCGTCCCAAGGCATCGGCAGCCCACGCACTGCGCGCAATTTGCACACCTTGAGCCAGTAATTCATGACGAACCGCTGATCCCGCGCCAGCGTCAGGAGGCGCTGCCGCACCTCGTGCACCGTGGTGTGAGGCAGATGGGCAACGATCTGCCAGATTTCCTGTTCCTGCACGGCAGCATCCAGCACGCCGTTGTAAGTTTCTGAAAAATCATGATTTCGTGCGATCTGTTTCATGCTCATTTGCGCTCTCGCTTGCCGGAAACCGGACGGTCACAGGGCTGACTGCCCATTTACTGTATATGTATACACTAGGTATTTATACAGTACAAGCCTGTGTCCGACGTGAAGACTGCCCTGCCGAGAGCGCGTCGCAGTGAGCAATTGCGCCAAGTCGTGGTGAAACTCGCAGACGCTCACCGGCAAGAAGCGGGCAAGCAATTGAAAGAAAAAGAATTAATATGTGGCGTGAATTTTGCTGGAGCGAATCAGGAACTCGCTATTCGATCCTCACTCACTCTGGAGGCAACACCGTCCCGTCATGAAACTGCTCTCTGCCCTGCTCAGCTTCGCCATTGTCTGCGCCATCATCCTGATGTTGATTCCCGTGTTCACGGCCGGCATCGCCCTGCTGGTGGTGGCGGGCTGTTTCTTCGTCTGGTTCCTGCCGATCCTGCTGATTCTCGGCTCCGACCTCACCAGCGGCGGTGAGAAGTTCGCCTGGATCCTGGCCATCGTCTTCCTGTCCTGGTTCGCGTGGATCTTCTACTTTCTGCTGGCCCCGCTGAAGCCGCGCAACACATTGCGCTACTGAGCCCCTCAGTCCTCGTCCTCGTCATCCTCATCGTCATCCTCGGGCGTCGCGACATCCACCACGGCGCCCGCCACCTTGAACGGCACCTTGGCCACTTCCAGCGTGACATCCACGGCCGTGCCGACCACGGTGCCCAGACAGCCCGTCAGAAGCAGACAGGTGCCCAGCAGCAGCGCCCTGCGCAGGCAATGAAAAGGCGTGATGAAGCGTCGGTGCATGGGGACATCCTTCAGCGCGGGGCAGCGGCGAGCGGCTGTATTCTCTCCAGGCCCTGACCAGTGCGCACCATGTGTGAAAACTCGTCGGCCAGTATGGCACTTTCCGCCAGCACTGTCTGCCAGTAGTCAAAGCGCGTGGCCTCATCCAGCGTCTCGAAGTCACGCCTGTCCGGAATCTTGCCGAAGGGCAGCGCGGCGACGAATTCCGGCGAGGGGCTGAGCACCAGCACATTGTCGAAATGGCGGGGATCGGCACGACGCCAGGGCAGCGCCTTGTCGAACCAGCCCGGCGTGAAATGCGAGTAGAAATGCGGGTAGAGTACCAGCCCTTCGCCCACTCGCAGCGGCACATCGAAGTGGTAGTCGGTGATGCCGCCATCGCGATACACCCCCGGGGGCGCGCCGGGAATGTCCCGCACCCCTTCGATCACCAGCGGGATCGCTCCCGTCGCCAGCAGGGCGGCGGCGACATTGTCCGGGCGCAGCGGCACGTGCATGGTGGAAAACTCGCGCCAGTGCAGCACAGCCGCAGACACCGGCCCGCCGTGAAACACCACGCGCTGGAAGAAGCCACCCAGCAGGCGGCGGTGCAAGGCATTGCTCACCGCACTCAGGCCCAGCCCCGCTCCCAACAGCAGCCGCTGCTCCGCGCTGACCAGGCGGCGCGCCCGGTCGGCCACGATATGCACCCGCACCAGGGGGTTCTCGGCGATTTCGCGTGCCCCTTCCGGCCCGAGCACCAACCCCACCAGGCGTTGCGCCGAGGCGGTGATCTCCGCCACCGTGGGCGCCGCGGAGTAGCGCTCGCGCGAGTAATGCCAGGCCAGCCGGTCGATGCCGGCCAGTGGGTCCTTGAGCCCCAGACAGCTAAGGCGCCAGGCCCCGGCCGACGAGCCTATGGTCTCCAGCGGCTGCCGGCGCGCGGCGAAGAACTCCCCCGCGAGGTAGCGATCCAGGCCGTACAGCACGAACCATTTCGGCCCGCCCGACGCCCCCACAATGGTGCTGAACTGATCGGGATGCAGCCCATCGCGCTGGATGGCGCGCAGGGCCGCGGGGCCGGCATGCAGACACAGGGCAGTCATGGCGCGCTCTTCCTCCGCGTCTCGTCCCCGAAGGCGAAGGAACGGCAGATGTCGATGAACTGGAGGGCGCCCGTGGACAGGCTGCGCCGCTTGCGGAAATACAAGCCGAAGGTCAGCTCGACCTCGGAAAAGGGCAGGCCCTGCAGCGGCACGAAGTCGGCACACACGGGATTGTCCTGCAGCACTCGCGCGTCCACATAGCACATGCCCAGATGCCGGGCCGCCATGTTCAGACGCAGCGAGAGATTGCTGATCTCCCAGATGGTGCCGAACTCGTTGCGCAGCTTCTCGATGGCCGGACGCACGTCCGGGTCTTCCAGGTGAGACACCATCAAGGGAATCTCGCGGATGATCCCCTCCGGGTCCTCACGCAGCCGCTCCAGCAGGGGATGCAGGCGGTTGATGACCAGCTTGCGCGACTCCGTGTAAAGCGGCACAGTCTCCAGCAGCGCCGGCATCTGCTGCTGGAAGGGCCCGAAGCCCAGCTCCAGGCTATCGGCAAGCACCCCCTGGATGATCTTGCGGCTGGGCATCACATCCACCTTCAAGCGGGTCAGCGGATTGCTGTCACAGTAATCCTCCAGCAGCTCGTTGCCGTATATCTGGCTGACGGAACCGCTCATGGCGATCTGCAGCGTCGAGGACACCCCCTGACGAATGTTGGCGATGTCGGCCAGCACGGCCAGTTCCTCTTGCAGCACCCGGGCGGCGTGGGTCTGCAGACGCCGACCGGACTCGGTCAGCATGATGGGTTTGCCGCGTTCGATCAGCCGCGTGCCCAGCTTGCGCTCCAGGGTGGCGATGGTCTGACTCACGGCCGACTGGGTGATGTAGAGACGATCGGCTGCGGACTTGAAGCCGCCGGTGTCGCAGACGGTCTTGAAGACACGGATCTCGTGGGTTTCCAGGTGTGAGGACTGCATCGGACAAAAGGCTCTGAAAGGCTGTGGACAGCCACTTTAGCAATCAGGATTTCTTAAGCAACCATTAGCGCGGCTAATTTTACCGTCAAAATGGCCATTCTTATAATACTCGCCAACTGTGCCCTTCGGGCACCTCCATTGTTCAGGAAGGAAGCAGAAAATGACTGTCGAATACTCCAAGGGCCTGGAAGGGGTCATCGCAGATGAAACCAGCATCAGCAATGTGGAAGGCGATATCGGCCGCCTGAGCTATCGTGGCTATCCCATCGAGCAGCTGGTACAGCAACCCTTCACCCGAGTGGTGTGGCTGGTGCTGTTCGGCGAGCTGGCAACCCCGGAAGAGGAAGTGCGCCTGCAGCAGTATCTGCAGCGCAATGGCGCCCTCAGCGCGAGCGAGATCGCCACGCTGAAGAGCCTGCCGCGCGAGCTCCACAGCATGCGCATGCTGCAGTCCATGATCCCCATGCTGGACACCCGCCCGGTGGGCCCGCAGGAGCTGCCCTTCACCAATGCCGAGGGCTACCGCGGCCTGTCCATCGTCGCCAAGATCCCCACGCTGCTGGCCACATTCCGCCGCCTGCAGGTGGCCGACGAAGTGCCCGTGTACGACGCCGACAAGCAATACCTGGCCAACTTCCTCACCATGTTCCACAACAAGCCCGCCAGCCCGGAGCATGTGCACTGTCTGGCGCGCCTGCAGATCCTCCAGCTCGAGCACAGCTTCAATGCCGGCACCTTCACCTGCCGCGTCACGGCCAGCACGCTGGCGCCCGTGGAATCCGCCCTGTCCTCCGCCGTGGGTTCGCTCTACGGCACGCTGCACGGCGGCGCCGACGAGGCCGCACTGAACGAGGCCATCAAGGTCGGTTCGCCGGACAAGGCGCGCGCCTATGTGCTCGACCTGCTGGCGAACAAGGGCCGTCTGATGGGCATGGGCCATCGCGAATACAAGAAGCTGGACCCGCGCGCCGCCATCCTCAAGCCCATGGCCGAGACCCTGTGCAAGGGCACCGATTTCGAGAACGTGTTCATGACTCTCAAGGAGATCGAGAAGGAATTCAACGCCGAGATGCAGAAGAAGGGCAAGGAAGTCTGGGCCAACCTGGAGTTCTACAAGGGCCCGGTCAACCTGGCCATCGGCATTCCGGCCACCTACTTCACGGCTGGTTTCGCCATGGCACGCAGTGTAGGCTGGCTGGCACACGTCCTGGAGTCCCGCATCGACAACAGGATCATGCGCCCCAGCGCGCTGTACACCGGGCCGGCCATCCGCTCTCTGTGACGACGCCGGGCGCCGGTTGAACAGCGCCCGACGGTGAGCCTCGCATGAAACAGACACACGCCACCCCCGCCAGAAAGCGCCTGGTTCTGCTGGGGGGCGGACACAGTCATCTCGCCGTGTTGATGAGCCTGGCGAACGACCCGTTGCCGGGCCTGGACGTCACGCTCATCTCCCGCGATGTCGACACCCCCTACTCCGGCGCCCTGCCCGCCCGTCTGTGCGGCCGTGCGCAGGACGACGACTTTCTGATCGACCTGCGACCGCTGGCCCAGATGGCCGGTGCACGCCTGCTGCAGGCAAGCGTCGAACAGATAGACCTGGAGCGCCGCGTGCTGCACTGCGCCGGCCGTCCTCCCGTGCCCTTCGACATCCTCTCGCTGAATCTGGGCTCGCGCCCGGACCTGAACGCCCTGCCGGGAGCGGCGCAGCACGCCGCAGCCGTCAAGCCCATCAGCGGCTTTCTGGAACGCTGGGAGCAGATCCAGCGCGACTATGACGCCGCCCTGTCCGCCGACCGACTCTACACCATCGCCATCGTGGGCGGCGGCCCGGCCAGCGTCGAACTGGCCTGTGCCATGCAGGAGCATCTGCGCCGCAGTCGAGGCGTGCGGCTGTCGCTGCGCATCGTTCTGGTATGCGCCCGCGCGCGACTGCTGGCAGGCATGGCGAGCAAGGCGGGCGACCTGGCGCTGCAGTTGCTGCGGGAACGTGACATCGACGTGCGCCTGCATTGCCGCGTGCTGGCTGTCGAGGCAGACCAGTTGAAGGTGGACGACAAGCGGCCCGGGCAGGAACCGCAGACCACCCACATTCACTGTGACGCCAGCATCATCGCCACCGGTGCAGCGGCGCCCGCTTGGCTGACCACCACCGGGCTGGCTCTGGACAGCAAGGGCTTCGTCCGCGTCAACAATCGCCTGCAGTCCATGAGCCATCCCTTCGTGTTCGCAGCCGGCGACATCGCCGCGATTGCCGGCCAGCCGCGCCCCAAGGCTGGCGTGTATGCCGTGCGTCAGGGCATGCCGCTTGCCCGCAATCTGCGCCGGTTCTTCCTGGGCGAGCCGCTGTTGCCCTATTTTCCGCAGAGCAAGGCCCTGGCGCTGCTGTACATGGGCGACGAACAGGCCATCGCCACCCGTGGCCAGTGGGCGGCCAGCGGCCACTGGGCCTGGCGCTGGAAGCAATGGATCGACAAACGCTTCGTGGTCCGTTTCACCCGACCGGCACCCCCACCGGCGGCAGAGCAGATCCGCTGTGCCGGCTGCGCCGCCAAGATCGGCAGTCATCTTCTCAGCGACGTGCTGGCCGAACTCAAGCCCTGCACTCACCCGGACATCCTGACTCGGCATGGCCTGACCGAGGATGCCGCCATCGTGCAGCTCGATCCTCAGCGCGTGATGCTGCAGAGCGTTGATCATTTCCGCGCCTTCGTGAACGACCCTTACCTGTTCGCGCGCATTGCCACGGTGCATTGCCTCAGCGACATCCACGCCATGGGGGCCACGGCGCACAGCGCGCTGGCCATCATCGGCGTACCCCACGCCGCGCCGCAGATCATGCAGGACCAGATGCTGCAGGTGATGACTGGCTGCACCGAAGTGCTCAATGCCCATGACACCGCGCTCATCGGCGGGCACTCGGCCGAGACGGCGGAACTGAGTTTCGGACTGAGCGTCACCGCTTTCGCGGCCCCGGAGAGGCTGCTGCACAAGACAGGCCTTGCGACAGGCGATCGCCTGATCCTGTGCAAGGCCCTGGGCACCGGCACCCTGTTCGCTGCCGACATGCGCTATCAGGCACGGCAACGCTGGATCGCTCCGGCACTGGAGCAGATGCAGCAGTCGAACCAGCGCGCGGCCGCGCTGTTCCAGCAGCACGGCGCCCGTACCTGCACCGACGTTACCGGTTTCGGCCTGCTCGGCCATCTGCGCGAAATGTGCGGGCCACGGGGCGCGCAGGTCTCGCTGTGGCCGGAGCGCCTGCCCGTGCTCGACGGGGCGCTGACGTGCCTGGAGCGGGGCTGGTACAGTTCGCTGCACGCCGAGAACGCGCGCCATGCCGAGGTGCTGGAGAATGCGCAGGACCTGGGCCGCACAGCCCGCCAGCAGATGCTCTTCGACCCGCAGACCGCTGGCGGCCTGCTAGCGGCCATCCGCCCGGAACAGGAGCAGGCCTGTCTCGCCGCTCTGCACGAAGCCGGGTATCATGCCGCCAGCTGCATCGGCGAAGTCACGCGTGCCGACAGCGGCACGACCGCCATCAGTCTGGCAGCAGTCCCTGCCTGAGGAGCCCGCCATGTCCCGCCTTCGCTTTGTCGTCCTGCTCTTGTGTGTCCTCGCCCCGCTCGGTCTCGGTCATGGCCCGCTGGCGCAGACGCGCGAGGTGGTCGATGTGGAACTGGGGCAAAGGCATTTTCGCCGCGGCAACACATTCAACAATCTGGAACGCTACGAGGAAGCGATCGCCGAATACGAACTGGCCGTGACCGCCGATCCGAATCTGGCCGAGGCCTATCACAACATGGCCAGCATCCTGTACTTCCAGAAACGCTACGCCGAGGCCATTCCCGCGTATCAGCGCTTCGTGGCCCTGCAGAAGGAACCGTCGGCCGCACTCATCGCGGCGCTGAACACGCTCGGGCAACTGTTGCGTGATGAGCAGCGCTATGCCGAGGCGCTGCCCATCGATCTGCAGGCCATCGAACGGGACCCGAAGAACGCTTCCCAGATCTATGTGATGGGGAACACCTACTTCAATGCCGGGTTTGCCGACGAAGCGGCCCAGATCTTCGCGAAGGCGCTGGAAGTGATGCCGGAGGATGCCTATCTGCACCGCTCGCTGGGTCGCATGTATGAAGACATGGGGCGCTTGGAGGATGCACTGGCACAGTATCAGGCAGCCTCGGCGGCAGACCCTGCCTCGGATTTCTACCGAGACCTGGTCAGTGCACTCGAAGCCCGTGTGGCCCAGAGCACGGCGAGTGCCACCCCTTGAGCCGAACGGGCCGCGTGTCCCTCTTCAGCGGCCCAGACGTTCGGCACGCTCCTGTGCGGGCAATTCGGCAAGTGCCGCCACCTCGGCGTAGAAGGCAGGCAGGTCGCCCTGCTTCTGCGCAAGCAGGTTTTCGAAGAAAGGCACCAGGGCATTGTAGGACGCCACTGTGGCCAACTGGGCATTGTTGAGCGGCCCCTCGAACCAGCGGTCATAGCCCGTGTAGGACGTGGTCTCGCGCCAGCGTTGATAGTCCTGGCGCAGCTGTGCCTGCAGCACTTGCTTGCTCTCCCGCATCTGCGTCTGCGGCACGTCACTGTCGTAGAGCTTGCGCAAAGCCTCCCGATGCGCGCTCACCAGTCGCACGAATTCCTGCTGCCACTGATTCTCCCGTGCGATCTGCGCAAGCAGCGGCGCGTCGCCCTGACCCTGCTGCGCCAGCCAGCGCCGCAGCCCTTCCTGCTCCACGAAACTGGCGAAGCTTTCGTTGAATTCGGTATCCCCGGGGACATAGAGCCGCTGGTGGGCCAACTCGTGAAACAGCAGCGCCACGAGACGGTGGTCCGGGCGCCGCAGCACCGCGCTGGTCAGCGGGTCATTGAACCAGCCCAGGGTGGAATAGGCATCCACTCCTCCGCTGTACACCTCCAGCCCCTGCGCCTGCAGGCGCTCGGCGTAGTGGCGCGCGGCCTGCTCGCTGAAGTATCCGCGATAGCTGACACAGCCGGCAATCGGGTAGCACCACTGCGTCGGTTCGACGGAAAATTCCGACGCCGCGAAGACATTCCACACCACGTAGGGACGATCGAGCGCGGTGAAGCTGCGATAGCTGCCACCCGAGGGAAGCTGCAGAGAATGCTCGGCAAAGGCGAGGGCCTGCTGCACCCGCCGCAGCTTGGCGCGGGTCTGCGCATCAAGGGAAGAATCCGCCAGCAGCTGCTCGATGTCCTCGCGTCCATGCAGAAGAGACAACTGGCCCCTCGCCGCCTGACCGTAGTAGCTCACGGTCTCGCAGGAAACGAGCAGGACTGGCACGAGAAGCAGAAACAGGGAACGGGCGAGGGCCTTGCGCATGGCGGCTCCTGGCGGTGTCACTCACGCGCTTGCAGCGTGATCTCGAACAGATTGCCCCAGAGCTTGCCGGTGACGAAAAGTCTGCCGTCGTCGCCCTCCGGCGCCGGAAGCCAGGCGATGCCGTTGAGCACGGCGTCGCGACCGCCCGTCTGCGTCTGCTCGGACAGCCCGGTCAGATCAACCACAGCATTGACGACTCCGGTGGCAGGATCGATTCGCACGATGGTGTCCGTCTGCCACACATTGGCCCAGACTTCTCCATTGATGTATTCCAGCTCGTTCAGGTAGTGCACGGGCGTGCCGTCCAGCGTGACCGGCACCTTGCGCACCAGCGAGAAATTCTCCGGTTCGATGAACTGCAGCGCATCGCTGCCGTCGCTGAGAATCAGGTGCGTGCCGTCCCAGGCCAGGCCCCAGCCTTCGGTGGGGTAATAGTGCGAGGTGATGGTCTCGAAGGTCTCGAGGTCGTACACGAAGACGATATTGGACTGCCAGGTCAATTGATACAGGCGATTGCCGACAATCGAGATTCCTTCACCGAAATAGCGGCTGGGCAGGCGGATGCTCTGCAGCACGCGCCCCTCTTCCCAGGCGATCCGGCTCAGCGACGAGCGCCCATTGAGTCCGGTGCCCTCGTAGAGATAGCCGCCATTGAACTCCAGCCCCTGGGTGAAGGCATCGGTGCGATGGGGGTAGGCCTTCACGACTTCGTAGCCGTAAACCGGCACCTCGGCCTGAGCGAAGCCCGCGCAAAGAAGCAGTGCAGAGCCGAACAGCAGTGATTTCAACATGGACAGAGGCACCAGCCTGGCTTGATCAAGGACAGAGGGAACGCGACACGAGCGTGCTAGACTCCCGCCACGACAGCTCGACCAAAGTCTATGGAGGAAGCCAGACCATGGCAAGCAATTGTCTTTTCTGCCGGATTGCCGCCGGCGACATTCCGTCAAGCGCGGTTTACAGCGATGACGAGATCTACGCCTTTCGCGACATCAACCCCGCCGCGCCGCAGCACATCCTCGTGATCCCGCGCCGGCACATCCAGAGCCTGGCCGACACCGAAGCGGACGATGCCGGCGTGCTCGGTCGCCTGCTGGTGTGTGCGCGAACCATCGCGGAACAACAGGGCTTCGCCCAGACGGGGTTCCGCAGCGTGTTCAACACAGGAGTCGATGGCGGGCAGACGGTCGGCCATCTGCATCTGCATCTGCTGGCCGGGCGCGCCCTGCACTGGCCACCAGGCTGATCAGCGCCCCAGCCGCTCGCGCAGCGCTCCCAGACTGACCGGGTCCGCGCCCACGATGCCGTGTTCGGTGATCAGGGCCGTGACCAGCCGGGCGGGCGTGACATCGAAGCCGTAGTTGTTGACCGCACTGTGGCTGGCCATCACCTGCACACGACTCAACACGCCTTGCGCATCCAGACCCTGCATGTGGGATACCTCGTGGGCATGGCGCTGCTCGATGGGAATCTCGCGCACGCCATCCTGCAGCGTGAAATCGATGGTGGACACCGGCAGTGCCACGTAGAACGGCACGGCATTGTCGTGGGCCGCGAGTGCCTTGAGGTACGTGCCGATCTTGTTGCAGACATCGCCTGTCGCCGTGGTGCGGTCACTGCCCACCAGGCAAAGATCCACCTCACCATGCTGCATGAGATGACCGCCGGCATTGTCCACGATCACGGTGTGTGCAATGCCTTCCTGCTGCAGTTCCCAGGCCGTGAGAAAGGCGCCTTGATTGCGCGGGCGCGTCTCGTCCACCCAGACATGCAGCGGAATGCCCCGGGCATGCGCCTTGTAGAGCGGCGCCAGCGCCGTGCCCCAGTCCACTGTGGCCAGCCAGCCGGCATTGCAATGTGTCAGCACGTTCAGGCACGCGGCATCGCTCTGGCGACGGCGCTTGTCAGTCCAGGCAGCCTCCAGCAAGGCCAGCCCGTGATCGCCGATGGCGCTGCAGGCCGCCACATCCTCATCCGCCAGCTGCCCGGCCAGCGCGAGCGCCACCTCGCTGCGTTGCAAGTCAGGCACGGGCTGCAGGACCTGCTGCACCCGCTCCAGCGCCCAACGCAGATTGACTGCCGTGGGGCGCGTCTCCAGCAGGCGGGCACAGATGGCGGCGAGATCCTGAGTGCCTTCGCGCAGGGCAAGCGCCACGCCGTAGGCCGCCGTCACGCCGATCAGCGGAGCCCCGCGAATCTGCATGCTCTCGATGGCATGACAGGCCTCACTCAGCGTGCGCAGCGCCACGGTTTCGAAGTGGTGCGGCAGGCGGGTCTGATCAATGATGCACACGCACTGCTGTGCCGTGTCGAACCAGATCGTGCGGTAGTGCCGGGCGTTCACATGCATGGAAGGTCCTCAGATCACCCGCTCGTTGCCGCCGTCCACGGGTACCTGGGCGCCGGTGGTGCGGGCGAAACCCTCTCCTGCCATGAGCACGGCAAGCCTGGCCACATCGCTCGACTGCACGGTGCAGCCCAGCACATTGTTGCGTTTGTAGTCCTCGACGCTCATCTGATAGCTGCGCGCTCGGGCAGCGAGCACGTCCTCACTCCAGATACCTGTGTCGAAGACGGCATTGGGGTGCAGGGTGTTCACGCGAATGCCCTTGCCACCCAGTTCCAGTGCCGCGACGCGTGCCAGTTGCGCCAGCCCGGCCTTGGCGACGGAGTAGGCCCCGGCTCCCGGCCCCGGTGCCGGCACATTCTTGGAGCCGATGAAGACCACACCTGGCTGCTGGCCCAGACTCAGGAAGGGCACGCAGGCTCGCAGCAGACGCATGTGCGAGCTCAGATTGAGGGCCAGCGAATCGTCCCAGACCTTGTCGTCCATGCTGCCCAGCGGAGAGCTGGCTGGGAAGTTTCCGGCATTGCTGACGAGGATGTCGATGCCACCGAAATGGGCCACCGTCGCCTCGATCGCGCGTTGAATATCGGCGCTCGACGTGACATCGCAGACCAGACCGAGCACCTGGGCACTGCGCCACTGCTGCGTGATACCCGGCACGATGTCCAGCGCCACCACGGCGGCACCTTTGGCCACGAAGGCGTCGACACAGGCCTTGCCGATGCCCGACGCTGCGCCGGTCACCAGCACCACTCGCCCCTCGAACTCCGCACGCGCAGCGCCACGCTTGAGCTTGGCCTGCTCCAGCTCCCAGTACTCCAGGTCAAACAGATCCTGTGGCGGCAGGGCCGTCCAGCCACCCAGCGCCTCACCCCATTGCATGGCGCGCACGGTGTGCTGGCTGATGTCCTCGATCACACGCAGGCGGCGGGCGTCCTGGGCGAGATAGACCATGCCACGCTCACGCCACACCGCCGTGCGGGCCACCGGATCGAGGCAGGTGTGATGCGGCTGGGCATGGCGTGAGAAACGCGCGCGATAATCGTCGGCGAACTGTTGCAGGCCCGGCAGCGGCTCGGCGTCCAGCACCGCGGAATGCGGCTTGGTGTGAATGCTGTGATCCGGCGTCAGCGGCCCGCGGGTCGCGACGGCGCCCGCATTGGCCAGAGCGGCGAAACCGGCAGCGGCGGGCGAGCGATCCCAGCGCACCAGCATGGGGGCCCCCAGCAGCTGACTGGCCGCCAGACGCAGACCGGCCAGGCACTGATAGTCCTGCACCTGGGTTGTCACCGAGCCGGTGGCAGCAGAATCCCAGGCTCCTCGCTTGCGCAGATAGTCTTCCGCCCTGCTCACGAGTGCGATCATGCGCTCGTAGCTGGCCCGACAGTCATCGTCGAAGGTGATGATGCCGTGATGCAGCAGCACGATCCCTTGCAGGCGGCTCCAGTCCACATAGCGCGTGGCCTCATGCACTTGGCGCGCCAGAATGAAGCCGGGCATCTCATAGGGCAGCACGAGCACATCCGGGCCATAAAGTTCGCGCAGAGCCTGCTCGCCACCGGGACTGTTGCTGATGGCAACGACAGCATCGGCGTGGGTGTGATCGACATAGCGCGTGGGCACCAGTGCATGCAGGATGGCCTCCACCGACGGCGTGGGCGCGCCAGGGTCGAGCAGCGCAAGACGCAGTTCGCGCATCATGTCGGTGTCGGACAATGCGGGCAGCGCGGCGAGGGCCTTCAGGTAGTCAAGCCGCACGGGCGCAAACCCGCCGGCGGCGATGGTCTGCAAGTCCCAGCCCGAGCCCTTGACGAAGAGCACGTCCTCTTCCTGACCGAAGACATTGCGCAGGCGGCCCTTGACCGACGTGTTGCCACCGCCATGCAGCACCAGATCGGCATCCCGCCCGAGCAGCCGGGAACTGTAGACGCGCAATCCCAGTTGCGGATCGCGGGCGAACTGCACCGCATCCTCATCATTCCACAGACTCAACATGTGCCTGGCTCTCGCAAATAGGGGATTCGGAAATGAAAAACGCACCCTTGGGTGCGTTTTTCGTGTTGCCGGACCGGTGGCAAACCGCTCCGCGTGACTTAAGAGACCATCAAGGCTCCATTACGGATATCCCGCTAATGCCGGCCTGTCGGGCAGAGTCCATCACAGCCACCAGCGTTTCCACGTTTGAGCGTACATGCGGCTTGAGGATCAGGGTTGCCGCCGGGTTCTCGGCTTTCAGTCGGTCAATGTTGGAGCGAATCTGGCTCATCAGAATGGGGCGGGGCTCGCCGTTCAGGATGATGTCGTTGTTGGCGCCAAGCTCGATCAGTATATTCTTCGGGCCGTCATCCTGCTGTTCATTCTGAGGCTGATTGTTGCTTTGGCTGCTGGCGGCGTCGATGGCCGTCTCGGACAGGAATGTCGCTGTGACCACGAAGAAGATCAACAGAATGAACACCACATCGAGCATGGGGGTCAGGTCTACATTGCTTTCATCATTCTTGCGGGCGCCGGCCAGTTTTCTCATTGTTCTATACCTTGTCTGGAGATGATTGACCTTCTTCCAGGCCAACTCGTCTTGTTATGTCGAATTCGGGGTGGTGATTGCAGAGCGGAAAATGTCCTGAAGCGTTCTGGTTCCTTAACCGTCTGGAGGCCAAGTATACCCGATAAAGAATTGTCCACAAGCCCCGGAGCCAGGCCCCTCCGGAGCAACCGACAGTCAGCCGATAACCCCGGAAATGACCGGAATTTACTGCAGGGAGTCCACAGTAAACTTAACGATTTCAGCCAGTTGCTTCGCCGGCTTGGCATCGCGGGAATTCACGCGCAGGCCGTAAAGCAGGTTCATCAGCGCTTCCACCGCGAAGTCGGCAGAGACGCCCTTGCGCAGCTTGCCGGCCTTCTCGGCGTCCTTGATGCGCTTGAGAAGTGCCTTGCGCACCACGACGAAGGAATTGCGGACGATCTTCTGGATGTCCTTGTTGTAATTGATGCTTTCACACAGGGAATTGACGAGCAGGCAGCCCATGCCACGCTGCTTGTTGGTCACGGAGATCACCGCCAGGTCGAAGTACCTCTCGATGGCCGCCCAGGGCGCCAGGTCTGCGTTGTTCAGGGACGCGTCCAGATCCTTCGCGACCAGCTTGTTGTAGTGGTCGAGACAGGCCTTGAAGAAGGTGTCCTTGTCGCCAAAGGAGTTGTACAGAGTGCCACGGTTGATGCCGGTCACGTCCAGCAGCTTCTGCACGGAACTGGCTTCGAATCCCTCGCGCCAGAACTGTTCCATTGCATTGGTCAATACATCGTTGTACTCAAACTCTACTGGTCTCGCCATGATAATTTCTCGGTCTCGTCTCGATTAGTGATACACGATCAGCGCGGAGAACTGCTGATCCAGCGGAAATTAAAAACGGCCGAGATTGTAGTACAGGGCCGTTCTTTTTACATCTAATGATACAAAATAATACATATTGCAAGGGAGGGTCATGCATGCTGGAGGCGTTTCGCGAGCTTGTGCACACAGTGTCGAGCGGTCGGCCAAAGCACAAGGTAGAACAGCTGTTCTATTTTCCTGACTTCACGGAAAAGGGAGAACAGGGGACTCCGTCAAATTCCAGACGCAGTCACCACGACTCCGATCAGACCGCCGAGCACCCCGCCCCAGACCACCAGCCAGCCCAGATGCTTCTTGATCATGGCCTGCACTATCTCCTTCACCAGCTGCGGGGTCAGCTCGTCAAGCCGGCGATCCACGATGTGCTCGATGCGCGCATGCAGGGACTCCCGCCCCTCCGTGGCATTGGCGATGCCGCGGGCGAGACTGTCACGGAAGTCCTCGGAGCCCACGACTCCGAGGAAGTACTCCCGCATCTTGCGCACGAAGGGGTCGCGCAGCGGGTCGAGCGCATCACGTCCGCCGAACATGGCCAGCATGCTGCCAAACGAAGAGGCCATGATGACATCCAGGAGGGCGTCGAATGCCTTCTCCAGGTCCAGCTTGTCGATGAGTTTCTGAATTTCGGCGTCGAGGCCGCGGGCCACGCTGCCGGACTGTTGCAGGAATTTGTCGATGTTATCGGGGCTGAAGAACTGCTGCATGATGAGCTTGCGAATGCCGCGCTTGAAGTCCTCGAAATGCAGCGGCACGACACCGGAGCCATAGAAGCCTGGCACGCGCTCGAACAGCATGTGGATAGCCAACCAGTTGGTTACGCTGCCAGAAAGGGCGAACAGGCCGATGCTCATGAACCACGGAGCCGCCGCAAAGGGCAGCAACCCCAGCAGCACAAGCGCTCCAGCAACAAGATTGGTCAGCAGACTTTTGTCAATTGTCACGGGGTGTCACCAGCAAGAGACCGCAGTGCGCGCGGCGGGCGGCGCATGATACGGGAAAGCGGAATGCCGATTCAACCAGGCCCGGTCGCGCGGGGCACGGGCTCAGCAGGGTCCATCGCGGAAGCGGCGATGACTCTGAATGGGCATTCTGGCACGCAGGGCCGCCAGAGCCTCCAGATCCAGTTCCGCCACAGCCACACCAGGACCGGACTCCACACAGGCCAGGATTCGCCCCCAGGGGTCCACGATCATGGAATGTCCCCAGGTTTCCCGTGTGGCATTGTGGACACCGCCCTGATTGGCGGCCAGCACATAGCACTGATTCTCGATGGCACGCGCGCGCAGCAGGACTTCCCAATGCGCCGCGCCCGTCACTTTCGTGAAGGCTGAAGGCACTGTGAGCAGCTGTGCACCCTGCTCCAGCAGGCGCCGGTACAACTCCGGAAAGCGCAGGTCGTAGCAGATGCTCAGACCGATGCAGCCCAGCGGCGTCTGCACGCAGACAGGAGCATCCCCCGGCTCGAAGCTGCGCGACTCCGAATACTGCGCCTGACGGTCCTCCACCTGCACGTCGAACAAGTGCATCTTGTCGTAGCGCGCCGCCAGTCGACCCTGCGGATCGTAGACCATGCAGGCTGGTCGCACGCGCCCGCCTGGCACCCGTTGCGCGAACTCCCCGCTGCATGCCGGCCGTGTACTCAGCGGCATGCTGCCCGCAATCAGCCAGGCGCCCGTGCTGCGCGCCTGCTCTTGCAGAAAGCCCTGCAGCAGAGCGGCAGTGTCGCCTTCGCGCTCCGCGAACTGACTCAGAGGTCCGCCGTCGAGCACGGCGAAGTTCTCGGGCAACAGGATCAGTTCGGCGCCCTGGGCTCGCGCCTCGGCGATCAGTTGCGTCGCACTTCTCAGATTGGCGTGCACATCGGCGCCACTGACCATCTGCACAACCGCTGCCTTGTGTTGCATGGCGTTCCCCTGTGTTGAATGAGACATCAGACCCGTGGCGCGGAGGGCAGAGCGCCTGGCGCTGCAGGTGCCGTGGCCGGGCCGGGCGAGCTGCCCGCCGGACTGGCAGGCGCGGACTCGGTGGAAGGCGTGCCGAACACCTGGTTCAAGCGTGGCTCCAGACCTGCCCACGGCCCCTGCAAGGTGTACTGGGCACTGGTCAGACTGTCGACCTGATCCCCGAATATCTGGTCGAACAGGAACACACCGACCGCCACCTGCCAGTTGATCAGGTTATTGAGCACCGCGATGCCACTGAGCCAGGGAATGTTGTCGCTGATGGGCAGGGTGATGTACATGCTGCCATCGATGTTCTGCCGCGCGAGGTCGATATCGCCGGTGATCTGGAACAGACTGGCCGGCCCGATGATCTGCAGCCGGTCCTGGATGCTGACGATGCCTTGGTTCAGACTCACCTCCCCCAGGATCTGTTCGTAGGACAGCCCGCTGCGCAGCAGGTCGTCGCTGAAACGCAGGCGTCTCACCACGGCGTCGAAATTGATGATGCTGATCAGCTTGAGAGCACTGTTGGCCGCGCCGGCGTTGCCTTGCAGGAAACGCCCTTCCAGGATGCGCATGTCCAGGTTGCCGCTGAGCGACTTCGAGGCGAAGAAGGCCGGACTGCCGGGCCAGTCAAGACTGGCGTTGAACAGCGCACTGGTGCTCTGCAGGCTGGGCGCATACCCGAAGGCGCTGAGCACCCCGCCGAGATCCCCCGCTTCCAGCACCGCGTTGATGTAGCTGTGATGCCGCTCGCCGTCAAAGGTCCAGAGGACGCGCCCTTCTTCGGCCTCCCTGCCCGCACGCACTCCGCGGGCATCGATCAGGACATCGGTGAATTCGGCGCCCGCCGGTGTCGGGCGCAGGCTGAAGGACCAGCGACCGTAGTCCGCGTCGCCACGCATGATGCTGTCTGCCGCAAACTGCATGGCCACGAAGCGCCTCGGATCGACGCCAGCCAGCGCATCCACGCGTTCGGGCGGCTCGGGCGGCCCCATGAACCTGGCCAGAGCCGGATCGAGCTCCGGAGGCTTCGGCTCCGGCGGCGCCGGCAGGCGCAGATGCTGCAACTTCACATCCAATGGCAGCGAGCGCGAGTAGGGGAGATTGATCTCGCCGGCCACCATGTCACTGCGCAGTGCCAGATGCCAGGCGCGATCACGTGGCGACACCTGCACATTGAGGCCAGGCACGGTCTGCCCGAAGGCCTGCAGACTGCCGATGGTCACATCCGCAAGGTTGAGCACATCCCGCAAGGTACTGAACCCCGCAGTGGAATTCGCGGAGCCGCCGGCATCGCCGGCCAGTGCAGCCGTCCACTCCTCGAGCTGCAAGTGCGGCAGACTGCCCACCACGTCGATCCCCGGGGCGCTTGCATTCAGACGACGCACATTGAGGGACAGGTCCTGCGCACCGAGATACACCAGGCCATCGCGTACGCGCCCCTGGTCCACGCCCAGCGTGAGCGAGACAATATCCGCCAGCCCGGCCTGGATCTGCTGCCGTCCCTCCAGGAAATCGATGCCCAGCCGGAAGTCCATGGCCTGGGCGGCAGGCTTGGCAAAAGGTGCCGGATACCCCAGCTCCACACCCTGCAGAGCGGACTCGACACTGAGCCGGCGACGCGCCGCCGCGGCCGTCGCAGGATCGGCGTCAACCGCGGGCTGGACAATGTCCAGACGGGCCACATAGTCCATTTCACCCTGCATGCGCGACAGCAGATCGACCACGAACCGACTCTGTCGAGGCCAGCTGGCCAGGGCATCAATTCCGACCCGGCCCTGAAGATCCACCTGCGTGGTGCTGGTTCGCGCCGCGTCCACCACGCTGTTGATCGCCACACTGACGGGCTGTTCAAACAGCTGAGCCTGCAGAGCGCTGCCCTGCAGACCACTCTGCGTGTTGTAGTGCAGGACGCCGGCGATGCCATCGAAAAGCAGATCGAACTCGGGGATGAACAGGCTGTTGTCCTGCAACTGCACCGCTACGTCGACGACGGGCGTGGCGGCCGGAACTGCCAGCGGGAAGCTCAGTCCCAGTCCCACGTTCACGGTGCCGCGACCCTCCCAGTTCTGCAGCAGGCTGCCGCTGCCCCGGGTCGCCGGCGCCAGGGCCAGGAAATCGATGGCCTGCTCGGCAGTGCCACTGCCCAGCCCTGTCACACTCAGCCAGCTGCCCTGCCCCTGCACATCCGGCCGTATGGCAGCGGACGTGGCATCGAAGGCAAGGCCCAGGGTTTCGCCGGACTCCACGTGAATGTCGATGTTGCGGTCAGCAATCACCACATGCCCTTGCAGCTGCTCCAGTGCAGGCCAGTCGCGTCCGTACACGAGGGTGCCCTCGTCGACATTGAACACCAGCTGCAGCGTCCGACTCTCGGGCGCCGCTCCCGGGAGCATCGAGCCGCGATAGATCAGGCCACTGTTGAACGCCCGGCCATCGACAATGGCCCCATCGATCCAGTTCATGACACTGCGCAGGTTCTCGCGCACACGAGGCCCCCGCGGAAGGTACACCGATTTGCGGCTGATATCGGCCTCGGCCAGTCCCACGATGAGCTCCAGCGTAGCGGTGCGCTCCGTCTCGGACGTCTTGCGGAAATCCGTGGCGAAGCGGACATGCCCCGTGAGCATGTCGTTCTCAGCCACAATTACACTGCTGGCGAGCCGCAAGTGCTGCCCCTCGGTCAGATCCAGCGCGAAATCGACGCGCCCGTTGACCCGATCATAAGTCCACATGTCATTGAAGATATCCGGCAGCTGCATCATGAAGCGCGAGCTGTCGACCTCGGCCATGCCACGCAGGTGCTGCGCGCTGGCATCGAGCGACATCTCCACATAGCCGTCCATGCCCCACAGCGAGGGCATGCCATTGCGCGCGTTCAGGCTGACATCGCTCAGATTCGCCGTCAGCGTGAGCCGAGGCGCAGCGGCGTAAGCCGGCCCGGCCGCCGCAGGAAACGCCCAGCGCAGCGCCACTTGCTGCAGATCGCCGCGCAGATTGTGTTCCGTGAGCTGTGCATCGGTGGCAGGCGGCAACAGATCCAGGCGCGTTGCCAGCATGTTCAGGAACCCCAGATCGACCCGGTCCGCGCGCAGCTCGACGAAGTCGCCAGGGACAAGCTGCACATAGGCATTGCTGTTCTCCCAGAAGACGGACTCCTGTTGCAGCGACAGATCCCGGGCCCATATCTCCCAGCCTGAGGTGTCCGCGAGTCGGCGCAGGAAGAAGGCGGCACGGGCATCCTCCAGCAACACGGCCGCCTCCCCGGCAGGGCGCTCCAATCCGAGCCCCTGCAGCGCCACGCTGCCCTGCACCGATTCCAGTTGCCCGGCCTGCACATGCGCCCAGACTTCGCCGCCCCCAGCGAGCGAATGCAGCTGCAGCAGCTCGCCCAGAGCCAGCCCCTGCAGCATTTCGGAATAATCAGACGGCGGCAGGCTGGCGTACAGCGTGCCGGACAGATCTGCCAGGGTGACGCCCGTCAGCTCCGCAGCGAAGACGAGCGGCTGCGTGACGCCTGTCTGCGCCAGTTCCAGATGCAGGAAACGTTGCGCCCCCTGATTTCGCAGAAGCAGATCACTGCGCTCGAAAATGCTGCTGCGGCCGTCCTGCCGCAGCAGTGTCAGGCGCAGATCGCTCAGTCGCAGATTGCTGACTCGCGAGACCAGCGCGAGCATCTGATCCAGGTCCATCGGAACGTCTGGATTCACGGCCAGACCGGAAAGTTGCCAGCGACCGCTGGCATCCTCGTGCAGGGTGAGTTCAGGATTGCGGATATCGATGGCGCGCAGCACCAGGCGGCGCTGCAGCAGACTGCCGAGAGCATCGAGCTCCAGGGTGATGTTGTCCAGCAGCACAAGCTGCTCGCTGGGCGAGGACACGACGGGGAAAATCAGCACCTGCTGCAGGGAGAGCACGGGATTGAAGCGCAGCCAGCTGCCTTCCAGCACACCGATCTGCACCTGCTGGCCAAGACTGGCGGACAGACTAGCCTCGACATCTTCGCGGTACTGCGCCGCATAGGGCAGCAACTGACGCCCGACGCTGACGTAAACGGCCACCAGCATCAGCAGCATCAGTGCCAGCGTGATGAACAGCGAGATTGTCTTCTTGATTGCGGTGAGGATCATCGTGACTTCAGCTCGGCACCTGCGACATTGCGCGGGCGGCACGCTCGCCCAGTATTGGTGTGCGTCAGGACTGGCCTAGAACAGCACAACGTCAAACTGTTCCTGAGTATACATGGGTTCGACTTCAAACCTGACCGTCTTGCCCGTCAATTCTTCCAGGTCCGCCACCGCGCTGGACTCTTCGTCCAGCAGCCGGTCCACCACCACCTGCGCGGCCATGACCAGAATCACATCGTTCTCGTAGGCGCGCGCCACACGAAGGATTTCGCGGAAGATTTCATAGCAGACCGTCTCGGCGGTCTTCACGCGGCCACGCCCCTTGCACACCGGGCACTCGCTGCACAGCAGCTGGCCCAGACTCTCGCGGGTGCGCTTGCGTGTCATCTCCACCAGCCCCAGCTCGGACATGCCCGTGATGGTGCTGCGGGCATGATCCTTCTCGAGCGCCTTCTGCAGGGTGCGCAGCACCTGCCGCTGGTGCTCAGCGTCCTGCATGTCGATGAAATCCAGAATGATGATTCCACCCAGATTGCGGATGCGCAGCTGTCGCGCGATGGCCGTGGCCGCCTCCAGGTTGGTCTTGAGGATCGTCTCGGCATGATTGCGGCTGCCGAGGTAGGCGCCCGTGTTCACGTCGATGGTGGTCATGGCCTCGGTCTGGTCGATGATGAGATCGCCGCCCGATTTCAGTTTCACCTCGCGCCCGAGCGCCTTGTTGATCTCGTCGTCAATGCCGTACAGGTCGAAGATGGGCCTCTCGCCCACGTACAGCTCGAGACGATTGCGAAACTCCGGAATGAAGTCGTCGATGAAGCGCGCAATCTCGTCGCTGGCGGCCTGGGTGTCGACGCGGATCTTCTCGATCTGGGGGGTGATGAGATCGCGCATCGCGCGCATGTACAGCGGCACATCGCGATACACGATATGTGCGTCACGGCTCTCACCGATGCGTCGCTCGACCGCCGTCCACAGCTTCTTCAGGAAGCGGATGTCTTCCAGCACCTCTTCCAGCGTGGCACCCTCGGCCGCCGTGCGGATGATGAAGCCTCCGCGTCCTTGCATGTCTTCCTGCGCGATGGCCTGCTCGACCACGGCCTTCAGACGAGCGCGCTCCTCGTCGTTCTCCAGCCGCTGGGAAATGCCGAAGTGCGTGCTGCGGGGGAGGTACACCAGATTGCGCGAGGGCAGGGTCAGATGGGTGCTCAGACGCGCCCCCTTGGTGCCGATCGGGTCCTTCACCACTTGCACCACGATCATCTGGCCTTCACGGACCAGGTTCTGAATGGGTGCCGGATTCGGATCGCGGACCTCGAAGCCCTCGGGGCTGATGGGCGAGATGTCGGCACTGTGAATGAACGCCGCGCGCTCCAGACCGATGTCGACGAAGGCCGCCTCCATGCCCGGCATCACACGCACCACCTTGCCCACGTGGATGTCGCCGACATGGCCCTTGCTGTGCGGCCGCTCGACGAATATCTCCTGCAACAGGCCGTTCTCGATCAAGGCGACGCGGGTCTCCATGGGGGTGACATTGATCAGGATCTCTTCACTCATCAAGGCCTCCCGGGGCCGGCATCCAGGGCAGTGGGCACGTCGAATGCGGCCAGCAGCTGCGCGGTTTCGAACAAGGGCAGCCCCACCACCCCCGTGTAGCTGCCCGTCATGGACTGCACGAACAAGGCGCCAAGCCCCTGGATGGCATAGGCACCCGCCTTGCCGGCCGGTTCGCCGCTGGCCCAGTAGTGTTCGCAGTCCTGAGCACTCAACGCGCGAAAGCGCACCTCGGTGCAGGACATGCGTCCTTCCGAACGCTCGCCCTGACACAGCGCAACGGCGGAGTACACCTGATGCTCGGTGGCGGACAACAATTGCCACATGCGCAGAGCATCCACGCGGTCGCGCGGCTTGCCGAGGATCTGGCCGGCACACACCACGATGGTGTCGGCTCCCAGCACCGGCAGAGTGAGCCCGGACATCAGGGCCTGGGCCGAGCGGGCCTTCTCCAGGGCCAGCCGCTGCACGTAGTCCTGGGGCAGTTCCCAGGGGCGGGTGGTTTCGTCGACCTGGTGCTCGATAACGGTGAAGGACACGCCGATCTGACGCAGCAGCTCCATGCGCCGGGGCGAGGCCGAGGCCAGCACGAGGCGGGGACTTGCAGGCGAAACTGAAAGGGACATGGGGCTCCTGCGAACGTTGGGGAGGCTAGCGCACGCTGAAACCACGACGCATCTGGCGCAACAGCACGAAAAGCCAGGGCCAGAGGAACGCGCTGGAGAGGGCGCCGAGCAGGAAGAAGAGGTCCGAGGTGACCGCCTGATTTGCGGCGATCTTCATCCAGTGGGTCATCATGAGATAAAGGCCGGTCATCGCCAGCACCACGCCACTCTGCTGCAGGGACGAGAACATGCGCAAGCGCTGGTGCAGGCTCAGCGTGATGTAGGCGATCACGGCCAGCGCGAGGGCATTGAGCCCCAGCAGCGAGCCATCGAGAATGTCGAGGAGCAGTCCTGCCACCCAGGCGAAACCGATGCCGAAGCGATACGGCAGTGCCATGGCCCAGTAGATCAGCACCATGGACACCCACTGCGGACGATAGTTGAGCGCCCACTCCGGGAAAGGCACGATGGCCAGCAGGAAGGCCACTACGAACGTGAGGTAGACCACCCAGGTGGCATTGGTTTTCTGTTCCATCGGTTCAGTCCTGTCCTGCCGGGGCTTCGGGCACGATGTCGGCCAGTTCGGACGGCAGCGGCATGTCCTCGGCGGGGGTGCTCTCGGCAGTCGCTCCCTGCGCGGCAGCCGGGTCGGCCGGCGTGTCGCCCGCCACAGGTTCCACCGCAGCATCCTGCAGCGGAACGGCCTGGCCGGCGTCGACGGCGGTTGCCGGGTCAGTCATCACGCCCGCCTCGGGCTCCTGCGCCTGGGTCACCTCGATCCAGTCGGGCACGCTGCCATTCACAGGGGCCACTTCTGCTTCTTTCACCGGCAGTTCGAGCAGCATCACATGACGGGTGCGATCCATCTGCGCGAGCGGCCGGGCCCTGATGATGGAGAAGGGCTGGCCCGGGTCATGCACTACACTGGTGACCTCGGCCACAGGATAGTCCTTGGGGAACCGCTGGCCGAGGCCGGAACTCACCAGCAGATCACCCACCACGATGTCGCTGGTGTCGGGCACATACTCCAGCTCGATTTCGGGGATCTCGCCGCGACTGCCACGGGCAATGGCGCGCTCCCCACTGCGATTGACCTGCACCGGCGTCCCGTGACGCGAATCGGTGATCAGCATGACCCAGCTGGTGAAAGGCAGCACTTCCACTACCTGCCCCATCAAGCCGTAGGCATCGAGCAAGGCCTGACCGGCCTCCACGCCATGCTGGGCGCCGCGGTTTATGAGCACGCGGCGCGAGCCCGGATCGCTGGAGATATTGATGATCTCGGCCGTGAGGATGCGCCCCTCGACGCTGGCCGAGGCCTCCTGGAGGGCACGCAGACGGTGGTTCTCGCTGGCCAGACCGGCCAGCAGCTGCAGCTCGCGTCGGGCGAACAGTAGCTCCTCGCGCAGGCTCTGATTCTCGGCGATCAGATCACTGTGCGAGACGAACACGTCATCGATCCAGTAGGACACTCGAGCGGGAGTATCAGCGACCCAGAAGATCGGGGCCGTCAGGAAGCCGAGGGCGAAGCGGACTCTATCCAGGTAATCAAAGCGAATGTCTGCGAACATGACAGCCAGCGATAGCACCACGAACGCTGCGATGCGGTACTCCAGCGACACGCCTTTGATGAATAGTGTCTTGATGACAAAACCCCGAACTGTTTACTCAATGGTCAGCGAATCCATGTGATTGGCGTCCATCAGCTCCATTGCCTTACCGCCACCGCGCGCCACACAGGTGAGCGGGTCTTCGGCCACAATGACGGGCAGTCCTGTCTCTTCCGACAGCAGCTTGTCGAGGTCCTTCAACAATGCGCCGCCACCAGTCAGCACCATGCCGCTTTCGGCGATGTCGGATGCGAGTTCGGGCGGCGACTGTTCCAGCGCGCTCTTCACGGCTTGCACGATGGCGGACAGCGGCTCCTGCAGGGCTTCGAGGATCTCGTCGCTGCTCAGGGTGAAGCTGCGCGGAACTCCTTCGGCCAGGTTGCGACCGCGGACGTCGATTTCACGCAGCTCGCCAGAGGAAGGGTAGGCGCAGCCGATTTCCTTCTTGATGCGCTCGGCGGTAGCGTCACCGATCAGGCTGCCGTAATTGCGGCGCACATGGGTAATTATGGCTTCATCGAAGCGGTCACCGCCGATGCGCACGGACTCCGCATAGACGATACCGTTCAGGGAAATGATGGCGATCTCGGTGGTGCCACCGCCGATGTCCACTACCATGGAACCGCTGGCTTTCTCGACGGGCAGGCCGGCACCAATCGCGGCCGCCATGGGCTCCTCGATCAGTCGCACCTCTCGGGCACCGGCGCTGACCACCGACTCGCGGATGGCACGACGCTCCACTTGGGTGGACTTGCAGGGCACGCAGACCAGCACGCGCGGACTCGGCGGAAAAAAGCTGTTCTCATGCACCTTGCTGATGAAGTGCTGGAGCATTTTCTCGGTGACCTGGAAATCGGCGATCACGCCGTCCTTCAGAGGACGGATGGCGGTGATGTTGCCGGGAGTTCGACCGAGCATGCGCTTGGCATCGGCACCGACGGCGGTCACGGACTTCTGGCCGTTGTGTGTGCGAATGGCCACCACGGACGGCTCATTGAGGACGATGCCCTGGCCGCGGATATAGATCAGGGTGTTGGCGGTCCCCAGATCGATCGCGAGATCGTTGGAGAACATTCCACGGAATTTCTTGAACATTGGCTTTTGGTTAACCTCGGAACTGGGGACTCCCGGAACGCGGACGCGGGCAGCGGATCACTGATTGGATGAAAGCATTCAGGTGGCGCGCAAGGTTCGTACAAGGAGTTGAATGTCGGTGGAAGGTCGGCGGTGGGCAGATTGCCGACCATTCCTGAAACTGTTGCCTTGAACGGGTCTCTTTCCCGTATAATCACGGCCTCTCCGGTGATAGTCACGCACTCTAACAATGGCCGGGATATTGGGCAAGCAGCAAATCGATTATTGCCCCAAAACGGGGAATCCCCCGCAAATTCGCGAGTCGGCCCGTGTGCATTGTCTGCGACAATACGGAGTCGCACTGGGAGATCAGCAATGGCTTTGGAAAGATCGGACGTCGAGAAAATCGCCCACCTGGCACGTCTGCATGTGGATGCAGAGGAGGCTCAGGAAGTGGCCGGCAGAATCTCGTCCATCCTCGCCCTGATCGATCAGATGCAGAGCATCGACACCCGCGATGTCGCCCCCCTGGCTCACCCTTTCGATGCCGTCCAGCGGCTGCGCAAGGACGAAGTCACCGAGGTGGATCAGCGCGAGTACCTGCAGCGTATCGCCCCTGCCACCCAGGATGGTCTCTATCTGGTGCCCAAAGTCATCGAATGATCGCCCGTTCCGAACACGCCAGTTCACTTCTCAGTGCTCACTATCCGGCGCCACGGTGCGCCTCACGAATCAAGGACACATGCCAGCATGACTCGCAGAACGGTCGCTGAACTCTCCCGCTCCCTGGCCCGAGGCGAATTCTCCAGCCTCGAACTCACCCAGGACTATCTGGCGCGCATCCGCGCGCACAACGCGCTGTACAACGCCTACATCACGGTGACGGAAGAGCTCGCACTGACTCAGGCCGCAGCTGCGGATGCGCGACGGGCACGCGGTGAACACGGCCCGCTGACCGGCATTCCGCTGGCGCACAAGGACATCTTCTGCATGCAGGACGTGCTGACCACCTGCGGCTCGAAGATGCTGGCCAATTTCGTCGCGCCCTACAATGCCACTGTGGTGGAGCGCTTCAACGCGGCCGGCGCCGTGACGCTGGGCAAGACCAACATGGACGAGTTCGCGATGGGCTCCTCCAATGAAACGAGCTTCTTCGGAGCGGTGCGCAATCCCTGGGACCCGGAACGCGTGCCCGGCGGCTCCTCCGGCGGCTCGGCATCTGCTGTCGCGGCGGACCTGTGCGCAATGGCCACCGGCACCGACACCGGTGGTTCCATCCGTCAGCCGGCGGCCTTCTGCGGCATCACCGGCTTCAAGCCGAGCTACGGCAGGATCTCGCGCTGGGGCATGATCGCGTTCGCCTCCAGCCTCGACCAGGCCGGCCCCATCTGCAAGAGCGCCGAAGACGCCGCCCTGATGATGAATGTGATGGCCGGACCGGACAGCCGCGATTCCACCTGCGTGGAGACGCCCGCTCCGGATTACATGGCCACGCTCAATGACTCGCTGCAGGGCCTGCGCATCGGCGTGCCGAAGCAGCATCTGGCCAAGGGCCTCGGCGCCGAGGTGGAAGCGGCGCTGCAGGCAGCGCTGAAGGTATTCGAGAGCCTGGGCGCGACGGTGAAGGAAGTGGATCTGCCCAACAATCACCTGTCCGTGTCTGCCTACTACGTCATTGCCCCGGCCGAGGCCTCGGCCAACCTGTCCCGTTTTGACGGCGTGCGCTACGGCTACCGCTGCGCCAGCCCGGCCAATCTCGAGGACATGTACAAGCGCACGCGCAGCGAGGGCTTCGGCAGCGAGGTCAAGCGCCGCATCATGGTCGGCACCTACGCGCTGTCGGCCGGCTACTACGATGCCTACTACATCAAGGCGCAGCAGATTCGCCGCCTGATCAAGCAGGATTTCGACAAGGCGTTCCAGGATGTCGATGTCATCATCGGCCCCACCACGCCGCACACCGCCTTCAAGGTGGGCGAGAAGAACGACGACCCAGTGACGATGTACCTCGAAGACATCTACACCATCGGCGTCAACCTGGCCGGCCTGCCCGGCATCTCGATTCCCGCCGGCAGTGCCGTAGCCCCCAACGGCCGCTCGCTGCCCATCGGCATTCAGCTGGTCGGCAACATCTTCGCCGAAGCCCGCGTCCTCAACATCGCACACCAGTTCCAGCAGCACACGGACTGGCATCTGCAACAGCCGGAGGTTTGAGACATGAGCTGGGAAACAGTGATCGGTCTGGAAGTGCACGTACAACTGGACACCCGCAGCAAGCTCTTCTCCGGCAGCAGCACCACCTTCGGTGCGCCGCCCAACACGCAGGCCGGGGTCTATGACCTGGCCATGCCCGGCACCTTGCCCGTGTTGAACAAGGAAGCCCTGCACATGGCGGTGAAGTTCGGCCTGGCGGTGGACGCCGAGATAGGCCGCCGCTCGGTGTTCGACCGCAAGAACTATTTCTACCCCGATCTGCCCAAGGGCTATCAGGTGAGCCAGCTGCAGTTCCCCACCGTGGGCAATGGCAGCCTGCAGATCACGCTCGACGACGGCACTCAGAAAGTCATCGGCATCACTCGCGCCCACATCGAGGAAGACGCGGGCAAGTCCCTGCACGAGGACTTCCAGGGCTTCTCCGGCATCGACCTGAACCGCGCCGGCACCGCGCTGCTGGAGATCGTGTCCGAGCCGGAGCTGCGCAGCGCCCGCGAAGCCGTGGCGTATTTGAAGAAGCTGCATTCCATTATCCGCTACCTCGGCATCTCCGATGGCAACATGGCGCAGGGCTCCATGCGCTGCGACGCCAACGTCTCCGTGCGCAAGCTCGGTGCCACCGAGTTCGGCACCCGCGCCGAGATCAAGAACATCAACTCCTTCCGTTTCGTCGAGAAGGCCATCCTGCACGAGGCACAGCGCCAGATCGACCTCATTGAGGATGGTGGCCGCGTGATCCAGGAGACGCGTCTGTACGATGCCGACCGTGACGAGACGCGCTCCATGCGCAGCAAGGAAGTGGCCAACGATTACCGCTATTTCCCCGAGCCCGATCTGTTGCCCGTGGTGATCGATGAAGCCTACATCGAGGCGGTGCGCGCCGAGCTGCCCGAGCTGCCCGATGCCAAGCGGGCGCGTTTCGTGAGCCAGTACGCGCTGAGCGAGTACGACGCCGGCGTGCTCGCCAGCAGCCGCGCGATGGCCGATTACTTCGAGGATGTGGCCCGCCTCTGCGGCGATGCCAAGCTGTCTGCCAATTGGGTGACCGGCGACCTGCAGGCTCTGCTCAACAAGAGCGATCTGGAGATCGAGCAGTCGCCGGTGAGTGCTCAGCGCCTGGGCGCCTTGATCGGCCGCATCAAGGATCAGACCATTTCCAGCAAGATCGCCAAGACCGTCTTCGAGGCCATGCTGGGCAATGAGCACAGCGTGGACGACATCATCGAATCCCAGGGTCTCAAGCAGGTCACCGACAGCGGCGCCATTGAAAAACTGGTGGACGAGGTGATCGCGGCGAACCCGGATCAGGTGGCCCAGTATCGTGCCGGCAAGGACAAGGTGTTCGCGTTCTTCATCGGGCAGGCCATGAAGGCGTCACGCGGCAAGGCCAATCCCGAACAACTTAATGCCCTGCTGCTGAGCAAGCTCAAGGGCTGATGCCCCACTGAAGGACGACGACAGACTATGGAAGAGAAAAAAACCGGCGCGGAGCGCACGCAACCCGCGGTCAGAGACGAATTCTGGACTGACGAGCGCATTCGCAGCTACCTGCAGTTCCTGCCCCCCGAAGGGGTGCCGGCGGATTACCACATCCTGCAGAAGGCGTATCGGGGCATGCTGCCAGACGCTTTCGAGCGTTTCATCGCGTACTTCGTGGCCGCCGGCCGCGATCTCAATGTGCGCCATGTCGATGCCAGCACCTTTGCCGATCACGTGGCGAAGCATCGCCGCTCGACGGAATACCTGCGCCTGCTCGAGCAGGCCGGCGCGCTTCGCTCAAGCCAGAGCGTCGACTAGCGACGCGGCGCCCGCCCGCCACTGCGGCCATCGCGGCCGCGTCGCTCTGAGGATCTCCCACCACCGCTGCGCTCGCCTGTCTTGGGCGGCGCCACGAACTTGGTCGCGCGCGAGAAGGGCGGTGGCGGCGTCAGCAGGGCGTCATCCGGACGGATGCAGGCCAGCTTGCGACCCAGCTTCTCCTCGATGTTCGGCAACAGGAAGGAATCCTCTTCACAGGCGAAGCTGATGGACGTGCCGACATTGCCGGCACGGCCGGTGCGTCCGATGCGGTGCACGTAGTCCTCGGCCTCTTCCGGCAAGCTGAAGTTGATCACGTGGGTCACGTCATCGATGTGCAGTCCGCGTCCCGCCACGTCTGTCGCCACCAGCACCTGCAGCTTGCCCTCACGGAAGGCCTCCAGAGTCTGCACGCGCTTGTTCTGGGCAACCTCGCCCGACAGCAGTCCGCAATTGATGCCGTGCCGGTAGAGATTGTCGGCCAGCTTGCGCACCTGATCGCGGCGATTGTTGAACACGATGACCTTGTCGGCCCCCTGCGCCTGAATCAGGTTGTAGAGCAGCTTGTACTTGTCCTCGGTGGTGACGAGATAGACGATCTGATCAATGGTGTCGGTGGCCACTTTCTGCGGCTCGATCTCGACCATGATCGGGTCCATCGCCCAGCGCCGCGTAAGCTCGAGGATCTCGGGCGTGAAGGTGGCGCTGAACAGCAGCGTCTGGCGACAATCCTTGGCCGGCGTGCGGGCGACGATGGCGCGCACCTGCGGAATGAAGCCCATGTCCAGCATGCGATCCGCCTCGTCGATGACCATCAGCTCCACCAGGCCCAGATAGACCTGGTCGTTCTGCACGAAATCGATCAGACGCCCCGGCGTGGCCACCACGATGTCCACCGGGCGCTTGTCCAGCGCGCGCAGCTGCTTCTGATAGTCCTCGCCGCCCACCATGGTCACGATGTGCAGGTCGGCGTACTTGGCAAGATTCTGCGCGTCGCTGGCGATCTGCATCACCAGTTCCCGCGTGGGCGCTATGATCAGGGCGCGCGGCTCGCCGATGTAGCGCGTCTCGCGGATGGGATTGGTGACCAGGTCGTTGATGATGGTGATGAGGAAGGCCGCGGTCTTGCCGGTGCCCGTCTGGGCCCGACCGGTGACATCGTTGCCTTGGAGCGAATACTTGAGGCTCTGGGCCTGGATGGGAGTGCAGTGGGTGAAGCCGAGATCTGCGATGGCCTTGTTCAGGGGTTCAACCAGATTGAAAGCCGCAAAGAGCGTCTTCTGGTTGCTTGATTCATTTTCCATAGGGAACTACGCCGCGGGCATTGCTGCCGGTTGAGTGACCCCGACTGCTCGCCTACGGCGCCATCCAGGTCAATAATGTCTTTAAAATCCGAAACTTATGCGCCGTTCCAGAAAGCGCGCCGGCATCATAGCCGGCGCGGGATTGAACATCAATAGTGCAGGTCCGCCCCGGTCACTGTGGCGGCGGCGCAGACCGGGCAGGCCGGGTCGCGCGGCAGGCGCAGGGAACGCCACTGCATGGTGAGCGCATCCAGCAGCAACAGACGTCCGGTGAGCGGCTCGCCCACGCCCGCCAGCAGCTTGATGGCCTCCATCGCCTGCACCGCGCCGATGATGCCGACCACCGGTGCCATCACCCCGTTGCGGGCACAGCTCGCCTGCTCGTCATCGCCCTTGCGGTACAGACACTGGTAGCACGGGCTGGCGGGCTGCCGCGGATCGAACACCGTCACCTGCCCCTCCAGTCGAATCGCAGCGCCGGAGACCAACGGCACGCGATGACGCACGCTGGCCGCATTGAGCGCGAAGCGCGTGCTGAAGTTGTCGCAGGCATCGAGCACCAGACTCACGCCGGGCAGCAGGCCATCCAGATCGGCCTCGGTCAGGCGCTTCTGCAGGGGGGTGACACGCACATGGGGATTGAGGCGGCGCAACGTGGCTGCGGCAGACTGCACCTTGGGCATGCCGAGGCTGTCCTGGTCGTGGACGATCTGGCGCTGCAGGTTGCTCAGATCGACCGTGTCGTCGTCCGCCAGCAGCAGGTGCCCCACGCCGGCCGCCGCGAGATACATGGCCGCCGGACTGCCCAGACCGCCCATGCCCACGATGAGCACCGAGGCATCCAGCAGTGCCTGCTGCCCGACGACGTCCATCTCGGGCAGCATGATCTGGCGACTGTAGCGAAGCAGTTCTTCGTCCTGCATGGGTGTCTCCCTCACTCGTGTCTCATGGCCGGGCAGCGGCGGACAGGTGGCCCGTGGCGGTCAATCACCCTGAATCTCAAGGCAGCCCAGTGTCACGCGCGGCAATTCATTCAGATCGGCCAGCGTGCGCACGCCACTAAAGCCCGCCTCGGCCAGCAGCTGACGCACGGCGGGCCCCTGTTCGAAACCGTGTTCCAGCAGCATCCAGCCGCCGGGCGCCAGATGACGCGGGGCAGCGTTGCAGATCGCCTGCAGATCGGCCAGTCCCTGTTCGGCGGCTACCAGCGCACTGGCGGGCTCGAAGCGAAGATCGCCCTGCCCCAGATGCTCATCCCCCGGCGCGATGTAAGGTGGGTTGCTCAGGATCAGGTCTAACTGCCCTTCCGGCAGCGCCTCACACCAGCTGCCCTGGCGGAACCCGACATTGCGGATGCCAAGCCGGACGGCGTTGTCGCTGGCCACCTGCAGGGCGGCCGCGCTCTGATCCGTGGCCAGCACCTGCCAGTGTGGCCGCTCGCTGGCGAGTGACAGCGCGATGGCTCCGCTGCCAGTGCCCAGATCGGCGACGCGCAGGGCCTCGGCCCCCTTCGGCGCGGCCAGCGCCAGTGCGGTTTCCACCAGCAGTTCGGTCTCCGGACGCGGAATCAGCACGGCGGGCGTCACCCGCAGGCGCAGAGTCCAGAACTCCCGCTCTTCCAGGAGGTAGGCCACGGGCTCACCGAGGATGCGCCGCTCCAGCAGGGCCTCGAAACGGCCTCGCTCGGCCGGCGTCAACTGCCGCTCGGGCCAGGCGTAGAGTCCCGCGCGAGTGGCCCCCAGCGCGGCGGACAGCAGCAGCTCGGCGTCGATCTGCGCGGTGTCGGACCCGAACAGGGCATGTTGCGCCATGCGCAGGGCCTGGCCGCTGCTGAGGGCGGTCATGGCTCAGGACTCCGCCAGCTCGGCCAGCAGGTCCGCCTGATGCTCGTTGATCAACGGCTGGACCACCGAATCCAGCGCGCCTTCCATCACCTCGGACAGCTTGTAGACGGTGAGGTTGATGCGATGGTCCGTGACGCGCCCCTGCGGGTAGTTGTAGGTGCGGATGCGCTCCGAGCGATCGCCCGTGCCCACCAGCTTGCGGCGGGTGTCCGACACTTCCTGCGCGGCCGCCTGCTGCGCCTGATCGTTCAATTTGGCATGCAGCAGCGACATGGCGCGCGAGCGGTTCTTGTGCTGAGAACGCTCGTCCTGGCACTCCACCACAATGCCGCTGGGAATGTGCGTGATGCGAATGGCGGAGTCCGTCTTGTTGACGTGCTGACCGCCGGCGCCACTGGAACGGAAGGTATCGATCCGCAGGTCCGCCTTGTTGATCTCGATCTCCGCCAGTTCATCCATGGCGGGCATCACGGCCACCGTGCAGGCCGAGGTGTGGATGCGCCCCTGGGTCTCGGTCTCGGGCACGCGCTGCACACGGTGAGCACCCGACTCGAACTTGAGATGGCCGTAGACATTGCGGCCCTCGATGCGGGTGATGATTTCCTTGTAGCCGCCATGCTCACCTGGGCGCTCGCTCAGGATTTCCACGCGCCAGCCCTGAGTCTCGGCATAGCGGGAATACATGCGGAAGAGATCCCCGGAGAAGATCGCCGCCTCGTCGCCGCCGGTGCCGGCACGCACTTCCAGGAAGATGTCGCAGCTGTCTTTCTCATCGCGGGGCAGCAGCAGTTTCTGCAGGGCCAGCTCTTCGGCCTCCAGCCCGGCCTCGATGCTGCGCACCTCGTCGTCCGCCATGGCGCGGATGTCACTGTCGGCATCCTTCTGCATCTCGCGGGCCTGACGCAGTTGATCGAGCACTTGCTGATAGGCGATGTAGGCCTTCACCACGGGCTCGATCTCGGCGAACTCTTTCGACAGCGCGCGGAAGCGCTCCTGATTGCCAATGACCTCGCCATCGCTGAGCAGCGCTTCCAGCTCTTCATGGCGATCACGCAGATTGGCGAGCTTGTGCAGTATCGATTCCTTGATCATTCGGTGGCGCCATCCAGGTCGAACAGTTCGCGGGTCAGCAGCAGCACTTCATCACGGCCATCGGCACTGGCCTTCTTCATCTGCACGCTGGGCGAGTGAATCAGCTTGTTGGTGAGTCCGCGCGCCAGGGCTTCCATCACCTGGGCGGGCGCTTCGCCTTTCTCCAGTGCTCGCAGGGCCTTCTCCACTTCACGGTCGCGCAGCTGCTCGGCCTTCTCGCGGAAGGCGCGCAGGGTGTCCACGGCATTGAGCGAGCGCAGCCGGCGCTGATACTCCTGCACGCCACGCTCGATGATGGAGGCGGCCTGGGCGGCGGCCTCGGTGCGGCTCTTGACGTTGTCCTCGATGACGTCGCGGATGTCATCGACGCTGTATAGATAGGCATCGGCGATCTCGCCGACCTGCGGCTCGATGTCGCGCGGCACGGCCAGGTCCACCAGCAGCATGGGCTTGTGCCGCCGCCGCTTGATCGCGCTCTCCACCGCGCCCTTGCCAAGCAGGGGCAACTGGCTGTTGGTGGACGACACCACGATGTCGGCCTTCACCAGCTGCTCGGGAATGTCGGACAGCAGCACACCGGCCGCCCCGAATTTCTCGCCCAGCTCCACCGCGTTCTGCAGAGTGCGGTTGGCCACCACGATGTGCTTGACGCCCTTGTCGGTCAGATGCCGGGCCACGAGCTCGATGGTGCGCCCAGCGCCGATCAGCAAGGCGTTCAGGCTGGCGAGATTGGAGAATATCTGTTCGGCGAGCGTGACGGCGGCGTAGGCCACGGACACCGGGTTCTCGCCGATGGCGGTGTCAGTGCGCACCTGCTTGGCGATGGTGAAGGCTTCCTGGAAGGCGCGCCCCAGGGTGCCGCTGACCACGCCCATTTCCTTGGACACGGCATAGGCAGACTTGATCTGACCCAGGATCTGCGGCTCGCCCAGCACCATGGAGTCCAGGCCGCAGGCCACGCGCATGAGGTGACGCACGACATCCTGCTGCCAGTGGAAGTAGGTGCAGCGCTGCACCTCGGCGCGATCCAGACCATGGTACTGGCTGAGCCAGTCCAGCAGGCGCAGCTCTTGTTCGCGCAGCTGTTTGTCCTCAGGCTCGACGTCAGACTCGCCGCCCGCGCCCTCGCCGAGATCCACCTGGGCATAGAGCTCAGTGCGGTTGCAGGTGGACACAATCACCACTTCGTCCAGCGCCGGGAGGGCCGTCGCACGCTGGATGGCGTCCGCGACCTTTTCCGGCGGAAACGCCACGCGCTCGCGAAAGTCGATGTTCGCGGTATTGTGATTGATACCGAGTAGAACCAGCGCCATAGGGCCCCTTGTCGGACGGGACAAGCAGAACTGCATGCGGAAAAAGCGGGCTATGGTACTAAATTAGCCCCGGACTTCCCAACTGGAATATGGCAGCGATTGTGGCGCCAGGCCAGCGGGGCCTGTGTTGTGAAGTCCACGATATTGCAGTTACACTGCCGGGCACTTGCACAAAGGCCGTTTTTCCCAGTGATTGCGTGCCGTTGCGAGCCCCGTTTCTTCCTGCCACATGCCCGCTGGCCAACCGCCCATGACGCATCTTGCTCCTGCACTTCTGACGCTTTCCCTTGCCCTGACTCTCGGCGCCTGCCAGAGCACCCCCGGCACCGAGCCGCGGCCGGAGCCCGTGCCCGAGGTGAACACCGCCAGCGCAGAACCGGCGCCCACGCCTGCCCCCATCGAATACGGCAATTTCACCCCTGAGCAGCTCAACCGCGCCATGATCAATGAGCTGGCCGGACAGCGCGGCTACCTGCCTGAGGCTGTGCGAGACTACTACGCGCTGGCGGTGGAAACCCGCGACCTGGCCGTCGTGCGTCGGGCCAGCCAGTTCGCGGCCGCCGCCGAGGACACCGACACCATGATCGCGCTGGGTCGTCTGTGGCTGGAGATCGAGCCCGATTCCGAAGAAGCCCATCTCGTCATGGCCTTCCAGCTGCTGGAAGCCGGCATGCTCGAGGAGTCCATGGAACACATGGGCAGCATCCTTGCCATCGGCGGCGAGCTCGATTTCTCCGTGATTTCCGGCCGCACCCAGTACCTGCTGCCGGAACAGCGTGCCAGCCTGCTGGCGGAATTCCAGAAGCTGCACGCCCGCTTCCCCGAGCACGAGACGCTGCACTATGCCGTGATGCAACTGCTGGAGCAGAGCAATCAGCACGCTGAGGCCCTGGCGGAACTCACGCTGTACAAGGAACGTCACGGCAACTCGGCCCGTATCCTGTTGATGGAAGCGCAGCTGCATCTGCAGCTCGAGCAACTCGATCGCACCATCGAGCTGCTGGAAGAAGGCATCGAGACCTACCCGGACCATCGCCTGATTCGCTTCAACTATGGCCGCATCCTGGTGCAGACCGGCAATCTCGAAGATGCCCGCGAGCAGTTTGAGGAACTCGTCCGCATGGCGCCGGACGACTATGAAAGCCTCTACTCCCTGGCCCTGCTGGAACTGGAGCTGGAGTCCCTCGACGCCGCGCGCAGTTACCTGATCAGGTTGCAGAATGCCGGTGAGCGACCGAACGAGACCCACTACTACCTGGGCTTCATCGACGAGAACCAGGGCCGCCTCGCCGACGCCATCACCCACTATCTTCAGGTCGAGCCTACGTTCTCGAACTACCTCAATGCCCAGCGGCAGGCCGTGCGCCTTCTGGTGCAGCAAACGCGCCACGACGAAGCCCACGCCCTCGTGCTGAGCGTGTCCGACGGTCGTCCGGAAGTGGAGCTGATGCTGCTGTCCGTCGAAGTGGACGCCCTGATGAGCGCCAACCAGCTCGAGCGCGCCGACGCGCGACTCACCGAGGCCTTGCAGGTCTACGTCGACAACATCGACTTGCTGTTCGCCCGCTCGCTGGTCAACGACCGTCGTGGCGATCTGGCCAAGGTCGAGGAAGACCTGCGCCGCATCATCGAGCTCGAACCGGAAAATGCCACGGCGCTCAATCAGCTCGGCTACACCCTGGCAGATCGCACCGACCGCTACAACGAGGCACTCGCCCTCCTGGAACGCGCGATTGCCGCCGATCCGGAAGATCCGGCCATCATCGACAGTCTGGCGTGGGCGCAGTTCAAGCTCGGGCGCTACGACGAAGCCCTGGCCAATCTCGAACGCGCATTTGCGGCGTTTCCCGATCCGGAAGTGGCCGCCCACCTCGGCGAAGTGCTCTGGACGATGGGGCGACGCAGCGAGGCCAATCGCGTCTGGAACGACTCCCTGCGCGAAAACCCCGAGAGCCGCATCCTGCTCGACACCATCGAACGCCTTCGCAACGGGGCCGGCAGTTGAGCAGACGTTTGTCCTTCCCCCTCGTGACTCTGCTGCTCTGTCTGGGGCTTGCCGCCTGCAGCAGCACCCCGCGCATGGATGCCCCGGTCAACGACGACTGGCAGGCGCGGCGCGATCTGCTCGAATCCATCACCCAGTGGGAATTCACCGGTCGCATCGGCGTGCGTGACGACAAGGACTCCCACACCTCACGCATCCGCTGGCGCCAGCAGAACGAGACCTATGTGATCAATCTGTGGGGCACGCTCAACGCCGGCGCCACCGAGATCACCGGCCGGCCCGGCGAAGTGGTGCTGGTGCAGGAAGGCAAGCCGCCGCTGCGGGCTGCCACCCCGGAAGCCCTGGTGTACGAGCAGCTGGGCTACGACCTGCCGGTGGCCAAGCTGCGCTTCTGGATCAAGGGCGTGCCCGCTCCAGAGGGCATCAGCACACCGTCCTTCAATGCCGAGAATCATCTGATCACGCTGGAGCAGGATGGCTGGACGGTGCAGTACCTCGGCTACACCAATTACGCGACGGAGTCGCTGCCCACGCGCATCCGCATCGAAAAACCGCCCCTGCGTCTGGATTTCGTGCGTCTCGACTGGGCCCTGCAAGGCACACCATGACCGCCACCCTGCACATCGCGTCGCCCGCCAAGCTGAACCTGTTCCTGCACATCACCGGGCGCCGCCCCGACGGTTATCACGAACTGCAGACGATCTTCCAGCTCATCGACTTTGGCGACACGATGGAGATCACGCCGCGCGAGGACGGCGACCTGCGACTGCACACGGCCGTCCCGGAGCTGGCCAATGACGACAACCTGATCCTGCGTGCGGCCCGGGCCCTGCGCGAGGCCAGCGGCTGCATGCGCGGTGCAGACATCACCCTGCACAAGCGCATCCCCATGGGCGCGGGTCTTGGCGGTGGCAGTTCCAATGCGGCGAGCACGCTGCTGGGCCTCGATCGCCTGTGGCAAACGCATCTGGGCACCGAGCGCCTGAGCACCCTCGGTCTGCGCTTGGGGGCAGATGTCCCACTCTTCGTGCAGGGCGAATCCGCGTGGGCGGAAGGCATCGGCGAACGCTTGACACCGGTCACTCTGCCACCGAAATTCTTCGTGGTTCTGTGCCCGGATTGCCACGTTTCCACACGGGACATTTTTTCCAGCGAGCAATTGACACGGCACACGAGTGCCATCAAAATGGCCGCCTTTCTGGCTGGGCAGACCAGAAATGACTGTGAAAATCTCGTCAGAAGCCTCTACCCGCCCGTCGATGAAGCCCTTGTGTGGCTCGCTCGATTCGGTCAGGCAAGAATGACGGGAACCGGAGCCAGCGTCTTTGCAGGCTTCGATTCGGAAGAGCAGGCCAGCGCAGTTCTGGCACAACTTCCGAGGCACTGGAAAGGGTTCACAGCCCGCGGACTGCAGCGCAGCCCGGCGCTGAATCCCACCTAGAATCCAGGCTGCCGCGAAGGCATTCGCAAAACATGCAGAGTTTTAGGGGTGTCGCCAAGTTGGTAAGGCACAAGGTTTTGATCCTTGCATGCGTTGGTTCGAGTCCAGCCACCCCTGCCATATTCATTACGTCTCAGGTGCAGGCCCCATCCAGGCGCCTCATCCTCGGCAAGTCCCCGCAATGACCCTGAATGACGGGCGGATCGCATATCTCAAGCCTGACAACTACAAGCAGCTCTGACCCCACGCAGTCTGCGAAGGACACCACGCACATGGCAAACAACCTGATGGTCTTCACCGGCAACGCCCATCCCGTGCTGGCAGACAAGATCGCCAGACACATCGGCATTCCCCTGGGCGAAGCCACCGTCAGCAAGTTCAGCGACGGCGAAGTGAATGTCGAGATCAAGGAAAACGTGCGCGGCAAGGATGTCTTCATCATCCAGCCCACCTGCGCACCGACCAACGACAGCCTCATGGAGCTGCTGCTGATGGCCGATGCCCTGCATCGCGCCTCCGCCAACCGCATCACCGCCGTGATCCCCTATTTCGGTTACGCCCGCCAGGATCGTCGCGTGCGTTCCTCGCGCGTGGCCATCAGTGCCAAGGTGGTGGCTGACATGATCGTGGCCGTGGGCGTGAACCGCGTGCTCACGGTCGACCTGCACGCCGAACAGATCCAGGGTTTCTTCAGCATCCCGGTGGACAACGTCTACGGCTCGCCGCTGCTGACGGAAGACATCGAACGCCAGCAGTACGAGAACCTGACCGTGGTGTCGCCCGACGTGGGCGGCGTGGTGCGTGCCCGTGCCGTGGCCAAGAACCTGAACGTGGACCTGGCGATCATCGACAAGCGTCGCCCTCAAGCCAACGAAGCCCAAGTCATGCACATCATCGGGGAAGTGCAGGGTCGCACCTGTCTCATCGTGGACGACATGGTGGATACCGCCGGCACCCTGTGCAAGGCAGCTGCAGCATTGAAGGAACACGGCGCCGCGCGCGTGGTGGCCTACTGCACCCACCCGGTGCTTTCCGGCAACGCCTACGCCAACATCAGCACCTCCGATCTGGACGAGCTGGTGGTGACCGACACCATTCCGCTGAGCGAGGAATTCAGCAAGACCAAGCGCGTGCGTCAGCTCAGCATGGCGAAGCTGCTCGCGGAATCCATCCGTCGCGTCAGCAACGAAGAATCCATCAGCGCGATGTTCGACAACACCTGATTCAGGGTCGCAGCGCACTGAGGTGCGTCGGCCGTTCCTAGTGAACAGCGGGCGCCACACACGGTATCGGCAGATCGGCTGCCGAGCCGGACAACACCGAGCCAGGCTGGTCGCAAGCTGGGCAAGGTCTGACGATGTTGTGAAACATCACTTACTGGAGATACACGATGTCCAATGCATTCGAACTCAACGCAACAGCCAGGACGGATCTGGGGAAAGGTGCGAGCCGCCGCCTGCGCCGTCTGGCTGACATGGTTCCCGCCATCATCTACGGTGAAGGCAAGGCGCCGGCCAATATCAGCATCGCCCACAAGGACATTCAGAAGGCCCTGTCCAACGAAGCCTTCTTCTCGCACATCATCACGCTGAGCGTGGATGGCAAGTCCGAGCAGGTGGTGATCAAGGCCCTGCAACGTCACCCGGCCAAGCCGCGCATCATGCATGCCGACTTCCAGCGCGTTAGCGCCGACCACGCCATCGTCGTGGCCGTGCCTCTGCACTTCATCAATGAAGACAAGTGCAAGGGCGTGAAGCTGGGCAGCGGCAGCATCATCAAGAGCCTGAACGAACTGCAGGTCAGCTGTCTGCCGAAGGATCTGCCCGAGTTCATCGCGGTCGACTTGACTGAACTTGGCGTTGGCGAGTCCCTGCACATTTCCCAGATCGTGCTGCCTGCCGGCGTCACCAGCGTCGACCTGGCGTATGGTCACGATGCGGACAACGCGGTGGTCACCGTTCTGGCTCCCCGTGGCGGTGCGGACAGCGCTGCCTGATCCCTGTCTGGCTCTCTGCTGCGCTGCGGAACCTCCATCATGCAAGGCAACGCACTCAAGCTGATTGTGGGTCTGGGAAATCCAGGCACGCAATACCGCTGCAACAGGCATAACGCAGGGGCCTGGTTCCTCTCCCGCGTGGCCGCCGAATGGCATGGCGAGCTGCGCGCGGAAGCGAAATTCTTTGGCGAGGCCGGCCGCATCTCCCTGGCCGGACACGATGTGCGCCTGCTGTTTCCCACGACCTACATGAATCGCAGTGGCCAGAGCGTGGCCGCTTTCTGCAGCTATTTCGACATCGCCCCGCAGAACATGCTGGTGGCCTATGACGAGATCGACTTCGACGTGGGCACCACGCGCTTCAAGTTCGGGGGCGGCCACGGCGGCCACAACGGCATGCGCGACATCATCAGCGCCATGGGCGACCAGAAGGACTTTCACCGTCTGCGCATCGGCGTCGGTCATCCGGGCAACAAGGCCCAGGTGGCGAACCACGTGCTAAGCGACCCGTCGAAACACGAGTTTGAAGTCATCCTGGGCGACATCGACCTGGCACTCCGCACACTCCCCCACGCCGTGAAGGGAGACTGGCAGAACGCCATGCACAATCTGCACACCAAACCCGCCTGAGGGCGGCATCCGAATCACCGAATCAAGGAACACAAGCATGGGCTTCAAATGCGGCATCGTAGGTCTCCCCAACGTGGGCAAGTCGACCTTGTTCAATGCTCTGACCAAGGCAGGCATCGCGGCGGAGAATTTCCCCTTCTGCACCATCGAGCCCAACTCCGGCCTGGTGCCCATGCCTGACCCGCGACTCGACGCCCTGGCCGCCATCGTGCAGCCCCAGCGGGTGATCCCCACCACCATGGAATTCGTGGACATCGCCGGCCTGGTGGCTGGCGCCTCCAAGGGCGAGGGCCTGGGCAACCAGTTCCTGGCCAATATCCGTGAAACCGACGCCATCGCCCACGTGGTGCGGTGCTTCGAGGACACCAATGTGATCCACGTGGCGGATCGCATCGACCCGGCGGCGGACATCGAAGTCATCAACACCGAACTGGCGCTGGCCGACCTGGAAACCGTGGAAAAGGGCATCAATCGCATCGCGCGGATCGCCAAGGGCGGTGACAAGGATGCGGTGCGCCAGGTCGCGCTGTTCGAGCGCGTGCGCGCCCACTTGGACCAGGCCCTGCCCGTGCGCATGCTCAACCTGAACAAGGAAGAGCTGGCCGACCTGTACGGCCTGCACCTGCTGACCGTCAAGCCCACCATGTACATCGCCAACGTGGACGAGAGCGGTTTCGAGAACAACCCGCATCTGGACCGCGTGCGTGAGATCGCCACCGCCGAGGGCGCCTCCGTGGTGCCCATCTGCAACAAGCTCGAATCCGAGATCGCCGAACTGGACGATGCCGAGAAACTGGAATTCCTGCAGGACCTGGGCATGGCAGAGCCCGGGCTCGACCGCGTGATCCGCGCAGGCTACGCGCTGCTGGGCCTGCAAACCTACTTCACCGCCGGGGTGAAGGAAGTGCGCGCCTGGACGATCAAGCAGGGCGCCACTGCGCCCCAGGCGGCGGGCGTCATCCACACCGACTTCGAGAAGGGCTTCATTCGCGCCGAAGTCATCGCCTATGCGGACTTCATTCAGTACAAGGGCGAACAGGGAGCGAAGGACGTTGGCAAGTGGCGTCTGGAAGGCAAGGAATACATCGTGCACGACGGCGATGTGGTGCATTTCCGCTTCAATGTCTGACGCCTTGCAGGCTTGACAAGAAAAGCGCGAGTGGCCAGAATTCGCAGCCTCAAAACGGATCGGGGTGTCAGACCGACCGCACAGACAAATGGCTATGTAGCTCAGCTGGTTAGAGCGCAGCATTCATAATGCTGATGTCCGTGGTTCAAATCCACGCATAGCTACCATACAAGACAAGGGCCTGCGGCGCTGCAGGTCCTTTTTGCTTGCAGCGCCGCCACGGCAAGGCTGGTCAATTATCGACCACTCCCTGCACCAACCACGCCGATGTCGCCCCATTCCTTCCCGCTCGACAATTGACCAATTCTTCCCTCGCGTTCCACACTTGCCCCCACTTGTCGTCCTTGTCGAGCCTGCCAATGGAAAGCCTGCACCTGCCCACGATGGTGATGCTCATCATCTTCATCCAGATCCTCTCCTGTGTGAGCATGTTCGCGACCTGGCTGATCGACCGGCAGATGCCCGGCATCGGTCTCTGGTCCCTGGGCTCGATGGTGAATCTCGCCGCTTTTGCCATCTATGCGGGACTCACGACAGCGGAACACGAGTCGCATCTGGGCGTCGTGGCGGTGGACGCCTTTCGGGTCTTTGCCGCGCTCACCGCCTTCATAGGGGCCTTGCAGCTGCGTCAGTTCATCGCCCCCCTGGGCGCCCAGGCGTGGCTGCTGATTTGCGCCTTGATCGCGGCGTTCAGCTGGCTGGTGAATCTGGACATCCGCCTGGGGATCGTGGCGCCCGACGCCGCCACCGCCGTGCTGGCAGTGCTCGCCAGCATCGCGATGTTGTGGCGCAACACTTCCCAGAGCGAACGCAAGGTCTACGGCATCACCGCCTTCTTCATCAGCCTGGCTGGACTGGCCTTCGGCGCCCGTGCCCTGCAGGCCTGGGCCGTGCCCGACGTAGCCCAGTTGCAAACCTTCAGCTACGCAGCCATGCCTTTTGCCATCATGCTGATTTCCATTGCCGGCTGGAGCAGCGGCGTGATAACGGCTTGCTACTACCGCAGCCAGCAGCGCATGCTGGCCATGGCGCGCGAGGACGTGCTGACCGGGCTGCCCAATCGGCGGGGGCTGGAAGAGGCACTGGCCCGCGTGCTTGCGCTGGCGCAGCGCGAGCTGACGGGCTTCGGCATCATCCTGATCGACCTGAACCGCTTCAAGCAGGTAAACGATACGCACGGCCACGCACTCGGGGACGCCCTGCTGCAAGAGCTGGCGCGCCGACTGCACGACTTCGTGCGCGACGCGGATATGGCGGGGCGTCTCGGTGGCGACGAATTCCTGCTGATCCTTCCGGGGGTGCAGCAGCCGCAGGACATGCAGAACACGCTCGCGCGCCTGCAGCGCAGCATCAACGGCGACGTGCAGCTGCAAGACCTGACACTGCCGCTGAGCATCAGTGCCGGCGGGGCCCTGTGGCCGGAAGATGGACAAAGCATCGACGATCTGATGAACCACGCTGACAAGGCCATGTACGCCTACAAGCACGCCCGTGGCGTGCAGCGCAGCGGGCCGCCGGAGAAAGTTCTGGCTGGCGCCTGACGCCGAGTCGTGGCACGCTCCTTGCGTCAAGAGGCGGACGGACAGGGCACCGCAAGCAGGCCGCACGTGCCTGCAGTGTCCCTGGGCCGCCCACGAGGATTTCATGCAACGACGTCAGTTCCTGCGCGGCTCCGCCGCCCTGCTTTCCACCGCCGGCGCCAGCCGCGCGCTCGCCGTGGACACCCCCGCAGTGGTCGGCCCGGCGGCTGCCAGCCTGCAGTCGGACGACCTCCCTCTTGCCCCCATTCGCGCCAGTGCCGACCGCATCATCGAGATGAATGTCTGTACCCGGCCCTTCCGGGCGCAGGGGCCGCGCATCGAGCTGGAGCGCATTGGCCGCCGCCAGGTCGTGCACAATTATGGGCACGGCGGCAGCGGCTGGTCCCTGTCCTGGGGCAGCGGCCTGCTGGCCACGCAAATGGCGCAGAGCACTGGCGCGCAGCGCATCGCCATCGTCGGCTGCGGCGCCATCGGCCTGACCACGGCGCTGGTCGCCCAGCAGGCGGGTCTGAGCGTGACCATCTATGCCAGCGAGCGCCCTCCCTATGTGCGCTCACAGTTCGCTACGGGCTCGTGGACGCCGGATTCGCGCATCTGCACGGCCGAGTTCGCCGCGCCCTTCGCCGAGCGCTGGGAAGCCATGGCGCGCTATTCCTTCCGCCGCTATCAGGCACTGCTGGGCGTGGCGGGGGATCCGGTGGAATGGCGCGACATGTACAGCCTGTCCGAGCGTGCGCCCGGCACGCCGTCACCCCACGGGGAATCGACCGAGCCCGAGTACCCGGATTTCGAGGACGCCCTGCTGGCCGACCTCACTCCGCGCGCTGTGGACCTGAGCGCTCACGCCCATCCCTTCCCCACGCCCTATGTGCGACGCCGGCCGGCCCTGGTGTTCAATATCGCCAGTTACTCACGCCTGCTGCTGGAAGAATTCGAGCGCGCGGGTGGCCGCATCGAGACGCTGACGCTGCGCGAGCGCAGCGATTTCGCCGCGATCGACGAGCGCACCATCGTCAATTGCACCGGCTATGGCGCGCGCGCCCTGCTCAATGACGACACGATCATTCCCGTGCGCGGCCAGACCTGCAAGCTGATCCCCCAGCCCGAGGTGCACTATGGCCTGAACTACGGCGATCGCCGCGTCTCGGTGTATCCGCGCCGCGACGGCCTGCTGGTGCAGGCGCAGGCCGAGGGCGATTTCAACAACGACAAGGAAAACCTCGACCCTCAGGAGTCGATCACGGCCGTCGAGCGCCTCGCGCAGATCGTGCACGAGATGAAGCTCAAGGGCTGAGGGGACAGGGCGCCGCCGGGCGCGCAGGAGATTCGATGAACGCACGCCCCCTGGATTCGGCACTGGTCAGTGTGGACTGGCTCGCTGCCGCCCTGAGCGCTCCCGTTGAGCTTGGCGCTCCCTTGGTGCTGCTGGATGCCAGCTGGCACATGCCGGCGGCGGCACGCGACGGCGAGGCCGAATGGCGGGCGGAGCGCATCGGCAACGCCGGCTTCTTCGACTTCGACCGGCGTATCTGCGACCGCGACTCGCCGCTGCCCCACATGCTGCCGGACGAAGCGCTGTTCACCACGGAAATACGCCGCCTGGGCGTGCAGCAGGACAGCGTGGTGGTGGTGTACGACAGTGTCGGCATCTTCTCGGCGCCGCGTGCCTGGTGGATGCTGCGCGCCATGGGGCACTCCCGGGTGGCGGTGCTTGATGGCGGCCTGCCGGCCTGGAAGCAGGCGGGACATGCCGTGAATCGGGACGCGCCGAAAGGTGTCTCTGACCCCATGGCGGGGAACGCATTCACGGCGCGTTTGAGCACGTCGCTGGTCTGCGACTGGCGCGAGGTGCTGCGGGCGACCACAGCTCCGGATGTCTGCATTCTGGATGCCCGCTCGGCGGATCGCTTCCACGGCCGGGCGCCGGAACCGCGTCCAGGACTGCGCGGCGGTCACATGCCGAGCGCTCACAGCCTGCCCTTCGATCAGCTGGTGCAGGGCGGCCGCATGAAGCCGGTCGCGGAACTGCGCGCGCTGTTGTCGGCCCATGCCGGGCCGCAGTCACGCGTGATCGCCAGCTGCGGCTCCGGGGTCACGGCCTGTGTCATCGCCTTTGCTGCCCATCTGGCCGGCTGGGAGGATATCGGTGTTTACGACGGGGCCTGGGCGGAGTGGGGCGCGGGTGACAGACTGCCGGTCGTCACCGCACAGCAATCCCCGTATACTCCAGCTTCCTGATCAGCCGTCGCACCAAGCGCCCAGACCATGAGCACCGAGAACCTGAACAATCCCAGCCCTTTGGGCACCGCCGCCGGCCCCGCCACGAGTGCGCCGCCGCGCGGCAGCTTCCTGGCGAATCTGGCCTTCAACATCATCATCCCGGTGTTCATCCTGAGCCGCCTCAGTGGCCCCGACAGCCTCGGACCTTCGCTGAGCATCGTGATCGCACTGGCCTTCCCCATCGGCTACGGCCTGTGGGATCTGCGTCAGTCGGGCAAGCTCAACCCCTTCTCCGTGCTGGGCGTCGTCAGCGTGTTCCTGACTGGCGGCATCAGCCTGCTGCAACTCGACCCGAAATACATCGCCATCAAGGAAGCGACCATCCCGGCCCTGATCGGTCTGGCCGTGCTGTTCACCCAGCGCACGCGCTTCCCCCTGGTGAAGACGCTGATCCTGAACGCCCAGCTGGTGCACATCGACGCGCTCTATGCCGCCCTGGCGGAGCGCGGCAACACGGCCCTGTTCGAGAAGCGCCTGAGCCAGGCCTCGCTGATCGTGGCCGGCAGCTTCTTCGTGTCCTCCACGCTGAACTACCTGCTGGCGCGCATCATTCTGGTGAGTCCGCCCGGCACTACGCAGTTCAGTGAGGAACTCGGCCGCATGACAGCGCTGAGCTATCCGGTGATTGCTCTGCCCAGCATGGTGATCCTCATGGCCGCCATCTGGTTCGTGTTTTCGCAGGTGAAGAAGCTGACAGGCGAAGGACTGGAGACCTTCCTGGTGGATCAGGGCGACTGAGACGCCGCCCTGGCGGATGGCTCAGTGCGGGAAGGCCACGAGGTGGTCCATCTCGACATGAATGCCGATCATCTCACCCTGGGCATGACGGTGGTGGCTGGGCACCAGGCTGAGCACATGGGTGCCATCGGGCATCTCCAGCGTGTAGAGGTACTGCGAGCCGCGGAAGGCCTTGTCCAGCACGCGGGCCGTCTTCTGGCTGTCATCGTCGTGAATGACATCGTCCGGCCGGATCAGCACGCGCACCTGCGCATCCACCGCAAAACCATGCAGCTCGGTGCCGCCAAGCACGCCCAGAGTCGTCTGCACCCGCATGTCATCCAGCACGCGCCCCTCCAGGAAGACGCCCTCGCCCACGAAATCCGCCACGTACTCGCAGGCGGGCTGATGGTAGAGCTCGAAAGGCGTGCTCCACTGCAGCAGCTCTCCGGCGCGCATCACCCCCACTTCGTCGGCCATGGCGAAGGCCTCGTACTGATTGTGGCTGACCAGGATCGCCGTGATGCCGTCCTGCTTCAGCACCTGGCGGATCTCCCGCGCGATCTGCTCGCGCAGTTCCACATCCAGACTGGCGAAGGGCTCGTCCAGCAGCAGCAGGCGCGGCTTGGGCGCCATGGCCCGGGCCACCGCCACCCGCTGCTGCTGCCCGCCGGAAAGCCGATGCGGATAGACATCGAGGTAGTCGGCGATCTTGAGCATGCCGGCCAGCTCCTCGATGCGCGCTGTGCGGGCCGCCGCGCTCATGCCGCGCAGGCCGAAGCCGATGTTGTCGCGCACGCTCAGATGGGGAAACAGCGCGTAATCCTGGAACACCATGCCCACCTGACGCTGTTCCACCGGCAGGCAGTGGCGGGCATCGCTGACCATTTCTCCGCCCATGCGAATCTCCCCGTCCAGCGCACGCTCGAAGCCGGCGATGGCCCGCAGCAGCGTGGTCTTGCCGCAGCCGCTCGGTCCGAGCAGGCAGCCGATCCGGCCCTGCTCCAGCTGCAGGCTGATGTGACGGACAATCACCGTGCGCTCGAGCGCCACGGAGAGCTGATGCAGTTCAAGGAGTGGAGTCATGGCCTGGCCGGGATCGCGAGATCGTCTGGTTGAGAATGATGACGGGAATGATGCCGGCCAGCACGATCATCAGGGCGGTGCTGGAGGCTTCGGCCAGCCGCTCCTGATTGGCGAGCTCATAGGTGCGGATGGCCAGCGTGTTGAAATTGAAGGGACGCAGGATCAGCGTGGCGGGCAGCTCCTTGAGGACATCCACGAACACCAGCAGGCTGGCGGTCAGCAGGCTGCCCCGCATCACCGGCACGTGCACGCGGCGCAGGATCTGCAGCGGCGTGAGGCCCATGGAACGACCGGCGTCGTCCATCGTCGGCTTGATCTTGCCCAGGCCCGCGTCGAGAGTGTTCAGGGCCACGGGCAGGAAGCGCACCAGATAGGCGAACACCACGGCCACGAGCGTGCCGCTGAGCAGCAGGCCGGTGGCGATGCCGAAGGTTTCACGCATCCAGGCGTCCAGGGAATTGTCGAACCAGGTGAACGGAATCAGCACGCCGATGGCCACCACCGTGCCGGGTATCGCATAGCCCAGCCCCAGCACGCGCACCATGCCGCGCAGGGCCAGACTGGGCCGCAGGCGCTTGGTGTAGCTGATGAACAGGCCCAGCACCAGGGCGATCAAGGCCGTGATGGAGGCGAGCTTCAGACTGTTGGCGAACATGCCGAGGAAGCCGTCGCGGTCCAGCAGATGCCAGGTTTCGGTGGACCATTTCAGCAACTGCAGGAAGGGGATCAGGAAGCCGAACAGCACCGGGGTCACGCAATAGGCCAGCGCTGCCCACTTCTTCCAGCCCTGCAGCGGGATGCGCGGCAGGCGCGTGTATTTGCTGCTGGTGTGGTGATAGCGCGCCTTCTGCCGCGACCAGTGCTCCGCCAGCACCAGTACCAGAATGAACAGCAGCAGGACGGCAGACAGCTGCGCGGCCGCCGTGCTGCTGCCCAGCCCGAACCAAGTGCGGAACACCCCGGTGGTGAACACCGACACGCCGAAATACTGCACCGTGCCGTAGTCCGCCAGCGTCTCCATCAGCACCAGCGACAGGCCGGCGATGATGGCCGGGCGGGCCAGGGGAATGGCGACGCGGCGGAAGGCCTGCAGCGGGGTGGCGCCCAGGGTGCGCGAGACTTCGAGCACGCAGACACTCTGCTCGATGAAGGCCGTACGCGACAGCAGATAGACATAGGGGTAAAGCACCAGGGCCAGCATGGTGATGGCGCCGCCCAGACTGCGGATGGGCGGGAACCAGTATTGACCGAAACGCAACTCGAAGGTCTCGCGGATCCAGGACTGCACCGGCCCGCCGACGTCCAGCAGCCCGGTGTAGGTGTAGGCGATGATGTAGGCGGGCATCGCCAGCGGCAGCACCAGCGCCCACTCCAGCATGCGGCTGCCGGGGAAGTGCGTCATGGTGACCAGCCAGGCCGGCCCGATGCCCAGCACCAGCACGATCAGCCCCACGCCCAGCATCAGACTGAGCGAGTGCAGCACGTAGTCGCCCAGCACTGTCTCGTACAGATGCCCCCAGACGCCGTCACTGCTGGAGGTGATCGAACTGAAGACGGTGAGCACGGGCACACTGAGCAGCAGGCAAAGCCCCAGAATGACCCAGGTGCCGGGATGCGTGGGGAGCCAGCGCTGCAAAGACGACAAGGCCCCTTTCGGGGCCTTGTTGGTGTGTGTATCCATGGATACCTGAACCAGTGACGACGGCCTGCTTACTGCCATCCAGCACGGTCCATCAGGCGAACGGCCTCGGCATTATGGATGCCGAGTTCATCCAGCGCAATGTCGTCGGCCTTGAAGCTGCCCCAGGACTGCAGCAGCTCGCTGGGCGGCACATCGGCCCGCACGGGGTATTCGTTGTTGGTTTCGGCGTACCAGGCCTGCGCCTCTTCACTCACCAGGAACTCGATCAGCTTCACGGCGGCATCGCGGTTCTTGGCGGCCTTGGTCACGGCCGCACCACTCACGTTGACGTGGGCGCCGTTGCCGTTCTGGTCAGGGAAGAACACCGCCACGGACTCAGCCGCCGCGCGCTCGTCGGCATCCGCTGACTGCAGCATGCCGGCGAGGTAATAAGTGTTGCTGATGGCCAGCTGGCACTGGCCCACGGCCACGGCAGCGATCTGGTCACGGTCGCCTCCTTGGGGCGGACGGCCGAAATTGGCCACGAAACCGTCAGCCCAAGCCTCGGTGGTTTCGACGCCGTTGTGGCTGATCATGGACGCCACGAGGGACTGGTTGTAGATGTTGGATGACGAGCGCACGCAGATCTTGCCGGCCCACTTCGGGTCTGCCAGATCGGCGTAGGTCGACAGATCGGACGCCTGCACGGCCTGCTTGTCATAGATCACGACGCGCGAACGCAGGGAGATGCCGAACCACTCGCCCTCGGAATCCCGGTACTTGGCCGGAATCACGCTGCTCAACACCTCGGACTCCACGCTCTGCAGCAGCCCGGCTTCCTTGGCACGGTAGAGACGGCCCACATCCACGGTCAGCAGCAGGTCGGCCGGGGTGTTGGCTCCTTCCAGCTCCAGGCGCTGAGTCAGTTCATCCGCCCCGCCAGTGACCAGATTGATGGTGGTGCCGGTGCGCTCGGCGTAGAGGTCGAGAATCGGCTTGATCAGATTCTCCTCGCGTGCGGAGTAGATGTTGACCTCATCGGCCTGGGCGCTGACGCCACAGGCCAACAGCAGGGACAGAGACAGTGACAGTTTCTTGAACATGGCGGAGCTCCTGAGCATGAATCGGGTGTGTTGCAATCCGTGCTAGATGATAATTGATCTCATTTAGGTTTGCAAACCCCCGGATCAATGACGGCCGGCTGCGACATGCCGAAAAAAGACGCTGCCGCGGCGCGCCGAGAACAGGCTAGAATGCCCGTCAACACAACAACAGCGCCGCACACCGGCGCCTGCAAGGAGCCCTCTCATGTCCGGCCAGCGCAGTCTCTTCGCCTTGCTTGTCCTCGTTCTTTGCGCCTGCTCCAAGGCGCCCGCGCCGGCTGCCTCCAGCCCCGCCCCTGCCGCCAGCACCTACAATCTGTCGCTCGGCATGCGCGACTTCATGAACCTGGTGCTCGAGCCCACGGCCGACGTGCTGTGGGATTCCGCAGGCTGGGTGAATGACATCGAGACCGGCTATCAGGAGCTGTACCCCACCACTGACGCCGACTGGGACATGGTGCGTCAGCGTGCCGCCCAGATCGTCGAGGCCGGCAACTCCCTCGCATTGCCGGGCCGGGCGGTGGACAACGATGCCTGGATCACCTACGCCAACGCCCTGAGTGCCGCGGGCGCCATGGCCATGGAGGCAGCGGCAGTGCGCAACCAGGAAGACTTCTTCCAGGCGGGGGCCCAGATGTACAGCGTCTGCAGCGCCTGTCACCAGACCTACAACCCCGAAATCTCGCGCTTCGCCGCCAACTGAGTGTCGATGATGAGCGCTGCGCTGCACCGTCGCACAGGACTGGGGGGCCTTGCGCTGCTGCTGGTGAGCGCCGGCGCCCTGGGCCACACCATCGCGGGCAGCAACGCCGTGTTCGTGCAAGGCATCGACGGGCCCGCCATCGCCGCGTTCCTCTATCTCGGCGCCAAGCACATGGTCACAGGCTACGACCATCTGTTGTTCCTGTGCGGTGTGCTCTTCTACCTGGCCCGGCCTCTGCAGGTGCTGCACTACGTGTCCCTCTTCGCTCTCGGCCACAGCCTCACCCTGCTGGCCGGCGTGCTGCTGAACCTGCCGGTGAATGCTGCGCTGATCGACGCGATCATCGGCTTTTCCGTGGTCTACAAGGCCTTCGAGAACCTGGGCGGCTTCCACAGGCCGGGCCTGCGCGCACCGGCCCCGCACACCGTCGTGTTTGTCTTCGGGCTGATCCACGGCCTCGGACTGGCCACCCGTCTGCAGGACTTCGAGATGAGCGCGAACGGCCTGCTCGCCAATCTGCTGGCCTTCAATGTCGGCGTGGAGATCGGCCAGATGCTTGCCCTGACCGTCATCTTCCTGCTGCTGAGCGTGTGGCGACGCCGCGACAGTTTTCAGCGCCAGGCCCGGGCGGCCAACACACTGCTGCTGGGCGCCGGCCTTTTGCTCACCTTCTGGCAGCTGAGCCTGTGGCTCCTGGGCAGCCCCCTCTGACCTCTCACACCGGAGATCATCATGACCCCGCACGATGACAGCCCTTCTCCCCGCTCCCTGGCCCTGACCGCCGGCATCACCGCGCTCGTGGCGGGTGGCATCCTGCTGGTCGCTGTGCTGCCGGCCGAGTTCGGCATCGACCCGCTTGGCACCGGACGCGCCCTGGGTCTGCTGGAACTCGGAACGGCGGTCGCAAGTCCGTTGGAGAACCGTGAGCATCCCCATGCGCGGGACAGCGCGGAATTCGTGCTGGAGGGGTTTCAGTCGCTGGAATACAAATATCACCTCAATGCCGGCGACACACTGGTGTACAGCTGGGAGGCGACGGGCGCTCTGGTGTTCGACATGCACGCCGATCCAGAGGGCCTGCCTGGCGAGGAGAACGTGCGCAGTTTCGAGCAGGCCACGGGCGAGCGCCGCTCAGGCGTCTATCACGCGCCTTTCACCGGCATTCATGGCTGGTTCTGGGAGAATCGCAGTTTCGAGGTGGTGACCCTGCGGCTGGAAGCCTCGGGCTTCTTCGATGGCACCGTGATGTTCCGGGACGGCGGCAGCTTCGACCGCATCCCGGAACCGGTGCTGGAGTAGTGGCTCAGCGACGCTCATCCGGATCTGAGCCGTCGCTCGGCGCACCCGTGCCGGAGGAACCCATGAACAGCTTGCGGCCGTCCGGGAAGGTGATGTCACGGCCATTGCCGCGGCAGGCCGGCTCGCACAGACGATCCTTGCTCTGATAGCCCGTCACCACGATCTCGGTGCCCAGTTGCAGCGAATCGCGGTTAATGCCCCGACGCAGCAGGGTGTTGGGCGTGCCGCCCTCCACCATCCAGGCCTGGGTGGTGCCGTCTTCGTTGGTATGGTTCAGATGAATCCAGGAATGCGGATTGATCCATTCCACCCGGGTGATCGGCCCGCGCAGGGCGACAGGCAGATTCGCGTCGAATTCCGCCGAGAAGGCGTGATGGGCGGAAGCCGGTGCGGCCGCCGCGAGCATGGCGCCGGCAACTGCAGTGGCTGCCAGCAGAGTCGTGATTTTCATGTGTTCACCTCGTGCTTTGGTCTGATTGCTTGCACTCAGCCGTTGCTGTCCTCCGGGAACAGCTCGGCCTCGCGTCCTTTTCTGTACTTGCCATACATCAATTCTTCCACGAACTCGACACACTTGAATTGCGGCAGCTCAAAGCCGGCTTCAAGTCGACGATAGATCGGCATGCGGATCGTCCACGGTCGTTCGAAGATGTCCGGGTCTTCCATGGTGGCTTCGTACTGGATGACGTTGGCGCTCTCGAGCGTGTAGCGCTCGGTCACCTTCAGCTTGTAGGTGTGGTAGTTGCCGGCGCGATCGAACCAGGTGCGATCATCCAGGCCGGTGACTTCCACCACAAAGGTGTCGCCATCCCAGTAGCCATGAGACTGACCCATCCAGGCATCCAGCGGAGGCGGCCCCGGGTCTTCCAGATAGATGTTGCGCACCGCCCCCGCGAAGGAATAGGCGATGAACATGGCCTCGTCACTCTGGAATATCTGGAACGGGTGCGGCATGTAGGTGGCGCGGGGCACCCCAGGCATGTAGCACTTGATCTCCGGGTCACTGCTCAGCCAGTTGGCCTGGTTCTCATCACGCCGGGCGAGGGCCTCGGGCTTGTAGGGGATAACCCCGCCCTCCACCACACTGACGCTGGCCGGCACGGCGCCTGCAGCGCCCATGGCCACGATCTGCGGCGCCGGCACAGGCACGAAATCTCCCGGCACCAGGGCAAGGGCTGCGCGCGCCGGCGCGGATTCGAGATTGTTGTTGGCCGTGCTGAGCACCTGCCAGATGCCGTTGAAATCGGGCTTGCCTGAGGGCGTGCGGGGAATGTCACTGACAGTCGAGGAAGCAACAGGCCCCGACGTAGACTGAGAGTCCGCGGGCGTACAGGCGGCGCAGAAAAACGCGAGTGCCGCTGCCGGCAGCAGCCTGTAGGGGAGTCGGTAGGACATGCGTTGTCGCCTCGTTATTGTTCGGCGATCTAAGCACCTGGCGCTCGACTGTGTCAAGCCGAGCGCTATAGCCCGCAGGCCTCAGTTGGCCTTGCGTCCCACGAAGGTGCCTTCCGCCATGCCGCCGAGATCCAGGCTGCCCTTGAGGGTACCGTCTTCCTGCAGTGCGCCCTTGTAGGTCACGGAGCCGGCTGCACCGGTGAGCGTGAACTGGAAGTCATTGCCCGTGGCTGTGCCGGTGAAATCGGTGTCTCCCAGCTGACCGGTGTAATGGCCGGCGATGCTGCCATCGCTGTTCTGGGTCATGGAGACCGTCGCATTGCCGGTCTGACCGGCCACGTCGACGGCAAAGCTCCAGTTGCCGCTCACATCTGCGCTGACGAGTGTGGATACCAGCAGCAGCAGGCTGCCAATGGCGGCGCAGGTGCTGCGAATTGTCTTTCTGATCATGAGGTGACTCTCCCTGGGAGCAAGCTGTCGATGGCGATGAAGAATGCGTGCCGGCACGCCCACTGGCGGCTTGAACGCGGCGCTGAAAGTAGCACGCGCGGCCTGGCGGCAGCCAGTCGCGCCACGCCTGCTTACCCTGGAAATGCCACCGTCCGTCGCGTGCCGCTCAGAGCGCGACACTGCCCGTGCGCACCCGGAACCAGCCGGCGATGCTGTAGCGGTCGCGCCTGGCGACACGCACTTCGTGGGGCACCTCGTCGCTGAGAAAGAGTGCCACGGTGCCCAGCTCGGGCAGCACGCGGTGTTCCTGCCCGCTCTGCGGGTCGACCAGCACCAGCTCGCCGCCCTCCTCTGTCAGCCAGTGCGGATTGAAATAGGCGACAAGGGACACGCGGCGCGTGCTCGCGGCAGGCACACCGGCCCGGCGGAAGGCATCGAGATGCCGCGCGTAGAACGCGCCCGGCCCATAGTGGGCGAAGTGGCTCTCGAAGCTGTCGAGTCCCATGAACAAATGACGATTCAAGAATTGTCGCAGCGCGTCGGCCCAGGCGAGCCAGGCCTGCTCCGCAGGCGTGCTGCCCGTGATCCAGGCGATCGCATCACTGCGGATGCCAGGCGCCAGCGTGTGGTCCTGCTGCCGCCCGATGCCGGCGGCGCGCAAGTGCAAGGCGTCAGGCTGCTGCAGCCGGGAGTGCAAGTCATCGCGCAGGGAATGGGGCAAGGCGTCAGGAATCACGCACCAGGCCTGCTCGCGCAGCGTGGCCACCATGCGCTCGAACACCGGCACGAGCCGCTCGTCATCATGGGGGGATTGCGTCGAAGAGCGCTCGTTCATGCCGCGGCGCGAGCCTCAGGATTTCTTGCGGAACACGCGGGCCTTGCGCGGACCGAGCGGTGTGCCGTCCTTCTTCAGGCGGGCCCCTGCCGCGACTCCGTCGGCGGTCTTCGGCGCATCGCTCGACGGCAGCTCCGCTTGCGACTCGGCATCCTCCGCGGTGGCCTTGGCGAGCGCTTCCGCCTTTTTCACGCGCAGCCGGCTGCCGCGCAGTTCCAGATTGTTGAGCGCGCGGATGGCCGCCTTGGCTTCATGCGGCACCGGCATGTTGGTGAAGCCGAAGCCCTTGGAGCCACCTGTCACACTGTCCATAACGATGGTGCAGGACTGCACGCGACCATGCGCCTCGAACAGCGCCTGCAGCTCCTCACGGGAAACGTCACGAGCCAGATTGCGAATCAGAATTTTCAAGAGAACACCCGAAGTTGCGATAGGGGAACAGCGGAAGCGGCGGCACGATAATGCAAATGCCGTCGGCAGTCTAACAAGGCCCCGGCAAATAAGCAGTAGTCGCTCGTGGGCACGTCCTCTATAATGCGCGGCTTTCGCGCTGTCCTCACTTTCTGCCCGTCACGGGCACTTCGTCCAACGGATACCATCTTGATCACTGCCTCGAACATCACCATTCAGTTTGGTGCCAAACCATTGTTTGAAAATGTGTCGCTGCGTTTCGGCAACGGCAATCGCTACGGCCTGATCGGCGCCAATGGCTCCGGCAAGTCCACCTTCATGAAGATCCTGAGCGGTGAACTGCAGCCCACCTCCGGCAATGTCAGCGTCGATGTCGACGAGCGTGTGGGCATCCTGCGGCAGAACCAGTTCGCCTACGAAGAGTTCTCCGCCATCGACACGGTGATCATGGGCCACGACAAGCTCTGGCAGATCAAGCAGGAGAAGGACCGCATCTACAATATGCCGGAAATGTCCGAGGACGACGGCATGCGCGTGGCGGAGCTGGAGATCGAGTTCGCGGAACTGGACGGCTATTCCGCCGAGTCCAGCGCCAGCGAGCTGCTGCTTGGACTGGGCATTCCACTGGAACAGCACTACGGCCCGATGAGCGCCATCGCCCCGGGCTGGAAACTGCGCGTGCTGCTGGCGCAGGCCCTGTTCGCCGACCCGGACATCATGCTGCTGGACGAGCCCACCAACAACCTCGACATCAACGCGATTCGCTGGCTCGAAGGCGTGCTCAATCAGCGCGAGTGCACGATGATCATCATCTCCCACGACCGCCACTTCCTGAACAGCGTGTGCACCCACATGGTGGATGTCGACTACGGCGAGCTGCGGCTTTACCCGGGCAATTACGATGATTTCATGATCGCGTCGACCCAGGCCCGCGAGCGCATCCAGGCCGACAACGCCAAGAAGAAAACGCAGATCGCCGAGCTGCAGTCCTTCGTGAGCCGCTTCTCCGCCAACGCGTCCAAGGCCAAGCAGGCCACCTCGCGCGCGCGGCAGATCGAGAAGATCAAGCTGGAGGAGATGAAACCCTCCAGCCGCATCAGCCCCTTCATCCGTTTCGAGCAGGACAAGAAACTGCATCGTCTGGCACTGGAGCTGAACAAGCTGACACTGGCCTATGGCGATCATGTGCTGCTGAAGAATCTCAGCCTGATGGTGGAAGCCGGAGAGCGCCTCGCCATCATCGGCCCCAACGGCATCGGCAAGACCACGCTGCTGCAGGCCATCACAGGTCATTTCGGCAAGCAGGGCGACGAAGTGCTGGGCGGCCAGGTGAAGTGGGCCGAGAACGCCGCGCTGGGTTACTACGCCCAGGATCACAATCATGAGTTCGCCGACGACGTGACGCTGTTCGAATGGATGAGCCAGTGGGCACGCCCGGGCGACGACGAACAGGTGATCCGTGGCATTCTGGGCAAGATGCTGTTCTCCAAGGACGACAGCAACAAGAAGGTCAAGGTGATCTCAGGAGGCGAGAAAGGCCGCATGCTGTTCGGCAAGATGATGCTGCAGAAGCCCAATGTGCTGGTGATGGACGAACCCACCAACCACCTGGACATGGAATCCATCGAGGCCCTGAACCTCGCGCTGGAGAACTACCCCGGCACCCTGATCTTCGTGAGCCATGACCGCGAGTTCGTCTCCTCGCTGGCCACCCGCATCCTCGAACTCAGCCCCGACGGCTTCAACAATTTCGTCGGCAACTACGACGAATACCTGCACCAGCTGGGAGTCGAGTGATGTCCGGCCCCTCTGCGCCGGACAGCGACGGGCCGGCAGCAGGTTTCGACACACTGCCGCTGCCCGCGGCTCAACTGCAGAACCTGCAGGACATGGGCTATGCGCAGATGACGCCGGTGCAGGCCCTGAGCCTGCCGCCTGCGCTGCAGGACCGCGATCTGATTGCTCAGGCGAAGACGGGCAGCGGCAAGACGGCGGCGTTTGGCATCGCCCTGCTGCAGCGGCTCAATCCCCGCGACTTCGGCACCCAGGCCCTGGTGCTCTGCCCGACACGTGAACTGGCCACCCAGGTAGCCACGCAACTGCGCAAGCTGGCCCGCTATCTCGCCAACATCAAGGTGGTGGTGCTGAGCGGCGGCCAGCCCCTGGGACCGCAGATCGGCTCGCTGGAGCACGGCGCTCATGTGGTCGTGGCCACGCCGGGACGCCTGCGCGATCACCTGCAGAAGCAGACGCTGGATCTCTCCCGGGTCAACACCCTGGTGCTGGACGAGGCCGACCGCATGCTCGACATGGGCTTCGCCGAGGACATCGACTTCATTCTGGGGCACACGCCGGATTCTCGGCAGACCCTGTTGTTTTCCGCCACTTTCCCCGCCGACATCGTGGCACTGAGCAGCAGCTACCAGCGCGATGCCCTGCAGATCAGCGTCGAGTCCACCCATGATGCCCTCAGCATCGAGCAGCGCTTCTTCAGCCTGGGCGAGACCCCGGACGAGGAACGCCGTGCCACCGCCGTGGTGACCCTGCTGCAGCGATGGCAGCCGGAGGCCTGCGTGGTGTTCTGCAACACGCGCCAGGGCACCATGGACATCGCCCGTCACCTGCGTCAGCACGATCTGCCCGCCCTCGCCCTGCACGGCGAACTGGAGCAGCGCGAACGCGATCAGATCCTGGTGCAGTTCCGCAACGGCAGCGTGCCCTTTCTCGCCGCGACCGACGTGGCCGCACGCGGCCTCGACATCGAAGCACTGCCACTGGTGATCAATGCCGAACTGCCGCACGATCTCGACGTCTACACCCATCGCATCGGACGCACCGGCCGCGCCGGCGAGCAGGGCATCGCCGCGAGTCTGTTTTTCGAGAACGAACGATTCAGAGTCGACGCGCTGCGCGAACGCGATGCCGCCACTGCCAGCGCCAGCATCCAGTCCATCGGGCAATTGCAGGGCAGTCCAGGCGGTGCGCCGGTGCGCCGCATGCAGACCCTGGATATCGGCGGCGGGCGCAAGAACAAGCTGCGCCCCGGTGACATCCTCGGCGCCTTGACGGCTGAACAGCGCATCCCCGCCAGTGCCATCGGCCGCATCGACATTCTGGAACACGCCAGCTATGTCGCCATCGCCGAGGAATGGGTCGACACCGCTCTGCAGGTGCTGGAGCAGCGTCGCATCAAGGCGCAGAAGTTCAAGATTCGCCGCCTCGGCAGCCCCGGGCGGCGCCAGTCCTGAGACGAGGAGTCCCGGCATGGCGCGCAGACTCCGCTGTTCCCAGTGCCAGCGCCCGCTTGCCCTGTGCTACTGCGCAGCGCTCACCCCTCAGCCCCATGTCTGGCCCGTGCGCATCCTGCAGCATGCCGCCGAGGCCCGCCACGCGCTGGGCACGGCGCGCATCGCGGCGCTGGGCCTGCGCGACTGCCAGTTGCTGCCCGCTCATGACAGCCGGCTGCCGGCCGGCGTGCTGATCTATCCCGGCCCCGACAGCCAGCCACTGTCGGCCCTGCTGAACACGGCCCCGCAACCCCTGATCTTTCTGGATGCCACCTGGCGCAAGAGCCGTCGCCTGCTGCTGGAATCGGCCGAGCTGGCCGCCCTGCCCCGCTATCAGCTGGAGAACCCGCAGCCCAGCCGCTATCGCATCCGGCGCGAACCGCATGCCCAGGCGCTCTCCACGCTCGAGGCCATCGTGCAGACGCTGGAATTGCTGGAAGCGGCACCGGGGCGCCATGCCGGATTGCTGCAGGTGATGGACGCCCTGGTGAACGAGCAGATCGCGCACATGGGTGAGCCAACCTACCGGCGCAATTACGGGAAGGACTGAGCAACCCTGCCGCCGAGGCAGGGCGCGAGACTCAGAGCAGGGAGAGCACGGCAGCGATGCCGCCGCCGATCAGCAGAATGAGGATGGGCAGGACGCTGAGACCAAAGCCCAGGCCGCGTCGGGCAGGATCACTGATGTAGGCGCGCAGATAGATCACGCGCCCGATCACGTACACGAAGCCGATGCCCGCGCCCAGATCCGGGCGCACCCAGTAGCCGAACAGCACAATCGCCGGGATGAACATGATCATCAGTTCCAGGGTGTTCTGATGCACCCGGTAATAGCGTTCGAACACGGGATGCCCGGTAACGGCTGGAGCATGCACGTCGAACTTCGCCCGCGCGCGCCCCACCAGCAAGCCAAAGACAAAGTACTGCAACAAGGCCAGTACAATCACGATCGCGACGAATTCCATCCTGCCTGCTCCTCTTTGAGTGTGTTCAGCGTGCGGGCTTCATGGCCCCGTGTTCGTTGTCCTGCCCCTGACTGCTGCTGATGATCTGCTCCAGATAGGCACTGGAGCGCGTCACCTCGTAGCGCTTGAACTTGATGCGCGGATGCAGCTCGCGCATGCGGGAACTAAGCAGCCCGTGCGCCGAGTGCAGCTGGGCATCCGAGATGATGCCGTTGGTGTCGCAATCGCGCGCCAGGCGCAGCAGGCGATCGAAGTTCATGATGAAGTTGTCGGTGTGCGTGGAGCGGATCTGCGTGCCATAGAAGAGCGGTTGCAGATCGACGCCCTTGCCTGCCAGGGCGAGGAAATTGCGCGAGAAGAGTTCGAAGTCACCCGTGGCGAAAAGGTGCCACATCTCCATGAATTCAGCTTCGGAGTAAGTGTTGTCACCAGTCTGTCCCTTGCTCGACTGGAACAGCAGGCCGGCGATGCCGCCGAGCTGACGCCGCGTATTGTCGGCGATCTTGAAGAAGGTCTCCTGCCGCGCATTCATCTCCGTGGCCGCGATCGCCATGGTCTGCTTCTCGGACTGGACGTTGTTGTGGCGCAGCTCGCGATTGTTCTCGGCCAGCACGCTCTGCTGGATGAACAGCCCGATGACCAGCCAGAGAAAGGCCAGCGGCGCGAAAGCGCCTTCCAGGAAATTGCCCATTTCGTCGATGGGCAGGGTGGCAAAGCGGGCCCAGCCCAGGTTCCCGGAAATGTAGAGCACGCCAAGAATCAGCCAGATCACGCTCAGCAAGATACCGTAGAGGATGCGCTTGTCCCTGTGACTGACATCGACCGCCGGCTTGTTCTTGTGTTTTTCCATGGCCTTTTCCCGCCGTTTGCGAACGCCGGCTAGAGTACTGTGCGGCCACCGAAGCGGTCAACGAACAAACCCCGGCGCTTTGCCTTTGCCACCCAGAATGGGGATAATTGCCGCCCTCGCGATCGCCCCGACCAGTGCCCAGGAACCTCTGCCATGAGCAAGAAGCAGGACCCCGTCTTCAATTTCGAGGAATCCCTCGCCAGTCTCGAAGCGCTGGTGAGCGCCATGGAGGAAGGCGATCTGAGCCTGGAGGAGTCCCTGCAGGCCTTCGAGAAAGGCATACGTCTCACCCGGGAATGCCAGAGCGCGCTGCAGAAGGCGGAACAGAAAGTCCAGATCCTGATGGCGGAGCATGGCAGCCCCGAGCCCTTCGATGCACAGGAAGGCGTCGACTCCACAAGGTCACGCGCATGACGTCGACTCCCGTGCACATGCTGCCTCTGCCCGATTTCATGGCGTTGTGCCGCGAGCGGGTGCAGGGCAATCTCAAGCGCAGCCTCGAAAGCCTGCCCGGTCCGGCCACCCGTCTGCGCGAGGCGATGCTGCATGCCAGTCTGCTGGGCGGCAAGCGCGTGCGTCCCGTGCTGGCCTATGCCAGTGCCTGTGCCGTGGGCGGCAGCCTCGAGGATGCCGATGTGGCCGCCTGCGCCGCCGAACTCGTGCACTGCTACTCCCTGGTGCACGACGATCTGCCCGCCATGGATGACGACGATCTGCGGCGTGGCCAGCCCACCGTGCACATCGCCTTTGACGAGGCCACCGCCATCCTGGCGGGCGACGCCCTGCAGGCGCTGGCGTTCCGCCTGCTCAGCGAGCCGGACGTCCAGCTTGCCAGTGCGGCCACGCGCCTGCGCATGATCAACCTGCTGGCAGGCGCCGCCGGCTTCGAAGGGATGGTGTCGGGGCAGTCCGTCGACTTCGAGGCCATGGGCCGCAGTCTCAACCTGCAGCAGTTGCAGACGATGCACAGCCTGAAGACGGGCGCCCTGATCCGCGCCAGCGTGCTGCTCGGCGCCCTGGCCACCGAGAAGGCCGATGCGGCGCAGCTCGCCGCGCTGGAGCGTTATGCCGAGTGCATCGGCCTGGCCTTCCAGGTGCAGGACGACATCCTAGACGTGACGGCCGACACCGTCACGCTGGGCAAGACGCAAGGCGCGGATCAGGCGCTGAACAAGCCGACCTATGTCTCGCTGCTGGGACTGGACGCGGCGACCACGAAAGCCAGAGACCTGTGCGAGGGCGCGCAGGCGGCCTTGAGCCCGTTCGATGAGCGGGCCGACGCACTGCGCGGCATCGCCCGCTACATCGTCGAAAGAGGCCACTGAGTCCGTGTTTGACGCTATGGGTCCATTCCTTTAAGTTAGCCCCACTTTTTTCCAGACAGGCCCGACCATGCTCGACGAAATTCCTCTCACCCGCCCGGACACCCCTCTGCTCGACCAGATCCAGAGCCCGGCCGACCTGAGGAAGATCGAGCCTGCCCAGTTCAAGGATCTGGCTCGTGAGCTGCGCAAGTTCCTGCTCTATTCCGTCGGTCAGACGGGCGGGCATTTCGGCGCCGGCCTCGGCGTCGTGGAACTCACCATCGCCCTGCACTATGTCTTCAACACCCCGGAAGATCGCCTGGTCTGGGACGTCGGTCATCAGACCTATCCGCACAAGATCCTGACCGGGCGGCGCGAGCGCATGCTGAGCATGCGTCAGGCTGGCGGCCTGGCGGCGTTCCCCAGCCGCGAGGAAAGCGAATACGACACGTTTGGCGTCGGCCATTCCAGCACCTCCATCAGCGCGGCACTGGGGATGATGATCGCGGCCCGCGAGCAGGGCATCGACCGCCGCACCGTGGCCATCATCGGCGACGGCGCGATGACGGCAGGCATGGCCTTCGAGGCGCTCAATCACGCCGGCGACATCGACGAGAATTTCCTGGTGATTCTCAACGACAACAACATGTCGATCTCGCGCAATGTCGGCGGGCTGTCGAGCTACTTCGCACGCATGTGGGCCAGTCGCCCCTACAATTTCATCCGCACCGGCAGCAAGCGCGTGCTGGCGAAGATTCCGCCCGCGCTGAAGGCCGCGCACCGGGCCGAGGAATACATGAAGGGCATGGTGTCCCCTGGCACCTTGTTCGAGGAGATCGGCTTCAACTACATCGGCCTGGTGGACGGGCACAACACGCTCGAACTCATCGACATCCTCACCAACATCAAGCAGCTGCGCGGCCCGCAGCTGCTGCACATCGTCACGCAGAAAGGCAAGGGCTACACGGCTTCCGAGAACGATCCGTTCGGAATGCACGCGATGAACAAGATCGAGCCCAAGAAATCCAGTGCCGGCGTGCGCCGGGCCGAGACCCCGAGTTATTCCGCCGTGTTTGGCGAGTGGCTGTGCGACATGGCCGCGCAGGACCCGCTGCTGGCGGCCATCACGCCAGCCATGAGCGCGGGCTCGGGCATGGATGGTTTTGCCGAACAGTTCCCGCGCCAGTTCCACGACGTCGCCATTGCCGAGCAGCACGCCGTCACCCTGGCCGCCGGCATGGCCTGCGACGGCCTCAAGCCCGTGGTGGCGATCTACTCCACGTTCCTGCAGCGCGGCTATGACCAGCTGATTCACGACGTCGCCCTGCAGAATCTGGACGTGCTGTTCGCCATCGACCGCGCCGGTCTGGTGGGCGAGGACGGCCCGACCCATGCTGGCAGTTTCGATCTGAGCTTCCTGCGCTGCATCCCCAACATGGTGGTGATGGCGCCGAGCAACGAGAACGAGGCCCGGCAGATGCTCTATACCGGCTACTGCCACAAGGGCCCGGCCGCCGTGCGCTACCCCCGTGGCAAGGGGCCGGGTGCTCCCATCAGCAAGACCATGCAGGCCCTGCCCGTTGGCAAAGCCGTGCAGCGCCGCCGCGGTCACACCGTGGCCATCCTGGCCTTCGGCAGCCTGGTCACCACGGCCATGGCTGCGGCCGAGGTACTGGACGCCACGGTCATCGACATGCGCTTCGTCAAGCCACTGGATGAAGACCTGATCGGCGAGATGGCCACCCGCCACCAACTGCTGGTGACCCTGGAAGAGAACGCCCTGGCCGGAGGCGCCGGCTCGGCCGTGAACGAGTTCCTGCTGCGTGAGGACTATCGCGTGCCGGTGCTCAATCTCGGTCTGCCCGACCGTTTCCTCAGTCACGGCAAGGTGCCGGACATGCTGGCCGCCGTGGGGCTGGACCGCGATGCCATCATCGCGTCCATCAGCCACAAGCTGCTCAAGTGTAAGATCCGTTCAGAAGCCGTTTGAACCCAGCGATTGACGCTCACGAGGTCGGTGCGTAGACTCCGCGCATCGTTGACCTGCGTCCCGCATGCAGCAACGGTACACAACAATCGTCCTGGTGTTCTCTGCTGCCCGCAGTGGTGAACTTGAATGGGAAGCTGGTTTGACTCCAGCGCTGCCCCCGCAACGGTAAGCAGAACAGGTGCCCGCACCTGCCTGCCGAGCCCGATACCAGCCAGGCGATGCTACGCAGATGAAGCGGAGGGCTCCATCGGTGGTCGGCTCTGTCGCCCGGTGTTGCACCGGCTTCGATTATTTCCTTCCGCTCCCCCTCCCTCATGAAACTATTTTCATTGAGGAATACACCATGAAAACCCGTACTTTCCTGGCACTGGCCTGTACAACAGGTGCCACGTTGTCGCCATTTGCCGACCTGCACGCCCAGGACACCGAAGCGCGCGAGATCGTCATCACCTCCAGCCGCATTGCCACGCCGTTGCGCCAGATCGGCACTTCGGTGTCGGTAATGGACGCCGACACCATCGCCGATCGCGGCAATGCAGCGCTGATCGACATGCTGCGCAGCTTGCCCTCGGTGAGCGTGGGAAACTCCGGTGGCGCCGGTCAGATCAGCAATCTGCGCATCCGCGGTGAGGAAGGCTATCGCACGCTGACCCTGCTGGACGGCATGAAGCTCTCCGACCCGAGTGTGACCCAGGTGCAGCCGCAGCTGGAGCACCTGCTCAGCAGCGGCATCGAGCGCATAGAGGTCCTGCGCGGCCCGCAGGGCCTGCACTACGGCGCCGACGCGGGCGGCGTCATCAACATCAGCACACGCCAGCACAGCACCGATCTGCGCGCCCATGCCGACCTCATGAGCGGCGCGTTCGGCACGCGTCAGTTCACCGGCAACCTCAGTGGCGGCAGTGCGCTGGGGGACTTCTTCGTGAGCGCCGGCGATTTCAGTACCGAAGGGTTCAATACACGCAAGACCGACACCGTGCTGCGTGACCGCGACGGCTATGACAACACCTCGCTGGACGGCCGCTTCGGGCTGCAGGCCAGCGAGGCCCTGCGCCTGGAACTGGTGCTGCGCAATGTCGAGGGCGACTCGGCCTATGACAGCTGCTACCACCCGGACACTTTCGCCACCATTCACGATTGCGCTGCCGCCTTCGAGCAGCAGGCCGCACGCGTCTCGGCAGTGTACACCGGCGCCTGGGGCACGCAGTCGCTCGCCTGGGGCAGCACGCAGACGCAGCGCGAGAACTTCGCGCTGGGTCGCTCTTCCTATGCCTCCGAGGGCGAGCTGGCGCGTATCGAGTACATCGGCTCGCTGACGGCACTGCAGCATGTCGACCTGGTGTTCGGCGCCGATCTGGAAGAAGAGGACAACAACGGCGATGCACGCGATCAGCTGGGCACCTATGCGGAGGTCCTGAGCAAGTTCTCCGAGACACTGTTCCTCACCGCCGGCGTGCGCCACGACGACAACGAGGACTTCGGCCGTCACACCAGTGTGCGCGTGAGTGCGGCGCGCCTGTTCGACCTGCGCAATGGCGCGATGCTCAAGCTGCGCGGCAGTTACGGCACCGGCTTCCGTGCGCCGAGCCCCTACGAGTTCGCCTACAACAACGGCCCCTTCGCCTCCGCGCCGGCCGCCGGCCTGCAGCTGGCCGAGGAGACCAGCAAGGGCCACGAGCTGGCGGTGGAGTATCACGGCGCCGCTGACCTGCTGCTGGAAGCGGTGTACTTTGATCAACGTATCGAGGACGCCATCTACTTCGACCTGAGCGCCTACAGCGGCTACCTGCAGGACATCGGCGAGAGCGAATCCACCGGCCTGGAGCTGTTCGCCCGTCTTCCGCTCGGCGAGCAGTGGCAAGTCGAAGCCAACTACACGCACAATCGCACACGGCAGCCGGATGGCGGGCAGCGCCTGCGGCGTCCCGAGCAACTTGCGAATCTGGGGGTGCAGTGGCACAGCAAGGACGAGCGCCTCAAGCTGTCCGCCTTCCAGCGCCAGTCACGCGACGCCGTGGACGCGCTCTTCGGCGCCGCGGTGGCGCTGGACGATTATGATGTGCTGGACCTGTCGGCGCGCTACACCCTGGTGCCGGGCATCGAAGTCTATGCCCGGCTCGAGAATGCCGCGGACGAAGACTACGAGGAAGTCCTCGGTTACAACGTTGGCGGACGCGCGGGCCATGTCGGTCTGCGCCTGAACTTCTGAGAGGCCATGCCCCATGGAGACGCAAGAAGAACGCAACGCCCGCCACAGGCGGGCCATGCAGCGCAAGAAAACGCTGGTGGATGCCCGCATCGCGGCCGCCACGCAGGACAAGGGCCTGCTGCTGGTGCTCACGGGCAATGGCAAGGGCAAGAGCTCCTCCGCATTCGGCATGCTGGCGCGCAGCGTGGGCCATGGCCTGCGCTGCGGCGTCGTGCAGTTCATCAAGGGCCAGTGGGAGTGCGGGGAACACCTGTTGTTCCAGAATCACCCGCTGGTGGAGTTTCATGTGATGAACACCGGCTTCACCTGGGAGACCCAGGACCGCGAGAAGGACATTGCGGCCGCCCGCGCCACCTGGCAGCACACGGCCGAGCTGCTGCGCCGGCCCGAAGTGCAGGTGGTGCTGCTGGATGAGCTGACCTACATGCTGACCTATGGCTATCTGGACGCCGCCGAGGTGCTGGCCGCGCTCGCGGCCCGACCGCCGCAGCAGCACGTCATCGTGACCGGCCGCAATGCCAGTGAGGCACTGCTTGCCATGGCCGACACCGTGAGCGAGGTGCAGGACATCCGCCACGCCTTCAACCATGGCATTCGCGTGCAGAAAGGGATCGACTACTGATGCGCCTGCTGCACTGCGCCGCGCTGTGGCTCGCGCTGCTGCTGGCGGCTCTGCCGACCGGCAGCAGCGCGCAGCCGATCACCGTGGTGGACGACGACCAGCGCAGCATCACCCTGCAGCAGCCTGCCCGGCGCATCGTCAGCCTGGCCCCGTCGCTGACAGAGCTGCTGTTCGTCGCCGGCGCCGGCAACTGGATCTACGGCGTCAGCGAGTACAGCGACTTCCCGCCCCAGGCACAGGGCATCCCGGTGGTCGGGCGTTTCGACCTTCTGGACATGGAGGCCATTGTCGGCTTCAACCCCGACCTGATCGTGGCCTGGCGCAGCGGCAATCCCCGCGCTGCCGTGCAGCGCCTGATCGACCTCGGCTTCAATGTCTACATCGCCGAACCCACCACGCTGGACAGCATTCCCGAGCACATCGAGAAGTTCGCCACGCTGGCCGGCACGCAGCGCACCGGCATGCAGGCCTCGGCCTATTTCCGGGAACAGCTCGAGGTGCTGCGCCAGCGTCATCGCAATGCCGAACGGGTGTCGGTGTTCTATCAGGTCTGGAACGATCCACTGATCAGTGTGGGCGGGCATGAGTTGATCAACGACATCATCAGCCTGTGTGGCGGGGAGAACATCTTCGGGGATCTGGGTCTGGCGCCCAAGGTCAGCGAGGAGGCGGTGCTGCAACGCAATCCGCAGGCCATCATCGCCAGCGGCATGGACATCGCCCGCCCGGAGTGGCTGGACGACTGGCGGCGCTGGCCGCAGCTGCAGGCCGTGGCCAAGGAGCATCTGTTCTTCATTCCGCCCGACTTCGTGCAGCGGCACAGCCTGCGCGTGTTGAGCGGAGCCCTGCAGATGTGCGCGCACCTGGACACGGTGCGCGCACAGCCCTGAACCAGGGTGATCAGTACTGGTGGCCGCCGTCAGTGGCTGCTGCCGGTGCGGTATCCGAGCCGGTGGCCATCATCAGGTGGTGAGGCAGGTGGTGATCGCCCTGCACCATGAAGCCGAGGAAGCCCAGTGCGCGCACCTTGGTCACATCGGCCGGATTGGTGGCATGCACGGTCAGCAGCACGCCGTTCTCCAGCGGCACGGTGCTGGCGTGCCAGGCCGGGTCGCTCGACATCTGCGCGGCGTGCGCGGGCACCATGCGCTGGATCGCGCCGATCACCTCCCCACTGCCGGTCACGGTATAGCGAGCCCCGCCTTCCACATCCTCGCTGCTCACCACGGCCTGCAGCGTGACCAGGTTCATGTCAATCAGATGAGCGCGCAGCGCATCAATGTCGACCTTGCTCCAGTCGGTCGCCGGATCGGCCTGCAGTTGCTGCACGATCTGCTGGATGGCCGAGAACGCGTCCTGACCGAGCTGGGACGGGGCCGCACCGCCGCCCATCATCCCACTCCCCATCATCCCGCCACCCCGGCCCTGCATCATCCCACCGCCCTGCCCATGCATCATGCCGCCGCTGGCGGCTGCGGCACCGCTGCCTGCCAGCGGCGAATCCGGGGCGCGCGTCACCACGCCACTGTCTGCCGCGGCGCCATGCCCGGCATGGCCCGAGTGATCGTCCTGCTGGGCCCAGGCACCGCTGGCGACCAACATGGCAAGTGTCAAGGCGGCTTTGGTCATCGTCTTCATGGGGTTCTCTCCTGTGTCAGGGGCTCGATTCGCCGAGCCATGAGGCCAGTCTAGGCGCGCCGTCAAAGCCGTCCGGATGATCGCGATCATAGGCTCACGGCTCAGCTCTGCAGGCCGAAACGCACCACGCTCTGCGCCAGATGGTCCTCGTCGCTGATGCCGGCGCGGTGCGCCGCCATGGCGATCGCATCCTTGCCGGCCAGATAGCGCAGGCGGGGGCTGGCATCGGTCGCGGCCTCGTGGATCACCCGCGCGATGTCCATCGGCTCGGAATAATCGACGCGACGAGCCGGGTCAGCAAACACCGCCATGATGCTCTTCAGCGAAGCATCGTAGAGATGCAGGCCCGGCAGCGACATGACGTCGAGGGAGCGCCCGGCAAAGTCTGTCTTCACGCCACCCGGCTCCACGATCTTCACCCGCACGCCCTGGGGCGCCAGCTCGATGGCGAGGGATTCGGAAATGCCCTCCAGCGCGAACTTGGTGCCGTGGTAGAGCGAATTGAACGGAAAGCTCACGCGCCCGCCGATGGACGAGACATTGATGATCACGCCACGGGTTGCCCGCAGATGCGGCAGCGCGGCCTGCATCGTCTGCACCGGGCCGAAGACATTGGTGCGGTACTGGCGCTCCAGCTGTGCGGGGGTCACCGCCTCCAGCGGGCCGAAGAGGCCATAGCCGGCATTGTTGAGCAGCACGTCCAGGCGGCCGAAGCGGCTCACGGTCGCGCTTACGGCAGCATCGATGCTGGCCTTTTCGGTGACATCCAGCGCCTGCACCAGCACATTGGGCAGAGCTGCCAGTTCGCTTTCGCGGGACGGGTCGCGCATGGTGGCGGCGACATTCCAGCCCGCCTGCTGGAACAGCAGCGCGGTGGCGCGCCCGATGCCGGTGGATGCGCCAGTGATGAGGATCGTTTTCATGAGGTCACTCCGATGGGTTGTTGGGGGCTGCGTGGATCAAACCGGGTCAACTTTGCTTGATTTCTGAGCAACTTGACGTCAAAGCACTGCGGCCGAGGCTATAATGCCGCCCAGTTCAACGAGCAGCATACGCCATGCGCAAGATCTTTCCCTACATTCTCCTCAGCAGTCTCTGCCTGCCCGGCGCTGGCCAGGCGCAGACACTGAACATCCTCACCTGGGAAGCCTATTTCTCCGAGGAACTGATCAGCGCCTGGGAAGCGCGCACGGGCGCCACGGTGAACCAGATCGTGTTCGACAACGACGAGGTGCGCAACACCATGCTTGGCACGGTGCGGCCTGGCACGCTCGACCTGGTCACCATCGACAAGGTGTCCGCGCCCCTGTTCGGCGAACGCGGCATTCTGGTGCCGGTGGCGCAGTTCAGCGGCACCGACAACCTGCGGCACCTGGCACCGCGCTGGGTGGAGAGTTGCGGCAGTTTCGCCACGCCGTATCCGTGGGGCACCATGGGTCTGGTCTATCGCCGCGACATCCTGCCCCAGGCGCCCGACTCCTGGCGGGCGCTTCTGCACCCCGAGGCCACGCTGATCGGTCACGTCGGCCTGCTCGACAATTACATCGACACCCTTGCCCCTTCCCTGATTCTGCGCGACGCCTCCATCAGCACCGACGACGAGGCTCTGCTGAGCGACGTCTATGACGAGCTGCGCGCCCTGCTGCCCGGGGTGCTGACCTTCGACTACGCCCTGACCTTCGTCGGCCAGCAGCCACAGGCCGACAGCCTGCATCTGGCACTGGCCTACAGCGGCGATGAGCGCGAGCTGAACCGGCTGAGCGGCACCGACCACTGGGACTATGCCGTGCCCCAGGAGGGCACCGCGCTGTGGATCGACTGCCTGGCTGTGGTGGCGAATTCCAGCAATCAGGCGCTGGCCATGGATTTCCTGAATTTCATGAACACGCCTGAACTGGCAGCCGCCAACTCCGAGGCGCCGGGCATTGCCACCACCAACACCGCCGCCGTGGCGCTGCAGCACGAAGTCTTCCGCAACGACCCGCTGGTCTATCCGGATGCAGACGCTGGCGCGCTTTTCCAGGAATACGAGGCCATCACTCTGAACAACATCCTGATGCGCAATCGCATCTCCAGTGCGCTGGTGAAACTCCATGAATCTCAGTAAGCGCTCCCTGCTGGTGATCACCCCGGTGGTGCTGCTGAGCTTCCTGGTGGCGTCGATGGTGGTGTACGAGCAGGCACGCAACTTCGTGGAACGGCAGGAGCAGTACCGCCTCAACAACGCCGTGAGCCAGCTCGCCTCGATCTTCAATCAGTACGCGACCTTCACCGAAAGCTACCTGCACGCCATCACCGAGAGTCACATCTTCCACGAATACCTGCTGGCCAGCGAAGACGACTACAACGAGCTGGCCCTGGTGCGCAGCCTCGAGGACAGCTTCAAGACCTTCAGCCAGCACCGCTCTGACTACATGAGTTTCGCCATTGCGGCGCGCTACCCGGAACCTGAGATCAGCTACTACTTCGAACTGAGCGACAACCCCTTCAGCGTGCTGTCAGTGCCGCTGCGCGACTTCGCCTACTCGCTGTATGAAGGCGAGGACACCGAGCGCTGGGAATATCTGCAACCGCCCGGCGAGGTCAACACCCTGGTGAAGGCCCAGCTGATCGATCGCGTCACCTTCGCCGAACCGATCGCGTCCCAGCGCGACAACAGCATCGTGGTGCAGCTGGCCATCGAGCCCACGGAATTCAATGCCGCGCGGGAGCGTTTCGAACAGGAGTTCGGCCAGTCCTTCACGATCAGCAAGACTCCGCTGATGCTGGACGGCCTGCATGCCAGCGCCGGGCTGGGCAATGACAATGTCCTGCAGATCGCCCTGCCTCCAGACTATCTGCAGGCCCAGCTGCTGCCGCTGGCCGGGTGGCTGACACTGATCAGCCTGGCGTTTGCCGCCACCGCGTCGATCTGTCTCTATGGGCTGGTGACGCGCTATGTGACACGACCGGTGTCCACGCTGGAAAAGGATCTGTCCGACGTGATGGCGCGCAAGAGCAACACGATCCCCGTGCGCAATACGGGCGACGACGAGATCAGCCGGCTGGCCAGCACCTTCCGCAATCTCTACGAGGATCTGTCCAGCTCTTACGAGGAAACCCGTCGCTTGATGCAGCGTGACAGCCTGACCGGCCTGTACAACCTCAGTTTCGTGACCTTGATGGGCCGCACGGCCTTGGAAGAGGCCACCCGCCAGGGCGAGCAGGTGGCCCTGATGTATCTGGACCTCGACAACTTCAAGTTCGTCAACGACAAGTACGGCCACAAGTTCGGCGACGAACTGCTGACGGCCTTCGCCCTCAGCCTGTCGGACATCGCGGTGATCCGCTCCTCGGACACGAGGAAGGAAGGCGGCCCGCTGGTCCTGCCAGGGCGTGTCGCCGGGGACCAGTTCTGCCTGCTGATCCGGCACCCGCGCGCCAAGCAGGAAGCCCGCGAGATTGCCGACATGGTGCTGAGCCAGCTGGCCGACGGCCTGCATTTTGCCAAGGCCCGCTTTCCGATCAGCGCCAGCATCGGCATCGCCGTGTTCCCCACCGACGGCAATTCCCTGAGCCAGCTGATCTCCAATGCCGACACGGCCATGTACCAGGCCAAGCTGCAGGGCAAGAATCAGGCAGCCTTCTATTCGCCCGCCCTGGCGCGCAAGCTGCGCCGCCGCCAGGAGATCGAGACGGCACTGAAGATCGTCAAGCCCGACGCGGAATTCCGTCTGGTGTACATGCCCCTGCTGAACGTGAAGACGGGAGAGCTGGACGGCTTCGAGGCGCTGCTGCGCTGGGAATCCCGCAAGCTGGGCACGGTGGACCCGGACGAATTCGTGCCCATCGCCGAGTCCTGCGGAGTGTTCGCCATGATCGACGAGTGGGTGATCCGCACCGGTCTGTCCAGTTACCCGGCCATCCGCGACCTGCTGGGACGGGACTTCAAGCTGTCGCTGAACATCTCCTCGGCGCAGCTGCAGCTGAGCAACATCACCGACGTGCTGGACCGCTACGCCCGCCGCTTCGACATCGCCCCGGGCAATATCCAGCTGGAGATCACCGAAACAGTGAACATCGAGTTCACCAGCCACGCCAGCGCCTTCCTGAACCGACTTTCCGAGGCCGGCTACATGCTGGCTCTGGACGACTTCGGCGCCGGCTTCACCTCCCTGCTGCGCATCGTGGAATACCCGATCAAGATGGTGAAGTTCGACAAGCGCTTCATCCAGCAGACACTCAAGCGCGGCAACCGCCAGATCCTCAAGCCGCTGGTGGAACTGTGCCACTCCAACGGCATGCTGGTGACGATGGAAGGGGCCGAGTCGCAGGAAGACATCGACCTGCTCAGCACTTTCGATTGCGACTACATCCAGGGCTATTTCCTGGGCCAGCCGATCACGCTGGCCGAGATGGAGGACGTGCTGCGCTCGCTGCGCAACGGTGACGCCACCGAACAGGGCAGCGTCAAGTCAGTGCGGGCGGGTTGAGGTCAGCGCAACCAAGGGGGCAGGTGCCCCTCAGTCGTCACGGCGGGGCATGTGGCCGAGCTTGCTGGCCTTGACTGCCAGATAGCCCTTGTTGTGCGGGTTGTAGCCCGTGTGGATGGGCAGTCGCTCGGCGACTGGGAAGCCCAGGGCTTCGACGGCGCGCACCTTGCGCGGATTGTTCGTGAGCAGGCGCAGGGAATGCACTCCGAAGTGCTCCAGCATCGGCCGCACGATGGCGTATTCGCGGCCGTCGGCCAGAAAGCCCAGCTGCTCGTTCGCTTCCACGGTGTCGGCGCCGGCATCCTGCAGGGCATAGGCCCGGATCTTGTTCAGCAGGCCGATGCCGCGGCCTTCCTGGCGCAGGTAGAGAATCAACCCGCGGCCTTCTCGCGCGATATGCTGCATGGCGTACTGCAGCTGCGGCCCGCAGTCACAGCGCAGACTGAACAGGGCGTCACCCGTCAGACACTCCGAATGAATGCGGCACAGCGCCGGTTCGCCATTGTCCAGATCGCCCATGGCCAGCACGATGTGCTCCTTGCCGGTCTGCGGATCCTCAAAGCCATGGATCGTGAATTCGCCCCATTCCGTGGGCAGCTTCGCCCCGGCCACAAATTTTACAAGCACTGCATCCACCCTCTCTCTACGTTGAAATTGCCGCCAGCAACTGCAGGCAGAACAGCGCCATCAGTCCTGCCAGTACATCGTCTATCATCACGCCCAGTCCGCCCTCGACATTGCGATCCAGCCAACGAATCGGCCAGGGCTTCACGATGTCGAAGAACCGGAACAGCACGAACCCGAGCACGATCCAGGTCCAGCCCGGAGGTGCCATGAACATCGTCAGCCAGTAGCCCGTGAACTCGTCCCACACGATACCGCCGTGATCGTGCACCCCGATGTCCCGCGCCGTCCTGCCGCAAACCCAGACGCCCACCACGAAGCTCGCCAGCACGAAAGCGGCGTAGCTGACCGGGCTCATGGCCGGCAGCAGCAGATACAGCAGCACCGCCATCGCAGTGCCGAAGGTGCCAGGTGCCACTGGTGCCGCGCCACTGCCGAACCCGAAGGCCGCGAAGTGCACCGGATTGCGCCACACCGAACGCGGTGTGGCCGAGGCGGACTTGGTCATGTCGGCGCTCCCCCACCATCGAAATGGTTGTAGCCGCGCACCTTCAGCGCCGTGGGCACTCCTGCGCGACGCCATTGCACGCCACTGCCGGCCACGATCTCCCCAATGCGACTCACCGGTGTACCCAGGGCCGCCAGACGCGCCTGGACTGCCTGCAGCTGCTGCGGCGGCACCGTGAAGCACAATTCATAGTCATCGCCACCGCCCAGTGCCAGGCCCGGACGCTGCTCAGGCGGCACCGCGGCACACAGCGCCTCGGACAGCGGCAGCTCGTCGAGCTCCACCCGGGCCCCGACGCCGCTGGCCTGCAGGATGTGCCCGAGATCCGAGGCCAGACCGTCCGACAGATCGATGGCGGCGCTGGCCAGACCGCGCAGGGCCATCCCGGTGGCGACACGGGATTGCGGCGCGTGAAAGGCCTGCAGCAGACGCTCGCGCAAAGGCGTCGCCAGCTCGGGCCAGGCCCCATCGCGCAGGATGTGCAGCCCGGCAGCGGCATCGCCCAGGCTGCCCGTCACGCAGATCACATCGCCCACCCGCGCCCCGCTGCGGCGCAGCGCGGCCCCGGCCGGCACTTCCCCGTGCACCTGCACGCACAGGCACAGCGGGCCGACGCGCCCGGCCACCGTGGGCGCACTGGCCGTGAGATCGCCGCCCACAAGAGGACAGTGATGCTGCGCCGCCACCCGCGCCAGTCCGGCACTGAAGCGCGCGAGCCAGGGGGCGTCGCTGCGCGGCAGACTCAGCGCCAGCGTGAAGCACAGCGGTCGCGCGCCCATGGCCGCGAGGTCGCTCAGATTGACGAGCAGGGTACGCTGCCCCAGTTGGAACGGATCGCAATCCGCCAGAAAGTGCACTCCTTCCACCAGCATGTCCATGGAGACGGCCAGCTCGCAGCCCGGACTCGGGCGCAGCAGGGCACAATCGTCGCCAATGGCCAGGGGCACCGCAGGCACCGCGAAGGCCAGCTCGCTGCGGTTGAAATGGCGGCGGATGATGTCGAATTCGTCAGATGCCACGTTGGCTTGTCTCGGGGCCCGGCCTTGCGGGTGTCAGGGCAGCACCGGCGTCCCGGTGCTCAGATCTCGAGCGTGCGGATGCTGCGGGCAGCACGGTCGAGGATGCCATTGATGTAGCGGTGTCCGTCCGTGGCCCCGAAGACCTTGGCCAGTTCCACACATTCGTTGATCACGACCTTGTAGGGCACTTCAAGGCGATGCAGCAGCTCGTACATGCCGAAGCGCAGCACCGACAGCTCCACCGGGTCGAGCGCACTCATCTCGCGATCCAGCAGCGGGGTGATGGCGGCGTCCAGCTCCGCCACATGTGCCACCGTGGCCGGAAACACGTCGTGGAAATAGGCCCAGTCGATCCTGCCCTGGTAATAGCCACGGAATTCCGCCTGGATCTCGTGCACCGGCGCACCGGCCAGCTGCCACTGATAGAGCGCCTGCAGCACCATGCGCCGCGCTTTCTGTCGGTCTGACAGTTTCTTCTTCGGGCCCTCTTCCGGCAGCACGGGAGTGCGTGCCGACGGCACGGGCGCTGTGTCTGTCTTCATCGGGCGCCCAGCTTGCGGATGACACTGACCATTTCCAGCGCGCTCAGCGCCGCCTCGGAGCCCTTGTTGCCGGCCTTGGTGCCGGCACGCTCGATGGCCTGCTCGATGGTGTCCACTGTCAGCACGCCGAAGGCCACCGGCACCTGGCTTTCCAGGCTCACGACACTCAGACCCTTCACGCATTCGCCGGCCACATATTCAAAGTGAGGCGTGCCGCCACGAATCACCGCGCCCAGGGCGATGACCGCGTCGAACTTGCCGCTCGCCAGCACGTGGCGGGTGAGCACGGGCAGCTCCCAGGCACCGGGTGCACGCACCAGCGTGACGTCGGCGTCCTTCACCCCGTGACGGCGCAGCGTGTCGAGTGCGCCCTCCACCAGCTTGTCGACGACGAAACTGTTGAAACGGGCCACCACCAGGGCGTAACGCGCGGAGGCGCCCTGAAAATCTCCTTCGATGATCTTGATCGTGCTCATGGGGTACTCACCTTGTGGTTATTCAGTATTCACTCGCCGACGGTTGGCTCAGAGCGCCGCCGCAGCGGTCGGGGGTTGAAAATTCTCGTCGTAAGGCACGAACTCCACCACCTCCAGGTCGAAACCGGAAATGGCATGGAAGCGCGCCGGGTAACTCAGCAGGCGCATCTTGCCCACGCCCAGCTCGCGCAGGATCTGCGAGCCCGTGCCGATGGTCAGGTCATTGCCCTTGCGGTTGACGCGCGGGGCGCCACTGTCGGTGCCGAAGGCCCTGTCCAGTGTCGTGCTGATGTCTTCGGCGTATTCGTCGCCCGATAGTAGCACAGCCACTCCGCGGCCTTCCCGGGCGATGCGCTCCAGCGCAGCGCTGAAGGACCAGCTCGGCCACGCCGGATTCACCACATCGCAGACATCGCGCAGGGTGTTGGCGATGTGCACGCGCACCAGGGTCGGCTCGCTCGCGGTGATGCTGCCCAGCGTGAAGGCCAGATGCGGCCCGCCCAGGATGGTGTCGGTGAAGGTGTGCAGCATGAACTCGCCGTGTTCCGTCTGCACGGCACGCGAGGCCTTGCGCGTGACGGTGCGCTCGTTGGCGATGCGGTATTGGATCAGGTCGACGATGGTGCCGATCTTCAGGCCGTGCTTTTGCGCGAACAGCTCCAGGTCGGGCCGCCGGGCCATGGTGCCGTCCTCGTTCATGATCTCGACGATGGCCGCCGCCGGCGTGAAACCGGCCAGACGGGCGAGGTCGCAGCCCGCCTCGGTGTGGCCGGCACGCTGCAGCACGCCACCCGGCTGGGCCATGATGGGAAACACATGCCCGGGCTGCACGATGTCTTCGGGGCGGGTGTCGCGGGCGACAGCCACCTGGATGGTGCGGGCGCGATCGGCTGCCGAAATGCCCGTGGTCACCCCCGTCGCCGCTTCGATGGAGGCCGTGAAGTTGGTGTGAAACTGGGTCTTGTTCTTGTTCACCATGGGGCCGAGGTTCAGGTACTCGCAACGCTCGCGGCTCAGGGTCAGGCAGATCAGGCCGCGCGCATGGGTGGCCATGAAATTGATGTCCTCGGTGCGCACGCGTTCGGCGGCGATCACCAGATCGCCCTCGTTCTCGCGGTCCTCGTCATCCATGAGGATGACCATGCGGCCCTGACGGATGTCTTCGATGATCTCTTCTACGGTGTTCAGCTTCATTTACAGGAATCCCTGGTCTGCGAGAAAGGCGCGGGTGAGAGTGCCCGCCTTGCTGTCGTGTTCGTCGGCCGCGTGCTCGCCCTGCATCAGGCGTTCCAGATACCGCGCGATCAGATCCACCTCCAGGTTCACCTGCTGACCCTCGCGGTAGTCCTGCAGGATGGTCTGGGCCTGGGTGTGGGGAATCACGTTGATGCTGAAGGTGGCGCCATTGACGGTGTTCACCGTGAGACTGGTGCCGTCGATGCAGATCGAGCCCTTCTGCGCGATGTAGCGGGCCAGCGCGGCCGGCGCGCGAAAATCCATGCGGATGCTGGCGCCATCGGGACGGCGCGCGAGCAATTCCCCCACACCGTCCACATGGCCGCTGACGATATGGCCACCCAGCCGCTTCTCCGGCGTGAGCGCCTTTTCCAGATTCACGCGGCTGCCGGCATGCAGGCCGTGCAGGGTCGTGAGCTGCATGGTTTCGTTGGACACGTCGGCGTCGAAACTGTGCGGTCCCAGGCGCGTGACAGTCAGACACACCCCGTTCACGGCAATGCTGTCGCCCAGCACGACATCAGCGAAATCCAGGGTCTCGCTGCGCACGCGCAGACGCCATTCGCCGCCCTGCAGTTGCAGGGAGTCGACGGTGCCCAGCGCTTCGATGATTCCGGTGAACATGCTGTCTTCCTGTCTCAGTGGGAACGCAGACGAGCGGTGACGCGCAGATCAGCGTCGATGGCCGTCACGTCAATGATGTCGAGCGCGATCTGGTCCGCCATGTGCTGCAGGCCGCTCAGCCGCAGCAGCGGCATGGCATCGCTGCCCAGGAATTTCGCGCCGATGTAGAGGATCACTTCGTCCACCAGTCCGGCCTGCACCATGGCGCCGCTCAGCGTCGGGCCGGCCTCCAGCAGCACTTCGTTGCACTGGAAATCCTGCGCCAGTAACTGCATGGCGGCGCGCAGATCCACCCGGCCGGCGGCGTCGGCGGCCAGCGGCCGCACCTCGACGCCGGGCACAGCGAGACGCGCGGCATCGGCACTCGCCGTGAACACCAGCACCTCCCCCGGCAGCTGGAACAGGCTGGCTGTCGCAGGCGTGCGCAGCGTTGAGTCGAGAATCACGCGGCGCGGCTGGCGCAGCGTGGCCGGCGCGGCGGCGACCCCCTGTGCGTCCACGCGGACATTGAGCGCCGGGTCATCGTGCAGCACGGTGTTGACGCCGGTCAGCACGGCACAGGACTCGGCCCGCAGGCGCTGCACATCGGCACGTGCGGCCGGCCCGGTGATCCACTGGCTTTCGCCCGAGGCCATGGCGGTGCGGCCGTCCAGGCTCATGGCCAGCTTGCAGCGCACGAAGGGCAAGCCCTGCTCCATGCGCTTGATGAAGCCGCGGTTGAGCAGGCGCGCCTGTGCCTCGAGCAGCGGACCGCTGACCCGGATGCCCGCCTCGCGCAGGGCCTGCACGCCCTTGCCCGCCACCAGCGGATTCGGGTCGGGCATGGCATACACCACCTCGGCCACGCCGGCGGCGATCAGCGCCTGGGTGCAGGGCGGCGTGCGCCCGAAGTGGCAACAGGGCTCCAGCGACACATAGGCCGTGGCTCCCCGCGCCCGCTCGCCCGCAGCCAGCAGGGCATTGACCTCGGCATGGTGCTCGCCCGGCCGCTCATGCAGACCGATGCCCACGATCTCGCCGTCGCGCACGAGCACGCAGCCCACGCGCGGGTTCGGCGAGGTGGAGGACACCTTTGCCGCCGCCGCGAAGGCGAGAGTCATGTAGTCGTCAGGCTGCTTGCTCATCTCGGAAGTCCGGACCCTCAGTTGTCGTTGGCCAGACGGTCGATCTCGGCACGGAACTCGTTCAGGTCCTTGAAACTGCGATACACCGAGGCGAAGCGCACATAGGCCACTTCGTCGAGCTGGCGCAGCTCCTGCATCACCTGCTCGCCGACGATGCGCGAGGGGACCTCGCGCTCGCCCGTGGCCCGCAGATGGTTCTTGATGCGGTTGATGGCTTCGTCCACCTTCTCGATGCTCACCGGCCGTTTTT
>Ga0222712_10000038_pt1 | contig 175940 bp, 178 predicted proteins | sample C33_657DmetaG_FD_165043 | JGI IMG/M metagenome (GOLD analysis project Ga0222712, IMG submission 165043) | Estuarine water microbial communities from San Francisco Bay, California, United States - C33_657D | ecosystem: Environmental > Aquatic > Marine > Unclassified | place: USA: California...
CGGGCGCCACGAAAGAGCGCCAGCCGAACCACACCATCATGGCGCCGCCAATCAACTGGATGATGGTGGAATAGCCTTCGATAAGCTGGGCGATCCAGGTCAGGCCAAACCCGGAAATGGCGGCGAACACGCCGTCGCCCAGAGCCGCGCCCAGCCCGGAGGCGAAACCGTTGACCGTGCCAAAGGCGAAGGTTCGCCGAATGCAGATCAGGTTCACCGGTCCGACGGGGGCCGCCGCGATCAGGCCCATCACCATGCCGGACAGGACCAGGTACAGAATCGTCATGCCGGCTCGAGGGTTTCCACGAACCGCACGGGCTTGCCATCGGCCTTGCCGGTGGCGGCGAAGTCGCGCATGACGGTGCGTCCGCGCAGGATGGCGGCGACCGGCCATCCCTTGGTCTTCATGCCGTCGAACGGAGTCCAGCCACAGGTGGAGGCGATCCACTGGTTCTGAATTTCGCGCGTCAGACCCATATCGACAATGGTGAAGTCGGCGTCATAGCCCAGCGCAATGCGGCCCTTGCCGGCGATGCCGAAAATGCGCTGCGGACCCGAGGCGGTCAGGTCGATGAAGCGCTCCAGCGTCAGGTTACCTTTGTTGACGTGATCCAGCATGATGGTCGCCAGCGTCTGCACGCCGGGCATGCCTGAGGGTGATTCCGGATAGGTCTTGTCTTTTTCCTCGCGCGTGTGCGGCGCGTGGTCCGAACCGATCACGTCGATCACGCCGTCGCGAACCGCTTCCCACAGCGCCAGGCGATGGGCCTCGTCGCGAATGGGCGGGTTCATTTGGGCATAGGTGCCAAACCGGTCGTAGCATTCCGGCGCCGACAGGGTCAGATGCTGCGGCGTGGTCTCGGCGGTGGAAATATCCTTGGCGGCGGCCAGCAGCGGAATTTCATCGCCGGTGGTGATGTGCAGGACATGCAGGCGGCGGCCCGCGGCGCGCGCCAGGCGCAGCACCCTTTCGGTGGACATGCGCGCCGATTCCGCATCGCGCCACACCGGATGGGTCTGGGGGCGACCGCGCTCGGCCAAAGCTTTGCGCTCGATCATGCGGTCTTCGTCTTCGGAATGGACCGCGACGCGGCGCGTGCCCGACTTCAGCGCCGCCAGAATATCTTCTTCCTTGTTAAGCAGCAGCGTGCCGGTGGACGAACCCAGGAACGCCTTGATGCCGCAAACGCCCGGCAGCTTTTCCAGCATCGCCAGGTCGGCGATGTTCTGCGGCGCGGCGCCCGCATAAAAAGCATGGTCGCAATGCATGCGCCCCGCGGCGCGCGCCAGCTTGTCCTGCACCGCTTCGACCGTGGTGGTCGGCGGCACGGTGTTGGGCATTTCGAACACGGCGGTGACGCCGCCCAGAATCGCGGCAAGGCTGCCGGTGGCCAGGTCTTCCTTGTGCGCGTTGCCGGGCTCGCGGAAATGCACCTGGGTATCCATCACGCCGGGCAGCACATGCAGCCCCTTGGCCTCGAACACTTCGGCGGCCCTGGCGTTTCCAAGCGCGCCGATGGCGGCGATGCGCCCGTTGATGACGCCCACATCGCCCTCGGCGATTCCATTGGGGGTGGCGACTATGCCGCCGCGGATCAGGAGGTCGAAATTCTGGGGATTTTTCGTGCTCATGACCGGCAGTTAGCCCGGCCTTTCAGCCCTTGGCAATCTTGACGAGGGGGATTAACTGGGATGGATGGAACCGGCACTTCTCGACGACCGCGCTGTACTCGCAATTTCCGGCCCCGAGGCGCGGGAATTTCTGCAGGGCCTTGTCACCAATGACGTGGCGGGCGGGCTGGCGCCGGGCACAGGTCTGTATACCGCCCTGCTCTCCGCCCAGGGCAAAATCCTCTACGATTTTTTCGTGACCGAAGGCGACGGCGCGCTGCTGATCGATTGCGCGAAGGATTCGCGCGACGCGCTGCTCAAGAAACTGAAGATGTACAAGCTGCGGGCGCGGGTCGAGATAGAAGCGCGTGACCCGCTGGCGGTCTACAGCAATCTGAGGGGCCATCCCGAGAACCGCGCCACATCCTATGCCGATCGCGCCGTCACCTTTGCGGATCCGCGCGTGCCGGCGCTGGGCCTGCGCAGCATCGGCGCGACCGCCGAGATGCCCGCCAACCTGCCCGGCCCCCGCGCCTATCACGAAGCGCGGCTGGCGCTGGGCGTGCCGGAGGCCTCCGACTTCGGCGTTGAGAAAGTCTTCGCGCTGGATGCCGGATTGGAAGAACTGCGCGGCGTGTCCTTCACCAAGGGCTGCTATATCGGCCAGGAACTGACGTCGCGCATGAAACACCGCGCCACAACCCGCAAGCGCATCCTGACGATCACCGCCCAGATGGATTTGCCCGGCACCGGCGCGGTGACACGCGGCGGCAGCGAGATCGGGGAAATCCTGTCCAGCCATGGCCAAACCGCCTTTGCACTGGTGCGTTTGGACCGGCTGGAAGAAACGCAGGGCGACATCACGGCCGCGTCCATTCCGGTGACGCTAACGAGGCCGTCATGGCTAAGCTGAAGACGCGCTGCTGGTGGCCGGGCGAGGACCCGCTGTACCAGAGCTATCACGACACCGAATGGGGCGTGCCGGAGCATGACTCCCGCGCGCTGTACGAAAAGCTGGTGCTGGACGGTTTTCAGGCCGGACTGTCCTGGATCACAATCCTGCGCAAGCGCGAGAACTTCCGCAAAGCTTTCCATGACTTTGATCCGCAAAAGATCGCCCGCTACAACGCCCGCGACGTCGAGCGGCTTTTGAAGAACGAAGGCATCATACGCAGCCGCGCCAAGATCGAAGCCACCATTCGCGGCGCGCGGCTGTGGCTGGAGATCGAGGAAAAGGAGCCCGGCGGCTTTCACGATGTGATCTGGAAGCATGTCGGCGGCAAGCCACAGACCAACCGCTTCAAGGGACGCGGCGATGTGCCGGCCCAGACCGACATGAGCGTCGGACTTTCCAAAGAGCTGAAAAAACGCGGCTTCAATTTCTGCGGCCCGGTGATTGTCTACGCCTTCGCGCAGGCCGTCGGCATGGTCAACGACCACCTGACCACCTGCTTCCGGCACAAGGAATGCGCCAGCCTGGCCCGCCAGTGATCCGAATCGCGCGCCGGCGCGTAGGCGCGGCATGAACTCCGTCATCATCTGGTTTCGCCAGGATCTTCGACTGGCTGACAATCCCGCCTTGCGCGCCGCGGCGGCCACGGGCGCGCCGCTGCTGTGCCTCTATATTCTGGATGACGAGGCGGCTGGCGACTGGAAGATGGGGGGGGCATCACGCTGGTGGCTGCACCATTCCCTCACCGCGCTGGACGCGTCGCTCAAGGGCCATCTGGTGTTGCGCCGTGGCGACGCCGCCGCCGTCATCAAATCTGTCATGCGCGAAAGCGGCGCAGACCGCATTCTCTGGAACCGCTGCTACGAACCATTCGCCGTCGCGCGCGACAAGGCTATCAAGTCCGCGCTGGGCGATGCCGCGCAAAGCTTCAACGGCGCGCTGCTGCACGAGCCCTGGGAACTCAAGACCAAGGGCGGCACACCGTTCCGGGTGTTCACGCCCTTCTGGACCGCCATGCGGCAGCGCGATGTCGCGCCGGCGCAGCCCGCGCCGCGCAACCTGAAATTCCACGCCGCCAAAAGCGACAAGCTGAAGGACTGGAAGCTGCTGCCGCACAAGCCGGACTGGTCGAAGGGCTTCGACTGGACGCCGGGCGAAAAGCCCGCCCAGGCCGCGCTGTATGATTTCCTGGACGACATCAAGGATTACACCCGCGCGCGCGACCTGCCCGACCGCGACGGCACCTCGCGGCTGTCGCCGCATCTGCATTGGGGCGAAATCTCGCCGCGCCAGATCTGGCATGCGGTGCGCACCCATGGTCACAGCGCGGGCAGTGAAACCTATCTGAAGGAACTGGGCTGGCGCGAATTCTGCGCCCAGCTCCTGTTTCACAATCCCGCCCTGCCGACCAAGCCGCTGGATCAGCGCTTTACCCAATTCCCCTGGCGCAAAAGCGCGAAAGACTTCCGCGCCTGGACGCAAGGCCAGACCGGCATTCCGATCGTTGATGCGGGCATGCGCCAGCTCTGGCAGACAGGCTGGATGCACAACCGGGTGCGCATGATCGTGGCCAGCCTGCTGATCAAGCATCTGGGCATCCACTGGCGCGATGGCGAGGAATGGTTCTGGGACACGCTGGTGGATGCCGACCTGGCCAGCAACAGCGCCAACTGGCAGTGGGTGGCGGGCTGCGGCGCCGATGCCGCGCCCTTCTTCCGCATTTTCAATCCCGTCCTGCAGGGCAAAAAATTCGACCCGGAGGGCGTCTATGTCCGCCGCTTCGTACCGGAGCTGGCGGGCCTGTCGGACAAACATATCCACAGTCCCTGGGAAGCGCCCCAGCCGCCCAAAAATTACCCTGCCCCCATCGTGGATTTGGCAGGTGGCCGTGACCGCGCGCTGAGCGCTTTCAAAGGCTTGAAGCGCTAGACCGGGCCGACTAGGTTCCAAGTCATGCAAATAAAGCATGATGTCATCGCCGCGATTGGCGGCACGCCGCTGATCCGTCTCAAACAGGCGTCCGAAGCCACGGGCTGCGAGATTCTGGGCAAGGCTGAATTTCTCAATCCCGGCCAGTCGGTCAAGGACCGCGCCGCGCTGTTCATCATCCAGGACGCGATCAAACGCGGCCAGCTTCGCCCCGGCGGCACCATCGTCGAAGGCACCGCCGGCAACACCGGCATCGGGCTTGCCACGGTCGCCAATGCCATGGGCTTCAAGACGGTGATCGTAATTCCCGACACCCAAAGCCAGGAGAAGAAAGACGCGCTGCGCCTGCTGGGCGCCGAACTGATCGAAGTCCCTGCGGTGCCGTACAAGGACCCCAACAATTACGTGAAGCTGTCGGGGCGCCTGGCCGAACAACTGGCCAGGACGAAAAAAAACGGCGCGGTCTGGGCCAACCAGTTCGACAATATCGCCAACCGCCAGGCCCATATTGAAGGCACCGGTCGCGAAGTCTGGGCGCAGACCGATGGCAAGGTCGATGGCTTTGTCTGCGCCGTCGGCACCGGCGGCACACTGAGCGGCATGGCCATCGCGCTGAAAGAGCGCAACAAGAATATCCGCATCGCGGCCGCCGATCCGCATGGCGCGGCGATTTATAGCTGGATCAAGACGGGCAAGCTGGAAATGCAGGGCAGCTCGATCACCGAAGGCATCGGCCAGGGCCGCGTTACCGCCAATCTCGAAGGCGCGCCCATCGACGACGCCTACCAGGTGCCGGACGAAGAGGCACTGCCGATCATCTTCGACTTGCTGCAGCATGAGGGTCTGTGCATGGGGGGCTCGACCGGCATCAATGTCGCGGGCGCCATCCGCATGGCCAAAGACATGGGACGGGGCCACACCATCGTTACGATCCTTTGCGATTACGGCAACCGCTACCAGTCCAAGCTATTCAATCCGGTTTTCCTGCGCGAGAAGGGCCTGCCCGTGCCGCCTTGGCTGGCAGACCGCAGCGCCGCCATCGCGGTTCCCTTTTTATGAGACGTGGGCAATGACCAATCTTGTGTCCACCGAATGGCTGGCGGCGCATCTGGACGATGTGCGCGTGGTGGACGCCTCCTGGTACATGCCCAGCGAAAACCGCAACCCCGTTGCTGAATTTGAAACCGCGCACATTCCTGGCGCGGTGCATTTCGACATCGACGCGATTGCTGACCGGTCCACCGATCTGCCGCACATGCTCCCGCGCCCGGAAGACTTTGCCCGCGCCGTAGGCGCGCTGGGCATCGCTAACGGCGATAGCCTGGTGATCTATGACGGCTCGGGCATTTTTTCAGCCCCGCGCGTGTGGTGGATGTTCAAGGCCATGGGCCATGACGATGTGAAGGTGCTGGATGGCGGCTTTCCCAAATGGAAGCGCGAGGCCCGCGCTGTGGAAGACGGTCCCGCCAAACCCGTGCCCCAGACCTTCCATGCCATTCTCCGCCCCGCCATCATGCGCAACTTCCAGGATGTCATGGCCATCATCGGCAGCCGCAATGCCCAGATCGCCGATGCCCGCAGTCCTGGCCGCTTCACCGGCAACGAAGCCGAACCGCGCGCGGGCGTGCGCGGCGGCCACATGCCGGGCGCGGCGAACGTGCATTTCCGCACGCTGCTCGGCGAAGACGGAACTTACAAATTGCAGGCAGAGCTGCGCGAGATTTTTCAGCGCGCCGGGATCGACCCGGCGCGTCCCGTTGTCACCACTTGCGGCACCGGCGTTACCGCCGCCATTGTCATGCTGGCGCTGGACGAGCTGGGCGCCAGAGATGTCGCCCTGTACGACGGCTCCTGGACGGAATGGGGCGGCCGCGCCGAGGCGCCGGTAGTCAGGGACTGACATGGCAAAGGCGGCGCGGCGCATTCCCATGACGGTGACGTTCCTGGAAATGAACGTGAGGCCCACCGCCCTGCCCCCGCCCCAGCCCCGCGGCAAGATCGCGCTTCTCAAGTGCGAAAACCCGCCTCCGCATTTCTACCGCTACCTCTACGACACGATCGGCGCGGACTATTACTGGGTCGACCGCAAGAAGCTGAGTCCAGAAAAGCTGGCCGAGATCATCCACGATCCGCGCAATCAGCTATTTGTTCTGTATACGGATGGAAATCCCGCCGGCATGGCTGAGCTGGATCTGCGCAAGGAAGGCCAGGTCAATATTTCCTATTTCGGGCTGATGCCCGAAGCCATCGGCAAGCGGCTGGGATTTTTCTTTGCCTATCATGTCTGCATGAACGCCTGGGCGCTGCCCATCCAGCGCCTGACCATCAACACCTGCACGCTGGATCACCCCCGCGCCCTGCCGCTATACCAGCGGCTGGGATTCACCGCCTACGCCCGCGAAGAACGCTTCGTTGAACTCCCCTGAGGGATACGCCATGAATATCGTCGTTCTGATCGGCATCATCATCACCATCGCGACCGGCATGCCGGTTTACCTGCAGATGCGCAAGCATCCGCGCGGCCTGAAAGTCCTGTTCTTCGCCGAAATGTGGGAGCGCTTTTCCTACTATGGCATGCGCGGCCTGCTGATCTTCTACCTCACCACCCACTTCCTGTTCGATGACGCCGCCGCCAACCAGCAGTACGGCGCTTACACCTCACTGGTTTACCTGCTGCCGCTGATCGGCGGCGTGCTGGCCGACCGCTACCTGGGCACGCGCAAGGCCATCGTGTTCGGCGCGCTTTTGCTGGTGGCGGGTCATGGCCTGATGGCGGCGGAAGGCGGACCGGCGCGCCAGTATCTGGTGCATGAAGGCACGCGCTATGAAGTGATCACAGGCAAAGCGCCCAAGGTGGTGGTGGGCGATACCGCCTACAGCTACGCGCCGGGACAGAATGGTGGCCTGACCATCAAGGGGCTCCCAGCCGATGCCGCGCTGCCCACCGAACTGCCATCGGGCAGCTATTCCACGGTGGAAGAGCGCAATCCGCTGTTCCTGTCGTTGTTCTATCTGGCGCTGGCGCTGATCATCATGGGCGTGGGCTTCCTAAAGCCCAACATTTCCAGCATCGTCGGCCAGCTTTACCAACAGGGCGATCCGCGCCGCGACCCCGGTTTCACGCTCTACTATTACGGCATTAATCTGGGCGCCTTCTGGGCCGCCATACTGTGCGGGTTGCTGGGCGAAACCGTAGGCTGGTGGGCGGGCTTCGGCCTTGCCGGCATCGGCATGCTGGCGGGCCTCATCGTCTTCGTGCGCGGCAAGGATGCGCTGGAAGGCAATGGCGAGCCGCCCAATCCCGTCGAACTGGCCCGCAAGGTCGCCGGGCCGCTGACGCGCGAGCACCTGATCTATCTGGGCGGCATACTGGGCGTGTTCGTGATCTGGTTTCTGGTTCAGCGCAACGCGGCCGTGGGCGCGATGCTCACCGCCGGTTCGGTGATCGTGCTGGGTTATGTCGGCTGGTACATCGCAACCAAGTGTCAGGGCCGCGCCCGCGCCGACATGATCCTGGCGCTGATCCTGATCGCGGGCGCGGTGGTGTTCTTCACCCTGTTCGAACAGGCCGGTTCCTCCATGAACCTGTTCGCCGACCGCAATACCCAGCTGCCCGACGGCTTCACCGCCGCCCAGACCCAGTCCTTCAACGCTGGTTTCATCCTGCTGTTCGCGCCAGTCTTCGCGCTGCTGTGGACATGGCTGGCCCGCAACAGCCGCGATCCTCATCCGCTGGTGAAGTTCGGGCTGGGACTGTTGCAGGTGGGGGCGGGCTTTCTGGTGCTAGTCTGGGCCGCCGGTTTTGCCGACAGCGACTATCGCCTGCCGCTGATCTTCCTGGCGCTGGCTTACATGCTGCACACCACCGGCGAACTGTGCCTGTCGCCGGTCGGCCTGTCGGAGATCACCAAGCTGTCGGTCCCGGCGCTGGTCTCCACCATGATGGCGGTCTGGTTCCTGTCGAGCAGTTGGGCGCAGTATCTGGGCGCCTTCATCGCCGAACACGCAGCAACCGAAACGCTGGGCGGCCAGGTGGTCGATCCGCGCGCCGCGCTGGAAACTTCACTGGGCGTGTTCCACGTGATCGGATGGGCGGGCGTGGCGAGCGGCTTGCTGTTCTTTGCGCTCAGCTTTGTCTGGCAGCGGCGGACAGCCTGATGGAGGACAAGGACAAGCCCGAAACCAAGGCCGTGTCGCTGGGACGCATGAGCGACGAACATTTCGGCGTGGTCAACACGCCGGTCTATCGCGCCTCCACCATCCTTTATCCCGACCTGGCGGCGCTGAAAGCCAACAAGCAGCCCTACACCTATGGCCGACGCGGCACGCCCACCACGCGCTCGTTTGAAGCTGCCATCAACGCGCTGGAAGGCGCGGCTCGCACCGTCACCGTGCCGTCCGGGTTGAACGCCAATGCCGTCGCCATCCTGTCGGTTTGCGGCGCAGGCGACCACCTGTTGATGGTGGACAGCGCCTATGAGCCGACCAAGACCTTCTGCGAAACCACGCTCAAGCGCTTTGGCGTGGAAACAACATATTATGCGCCCACCGAAGACGTCGCGCCGCTGCTGAAGCCCAACACCAAAGCCGTGTTCTGCGAAAGCCCCGGTTCGTTGACCTTTGAAGTGCAGGACATTCCCGCCATCGCCAAAGCCGCCCATGCCAAAAACGTCTCTGTGCTGATGGACAATACCTGGGCGACGCCGGTGTTCTTCCAGCCGCTCAAGCATGGCGTGGACCTGTCGATCCAGGCGGCCACCAAATATGTCGGTGGTCATGCCGATGTGATGCTGGGCTATGTCAGCGCCAATGACAGCCATGCGGCGCAGCTGCACGAGACCCATGGCAATCTGGGCCTTTATGCCAGCGGCGACGACTGCTTCCTGGCCCTGCGCGGCCTGCGCACCCTGCCCGTGCGGCTGGCGCGGCACCAGGAAACCGGACTGGCACTGGCCCGCTGGCTGGCGGCGCGCCCCGAAGTCGCGCGCGTGTTGCACCCGGCACTGGAAAGCGATCCCGGCCATGCCCTGTGGAAGCGCGACTTTTCCGGCGCCTGCGGCCTGTTCGGGCTGGTGCTGAAACCGGCACCCGAAGCGGCCGTCGCCGCCTTCGTTGACGGGTTGCAGCATTTCGGCATCGGTTATTCCTGGGGCGGGTTTGAAAGCCTGATCGTTCCGGCCCATATCAGGCGCAGCACCGGAACCTTCGCCGCGGAAGGGCCGGTGCTGCGCCTTCATGCGGGCCTGGAAGACGCCGGCGACCTGATCGCCGATCTGGAAAAGGGCCTGGCCAGACTGAAAGAGAAGATATGACCGACCTTCTGACCCATGCCGACTTCGTCTCCACCGTCAAATTCGACGACAAGGGCCTGGTGCCGGTCATCGCCCAGAGTACAGCCACCGGCCAGGTCCTGATGTTCGCCTGGATGAACCGCCAGACGCTGGACATGACCCTTGCCACGGGACGGGTCACCTACTGGTCGCGCTCGCGCCAGTCGGTCTGGACCAAGGGCGAAACCAGCGGCCATCACCAGCACCTGATCGAGGCCTATGTCGATTGCGACGGCGACGTGCTGCTGCTGAAGGTCGACCAGATGGGTCCGGCCTGCCACACCGGGGCGCCAAGCTGCTTTTTCCGCAAACGCGCTGAGGCGTAACCGCTCCCGGCGGGTTATAGTCTGGCCATGGCCGAGCTGAAGACCCAACCCCTACCCGTCGGACCCTCGACGGACTCGCTTACCCGCAAGTTCATGCTGGCGGTTATTGCGGCGGTGGTGGTGTCGGGCATCTATTTCGGCCGCCCCGTGCTGATGCCGCTGGCACTGGCGGTGCTGATGTCATTTGCGCTGGCGCCGCTGGTCGGCCTGCTGAAGCGCTGGCATCTTGGCAACGTCCTTCCCGTGCTGATCAGCGTGATGCTGGCGATCGTGGTTCTGACCTCGCTCGGCACCTTCATGGGCTCGCAGCTCGCCAAGCTGGCGGCGGAACTTCCGGGCTATCAGACCAACCTTTCCAACAAAATCCAGTCGGTGGTCGGCGGGGCGGTCAACAGCAACACCGTTGTGCGGCTGAACCGCACCGTGGAAAACCTGGCCGAACAGATCACCGGCGGCAGCCGGGCCGAGGAAGCCCTCACATCCACCGACACGGTCAAGCCGATACCCGTCATCATCCGCCGCACCTCGGTCGCCCCCTGGTCGATGGCGCAGACCGTTCTGGGACCACTGCTGGCGCCGCTGGGACTGATCGTGCTGGTGCTGGTCTTTGTCGGCTTCATCCTGTTGCAGCGAGACGATTTGCGCGACCGCATCGTGCGGCTGGCGGGCTCGCGCGACATGCAGCGCACCACCATTGCGCTGGACGAAGCGGGTACGCGCCTGTCGCGCTATCTGCTGTTGCAGACCTGCACCAATGTCTGTTTCGGACTGGTGATCGGCGTCGGGCTCTGGATGATCGGCATTCCCAATGCCGGCCTGTGGGGCCTGATGTCGGGGCTGATGCGCTTTGTGCCCTATGTCGGCGTGCCACTGGCCTTCCTGTTTCCTTTCACCCTGGCGCTGGCGGTGGACCCCGGCTGGAGCATGATGTTCCAGACCATGCTGTTGTATCTCGTGGTTGACGCCATTACCGGTCAGGGCGTCGAGCCGTTCCTGTATGGCCGCAGCATGGGCCTGTCAGCAGTGGCGGTGGTGGTGGCGGCCGTGTTCTGGACCTGGCTGTGGGGGCCGGTCGGGCTGCTGCTCTCCACGCCGCTGACCATGTGCTTTGTGGTGTTCAGCCGTCATGTCGAAAGCCTGAAATTCCTGGACGTGATGCTGGGCGACCGCCCGGCGCTAAGCGCCGAGGAAAGCCTGTATCTGCGCATGCTGGCCAACGATCCGGACGAAGCCGCCGATGAGGCCGAAGCCTTCCTGAAACACAATTCGCTGTCGGCGTATTACGACGAAGTGGCCGCGCGCGCCCTGATGCTGGCCCAAGCCGACGTGGACCGCGGCGTGCTGGACCCGATGCGCCAGGAACGCATCCACGACGCCATCAAAGGCCTGATCGTCAATCTGTCCGACCGCAAGGATGACCATGCGGGCAGCGATCTTGCTCCTGACTGGCGCGATCCAGATCTCGCCCCCGTGCTGTGCGTCGCCGGACGCGGACCGCTGGATGAAGCCGCGGCGCTGCTGCTGGTGGACATGCTGGGCAAGCACGGCGTGGGCGCACGCGTGGTGTCGTCGGACGAAACATCGGCGACCAACATCGCCGAGCTTTCCGGCGACGGCGTGAAGCTGACCTGTGTGTCATATCTGGAACCGGGCACGTTCAAGAATGCCCGCTATCAGGTGCGCCGCCTGCGCAAGCATATGCCCGGGGTGCCGGTGATCGCGATCTTCTGGGGTCTGGCCGGCGACAATTCCCGCTATCTGGACGGCATCGAAGCCACCGAAAGCGACATCGTCACCACCGGCCTGACCGAAACGGTGCAGCACATCCTGGCCTTTGCCCGCCGCGCGCCCCATCCCAAGCTTGCGGCGAAATGAGTGTGCCTGCCGACTACGGCATGCTGCTGACCACCGTGCCGTCGCGCGACGACGCCACCAGAATCGCCAATCTGTTGCTGGACGAAAAGCTCGCCGCCTGCGTGCAGCTTCTGCCGATCGAAAGTTTCTATGTCTGGGATGGCAGGACGCAGAACGAGGCGGAACTACTGCTGCTGATCAAGACCCGAACCGCCCTGTTCGACGACGCGATTGTCCGCATCAAGACGGTGCATCCCTACAGCGTGCCGCAGATTGTCGGCACGCCGTTTACGGCGGGGTTAAAGGATTATCTTGGCTGGATCGACGACGTAACACGTAGATAGAAGATGGCGACCCCGGCTGGATTCGAACCAGCGACCACCGGCTTAGAAGGCAGGTGCTCTATCCAGCTGAGCTACGGAGTCGTTGAAGTGAGTTTAAACCGAAATCCTATTTATTCTCACCATGGGCGGGCCTGACCCGCCCATCCAGTGCCGCGCGGCATCATCCCATGGATGGCCGGGTCAAGCCCGGCCATGGAGGATGGGTCAATGCGACCAGGGCACCTTGCGGTCGAACTTGAAATTGTCCGAATAGGCCTTGGGCTTGGGCGTGGCGACATGCGGCTCGAACACCTGATAGGGGATGTTGTTGGCCGTGGCATAGGCCACCGCCTCCTCCGCCGTGTCGAATTCCAGGCTGAGCTGCTGGCGCATGTCGTTCGACGAGGTCCAGCCCATCAGCGGATCGACGGTACGCGCCGTTTCCGGTTCGTATTCGAGCTGCCACATCTTGGTGCGGGCCTTGCCCGACTGCATGGCGTTCTTGGCCCGTCTGTAAATACGCGCGCGCATTGTGCCTCTCAAACTCCATCCTGCGCTCCCTGCCGCGCCCGCCCTCAAGTCGCTGACGCGCGGGCGGGCTTGGCATTTATTTTCGCGCATTCGCGCGAAAATAAATTGGTCGAGGCGGCTGGATTCGAACCAACGGCCCCTAGCTCCCAAAGCTAGTGCTCTACCAGGCTGAGCTACGCCTCGATCGCCTCAGGGGGATTACACGCTGGGCCCTCAACCGTCAATTAAGCTCCACAAACCGCCCGAAAAACAGGCTGGGCCAGTTTTTTCCGGTCAGAATGAACTGCCCGGTGGCCGGGTCGTGGGCGATGCCGTTGAGCACGAAATTGGACTCAGATTCGATGTATCGGCGCTCGGCCGTGTTCATCCGCTGCCGCAGCGGCCGCAGGTCGGCGCTGGCTTCGACGCAGCCCGTCGTCGGGTTGATGCGCACGATATCCCAGTCCTGGAACACGTTGGCCCACACCGAACCTTGCGCGAATTCCAGCTCGTTGAGGCTGTCGATATGGCGCCCGTTGCGGGTGACGCGCACTGAACCCAGCGTCCTGAAATCCTGAGGCGCGTGAAAGAACAGCCGGCTGGAGCCATCGCTGACGATCAGGCGCTTGCCGTCGTTGGCCAGCCCCCAGCCGTCGCGCGGGTTCTCGAATTCACCCAGCGCCCGCATCTGGCGGTCGAAGACGAAGACGCGCCCTTCCCGCCAGGAGAGCTGATAGATGCGCTCGCCCAGCACCGTCACGCCTTCGCCGAAATAGCGTTTTCCCGCATTCATGAGCTGCGTGACCTTGCCGGTGGCCGGATCGATGCGATTGATGCGGGTGTCGCCGAACAGGTTGCCGGTGCTTTCCAGCAGCGTCCCGCGGTCGACTTCCAGCCCTTGCGTGAAGCCCAGCGTGTCGCGGCGGATCTGCTTTTCCACCTGGAACGACAGTGTTTTGGCGACGGGGCATTTCTGTGCCTGCGTCAACGCCTCATGAGGGGCGGCGCAAAGCAACAGCAGGATGAAGCTCAGGAACAGGCGCATGGTGCAGGACTATCGCGCGGGCCAGCGCAAAAGCAACGCCCGAACAACGGTCAGTCCAGGACCGCGATTTCTGCAACCAGCTCGCCCTTGGGGCCGTCGCCGATCCGCACCTCCACCCGCTGGCCTTCCGCGAGCTCGCGGATATTGCAGCGGCGCAGGGTTTCCATATGCACGAAGATATCGGCGGTGCCCGGGCCGCGGCTGACAAAGCCGTATCCCTTGGCGCGGTTGAACCACTTCACTGTGCCTTCCTGCGCCGGGCCGCGCGGCTCGGCGACATAGCGCGGGCCCCGCTCGCTGGCGATCGGCATCACCTGGGCGGTCGAATTGTCCAGGGACAGGATGCGGCTGGCCTGCAGGCCGCGCGGACCTTTCACGGCCTCGCACACCACCGACGCGCCTTCAAAGGCCTGCTTGAAGCCTGACTGGCGGACGCAGGTCTGGTGCAGCAGGATGTCACCATCCCCGTCCACCGACGTGATGAAGCCATAGCCCTTATGGGCATCAAACCATTTGACCTGACCGGTAACGGTGCGGCCGTCTGTGTCTTCCATGGCCCCCCGGGTCCGGTTCGCCACTATCTTGCCTCATTGGGGCCTCCCCGCAAAGGGGGTGTACCGGGGCTTTTGATGGGCCAGAATGGGGGCGAGCCGCAGGAAACCCGTGATGCCGTCCCCCGCCCGCCCCAAGCCGCCCGCCAAACCCGATCCCGCGCGAGCGCCCAATCCCGCGCCCATCGCCTGGACAGCCGGCCTCGCGGGCGTGGTGGTGGTCCTGCTGCTGTTTCTGGCGGTGTCGTTCTAGGCGTTTGTATTTTGGCGCAAAGCAGCGAGACTGCGCCATTCGACAGGGTTTGCGACAAATCCTTGTTTGCGCGGGGTACGGGCGTGACGGCAAAATTGCGCCACATGATCAAAGAAGAGACCAAGCCGCATATCCTGCTGGTGGAGGATGCGCGCGACATTCGCGAACCGCTGGCGCGGTACCTGCGCGAACACAGCTATCGCGCCACCACGGCCCAGGACGCCGCCAGCGCGCGCAAGGTGATGAAGGGCGCCGCCATCGATCTTGTCGTGCTGGACATCATGATGCCGGGCGAGGATGGGCTCAGCCTGTGCCGCTCGATCCGCGAAACCACGCAGATTCCGGTCATCCTACTGACGGCGCGCGGCGAGGAAGTGGACCGCATCATTGGGCTGGAAATGGGCGCCGACGACTACATCGCCAAGCCCTTCAGCCCGCGCGAACTGATCGCGCGCGTTGCTGCGGTCCTGCGGCGCACCCAGGCACTGCCGCCGCGCCAGAAACCGCCGGGCGCCGAACGCGTGCGGTTCGGCGAATGGATGCTCGACACCGGCCAGCGCGAACTGATCGGGCCGGACGGCGTGGCCCTGCCCCTGTCCAGCGGCGAATTCCGCTTGCTGTCGGCGCTGCTGGAGCGGCCCAAGATCGCGCTCACCCGCAACCAGCTTCTGGACCTGACCAAGGGGCGGGACGCCGACCTGTTCGATCGCTCTATCGACAATCACGTCAGCCGCCTGCGCAAGAAAATCGAGCCGGACCCCAAGAATCCCCGCTACATCAAAACCGTCTGGGGTGGCGGCTACATCTTCGCGATGGAACCGGAAATGGCCTGAGGGGCCAAAGAACGAAGGACTGGGCATGCGTTTCAGATTTTGGCCGCGCACCCTGGTGGTGCAACTGGTGCTGATCACCGCCGCCGCGGTGGCGGTCTCCAACATCGGCGTCGCGATCTATTTCTACAAGAACAGCGAAGCCCAGACCCGCAACTTCAACACCGAACGCATGATCGACCGTACCGCCGCGGTCGCCGCTACGGTGCGCCAGGTGCCGCAATCCTCGCGCCTGGTGGTGATGCAGAATATGAGCCGGGTGGAATGGCGCTTCCGCGAAGCCAAGGGTTACGTGACCCGCCCCATGACGGCCGAGGAAGCCGCGCTGGCCAAGCGCCTGGCCGACGCGCTTCCCGAGGGCCATCCGCGCAAGAGCGAGGTGCGGGTACATCTGCATCAGCCGCTGGCCAATATCCCGGAAGAATTGCGGCCTTTCAGCCCTCGCGCGCTTGGTTCAAATACGGAGCTGATCCAGACGATCGTGCCGATCGACTCGCAGACCTCGATCAGCGGCGTTCGCATCCGCCCTACCCCGGTCTGGCCGGTGGAGATCACCATTGCGGCGCTGGTCGCCGGCATACTGGCTTGCGCGGGCGCCGCCTTCATGGCCCGGCGCGCGGTGCGGCCCCTGTCGGAACTCACCGCTGCCACCGCCGCCGTGGCGGTTGGCTCGGGCGCGCCGCACGTGGCCGAGGAAGGCCCCGACGACGTGCGCAATGCCGCCATCGCCTTCAATGTGATGGCCGCAAAAGTCAGCAAGACGCTGGAGAGCCAGCGGCACCTGCTCTCCGCCGTCGGCCACGACCTGCGCACGCCGCTGACCGCCATGCGCATCAACCTGGAATTCATCCAGGACGAGGAACTGCGTGATGGGTTGATGCGCAATCTCGACGAGCTTCAGGCCCTGACCGAGCAGGTTCTGGCCGCCGCCAAGGGTGCCGGCGGCGAACAGCGCCGCAGCGTGGACCTGTCGGCGCTGGTCGAAAGCCTCTGCACCGACCTGGACGAGATCGGGGAGCCGGTAAGCTGGGCCAACCATTCGCCCGCCCCCATTTCCTGCCGCCCCAACGAGATCAAGCGGGCTGTCCGAAACCTGGTCGAGAATGCGGTCGCCTATGGTCACAAGGCGGATGTCCGCGTCACCAATGCCGGTGACGGCTATGACGTGGTGGTCGAGGACGAAGGCCCCGGCATTCCCGAAAGCGACCGCCAGCGGGTGTTCGAGCCTTTCGTCCGGCTGGAGAGTTCGCGCAACGAAGCCACCGGCGGCACCGGTCTGGGCCTGACCCTGGTGAAGGCGATTGCCGAAGGCCATGGCGGCGCCGTGATGCTGGAAAGCCGTCCCGGTGGAGGCCTGCGCGCCCGCATGCACCTGCCGCGCACGGCAGCCTAGTTTCGCCTGACAACAATCAGAGCTCTCCAAATCTAAAAGTCGCGATTTTCCAAAGGGTTTGACTTAAGTGCTCAGGTGGCGTGTGAAGACAATCATGACGGATGATCCTCTCTACCGGCGCGAGATTTTGCGGCTGGCCGCGAATGCCACCGGCGCCGGACACCTGCCCCAGCCTGACGCCTGCGCCCGCGTGCACAACCCTGCCTGCGGCGACCGGGTGACGGTGGAGCTGACGCTGGAGTCCGGGCGGATCACCGCCCTGGCCCACCAGACACAGGCCTGCATCCTGACCCAGGCCTCCGCCGCCCTGTTGGCAAGCCAGGTGGCCGGACAGGACCGTACAGGCCTGACGCGGCTGGCAGACGGCATCCGGGCCATGCTGACGGGCGGGCCTGTGCCAGCCCCCGGCTATGCCGCCTTTGACGGGGTAGCGGCGCATCCGGGGCGTCACGTCTGTGTGCTGCTGCCGGTCGAGGCCGTGCTGAAGGCGCTAGAAGATTCCGAACCAGGCAGCGCCCGCCCCTAACATAAGGCTGCTGCCTGTCAGCCGCGCCTCACCCGTTCCCAGATCCAGCGCTTGGGCCGGGCCGGGCAAATCCAGCTGGATGTCCTGGGTGCCCAGGTTGAAGGCGCAGACGATCCGCTCGCCTTCCGCTTCCCGTAAAAAGGCCAGCCCGTCACCCGGCAACAAAGTCAGCGTGCCGGTGCGCAGCGCCGGGTGCGCCTTGCGCGCCGCCAGCAGCTTGCGGGTATAGGCCAGCGCGGAGGCGCCATCGCCTTCCTGGCGCGATACCGCCAGCGCGGCGTGATCGGCGCCCAGCGGCAGCCATGGCGCGCCACGGGAAAAACCCAGGCCGGGTTTGCTGTCATCCCAAGGCATCGGCGTGCGGCAACCGTCGCGGCCCTTGAACAGCGGGTAATACAGATCGCCCACCGGGTCCTTGAGCTGGTCGCGTCGCAACGGGACTTCGGGGAGTCCCAGTTCTTCACCCTGATAAAGCAGGATGGTGCCGCGCAGGGCACACAGCAGCGCCAGCATCGCCCTGGCATTCGTTTGGCCGAAGCGCGTGGCGGCGCGGATCACATCGTGATTGGAAAAAGCGATGCAGGGCCAGTGATCGGGAAACTGCGCCAGGGTCTGCAGATGCGCGCGTATGGCCGCCGCGTCCGTCGCCAGCAGCAACGCGAAATTGTACCCGGCATGCAGACCGTCGCGCGGCGACAGATAACAGCCGGAGCGCTCGAATTCTTCCGAGAACTCCCCGAACACGAAGCGATCGTCGAACGCGTCCACCCGGCGGCGGATCATGTCCAGCAGCGCCCGGTTCTCTTCCAGGTTGGAGTCGTTGAGATGGCACTGCATGTTCGCGGCCGCGGACCATTCTGCAGCCCCGCGCGCCTGTGCCGGGATCGCCGGATTGTCGGCCAGCGCCGTGTCATGCAGGAAGGCATTGGCGACATCGAGCCGAAAGCCATCCACGCCGCGCCCCAGCCAGGTATCCAGCACGCCCAGCGCGGCTTCGCGCGCGTCCGCATGCGTCCAGTTCAGCTTGGGCTGCTGGCGCAGGAATTTGTGATGATAATATTGCCGCCGCGCCGGCTGGTAGGACCAGGCCGGACCGCCGAACACCGACAGCCAGTTGTTGGGAACGGTGCCATCATCGTTCGGATCGGCCCACACATACCAGTCGCGCTTTTGCGCATCGCCGTCGCGGCTGGCAGCGAACCAGGCATGTTCGTCTGAGGTATGCGCCAGCACCTCGTCGAGCAGGACCTTGAGCCCAAGGGCATGGGCCGCGCCCAGCAGCGCCGAAAAATCCGTCAGCGTGCCGTAATCGGGATGCACGCCCTCATAGTCGCAAACGTCATAGCCCCAGTCGCGGTTGGGCGAGGGATGGACCGGCGACAGCCAGATCGCATCCACGCCCAGCGACTTGATGTAGTCGAGCTTTGAAAGAAGGCCGGCGAAATCACCCTGCCCGTCGCCATTGCCATCGCAAAAGCTGCGGACATAGACCTGATAGACCGAAGCACCGCGCCACCATGGCGACGGCGCCACGGATCAAATCTCGTTGGCGTGGGTGATGACCTTGGCGGCGAGGCCGTACTTCACGGCATCTTCCGCGCCCATCCAGAAATTGCGCTCGGTGTCCTTGACCACCTTCTCATAGGACTGGCCGGTTTCCGCCGCGATCTCCCGGATCAGGCGCTCGCGCATCTTGAGGATTTCTTCGGCCTCGATCGTGATGTCGCTGGCCTGGCCGCGCACGCCGCCCAGCGGCTGGTGCAGCAGGAAGCGGGTGAAGGGCAGACAGAAGCGGTTTTCCTTTTTGGCACCCAGGAAGATGTGCGCGCCGGCGCTGGCGACCCAGCCGGTGCCAATCACCTTCACGCGGTTGCCGACGAAACGGATCATGTCGTGGATGGTGTCACCCGACTCCACATGGCCGCCCGGCGAATTCACGATCACGCGGATGTCGCCTTCGCTTTGCGCATAGGCCAGGAGCTGGGCGGTGACCCGCTCGGCCATTTTCATGTCGACTTCGCCGAAAATTAGAACCGTGCGCGATTGGTAAAGCGCCTTGGCGATTTCCGTCGACTGGGGTTCCGGGCGCGGGGACTTTTCTTCTTTGTCTTCATTCTCGTCGGCGCGCTGCAATGGTGTTCTCCGGATTCGCTGGGATTCGGCCAGTCTTGGGATTCGGTCAGTCTAACGATCCGATATAGGGGGGCAACTGGTTAAAAACACCCTCTTGCGCCTCAAAAACCGCTCAAAGACGGTCAACAACCGCGCGGATCGCGGGGCCAATTTCATTGTTTATGACCAGATCGGCGAAACGGTCCTGCGGCGTCTCGTCCCGGTTCAGGATGGCCAGCCCCGCGCCATTGCGCTTGGCCATCAGAGGAAAGCCCGCCGCCGGATAGACGCCCAGCGAGGATCCCATCACCAGCATTAGCTCGCAGGCCAGGGTCGCGGCCTCGGCCCGCAGCATTTCGTCCTGCGGCATGGGCTGGCCGAACGAAATGGTGGCGGTCTTCACAATGCCGCCGCAGGCCGCGCAATCGGGCGCATCGCCGTGAAGATTGAAGTGGGCCCGAATGTCGGGGATTTCGACCCTGAGGCCGCAGTCCAGGCATTTGGCGTGACGGGTGTTGCCATGCAGTTCGATCACCTGGGCATCCGACACCCCGGCCGCTTGATGCAGCGCGTCGATATTCTGGGTGATGACATGACTGACCCGGCCCTGGGCCACCAGATCGGCCACCGCGCGGTGACCGTCATTGGGCTGGACCTTGTTCCAGGTCTCCTCCATTTCGAAACGTCGCTGCCAGGACACCCGGCGGGCCTGCGGGTCCCGGACATAGTCCTGGAACTCGACCGGCATCATCTTGGTCCAGATGCCGCCGGGCGAGCGGAAGTCGGGGATACCGGACTCGGTCGACATGCCCGCGCCGGTAAACACCACCGTGCGGCGGGCGGAACGGATCAGGCCTACAAGCCGGTCGATCTCGCCGGTCACTGCGTCCGCAGGGCGTAGGGCTTCACCGATCCGCAATCGGCTTTCACCCAGTCGCCCTTGAAGGTGGTGGACATGTTGGTGGGATTGCCTTCCACCGTGCCCTTGAAGTCGTAGCTGCCTTCATAATGCTCGTTGCCGCGATAGCTGATCTTCATGGTGCCGGTGCCCTTCATGCGGCCATTGCAGGTCATCTGCGCCGTCATGCTGCTGGCGGTGGCGCTGACCACCTTGCTGGTGCAGCCGGTGGCGCCCTGGTCGATATGCGGCGGACTGCTGGAATCCACTTCCGCCTGACTCATGCACATCTGGCTGTTGAAGGTCTGGGCCTTGGGCATCGCCATGCCCATCGCCTTCATCTTGGCGGCCACATCGGGCGGCATCGCCAGCGCCATGTTGGTGGTGCTGCTGGTGTTCCACAGCCCTGCCTTGCCGTGACCGGCCCATGCCGCGCCGGGCGCCAGAACCAGAACGGCGGCGAACAAGCCGGAAATCTGTTTGTGCGCCATGTCATTTCCCTTTTCTGGTCTGGCGGAAATCTGACACGCCCGCCACGGCTTGAAAAGCGCTGCCAGGCGGTTACTTGTGGCATTGCCATCCGCGAAGGGACGCAACATGAGCAGGCCAAAAGCCCTTGTCACCGGCGCCTCCACCGGCATCGGAAAGTCCTATACCCAGCGGCTGGCACGGCGTGGCTACGATCTGGTGCTGGTGGCGCGCGACAAGACGCGGCTCGACGCACTGGCAGCGGAGCTGCGCGAAAGCGGCGCAGCGTCGGAAGTGCTTGTCGCGGACCTGACACAAAGCGCCGATGTCTCGCGGGTGGAACACAAGCTGGAGAATGACGCCGCCGTCAGCTTCTTCCTGAACAATGCCGGCATCGCCACGGTCGAGCCGCAACTTCACACCAAGGTGGAGACCATCGAGCGGCTGGTGGCGCTGAATGTGACGGCGGCCACGCGGCTGGCACTGGCGGCGGGCCGCGCCTTCAGCGCGCGAAAGACCGGCACCATCGTGAACATGGCCTCGGCGGTCGCGGTCAATCCGGAGCGGTTTAACGGGGTCTATAGCGGGTCCAAGGCGTTCCTGCTGGCGCTGTCCCATGCCCTGACGCGCGAACTGACCGAGAATGGCGTTGTCATCCAGACCGTTCTGCCCGGCATCACGCGCACCGAAATCTGGGAACGGTCCGGCCGGGATGTGAACACCTTGCCGCCGGAACGCACGATGGAGGTGGACGAGCTGGTGGATGCGGCGCTGAAGGGCCTGGACCTGGGCGAGCACATCACCATTCCGTCGCTGCCTGATGCGCAGGATCTCGCCGACGCGGAAAGCGCGCGCCTGAAGCTTGCGCCGAACTTGTCCTGGCAGCATCCGGCTGCGCGGTATCGCGCGTAAGTCTCAGGCGGCGAGCGAGAGTTCGACGCGGTTGCGACCACCTTCTTTCGCCCGGTAGAGCGCCGCGTCGGCACGCGCCTTTCCGGGCCGGACGAAACGCCGCAAGTCCCTTCACAATCAGCCTTTAAGCCTTAGCTTTGCGCCGATATTCCCCAAGGAGCCGTCATGCAGACCAAAGCCTTTGCCGCCCAGTCGCCCACCACCCCCTTCGCGCCCACCACCATCGAGCGCCGCGAACCGGGACCCAAGGATGTTGCCATCGAGATTCTCTTTTGCGGCGTCTGTCACAGCGACCTGCATACCGCGCGCGGCGAATGGCCTGGCACCCAGTATCCCTGCGTGCCCGGCCACGAGATCATCGGCAAGGTGACCGCCGTCGGCGGCGAGGTGAAGACGTTCAAGCCCGGCCAGATCGTGGGCGTGGGCTGCCTGGTGGATAGCTGCCGCACCTGCGGCTCCTGCAAGGAAGACCTGGAACAGTATTGCGACGGGCCCATCGGTTTCACTGGCACCTATAACGGTCCGGTCGGTGGCGGCCCCAACACCCATGGCGGTTACAGCGCCGCCATCACGGTGGACGAGCATTTCGTGCTGGCGATCAATCACACCGAGAAAGACCTGGCCGCGGCCGCGCCGCTGCTGTGCGCGGGCATCACCACCTGGTCGCCGCTCAAGCACTGGAACGCAGGCCCGGGCAAAAAGGTCGGCATCGTCGGAATCGGCGGCCTTGGCCATATGGGCGTGAAGCTGAGCCACGCGCTGGGCGCCCATACGGTCGCCTTCACCACCTCACCTGACAAAATCGCCGACGCCAAGGCCCTGGGCGCCGACGAAGTGGTGGTGTCAAAGAATGCCGACGAAATGGCAAAGCACACCAACAGCTTCGACCTGATCATCAACACGGTGGCGGCGCCGCACAATCTGGATTCCTTCACCAACCTGCTCAAGCGTGATGGTTCGATGGTGGTGGTGGGTGTGCCGGCCTCGCCGCACCCCTCGCCCGCCGTTTTCAACCTGATCTTCAAGCGCCGCGCCATCGCGGGCTCGCTGATCGGCGGCATCGCCGAGACCCAGGAGATGCTGGACTTCTGCGCCAAGCACGGCATCACCTCGGACATCGAGGTGATCGCGATGCAGGACATTGAGAAGGCTTACGCGCGCATGCTGAAAAGCGATGTGAAGTATCGCTTTGTGATCGACATGCAGACGCTGAAGAACGGCTGATCCGCCTGCCCTAAAGCAAGAAACCCCGCGGTTTGCACCCGCGGGGCTTTTTCTTTGCCTAGCTGTTGGTGCGGGCCTGAGAAGTGCGGGCCTTGCGCGCCTTCTTTGGCGTTTTCCATTCCATCGCGGTCAGGCGCTGCTTGACCGCGGAGATATCCGCATTGGCCTGGTCGGCCTTCTGTTCGGCGATCAGCGCGGCGCTCTTGGCGTCATGGCCCACGCCCAGCGCTTCGCGGCCGGTCGCGTAAGCATCATCTGCGCGGCCCTGCGCGTTCATCGCGCGGCGATCCGCGGCATTCGCCGACGCCTGCGCATTCTCAACCGACTCGCGGGTGGCGCATCCACCGAGCGTCACGCCCAGCGCCAGAACCGCGATCATTGCCTTGGTTGCCGTCATGTCTTGGTTGCCGTCATGTAGAGTCTCTCCCTTTGTGCCCGCTCGCGTTGGGCCGTGTTGAGGTGAGAGGATGAACGGCTCCGCCGGTGGCCTTATTGTGGCGCGGGCTGGACGGTAAAAAGGCGCGTGACGGAACTTCGGGAACCTGCAGTCAGGCGTTTTTCTCCACCAGCACCACGCCAGAGCGCGCCAGTACCGCCAGACTCTTTTTCAGATCTGCGCGCGCGGAATCGTCCGGCAGCGCGGCGGACAATTCTGAAACCGGATGCGAACGCGCATTGTGCAGCAGCGCCAGCGCCGGGACCAAGACCGCCGGCACTGTCCACAATTTCCCGACGGCCTTGAATTCAAACTGCCCGCCAAACGGCGCGAGTGGCAGGCGGTTGAGCGTGGCCAGCCGCACGACGCTATCTTCGGCGATGTCGGCGAACTGGGCATAAGACGATCCGGGCAAACGAATATGCGGGCTGTGGCCGATGTTGGCGTCCCACTCCCCCAGGAAATCATCCATCGCCGCGTCGCTCAGCGTGGTGGTGACCAGATCGCGCAATGATTTCATGTGTGCCGCGCGGGCGGCACCGTCCAGCAGCGCGGGAATCCCGGCGCGCACCTGTACCTCGCTGCGCAGCTTGGACACGGCCCAGCCCAGCAGATCTAACCCCTTGGGCGGGGTCAGCGACACGGTGAGATGGAGGCTGGGTTCGTTCAGCGGATGCACCACATGCCACCAGCCGCGCGGGATGTAGATGGCGTCGCCTTCCTTCAGCACGCCTTCCCACACCGCATCGCCGGTGGGCTGGGCGGGTTTCTCGAGATCGTCTTCCAGCGGATGCAGGCGGGTCGGCTTGTAGACCTTCCAGCGTTTCTTGCCGGACAATTGCAGAATGATGGAATCCTGCGGATCCCAATGCAGGTCAAACGCCTTCTGGCTGTGAAATGCGGCATAGAGATTGGCATAGGTGTCGGTCTTCAGCGCCGCCTGGAACACCTGCATAAGCTGGCGCAGCTTGGGGCTGACTTCCTGCACATCGTTGAGAATCAGCGAGGCGCCTTCGGCCAGGCACACCGCCAACCCGCCGGAATCAATGCGCGGCGTGCCCATGTGCGGCGGGGTGATATAACGCGCCGGATCGATCAGCTGGCCGTCCTTGAACAGCTTGAAGCGCGGCGGCATCAGCCGGTGGGTTTCCAGCACCGTGTTCAGCTCGTTCCATGTGAACAGGTCGGCAAAGCGCCCAGGCGTGCCCTGCATGCGGGCGAAGGATTTTCCCCAATGGTCGCGCACAAGCTTGTCGCGGTTCAGGGGCGCAATGATCTGATCGAAGTCCAGCATGGGATCAAACTAGCGCGCCGGCGAGGCGTTCGCCATAGAGCAAAGTGACGTTGATGCGGCGGTTTTCATAGCCGTCCCGGAAGGAAATCCGGTCGGTCTTGTGCAACATATTGGAATCGAAAATCACCGCCCGGTTGCCACGATAGAGCACGGTCATCGCCTTGGCGTGGTTGCGCGCCAGAAAATCCCGGATCGCCGGCTGGTCGCGGTTGAAGCGGGTGAAATCCCAGTCAGCCGGGGCCGGAACATCCCACACCAGAAGACCGCCGCTGCTGGAATCGAGATTGGCCTCGTCCGGCGTGATCCAGAAATTGACGTTCACCGCCGCATCGTCGGCATGGATGTGAACACCCTCCTCCATGCTGCTGTCATATTTAAAGGCCCAGGCATACTTCAGCGGCAGGTCGCCGCAGATGCCGCGATACATGTCACGGAATTCCTCGGCGATCTGGGCCAGCAGCGGGACCGAAAAGCCATGCTCGGGAAAGGTGCCCAGATAGCCGCTGCCATAACCGGTGCGCCACAGGGTCGAGCCCAGGCAGAAACGGCGCAAGGCGGCCAGCGCCAGGGGCGTCAGAAGCTCGTCCACCACGACGACCTGCGGCCGGTTTTCGCGCCATTGCCGCGCGGCCTCGTCCGCATTGCGCGGATTGATCGCTGGCTCGCTAAGCCTTTCACCGCCCTCGATATGCCAATGGGGACCGGGCGTGACGCCCTGCTGTCGCAGCCAGTCCTGCTGCTCGGCGTCATGGCGCATCTTGAGCGGCGTCTGGCTTGCTGCCGGTGGCATCACGCTTTGGGCAAAGGCGTGGAAGGACGCGAACCAGTCGGCGATGCGATGCTGCGCCGCCAGCGCCGTTCCCCAGTCATACAGGGCCGCCTCGGAATCGGGCTTCAGCGCCAGCACCCGCGCGAAGCAGGCCTCCGCATCCGCGTGACGTCCAAGACCCGCCAGTGCCAGGCCGCGCTGATGCAGAAGAATTACGGCAGACGGCCACGCGGCCAGCGCCTGATCGGTGGCGGCCAAAACTTGCGCATACCGCTTCAGCCGCAACAACGCCTCGATGCGCAACTGGGTCAGCTCAGCATCGTCCGGCATCAACACCAAAGCGCGATCGAACGCCGCCAGCGCCTCGTCATTGCGCCCGGCACCCGCCAGCACCATCGCATAGTCTTTCAGAACGCCGGTATCGGAAGGATTTTGCGCCAGGACGCCTTCCAGCAATGCCAGCGCTTGATCAACCCGGCCCTGCTGGGCGCGCAGCACACCCAGCGGATGGCGTATCTGCGGATTGTTCGGCTCAACCGCCAGGAGGCGCAGATAGGCCTCTTGCGCACGCGCCAGATCGCCCTGCCGATGCGCCGCGACCGCCTGATTGTAGAGCGCCTGCAGGTCCATCGCCGTGTACTCAGCCCGTCTTGCCCGGATCACGATCGCCATACAGCAGCGTGACGTTGATGCGGCGGTCGGTATAGCCCGGCTTGAAGCGGATCGCATCGGTCTGGTGGAACAGGTCGGAATCGAAGATCACCGCCCGGTTGGCGCGGTAGGGTATGGTCACCGCCTGCGCGCCGCTTTTTTCCAGGAAATCGCGGATCGCATCTTCGTCGCGGTTGAAAGTATCGAAATCCCAGTCCAGCGGCGCGGCCTTGTCCCAAACCACCAGCCCGCCATGTTCGGGATCGAGATTGGCCTCGTCCGGCGTGATCCAGAAATTCACATTCACCGCCGCGGCGTCGGCATGAATGCCGATGCCCTCCAGGCTGCTGTCACACTTGAAGGCCCAGATGTATTTCAGGCCGTGATCGCCGCAGATTGTGGAAAAGACCGTGCGGAATTCCTCCACGATCTGGGCAAGAAGCGGCGCGGAAAAGCCGTTTTCCGGAAAGGCGCCGACATAGCCCGGATCATACGCGGTGCGCCAAATGGTCGAGCCCCAGCAATAGCGCCGCATCGCCTCCAGCGCTTGCGGCGTAAGAAGATCGTCGATCACCACAATCTGAGGTCGATTGCTGCGCCAGGCGTCCTGCGCCGCCCTGGCATTGGCGGGATTGATAGCCGGACCGGCCAGCCGCTGCCCGCCTTCGATGTGTGGGCGCGCGCCCTTCACCCTGATCTTCTGCTCGGCATGATAGGCGCGCTGCTGCGCGTCATGCAGCGCCTTGTGCGGCGGCGGCGCCTCGCTCGGGAAGGCGGACCAGCTTGCAGCACCCTTCCAGCGCTTCCAGAAGGCTTCGAATCCCCAGAACCAATCCGCGATGCGGTGCCGCGACGCCAGCGACATGCCCCGGTCATACAAAGCGGGCGTGAAATCGGGATTGACCCGCAGGGCGCCGTTGAAACTTTCCACGGCCTCATCATGGCGGCCCAGCGCGCGCAAGGCCCGGCCACGGCTGTGCAGCAACATCGCGGTGCTGGGCCGAAAACCCTGGGCGCGGTCGTAACAGGCCAGCGCATCCCCGGCCCGGTCCAGCGACAGCAGCACATCGCCCTTGAGCAGCATCAGGTCGGCATGCCCGGGCCGCAGCGTCAGCGCGTGATTGACCGTCTGGAGCGCATTGTCGAACCGGCCGGACTGACTCAGCACCAAGCCGTAGTCGAGCAGAATTTCGGTATCGTCGGGCCGAGCCTTGGCCGCCGCGCCGATCATCTCCAGCGCCTCGTCGGTGCGCCCTTGCTGGGCCAGCGTGACGCCCAGCGGGTGACGGATCTGCGCATTGTTCGGCTGAAGCGCCAGCAGTTCCAGAAAGCCGCGTTCCGCCGCCAGAAGGTCGCCATTGGCGAGCGCGGCAGAGGCCAGCTCAAAAAGCGCGTGAAGGTCCATGGGCACTGATATGACCGGACTGGCGGCGGTGGGCAAGCTGGCTTTCGCAGATCAAAATTTGTGGGCCGGATGTCGGATGGCGCGCCCGTCCGGCGTCTTAAAGAGGTACAAGGACCCAACGCCAAGGAGGCATCCCATGTCCGACAACACAGTCCGGCTGCACCGCCCAATTCAATTCGTCCGCAAGGGTATGCCGGGAGCGCTTACGGGCACGTACGCCATTTGACGTAGGTGTAGATAAAGGGGTTATGCGTCGCGCAAATCCTTTAAGGCGCGGCGTGAATTAAAATATGGCAGCAGCCTCAAGCGGGTACGCCGGTGTACAGGCGGCAGTGCGGAGAGGTCGATGTTTTCGCCTGACGCGGCGGCCCGAAGACGCGGTCGCGCGGGCCGCCTTGTCCTTCATTCCAAATCGCGGCGCGATTGGAATGAATGGTGCGCCCTGGGGGAGTCGAACCCCCCTTGCAGGAATGAAAATCCTGAGTCCTAACCGATAGACGAAGGGCGCTACCGGAGGCCGGGGGTTTACCGGCGCAAAACGGCTTTTGCAAGCCAAAATCAGGCGGTTGCAGCCGAGGCATCCTCGATTTCGAGCTGGACCCGGATACGGCCGTTCCAGTCGTCCTGGCGCAGCCGTCCGGCCACATGGACCCGTCCACCCCGGGCGGCCAAAAGGCCGTCTCCCAGTGGCGTTCCCACGGCCCTGAAGGCAATGGCGTCCAGCATGGTGCCGTCCCCGCCCCCCAGCCGCAGTTTCACATGGGCCTTGCCCACGATGTCGGCAAAGGCGACCCGGACATCGGGGAGAACCAGCAGGGGTTCGGGATTTCCCGCCCCGAACGGGCCCGCGCCCGCGATCTCCTGCACCAGCGCGATATTGGCCCCGGCAGGGGACGAAACGGCATCCAGGTACAGGTCGTTCGCCGCCGAAAGCGCCGGACCGGTGCCGCTGAAGTGCTCCTCGACGAATTTGCGGAACCCCTCGATCTGGCCCGCCATCAGCGAGAAGCCCGCCGCCATGGCATGGCCGCCGCCATACTCGATCACTTTTGCCTCGGCGGCGGCGCGGATGATGCCGCCCAGATCGATGCCGGGGATGGAGCGGGCTGAGCCTCGCCCCATGCCGCCTTCGAAACCGGCGACGAAAGCGGGCTTGCCGAAGCGCTCTTTCAGCCGCCCCGCCACGATCCCGACCACGCCGGGATGCCAGCCATCCCCCGACACCAAAACGAAGGGCGCGTTGGCCTGCGTCATGCCCTGCGCAATGGCTTCTTCGAGAATGATCTTTTCGATCGCCTGGCGTTCCTTGTTGTGCAGGTCCATCTGCGCGGCGAGCTCTGCCGCTTTTTCCGGTTCGCGCGACATCAGAAGATCAACGCCCAGCGACGAGCGCCCGACCCGCCCCCCGGCATTGATGCGCGGCCCGAACACGAACCCCAGATGATACGGCGTAAACGGACCCTTGGCCCCAGCAATGCCCGCCAGCGCGGCCAGTCCGGGACGCGAGAGCGTGGAAATCTGTCCCAACCCAAAACGCACAAAGGCGCGGTTGACGTCTTTCAGCGGCACCACATCGCAGATCGTGGCAAGCCCCACCAGGTCGAGGAACAGCCGCAGGTCGGGTTCGGCGACGCCGCGCTCTTCGTAGAACTTCTGGTCGCGCAGATGACGGTTGAGCGCTACCAGAAAAAGAAAGCATACGCCCGCCGCGCACAGATGCCCCAGCTTTGAGGTGTCGTCCGGCTGGTTGGGATTGACGTGTGCCAGCACGGGCGGCGCGGCTTCGACCCGGTGATGATCCAGCACCACCACATCCATGCCGAGCTTTCCGGCTTCTTCCAGCGCGGCAATCGCGGCGGCGCCGCAATCCACCGTGATCACCACCCTGGCGCCTTCCGCCGCCAGTACCTGCATCGCCGCAGGCGACGGGCCATAACCTTCGGTCATGCGGTCGGGAATGTAGATGCGCGGAGCTGCACCCAGCGCCGTCAGAAAATCCGACATCAGCGCCGCCGAGGTGGAACCATCCACGTCATAGTCGCCGAACACCGCGATGGCCTCACCGGACTCCAGCGCGGCGGCAACACGCGCCACGGCCTTGTCCATGTCCTTCAGGATATTGGGATCGGGCAACAGGTTCTTGAGTTTGGGCGTCAGGTAATCTGCGGCTTCGGGCGCGGTGACGCCGCGCAGCGCAAGTAGCCGCGACAGGACCGGCGATATTTCACGCAGCAGTTCGCGCTCGATATCCTGATCGACGGCTTTCAGCAGCCAGCGGCGGCCCGAAAAGGAGCGCGCAACCCCGAATGCGGCTGTTTCGCTCAACTACCCTGCACTCGGCGGTGCCGCGCCCGGATCCAGCGCACCGTGCCGGTGGCCGACCGCATCACCACGCTTTCGGTGGTGATGAAATCGCCGTCCCGGTGCACGCCGCGCAGCATCGAACCATCGGTCACACCGGTGGCGGAAAACACCACGTCGCCGGACACCAGGTCGTTCAGCGCATATTTGCGGTTAAGGTCGGTGACGCCCCACTTGGCGGCGCGGGCGCGTTCGTCATCATTGCGGAACAGCAAGCGGCCCTGCATCTGGCCGCCAATGCAACGCAGCGCGGCAGCCGCCAGCACGCCTTCGGGCGCGCCGCCGGTGCCCATGTAGATGTCAACGCCGGTGGCTTCGTCGGTGGCTTCGATCACGCCGGCCACGTCGCCGTCGGTGATCAGCTTCACTTTCGCGCCCGCCTTGCGGATTTTCGCGATCAGCGCCTCGTGGCGCGGGCGATCCATCACCAGCGCGGTGACTTCCTGCGGCTTGAGGCCCTTGGCCTTGGCAATGGCGTTGATGTTGTCGCCGGGTTCGGCATCCAGATCGACCAGACCGTCCTTGAAGCCGGGACCGATGGCGATCTTGTCCATGTAGGTGTCGGGCGCGTTCAGCATGGTGCCGGGTTCGGCCATCGCCATCACCGCCAGCGCATTCGCCATCGCCTTGGCGGTCAGCGTAGTGCCTTCGAGCGGGTCCAGCGCGATGTCGACCGACAAGCCGCCCTGCCCGACCTTTTCGCCGATGAACAGCATGGGGGCGTCGTCGCGTTCGCCCTCGCCGATCACCACCGTGCCGTCGATCGGCAAGGAGTTGAAGGCGATGCGCATCGCCTCGACGGCGGCGTGATCGGCTTCATGCTCGTTGCCGCGCCCGATCTGGGCATAGGCGGCAATGGCGGCGGCTTCGGTGACGCGCACCGCTTCCAGCGCGAAAGCGCGGTCGAGCGGCTTGATGATGGAGGACGGGTGCGTTTCGGTCATATTGTCTTCTTTTAAGCCGCTTCCATGGGAATCATGCACGGGCGCGACCGCACCTTGTCGGAGGCGGCTATGGCCTTCAAGGCGCGTTCCACGCTGGCCTGTGAAGTTTCGTGGGTAATCATGACAATTGCCACCGGCGCGCTAGGGGCGCGCACGCGCTGGATCATGCTTTCGATGGAAACCCCGGCTTCCGCCAGATTTCCGGCAATGGAGGCCAGAACGCCCGGCACATCCAGCACCTCGAAACGCAGATACCAGGGCGACACCGCCGCCTTGCCGTCGGCGGGCTTGAGAGATTGGAGGCTGGAGGCAGGACGGCCGAACACCGGTGAGATCGCGCCGCTCGCCGCTTCCACAATATCGGCGATCACCGCGCTGGCCGTGGGCGCTTCGCCCGCGCCCCGCCCGGAGAAGAAGAACGAACCCGCCTCGCCCGCTTCCACCATCACGCCATTGGCCGCGCCGCTGACATTGGCGAGCGGCGCGCGTTTTTGCACCATGGCGGGATGCACTTTCTGGTCGATGGCGTCACCCACCTTGCGCGCCACGCCCAGAAGCTTGATGCGGTAGCCGAACTCGGATGCAAAGGCGATGTCGTCGGCGGTGATGTTGGTGATGCCCTCCACGGCAATGGCGTCGAAATTCGGCGCCGTGCCGAACGCAACGCTGGCCAGCAGCGCCAGCTTGTGCGCAGTGTCGCCGCCGCCGACATCCAGCGTGGGATCAGCTTCGGCATAGCCCTTGGCCTGCGCTTCCTTCAGCACGTCGGCGAAACCGCGGCCCGAACTTTCCATTTCGGTCAGAATGTAATTGCAGGTGCCATTGAGGATACCCTTCACCGCATCCACCCCGTGCGCGATCAGGCCTTCACGCAGCGCCTTGACGATGGGTATGCCGCCCGCAGCAGCTGCTTCAAACTTCAGCGTGACATTCTTGCTTTCCGCCAGGTCGGCCAGCGCCTTGCCATGCTTGGCCAAAAGCGCCTTGTTGGCGGTCACCACATGCTTGCCGTTGCGCAGTGCGGTCTCGACGAGTTCTCGGGCAACACCTTCGTCGCCGCCGATAAGCTCCACCACCAGGTCGGCATCGCCCCTGGCGAGCGCCAGCGGATCGTCGCTCCAGCCCGGCACATCGAAACCGCGCGCCTTTTTGCGATCCCGCGCCGACACCGAGATCAGTTGCAGATCTCGCCCGGCGCGGCGGGACAGTTCGTCCTTGCCCGCGGCCAGCGCCTTGACCACCCCGCCGCCGACCGTGCCGAGCCCGGCGATGGCGATACGGAAAGGCGCGCTCACTTTGCCGGCGCCAGTTTTTTCTTGCCCGGCTCGTCTGCCGGCGGGTTGTTGGTGCCGGCCTGCAGGAACTTTTTCACATTGCGCGCCGCCTGGCGGATGCGGTGCTCATTCTCCACCAGCGCCACGCGGACATAGCCTTCGCCATACTCGCCAAAGCCAATGCCGGGCGACACCGCCACCTTGGCGTGGATCAGAAGGTCCTTGGCAAATTCCATCGAGCCCAGCTCGCGGTATTTTTCCGGCACCGGCGCCCAGGCAAACATCGACGCTTCGGGAGCGGGAATGTCCCAGCCCGACGCCGCCATGCTTTTCACCAGCACGTCACGGCGGGACTTGTAGACGGCGCGGATTTCGTCGGCGATGTTCTGCGGGCCATTCAAGGCGGCCGCCGCCGCCACCTGGATCGGCGTGAAGGCGCCATAGTCCAGATACGACTTGATGCGCGCCAGCGCGCCGATCAGCTTTTCGTTGCCGGCGGCAAAGCCCATGCGCCAGCCCGGCATGGAATAGGTCTTGGACAGAGACTGGAATTCGATGGCGATGTCCTTTGCGCCATCGACCTGCAAGATCGAAGGCGGCGGATTGGCGTCGTCGAAATAGATGTCGGCATAGGCCAGGTCGCTCAGCACCCATATCTCGTGCTTCTTGGCGAACTTGATGACCTCTTTGTAGAAATCCAGTCCGACGACCTGCGCCGTGGGATTGGACGGATAGTTCACCACCATCGCCAGCGGCGACGGCACCGAATGGCGCGTCGCGACGCCGATCTTGGACAGATACTCTTCCGGCGAGGTCGCGGGCACATGGCGAATGGCAGCGCCCGCGATCATGAAACCGAAGGCATGGATCGGGTAAGCGGGATTGGGCACCAGCACGACATCGCCCGGCGCGGTGATCGCCATGGCGAGGTTGGCGAAGCCTTCCTTGGACCCCAGCGCCGCGATCACTTCCTTGTCGGGATTGAGATCGACGCCGAAGCGGCGCTTGTAATAGGCGACATGAGCCTTGCGCAGGCCCTTGATGCCGCGCGAGGCGCTGTAGCGGTGGGCACGCGGATCGCGCGCGGTCTCGCACAGTTTGTCGACGATATAGTCGGGCGTCGCCATGTCGGGATTGCCCATCCCGAAATCGATAATGTCCTCACCGCGTGCCCGCGCTGCGGCCTTGAGGCGGTTCACTTCCTCGAAGATGTAGGGCGGCAGCCGCTTGATGCGGTAGAAATCGGTATTCATGGCGTAAGTCCTGAAAACGCCGGAAGAATCCGGGATTCAGGCCCGGGGCGCAATGGGTTTTGGGTTAAAATGGAGTGCTTTCCTGCAAGTCACGCATTCGGCGGATGCGGGTCTGAGCCCGTTTCGACAGCTCCCCGGCCCTTCGCCTAAGCTCGGGGCGTTCGGCGCTCAAATCGATCCGCAGGATCGATTTGACCGGCTACGCCGGTCGCACCTCACCCCTGCACGAATATTTCCGCGCGGCGGTTGCCGGCTTCGCCACGGGGCATGGATTCGTAATAGATCGGCTGACTGTCGCCCACCGCTTCCACGATGACCTTGCTGGCCGGAACACCGGCGCGGATCAGCGCCTGGGCCACGGCGTTGGCGCGGGCCTGCGACTTCTGGAAGATCACCTCCAGGTGACGTTCCACCGGCATGTTGGGCGTGCGGCTGGAGGCATGGCCGACCACCTTGATGGAGCCATTGCCGCCATTCGCCTGAAAGGCCGCCACCGCGCTCTGCACCTGGGCGCGGGCGCTGGCCGGCAGGCTGGTGCCATCCCCGGCGAAATAGATGGTCGCAGTCGGCGGAATGCCGCCATTCATGGCCGCCGCCATGCCGGCGGGTGTGCCGGGAACCGCATCGAGATTGGCGATCACATCGCCCTGCATGGCCGGACCGCCAACGCCCTTGGAGGGAACCGCCGCCACGGCCGGAGCGCCGGTACCGGCGCTGCCCGCCAGCGCCGCGGTCTGGCGGTAATGCGCCAGGATCGGCGGCGACACCCACTGGGAAATCGCGGAATTGAGCGGCGGGGCCGAGGACGGCTTAAAGCCGAGCTGGGCGTCGGACGGGTTGACCATGGCCATGCGGCCTGCGGCGGTCACGGGAACCGCCGGAACAGCCGGCTCGGCGCCCGGCGGCGGGGCGATGGGCGCGCTGGCGACCGGCGCGGGTGCCGGAGCAGGCATGGGCGCGGGCATCGGGGCCGCGGACGGCGGCGGCGCGGCAGAAGCCACGGCAACCGGCGGCGCGGCGTCAGGGATGGAACCGGCGCTGGGGGGCGTGTCGCCCGCAAAAGTGGTGGGGGCCGCGTCTGTGGCGGCCAGCGCCTGACGGGCGGCATTGGCGTCGCTGGCGGCAGGCGGCGGCGCGGTGGCTTCGGTGCCAGCGCGCAAAGCTTCGGCGCTGTACTGGGCCTGGGCACCGGCAGCGGCGACCGACTGGGCGCCATCGGCCTGTGCCAGCGTGTCGGGCGCGGCGGGACGGGTGGGAATGCCCGCCAGATCCGGCGTGGTGGTGCTGGCGTCGGCGATCGCCTGTTGCTCGCTGTCCGGCGAGAACTGGCTTTCCGCCACTTCGTCCTCGGACAACAGGCCCGTGGGGTCCAGGTCGGACATGGTCTGACAACCGCTGGCGGCGGTCGCGAGCGCCGCGACGAAGGCAAGGTTCACCAAAGGACGCGCGTAATTCTTCGACATGAACAAATTCCCGATTCCCAGCGCCAAACGATCAGCCCACGCGGGCGCGCGGCACCAAACCCAGCCTCAGGGATATACCGCGCCAAAGCCTTCCGCGCCAGCAGGTTAACCCCGCAAAACACCCGGATCGTTGCGATAATTGTGCGCGGGCGCACGCGCATTCCCGCACCGTTGCTGTCTTGCGGCTGTCACCGTGGCCGGGCTATCACAGTTGCAGCCCATGCCCTCCAAAGCTCCAGCCCCTGAGAAAAAGACCGGCCCTGACAAAAAGACCGGTGCGCCGGCGCCCGAATCACAAGGCGCCGCGCAAGGCGGGCTGAACGGCCAGGAATTCGCCCGCAACATGCTGACCGTAGGGGTCAAGAGCCAGCAACTGCTGGTGGACTTCATGGCCCGCATGGCCAAGCGCGACACTGCGACGCCGCTCGACCCGCTCAACATCTCCGGCGCGATGCTGAATCTGGTCAAGGCGATGGGCGGCAACCGCGATCAGGTGGCGCAGGCGCAAGCGCAGTGGTGGAACAATTTCATGACGCTGTGGGAAGGGACCGCGCGGCGCATGCTGGGCGGCGACACCCAGCCTGTGGTGCAACCTGCGCCCGGCGACCGCCGCTTCCGCGCCGAGGCGTGGCAGGAAAACGAAGTTTTCGACTTCATCAAGCAAAGCTATCTGCTAACCGCCAACGCCATGCAGGACATGGTCGGCAAGCTGAACGGTCTGGACGAAAAAGAGCGCGGCCGCGTCGCCTTCTACACCCGCCAGTTCGCGGATGCTTTCGCGCCGACCAACTTCCCGCTGACCAATCCCGATGTGCTGAAGGCCACCCTCGCCTCCAACGGCGACAATCTGGTCAAGGGACTGGACAATCTCCTGGCCGATATCGAGCGCGGCCAGGGGGAACTGTCCATTCGTCAGTCTGCGGACGGTTTCACCATCGGCGAGAATATCGCCACCGCGCCGGGCAAGGTTGTGTTCCGCAACGAGGTGATGGAGCTGCTACAATATGCGCCCACCACCGAACGGGTTTACGAACGCCCGCTGCTGATCTTCCCGCCCTGGATCAACAAGTTCTACATCATCGATCTTCGGCCCGAGAACAGCTTCGTGCGCTGGCTGGTGGGTCAGGGTTACACCGTGTTCCTGGTGTCATGGGTCAATCCCGACGCCGACATGGCCGATGCGGGCTTCGAGGAATATATGAAGGGCGGCATCTTCGCCGCGCTGGATGCGGTGGAAAAAGCCACCGGCGTGAAGGACCCCAACTGCGTCGGCTATTGCATCGGCGGCACGCTGCTGGCGGCCACCCTCGCCTACATGGCGGCCAAGAAGGACTCTGAATTCGGAAGTGGGCGCATCCACTCCGCCACCTTCTGGGCGGCGCAAACCGATTTCAGCGAAGCGGGCGAGCTGTCGGTGTTCGTGGATGAAGCCCAGCTCGACGCATTGAAAGCCAAGATGGACAGCGAGGGCGGCGTGTTGCCCGGCTCCAAGATGGCCGGCGCCTTCAACATGCTGCGCGCCAACGACCTGATCTGGTCGTTCGTGATCAACAATTACCTTCTGGGCAAGCAGCCCATGCCGTTCGACCTGCTCTATTGGAATTCCGACACCACGCGGATGCCGGAAAAGCTGCATCTGTCCTATTTGCGCAATTGCTACAAGGAAAACGCGCTGGCGCTGGGCAAGATGGAAATGGCGGGCGTCAAGCTGGACCTCAGCAAGGTCAAGGTGCCGGTCTATCTGCAATCGGCCAAGGAAGACCACATCGCCCCGGCCAACTCGGTGTTCAAGTCGGTCAACCTGTTCGGCGGGCCGGTGCGCTTCATCATCGCCGGATCGGGCCACATCGCGGGCGTGATCAATCCGCCCGCGGCAAAGAAGTATCAGTACTGGACGAATGAGAATGGCGCGAAAAACATCAAGGCCTGGCGCGAAGGTTCAACCGAACATCCCGGTTCCTGGTGGCCGGATTGGGACCAGTGGCTTTCGAAACTGTCGGGCAAGAAAATTTCGGCGCGCCAGCCCGGCGACGGCAAGCTGAAGGTGCTGGGCGACGCGCCCGGCACTTACGTCAAGGTCAAGGCGCAGTAGTCAATTGATGCGTCCCGGCAGCAGCTTTTCATTTTCGCCGCCGATCTGGCGATAAAAGCCCGGCCCTTCCGCCCCGCTTTGCCAGAAGTCACGGCGCGGGTTCACCAGGAACATCTCGCCCTCGAGATTGTGGACATAGCCCTTGCGCAACACGCGCAGATACGTGGCGGCATAATCGCTTTCATCGCAGGCGCCCTTCAGGCAGGCCAGCGATACGCTTGTCGTGGGCATGTCCTTTTGCCGTTGACGAGGCGGCGGCATGTCTGGCGTACGGCACCTCATACTGAGCGCCACCGCACCCGCCAGCGGCTTGCCCCAGCCTGCATCCGCGCCCGCAACCGCCGCCACCCACAGCACGATGCGGCCATGACGCAGCTTGTACAGCACAAACCCTGCGCCGCCCTTGGCATTGCCGAAATCCTGCAGCACGTACCCGTAAGGCCGGTCCTGCGGCGGCGTCAGCAAGGGCGGCACGCCGAATGTCTTTTCCAGATAGGCTTTCACATAGGCCTGCGCGTCACCGTAATAGGCGCCGGTGTGATGAATGGCGTGGGAAAATCCCTGCCCTGCCATGACATGGAATGTCCCGGCTTGGCGTCCGGCAACCTTCCAGCCCTGCGGCGCAAAGCCATTGCAAGGTCCATCGCCAAGACCCGACAGCTGCACCGGCTTGATGCTGGCGCCGCGCAGGATGCGCTTGGACCAGGCGGCATTGCCGGCAACGGTTGGCACCGACGCAGTCGGCTTGGCCAAGGTCGGCGGCGGGCGCACCGACAGCTTCTTGCCCGTGGGCGGCTGCCCGTCGAAGGTCAGCGTGATGTCGCGCGGCCGCACTTCACCCTTGGTGATGTCATAGAGCGTGAAGGTCGCGCGCTCACCGGCCCGGCCCTCCCGCACAAGATCTGATGCCTGCCGCGCGGTGAGAACCAATGTCCCGTCGATCGCGGATACGACTTCGCCCGGCAGGATACCCGCGCGTGCGGCAGGACTATCCGCCATGACGCTGGCCACCAGCACCCCGCCGCGCGTGAGCATCGGCGTGCGCGCCGAGGCCCCCGGCGTCAGAGCCTCAAACTCCAGGCCGGAAAATCCCTGCGGCGCAGGCGCGCTATGAATGGCATAAAGCACCGCGACCGCGAACAAAGCGAGCGCGACGGTGATGCTGAGGACGATTCCCTGCCAACCGCGAAACATGACGCGGCTTTTACCATCGAATTAGAGACCTGTCGTCTCAGGGAGACCCAGCATAATATTCAAATTCTGAACCGCCGCGCCGCTGGCGCCCTTGCCCAGATTGTCGAACACCGCGACCAGCCGCGCCTGCTGCGACTTTTCATTGGCGAAGACATAGAGGGTCAGGCCATTGCTGCCCGCGAGGATTTCCACATCAAGCGATGTGGCGGCGGCGGAATCTTCCAGCGAGGCAACCTTGACCAGCGGCCGGTCGGGATAGGCCTTAACCAGCGCGGCGTGCAGGTCGCGCGCTGCCGGCTTGCCCGGCAGCGCCCACAATTGCAGCGGCACTTCCACCAGCATGCCGCGATAGAAACGGCCGATGCTGGGTTCGAACAGCGGCGGATGCGTCAGGCCGCCATGCTGCTGCATCTCCGGCAGGTGCTTGTGCGTGAGGCTAAGGCCATAGATGCGTGACACGGTCTGCGTGTAATCGGCGGAATTCTTGTCTTCGAATTCCGCAATCATGCTTTTGCCGCCGCCGGAATAGCCGGTGAAGCCGTTCACGGTGACGGGGAAATCCGCCGGCAACAATCCGCCGCGCACCAGCGGACGTATCAGCGCCAGAAAGCCAGTCGGCCAGCAGCCGGGATTGCTGACGCGCTTGGCAGCAGCGATGCTGTCATAGCCGTCTGCTTCCAGCTCAGGAAAGCCATACGTCCAGCCCGGCGCGACGCGGTGCGCACTGGAGGCATCGATCACGCGCACCGATGGATTGTCGATCAGCGTGACGGCTTCCTTCGCCGCCTCGTCCGGCAGGCACAGGATCACCACATCGGCATCGTTCAGCGCCGTCTTGCGCGCGGCTGCATCCTTGCGCATCTCGTCCGGCAGCGTGATCAGCGACAGTTCGCTGCGGCCCGACAGGCGCTCGCGGATTTCCAGGCCGGTGGTGCCGACCGCGCCGTCGATGAAGATCTTCGCTGGGCTGCTCATACGCTGACTTCCAACATTGACTTACAGATAAGGTGCCTTTTAGCTCAATTCCATCCCGCAAGGGATGCGTTACGGCTCTGCGTGGGGCGCGGGGGATTTGGCGCGACCGGCTTGCCGGGCAAATCGATCCTGCGGATCGATTTGAGCGCCAAATGCCCGGAGCGTAAGCGAAGGGCGGGGCAAACCAAAGGGGGCAGCGTCATGGATTTCCAGGCCATTTTCGACAACTACAAGCGCACGATCACCGAGCATTACTTCGACATGACCGGACGGGTGGGCCGCGCCCAGTTCTGGTATTTCGTGCTGGCCAACTTCATCGCCACCCTTCTTGCCGAAATCGTCGGCGGCATCCTGAACGCGCCGATCGGTGAGTTCTACACCCTTGCAGTCCTGTTCCCGGCCACCTGCTTGGCCGCGCGGCGGCTGCAGGATACCGGGCGCAACGGCATGCTGGCCTGGGCACTGCTGATCCTGATCGCCGTCACCCAGATTGCCGGCATCCTGATGGCACTTTCGTTCTTCTTCGTCGGCTTCCTGGGCATGCTGTTCCTTCCGGGCCTCAGCATTCTGGGCCTGCTGACGCTGGGCGTGGGCGTGGTGCTGATCTGGTTCTGGTGCCAGCCGGGCGAGCCCGGTCCCAACGCCTATGGCCCGGTGCCGCCGGTGTTCGATCCTTTCAGGCCCAGCATCGTCACCTGAAAACAAAAACGGCGCGGATTGCTCCGCGCCGTTTTCGTTGGTCCTGTGAAGCGGTTTAGCGCTTGGAGAACTGGAACGAGCGGCGCGCCTTCGGGCGGCCATACTTCTTGCGCTCGACGGCGCGCGGATCGCGGGTGAGGAAACCACCCGGCTTCAGCGCGGCGCGCAGCGTGGGTTCATAGTTCACCAGCGCGCGGCTGATGCCGTGACGCACGGCGCCGGCCTGACCCGACAGGCCACCGCCATTGACGGTGACGATCACGTCGAACTGGCCATCGCGGTTCGCGGCGACCAGCGGCTGGCGCAGGATCATGCGCAGCACCGGGCGGGCGAAATAGACGGTTTCGTCGCGGCCATTGATGATGATCTTGCCGCTGCCCGGCTTGATCCAGACGCGGGCAACCGATTCCTTGCGGCGACCGGTGGCATAGGCGCGACCCTTGGAGTCGCGCTTGTTGTCGACCTTGGAGGCGTCGGCGGCATCAGCCGTCTTCGCCTTGATCAGCGTGGTCTTCAAATCGGAGAACTTGTTGTCATCGGCCATGATCAGGCTGCCTCATTCTTCGCGACGGAGCGCTTGTACTGGGTGTTCTTGGGATTCATCTTGGCGACGTCCAGCGGCTCGGCCTGCTGGGCTTCGTGCGGATGAGTGGCGCCGGCATAGACGCGCAGGTTGGACATCTGGCGGCGGCCCAGCGGACCGCGCGGCACCATGCGTTCAACCGCCTTCTCCAGGATGCGCTCCGGGAACTTGCCGGCCATGATGGCGCCGGCGGTGCGTTCCTTGATGCCGCCGATATAGCCGGTGTGGTGGTAATACACCTTCTTCTTCAGCTTCTGGCCGGTCAGCACCACCTTGGCGGCATTGATCACGATGATGTTATCGCCGCAGTCCATGTGCGGAGTGTAGGTCACCTTATGCTTGCCGCGCAGGCGCATGGCGATGATCGAAGCCAGACGACCCACGACCAGCCCTTCGGCGTCGATCAGGATCCACTTCTTTTCGATCTCGGAGGCTTTCGCCGAGTAGGTTTTCATGGGGAAATTCCGTTGAATTGACGGGCGCGTATACGGGTACGCTTCCGACCGGTCAACCAAAATCGAGCAAAATCGGGCGGTTAAATGATGCGGTATTATAATACCGTCTAGCGAAAGCGGAAAATATCGCTGTCTGCGGGCTTTTTGCCCTTCACCAGGCCCAGCATCAACTGAGCCGCGATCATGGAATAGATGGTGCCGTTGCCGCCGAACCCCATCACCGTGAAGCAGCCGGGCATGTCCGGGACCGCATCGATGATGGGAAGTCAGTCACTGCTTTCGCCGAAAGCGCCCGCCCAGACATGGGTCCATCTGGGCTTGAGACCCGGCAGCAGCCGGGTGGTTTTTTCCTGCAGCCGCCGCGCCTTCAGGCCCAGCGTGGCGGTGCGGTAGCTGGGACTGTCCAGTTCCGCGTCTTCACCGCCCACAATCAGCCGCCCGTCCGCGCCGGTGCGCATATAGAGATACGGCTTGGCCGCTTCCCAAACCAAGGTCTTGTCCAGCCATGCCGGATAGTCGGCGCGCGGCGCGGTCGCCGCCGCCCAGCTTGAGGTGATCTTGGTGTCGCGGTCCGGCAGGCCCTTGAGCACTTCATAGCCGGTGCAGAACACCACCGCCTTGGCTTCGACGAAGTGATCGCCCGCCGCCAGCATCACACCGCTGCGCGTCGTCAACACGCCCGTCACGTTACAGGGCGCGAAGACCTGCGCGCCCTGCCCGCGCGCCTTGCGCAGCATCCCGCGCGCGAGCGCCACCGGATCGGCCACCGCCGCGCCATCGCTGAGGATCGCGCCAGTGCGATCGATGCCATAACGGGCGCGCAATTCCTTCGTAGAAAGAAATTCGCATGCCAGACCGGCGCGGTTGCGGGCCCGCGCTTCTTTCTCAAGCCCACGCCCGCCCATTTCATTGCCCGCCAGATACAGCGCGCTGCGTTCGCCGAGGCCACAGGAAATTTGTTCCGCGCGGATCAGGCGGATCAGCGCCTGGGTGGAACGGAACGATCGTCGCCAGGCGCGTGCCGCATTGGCATGACCGATCTGGTCGGCCAGGTCGGTCAGCGGCGTGTCGATCTCGAACTGCAGCATGGCGGTGGAGGCATGGGTGGAGCCCATCGCCGGTTCGCGCCGGTCCAGCACCACCACGCTGTCATAATGGCGGGTGAGCGACTGTGCCATGAAGGCACCGGAAATGCCCGCGCCGACGATGGCGACATCGCAGCGGATCAATTCCCGCAGGGGATGCACCTTCAGCGGCGGATGCCGGGTATCGCTCCGTACGGAGCGGCCGGTGCGCAGGCGTTTTTTGGGGGTCAGTTCGATAAAAGATGAGCCATGCAAATTGTGAATATCCTATGCTAGCCGAACGTCCCGTCCGGCTTATTGTTCCGACCTCCCGAATAAAGGCACCATGACGCCATGACCGCTTCGCCGCCCCTGCTGCTGTCCGCCCATACCGGCGGCGTCCTGCGCCTGATCCTCAACCGGCCCAGCGCGCGCAACGCGCTGTCGTCGGAGCTGATGGCGGCGCTGCAGGCGGCGCTGGAGGGCGCGGCGCGGGACGACGCCACCCGCGTGATCGTGATCGCCGCTGAGGGTCCGGTGTTTTCGTCAGGCCATGACCTGAAAGAACTGGCGGCGCTGCGCGGCGACAAGGACAAGGGTGCTGGCGCCTATGCCGCGCTCTTCACCCAATGCTCGGCCATGATGCAGGCCATCGTGCGCAACCCCAAGCCGGTGATCGCGCAAATACAGGGCATCGCCACGGCGGCGGGATGCCAGCTTGTGGCGAGCTGTGACCTGGCCATCGCGTCCAGCTCGGCGCGCTTCGTGACCCCCGGCGTGAATATCGGGCTGTTCTGTTCGACGCCCATGGTGGCGCTGTCGCGCAATGTGGGGCGCAAAGCGGCGATGGAGATGCTGCTCACCGGCGACATGATCGACGGCGAGGAAGCGCGTCGCATCGGCCTGATCAACCGCGTGGTCGCGCCCGAGATACTGGAAAGCGAAACCATGGCGCTGGCGCAGCGCATCGCCGGCAAGCCGCGCGCCACCATCAAGACCGGTAAGGAGGCGTTTTATCGCCAGCTCGAAATGCCGCTGGACGAAGCCTATGCCTATGCCAGCAAGGTGATGACGGAAAATATGCTGGATGCGGAAGCCTGCGAAGGCATCGGGGCGTTTCTGGAAAAAAGAGAGCCGAAATGGCCGAGCTAGCGCTGCCGCAATATCCCGACACGCTGATCAAGACGATCCTGCGCAGCGTCAAGACCATCGCCATGGTGGGCGCCAGCGGCAACGACATTCGCCCGTCCTATTTCGCGATGATGTATCTGCTGAACAAGGGATACAAAGTCATTCCGGTAAACCCCGGCATGGCGGGCAAGGACATTCTCGGTCAGAAGGTCTATGCTGCCCTGAAAGACGTTCCGGCGCCGGTCGACATGGTCGACATCTTCCGCGAGGCCAAATACGCGCCCGACATCGCGCGCGAGACGGTGGCGGAGAAAGATCGGCTGGGGGTAAAAATCCTCTGGATGCAGCTTGGGGTCATCAGCCCGGACGCGGAAAAGATCGCAACCGATGCAGGCCTGACCGTGGTGATGAACCGTTGCCCCAAGATCGAGCATGGCCGCTTTTCCGGCGAGATCGGCTGGATGGGCATCAACCGCAAAGTGATCGACAACCGCAAGCCCCTGCTGTTCGGCAAGGGCGGCAGCCTGAAGCGGCTCTGACATGCGCAAACTGATATTCGCCTGTCTTTTGCTGAGCGGCGCGGCCAACGCGCAAGCGATGCATACGCTGGAAGCCGACGAAGCCCGCCAGGGCGTGGCATCGGACGGCATCCACGCCTATGCCATCGACAATTCGCGGATCGGGAAATACGAGATCAAAAGCGGCAAGCGCGTTGCGGGGTGGGAAGGCCCGCGCGCGCTCTTCCCGCACATGAATGCCTGCACGCTGATCGAAAAGCGTCTTTATTGCGCCGCCTCGAATTTCCCCAAAGTGCCGATGACCAGCGCGGTTGAGATTTTCGATCCCACCCAGATGAAGCACCTCACGACCATCTCGCTGGGCATCGGCACCGGCTCGCTGACCTGGGTCGATCGCAAGGACGGGTTCTGGTGGGCCGGTTTCGCCAACTATGCCGGCAAGGCCGGCGAGCCGGGCAAGGACCACCGCTACACCACCGTGCTGAAGCTGGATGACCAGTGGCGCAGGCTGGAAGCATGGACGCTGCCGGACGCCGTGCTGGAGCGCATGGCGCCGATGAGCAATTCGGGTGGCGGCTGGGGCGATGACGGACTGCTTTATCTGACCGGCCATGACCGGCCCGAAGTCTATGCCCTGCGCCTGCCCAAGGCGGGCTCGACGCTGGAACTGGTCGCCACCCTGCCCATTCCGTTTGAAGGCCAGGCCATCGACTGGGACCCCAAACAGAAGCGCCTGCTGTGGGGCATCAGCCGCAAGGAGCGCAAAGCCATCGCCGTCACCCTGCCGGATGTGGCCGATGTCGCTCGATAACGCCGCCCTCACCGTTTATGGCGACTCCATCTCGGGCAACTGCCTGAAGATAAAGTTTGTCGCGGACCGGTTGGGCATTCCCTATGACTGGGTCGAGGTCAGCGTGCTGGCCAAGGAAACCCGCACGCCGGAATTTCGCGCTATGAACCCCGCCGGCCAGGTGCCAGTGGTGCGTTTCGCAGACAACAATGTGCTGGCGCAATCCAACGCCATCATCCTGCACCTGGCCGAAGGCAGCGACCTGATCCCGGCTGACGCCTTCGAACGCGCCCAGATGTATCAATGGCTGTTCTGGGAACAATACAGCCACGAACCCGCTATCGCGGTGCTGCGGTTCCAGAAGCATTACCTGAAAAAGCCCGACAGCGAGATCGACGCCGCGCTACCGAAACGCTGCGCCGCAGTGCTGACGCTGATGAACAACCATCTGGCCGACCGCAGCCATTTCGTCGGGCGCACGCTCAGCCTCGCTGATGTGGCGCTGGTGGCTTACACACGTTTTGCGCATCAGGCCGGTCTGGACCTGGCGCAATATCCCGATGTCCGCGCCTGGGTCCGGCGCATCGAAGCCGAATTGAAGATCCAACACGCTCAATAGGAGGCACATCATGGCCGATTACGGATTCAACACCCTTGCCGTTCACGCCGGAGCCCAGCCCGATCCCGCCACCGGCGCGCGCGCCACGCCGATCTATCAGACCACGGCCTTCGTGTTCGAGGATGCCGATCACGCCGCAGCGCTGTTCAACCTGCAGGTCTTCGGCAACATCTATTCGCGGCTGATGAACCCGACCAATGCGGTGCTGGAAGAACGCGTCGCGGCGCTGGAAAACGGCCGCGCCGGTCTTTCCTGCGGCAGCGGCCATGCCGCGCAGCTTCTGACCTTCCACACGCTGATGAGCCCGGGCGATGAATTCGTGGCCGCGCGCCAGCTCTATGGCGGTTCGGTCAACCAGTTCAACCAGAGCTTCACCAAATTCGACTGGCGGGTGAAGTGGGCCGATACCACCAACCCCGACAGCTTCAAGGCCCAGATCACCGACAAGACCAAGGCCATCTATGCCGAAAGCATCGCCAATCCGGGCGGGCTGATCACCGACATCGAAGCCCTCGCCAAGATCGCGCATGACGCGGGCGTGCCACTGATCATCGACAACACGCTGGCTTCGCCCTACCTGATCCGCCCCATCGAATGGGGTGCCGACATCGTGCTGCATTCGGCCACCAAGTTCCTGGGCGGACACGGCAACTCCATGGCAGGCGTGATCGTGGATGGCGGCAAGTTCGACTGGGGCAGCGGCAAATATCCGTCGCTGTCGGAGCCCAACCCGTCCTATCACGGCATGCGCATGTGGGAGACGTTCGGCGACATGGCGTTCGCCATCACCACCCGCGCGCTAGGCCTGCGCGATTTGGGACCGGCGCTGTCGCCAATGAACGCCTTCCTGGTGCTGACCGGAACCGAGACGTTGCCGCTGCGCATGCAGCGTCATTGCGACAATGCGCTGAACGTCGCCAAATGGCTGAAGGCCAACCCCAAGGTGGAATGGGTGAATTATGCGGGCTTGCCGGACAATCCATCCTACACGCTGCACCAGAAATACTGTCCCAAGGGCGCGGGCAGCGTGTTCACCTTTGGCCTCAAGGGCGGCTATGAGGCCGGCATGAAGCTGGTCAACGGCGTGAAGCTGTTCAGTCATCTGGCCAATATCGGCGACACCCGCAGCCTTATCATTCACCCCGCCTCCACCACCCATCGCCAGTTGGCTGATGAGGACCGGGCAAAGGCCGGCGCGGGCAACGACGTGGTGCGCCTTTCCATCGGCATCGAGGATACCGCCGACATCATCGCTGATCTTGAGCAGGCTCTAGCCTAGGCGCTTCAACTCAAAGGCATGCCAGACGGCAGCGCTGAGCAGCGCCGCTGCCACCACCTGGTGCAGCGCCGACAGCGATAGCGGCGACACCAGCAGCAGCGTGCAGATGCCCAGGAATATCTGGAAGGCGGTGAGGATGGCGATCGCCTTGGCGCTGGTCTTGGCTGCGCCCTTCAGCTTGATGCCGCGCATATAGATGAAGACCGCGGCGCCGGCGACGATATAGCCGCCGATGCGGTGGTTGAACTGGACCAGTCCGTGGTTCTCGAAGAAATTGATCCACCAGGGCGCAAGGCCGAACGGACCATCCGGCAAGATGCCGCCATTCATGTCGGGCCAGGTGTTGTAGATCAGGCCCGCATCCAGCCCGGCCACCAGCGCGCCCAGCAGCATCTGGACATAGACCAGCGCGATGAAGACATAACCGCGGCGGGCGTCGCCCTTGCGTTCGCTTTCGCTGCGCAGATAGCGCAGCGCGATCCACAAGATCGCCACCAGCAACACCAGCGCCGCGCCCAGATGAACCGCCAACCGGTACTGGCTGACCGAGGTGCGTACTTCCAGGCCAGAGGCCACCATCCACCAGCCGATCAAGCCCTGCAGCCCACCCAGCACGAACAAGAGCAACATGCCGGGCCATTCGCTGCGCTTGATCGCGCCGACGCTGGCAAACCAGATGAAGGGCACCAGGAACATCAGCCCCAGAAAGCGGCCCAGGAAACGGTGACCCCATTCCCACCAGAAAATGACCTTGAACTGATCCAGGGTCATGCCCCTGTTCTCGATCAGGTACTGGGGAATTTGGCGGTATTTGTTGAAAGCGTCGGCCCAGGCGGCGTCGCTCATCGGCGGCAACGCGCCCATGATCGGCTTCCATTCGGTAATCGACAGGCCCGAACCGGTCAGGCGCGTCAGCCCGCCAATCACGATCATGGCCAGGATGACGCCCGCCACGGCCAGCAGCCAAAACCCTACCGCAGTACGGCTTTTCCAGAATTTTTCGGACGCGTTCATGCGGGGCATCTGATAGCCTTCCTGTCCGCAGCCGTCAAAGAAGCAAAATGTCTCGCCGCACAAAGACCCTGATTTCCGCCATTGTGATCGTTTTCTTGTGGCTGCCGATCTATGCCATTTTCATTGTCGGGCTGGCGCGTCACGTGCTGCCTGGCGCGCCCTGGTATGTCACGCTGCTCTATTACGCGCTGGCCGGAACGCTATGGATCGTTCCCATCGGGCTTTCGTTACCGTGGATGCACCGCGAACCCAAACCCAGTCCCTGACCGCATGATCGACAACCAGGACGAACAGCGCTTCGAGCTGACCGAGAACGGCTTCCTCGCCTGGGCCGAATACCGAATCCGCGACGACAAATATATTGTCCATCATGTCGAGGCCGAGCCGCCGCTGCGCGGCACCGGCGCGGCGGACCGCCTGATGAACGCCATTGTTGCCCATGCGCGCGCCAACACGCTCATAATCGAACCACGCTGCTCCTATGCCCGCGCCTGGTTTCAGCGCCACCCGGATGCCGGTGACGTTCTGCCTTGACCGCTTCGTTCCCCGTGCAACACTGGCGCGGCGATTGAACCAAGGCGGGTCGGACATGTGGCGGGTGAAATCCCTGGATGCGATACTTGCGACCGCACAGAAGAAAAGCCTGCATCGCAGCCTTGGCCTCGTACAACTGACATTGCTTGGCATCGGCGGCGTCATCGGCACCGGCATTTTCGTGCTGACGGCGGAAGCGGCGCAAAAGGCCGGTCCCGGCATGATGATCTCCTTCATCATCGCGGGCGCGGTCAGCGCCGTCGCCGCGCTGTGCTATGCCGAACTGGCCTCGATGGTGCCGGTCTCGGGATCTGCCTACACCTATTCCTATGCCGTGCTGGGCGAACTGGTGGCCTGGCTGGTGGGCTGGGCGCTGATCCTGGAATATGCGGTGGCGGCCAGCGCTGTGTCGGTGGGATGGTCCGGCTATATCGTCGGTCTTCTCGCGCACCTGCCCGATCCCATCATCGTGCCACCTGAACTGGCCGCAGGGCCTTATGCCGGCGGCGTCTTCAACCTGCTGGCGGTTATCGTGGCGCTGGCCGTTACTGGCCTGCTGGTGATCGGCACGCGCGAAAGCGCCACGATCAACGCCGTGCTGGTGGCGGTGAAGCTGGTGGCGCTGGGCGCCTTCATCTGGCTGGCGCTGCCGGTGATGAGCAATGAGAATTTCCATCCTTTCTCGCCCCTGGGCACCGGCGGCATCATCGCAGCGGCAGCGTCGATCTTCTTTGCCTATGTCGGCTTCGACGCGGTGTCCACCGCCGCCGAGGAAACCAAGAACCCGCAGCGCAATCTTCCCATCGGGCTGATGGCGAGCCTGGGAATCTGCACCCTCATCTATCTGCTGGTGGCAGCGGCCGCGATCGGCTCCTACGGCGCCCAGCCGGTGATGGGCGCGGACGGCGCGGCGCTGGCGCCCGGCAGCATGGAAATCACCGCCGCCTGCGCCGCCTTCACCGACCAGCCGCTGGTCTGTTCGCGCGAGGCGCTGGCGCATGTGCTGCGCTCCATCGGCCATCCCATGGTCGGCAATCTTCTGGGCCTGGCGGCGGGCCTCGCGCTGCCCACCGTGATCCTGATGATGATTTACGGCCAGACCCGCATCTTCTTCGTGATGTCGCGCGACGGTCTGCTGCCCGAAAAACTCAGCAGCATACATCCGCGCTTTCGCACGCCGCATGTCGTGACTTGGATCACCGGCGTAGTTGTCGCATTCGCCGCCGCCTTTCTGCCGGTGGGGCGGCTGGCCGATATTTCCAATTCCGGCACGTTGTTCGCCTTTGCCGTGGTGTCAGTGGCGGTGCTGGTGCTGCGCAAGACCCAGCCGGACCGGCATCGTCCTTTCCGCACGCCGTTGATCTGGCTGTTCGCGCCGCTGTCGGTGGTGGGCTGCGTGACCTTGTTCGCCTTCCTGCCCTGGCAGGCGCAGATCCTGTTTCCGGTCTGGTCGCTGATCGGTCTGGCGTTCTACTTCGCCTATGGTTATCGCCACAGCCATGTCGCGCGCGGACATACGGATGTGCCGGAGACGGAAATACCGGGACCGATTTCAAAGTAGGTTGAGTGTTTTCGCCTGACGCGCGGGGCCAAAGACGCTGTCGCGTGGCCCCGCTTGTCATTCATTTACGCCGCCTCGGGGCGGCATAAATGAATGGTCGGAATGGCGGGATTTGAACCCACGACCCCTTGTCCCCCAGACAAGTGCGCTACCAGGCTGCGCTACATTCCGACTTAGTTTTTCGAGATCAAACAGTCTCAAAAGGGGGTATGCGAAGGCCGCGGAACATAGCCATGACGCCCCGCCCCCACAAGCCTTTATCTGGTCAGTGTTTTTGCGGCCTTTTCGCCGTTTCAGGCGGCGCGCGCGGACTGCAGACGGGCCTTGAGGCCGGTCAGTTCATCCAGCAGTTCTTCCAGCCGCATCCGGTCTTCGGCGGCCATGCCCGCCTCTTCCACCACCACAGGCGTAAGCTCGACAGGCGCTTCGATGGCAACAGGCTGGGCTGCGGGCTGGACGGGTTCCACCACCCGCGCCACCGGTTCGGGCGCCGGCGCAAGCGACACCGGCTCGTCGAAGAACGGCAGGTGCAGCGTCGCAGGCACAGCGCGCAGATGCGTCGGGCGCGGCTTCTTCACCGGCGCGGGCTTTTCGACATAGACGACTTTTTCGATCACCAGCGGCGCGGGCGCCGCCACTTCGGGCACGCCGCCACGGCCGATTTCAGCCACATGGCGCAGGCCGCGATCTTTCAGAACCTTCTGCACGCCCTTGATGGTGAAGCCATCGCTGTACAGTAAGGCGCGGATGCCCTTGAGCAGATCGATATCGTCAGGACGGTAATAACGCCGGCCACCGGCGCGTTTCACCGGCTTGATCTGCGAAAAGCGGCTTTCCCAGAAGCGCAGCACATGCTGCGGCACATTCAGTTCATCAGCCACTTCGCTGATGGTGCGGAAAGCTTCCGCGGATTTGCCGGGATATGCGAGCGCCGCTGACGACACTTAGTCTTCCTTTTCGGGAGACGGGGTCTGGCCGTTGATCACAGCCTTCAGCACATGGCTGGGACGGAACACCAGCACGCGGCGCGGCGCGATCGGCACTTCATCGCCGGTCTTGGGATTGCGGCCCATGCGCTGCGACTTCTGGCGCACCGCGAAGGTGCCGAAGGAAGAGAGCTTGACGGTTTCGCCCTTGGCGAGCGCAACGCAGACTTCTTCCAGCATGTCTTCGACCATCTGCGCCGAGTCGGTGCGCGAAAGTCCCACCGCCTGGAAGACGGCTTCGGTCAGGTCGGCTCTGGTCAAAGTTCCCGTGGTCATGGCGACGACTCTTTGGATTATCCACAGCACGGTAGGCCCATGGTGAATATCCGTCAATATCAGGGACTTGGGGGGCGGCCTTTACGTTACAGGGCCATTACGGGCCGGGTTTACCAGCGCAGCAGGGCCGCGCCCCAGGTGAAACCGCCGCCCATGGCTTCCAGCAGGACCAGGTCGCCCCGCTTGATCCGACCGTCCTTGACCGCGGCCACCAGGGCCAGCGGCACCGAGGCCGCCGAGGTATTGCCGTGCAGGGCCACGGTGGAAATCACCTTGGCGGGGTCGATGCCAAGCTTCTTGGCGGTGCCGTCCAGGATGCGCTGGTTGGCCTGGTGGGGCACGAACCAGTCAATGTCTTCAATCTTCAGGCCCGCAGCTTCTGACGACGCCACGATGGCGGCGGCGATATTGGTGATGGCGTGCTTGAAGACTTCCTTGCCCTGCATCCGCAGCTTGCCGGCACTCTGGGTCGAGGACACGCCGCCATCGGCATAGAGCATGTCGTGCAGGCGCCCGTCCGAGAAGATGCGGGTGTTGAGCACACCCTGATCGGAATTGTCGCCGATGCCGGTATGGGCCTGCAGCACCACCGCCCCTGCCCCGTCGCCGAACAGCACGCAGGTGGTGCGGTCGCTCCAGTCCAGCAGGCGCGACATGGTTTCGGCGCCGATCAGAAGAATGGTGCGCGCCGCGCCGGTGCGGATCAGGCTGTCGGCCAGCGCCATGCCGTAGATAAAACCGGAGCAGACCGCCTGCACGTCAAAGGCAGCGCCGCGCGTCATCCCCAGGCGCGACTGCACGATGGTGGCGGTGGCGGGAAAGCTTTCATCCGGCGTGGTGGTGGCGCAGATGATTATGTCGAGTTCGCCGGCATCGATGCCCGCATCGATCAGCGCCGCGCGGGCCGCGCCCAACGCCAGGTCCGAGGTCTTTTCGCCTTCGACAGCGATATGCCGCTGGATGATGCCGGTGCGTTCGCGAATCCAGGCGTCGGAGGTTTCGACGCGCTTGGCCAGATCGTCGTTGGTCACGACATTGGCGGGAAGGCAGCTTCCGCTGCCGATGACGCGGGCGCGGATCATGCCTGCGCCGCCTGGCTGGCGGCGGCGCGCATGGCGTTGCGGTCGGCGGTGATGCGCACGTTGATGTTGGCTTTGGCCATGTCGATGGCCATGTCCATGGCGCTGGCGAAGCTGATGGCGTCGGCGCCGCCATGGCATTTCACCACGACGCCGTTCAAACCCAGGAAAATGCCGCCGGCATTGGCGCGCGGATCGAGCTTGCGGCGCAGGGTTTTCAGGGCTCCGGACGCCACCATCGCGCCGATGCGGCCCAAGACAGACCGCTTCAGCGACTGGCGCATGTAAGCGCCGATCAGCCGCGCGGTGCCTTCGGCGGTCTTGAGCGCGATATTGCCGGTGAACCCGTCGGTCACAACCACATCCACCGTGCCCTTGGCGATGTCATTGCCTTCGACGAACCCGTGAAAGGCCATCGGCAGGTTGGAATTGCGCAGGATCTGGGCCGCGCCTTTGACGGCGTCATTGCCCTTCTGCTCTTCGCTGCCGACGTTGAGAATGCCGACCGTCGGACGTTCCAGCCCGAAAATCACATGGGCAAAGGCTTCGCCCATCACCGCGAAGTCCACGAGCTGTTCGTCGCTGGCTTCCACATTGGCACCGACATCCAGCACGATGGTCTGGCCTTTCAGCGTCGGCCAGATGGTGGCAATGGCGGGACGCGAAATGCCTTCGACGATGCCCAGGCCGAACATTGAAACCGCCATCAGCGCGCCGGTATTGCCGGCGCTGATCGCGACATCGGCTTCACCCTGCTTCACGCTGTCGATGGCGTGCCACATGGATGTGTCGCGGCCACGGCGCAGCACATGGCTGGGCTTGTCTTCCATCGCGACGCGCCCGGACGCGTGCTTGACGCTGACGCGTCCTTGGAGCTTGGGATGCTTACTGACCAGCGCGTGAAGCTGGGTTTCGTCGCCATGCAGGAGGAACTGGACCTGGGGGTGGCGCTGCAGGGCGCGCACCAATGCGTCTACGACAATGCCGGGGCCGGCATCGCCGCCCATCGCATCGATCGAAACTGTCAGGGCGCGGGTCACGGCCACCTTTCAGGCGAAAGGCGCTAGCTCTTCGCCTTCACGACTTCGCGGTCGGCATAATGGCCGCAGGAACCGCAGACATGATGGGGACGCTTGGGTTCGCCGCAATTCGGGCAGTCACCATGGGCGGCAACCGTCAGGGCGTGATGCGAGCGGCGCATGTTGCGGCGCGACGGCGAGGTTTTTCGTTTCGGGACCGCCATGGCGGAAAACTCCTAAGGGCCGCCCCAAAAGGAGAGCGGCAAAACAGGCGCGGTGGGTAGCAGGAAAGCCATGGCCGTTTCAAGCCAAAAGCCGTGCCCGATAAGGGGTTAAAGGCCGGGTTTCAGGCCTTTCAGCACCGCAAAGGGGCTTTCCGGGGGCTCCAGGCCATCTGGAGGAGGCTCAAAAGCCACACCCGGGCGGCGCGGATACGGCTCCAGGGCCAGCACGAACTCCTCCAGAACCGGCGCCGCCAGGTCGTAATGCAGGCTTTCGATCTCTTCCGGCCCCTCATCCTCCAGCGAATCCACCACCACTTCGGAGGCCGATTCGGGCTCGGCGGGTTTGCGCCGCGCGGTCTGGCCGGTGAACAGCAGCTCGCGGGTAAAACTGTGTTCCAGTTGGGCCGGCACCGGATCGAGGGTCACGACGCAGGCCTGGGTGACATCGGCCTTCAGGGAAAAGCTCAGGCCGAAGCGGTTGGGCGCAAGCTTGCGGATATCGACCCTGGCGGAGAAGTCTTCCAGCGACAGCACGCCTGCCCAGCGGGCGATGGCGACGCGCTGGTCCGCGTCGGTGGCGATAACAACCGCGTCACCCGCATTGCCGAGACGGGCGAAGTTGTAGATCTGGGAAAGCGGCAGCGTGTCGTTCATCGGTGTCATATAAGGCGCTTTCAGGCGTTCGGAAGGGGACCGAAATCCAGACCGTCCGGCAGGGTGGTTTTCACGCTTTCGCGCGCCCGCCACACATAGGCCGCTAGCGCCTTCGCCCGCGCATCGACCGTGCCGCCGCGCCACAGATTGCGTGCCAGCGCCGCCGCCATGGCGTCTTCGTCTGCGGCCTCTTCATAGGCACTGACCCGGCCGAAAAAGGCGTCGGCAAAGGCTTTCATCTTGCGCCCCAGCCCCATGTCGCCGGCGCCCTGTTCGCGCATTGCCTCGTCGAAACCGATGAAGATGGCATCGGTCAGGCCCTGGGCTTCTTCCTGGAACCCGGCATTCTTCAGGGCGCTCAGTCCCAGCCAGGCATGCAACACCACCATGTCGAACCGCCCGTCGATGGTGTCGGGAACCGAAAAATCGAGGAAAAATACCGGTTCGCGCGACCGGGTTACGACATCGTCATACAGAAGCTGGCCTTTGCGCTTGCGCGCCCCGCTTTTCCTGAGCAAATTCAACATGGAACTATCCCTATGAACGGTAGGGACTTGCACGGTCCCGCACCGGACGGTAGCACATCGGCAAAGGTCGTATAAAACAGGCCTTTGAAAAAGACAGACCCGCACGCCAAGGTTGAAGTCATGAAGCTTGCCCTCGCCTCCCTGTCGGCCATTGCCCTGTTGATCGCCTGTGCCCCGGTGATCAGCCAGCGCGGCTACATGCCCGACAAGGAAGCCGAAGCAACCATCAAGCCGGGCACCGACACCAAGACCACCATTCAGTCGCGGCTGGGCTATGCCTCGACCACCGCCAACTTCAACAATGATAGCTGGTACTACATCTCGGCCACCGAAAAGCAGGTCGCTTTCTTCAGCCCCACCGTGCTGAAGCGCCAGATCCTGGCGGTGTATTTCGACAAGCAGAACAAGGTGACCGGCGTACGCCGCTACGGCCTTGAGCATGGCAACGTGATTTCGTTCGAAGAGCGCGAAACCCCTGCCCGCGGCCGCGAACTGACATTTCTTCAGCAGTTGCTGAACGCGACCCCCGGCACATCCGCCACCCAGATCCGCGAAACCAATCCGGGTAACGGCGGCGGCCCAGTTCCGTAATTACCAAATAGCGCTACAGTCGCCGCCACAAGAATAAGGGGCGGGACCATGTGATTTGCGGCACTTGCTTTGGCGCTGATGGCGGCATCGCCCGCAAGCGCGGCGCCTCTCCTGCATCCCATGTTCCAGGATCACGCGGTTTTGCAGCGTGACCAGCTCCCGGAACGGCGTCAAGCAGTTTAGAACTATTCTAATATGAAAAAGGCGCGGGAAGCCGAAAGCCCCGCGCCCTGTTCATTCCTGGCCGTTACAGATGGGCGAGAACCGCCAGCAGCAACAGCGCCACGATGTTGGTGATCTTGATCATCGGATTGACGGCCGGACCGGCGGTGTCCTTGTAGGGATCGCCGACCGTGTCGCCCGTCACCGCGGCCTTGTGGGCATCGCTGCCCTTGCCGCCGTGATGGCCGTCCTCGATGTACTTCTTGGCATTGTCCCAGGCGCCGCCACCGGACGTCATTGAGATCGCCACAAAAAGGCCCGTCACGATCACGCCCATCAGCATGGCGCCCAGCGCATTGAAGGCCTGGGTCTTGCCCGCCACCAGCTCCACCAGCACGAACAGCACGATGGGCGAGAAGACCGGCAGCATCGACGGTACCACCATCTCCTTGATGGCGGACTTGGTCAGCAGGTCCACAGCGCGGGCATAGTTGGGCTTCTGGGTGCCCTGCATGATGCCCGGCATTTCGCGGAACTGCTTGCGCACTTCCTCGACCACCGAACCGGCCGCACGGCCCACCGCCGTCATGGCCATGCCGCCAAACAGGTAGGGCAGCAGACCGCCGAAGAACAGGCCAACCACGACCCAGGGATCGGCCAGGCTGAAGGTGGGCAGTTCAAGACCGGCAAAGTAACCGGTGCCCTGCGCCGCAAAGTGCTTCAGGTCTTCGGTATAGGCCGCGAACAGCACCAGCGCGCCAAGACCGGCCGAACCGATGGCATAGCCCTTGGTTACCGCCTTGGTGGTGTTGCCGACCGCGTCCAGCGCGTCGGTGGTCTTGCGCACATCGCCTTCCAGACCGGACATTTCGGCAATACCACCTGCATTGTCGGTCACCGGACCGAACGCATCCAGCGCCACGATCATGCCCGCCAGCGAGAGCATGGTCGATACCGCGATGGCGATACCAAACAGGCCCGCCAGCATGTAGGTGACGACGATGCCGACGCAGATCACCAGCGCCGGAAGCGCGGTGGATTCCATGCTGACCGCCAGACCCTGAATCACGTTGGTGCCGTGACCGGTGACCGAAGACTTGGCGATGGACTGCACGGGCCGGAAATTGGTGCCGGTATAATATTCCGTGATCCAGATCAGCAGACCCGTCACCGCCAGGCCGACGATGCCGCAATAAAACAGCGACAGGCCGGTATAGGTCACGCCACCACTGACGATCTCGGTGTTCAGACCGATCATCGCGTCAGTCAACGGATACAGACCAATCAGCGACAGCACCACCGTGGCGATCACACCCTTGTACAGCGCGCCCATGATGTTGTTGGACTTGCCCAGGCGCACGAAGAAGGTACCGATGATCGAGGTCACGATGCTCATGCCGGCAATCGCCAGCGGATACAGCATCAACTGGGCCTTGATATCGCCGGTGAAGTAGATCGAGGCCAGAACCATGGTGGCCACCGTTGTCACCGCGAAGGTTTCGAACAGGTCGGCGGCCATGCCGGCGCAGTCACCGACATTATCGCCCACATTGTCGGCGATGGTGGCGGGGTTGCGCGGGTCATCTTCGGGAATGCCCGCCTCGACCTTGCCGACCATGTCGCCGCCGACGTCAGCGCCCTTTGTGAAGATGCCGCCACCCAGACGGGCGAAGATCGAGATCAGCGAGGCGCCGAACCCCAGACCGACCAGACTGTCGACGATGATGCGGCTGTCCACCGGATTTTCCAGCGACAGGTCAAAGCCCAGTGTCAGCACCGCGTAGTAACCGGCGACCGCCAGCAACCCAAGGCCGACCACCAGCATGCCGGTGACGGCGCCGGCGCGGAACGCCACCGAAAGACCGGCGGCCAGGCCGATGCGCGCCGCTTCGGTGGTGCGCACATTGGCGCGGACCGAAACATACATGCCGATGTAACCGGCCGCGCCCGACAGGGCCGCGCCGATCAGGAAGCCCAGGCTGACCTGCCAGCTCAAAAACACCCAGGCCAGCACGAAGATCACCGCGCCAACGATGGCGATGGTGGTGTATTGGCGGTTGAGATAGGCCGCGGCGCCTTCCTGAATGGCGGCGGCGATTTCCTGCATCCGCGCGTTGCCGGCCGGAAGGCTCAGCACCGAGCGTATGGTCCACAGACCATACAGCAGCGCCAGCACCCCGCTGGCCAAAATCAGATTCAATTCCATGGATCGTCCCCTCAGAGATGTTCAAATGCGGGTCGGCGCAAAGCCGTCCGCCATGAACATGCGGGACAGGCGAAACGCCGATCCCCATGGCCGGGATATCCGCTTTTTCGGACTCACCGCTTCAAGGGCACGCGAAGACTGCCAAAAGGACGGAATTGAGGCAACCGCCTCGATGCGCAAAAATCAGGTCTCGCAGCGCGACTTTACCGGGTTCTTCGGCGGCGCAGCATGCGGGTCCACCGCCTTATCGGCGGGGGTATGCAAGGCGGGGGTCTGCTTGGGGCGCAGTTCGGCGATCTGAACCGTGCACACAGTAATCTGCTTTATCTTGGCCGCGCCCATCACCTTGCGGGCATCGGCCAGCAGCCGCGCTTCCACACCGGCAATGTCCACCTTCTCCGGATCGTCCGGCATGGTGACACTGGCGCCGTTGATGTTACGTACCAGCAGATCCTGGATGAAGGGTATTTTTTCGCGAACTTCCGTCAGCACGCCCTCCGATGACGCGGTGAGACGCGAGGAGATATAGGCGTAGCCCGTCAGCTTGCCCTCCGCATTTGTCAGCGGCGCCATCAGATAGGGCATGTCGATATTCGTGCCGGGCTTGCCGCCCTTCTCGCCCTTCTGGGCAGTGTCCTTGGGCGCATCGTTTGCAAAGGCAGGCGCAATGCCGGGAGCCGCCATCGCCAGTAACGCCAAAAGAGCCATCTTGCGCATGGCCGGCAGGCTCGCAAAACAGGGTTAGCGAATGGTTAAGGCGGGCTTTATTGCCGCTCCAGCGCCAGGAAATCCATGGCGTCGCCGATGGGGATGAACATGTTCAGGCCTACCGCCTGACCGTCCTTCTGATAGCCGGACACCGCGATGCCGATCACCGCTCCGGTTTCATCCAGCAGCGCGCCGCCGCTCGATCCCGGCAAGATGTTTGTGTCGCTCTGGAGGTAACGCAACCCCTCGATAGTGCGGTTGGCGGAAATTATCCCGCTGCTGACCGTGCCTTCGAACGCCTTGTCGAGCGGCGTGCCGATGGCATAGACGCGCTGGCCCGGGCTGACGGCGCCGCGCTTGATGGCCAACGGGATGCGGTCGCGGGCATCCGTCTTGATCAGCGCGATGTCGCGGTTCTTGGCGACCCGTATGACCTGCCCCACCGTCTCGATGCCGTCGGACCAGCGCAGGCGGACCTGCTTGGCGTCGCCCACCACATGTTCGTTGGTCAGAAGATAGCCGTCGTCTGAAACCAGCACACCGGAGCCGCTGCCTGAGCCCGTCAGCAAAGTGACGACGCTGCTCACCGCTTCCGCAATGGGGCGGGCCGGTGCTTTGAGGTTCCCTGCCAGACCGATTTTGGCCTGCTGCCCGGGCGTCAAAACGCCTTGCGACCCCATGGCTTTTGGCGCGCTTACGGCGTCGCGAAATTCCGCCTTGGATGCCAATTCGCGCGCGTTGCTGGAGAAGGATCCCGTAATCAATTGCGCCACGCCGCCGGGAACTTTCCGGTCCAGCTTGATTGCGCCACTGGTGCTGACACGCGCCACCACCTGCTTTTTCAGCGGCGAGTACACCTGCCAGTCCACGCTCATCGTCCCTTCGCCCCTGGCATCGCCCAGGTTGCCGCCGCTGAACATTTTGCCGTCGCTCACACAGGCGACCACGCGCGCTTGGCTGATCACCGCAGCCACCTGAAAATCGGCAGAAGCCACGTCCCGATCGAACAGATTCTCGTCGGAATCGACGACCTTGTATCCGGCGCGCTCCAATTCCGTCTTGAAGGCCGTGGCATAAGGCGGCAGATCCTACGGCTCGCGTCCCCCAGACGCGCTCCTGACCCTGTCCTCATTGTCGCAAAGAACGTTCATCCGCATCGACAGCCAGGGCGTGCCGGCCGGAAGCGCCATCAGGACGGTGGTGAGCTTCACGGAATTTTTCGCGGAAGAATCCGAGCCCGGAAACAGGTCCGAAGTGCTTTGGGCCAGGACTGCGCCGCCCAGCAGCAGCCAGGCCACAACACCGCGCACAGCCATCTTGATCATCGAAACGCCCCGACAAAACACTGCCCCGATCCCGAGGGATAACGCGGAAGGGCGTCCGGTTTCAATCAGGACGCTTTCGCCCGCGACTTTAATGTTAAAAATGCCGGTAGCCCCGGCTGGGAAGCGCAACCTCCGCACCGTTCAGTGTGAGGCTCACGCCCTGCCCGGCTTCGACCCAGCCGATATGGGTGAAAGGTCCGGTAAGAGCGGGCGGCGCGGTGAAGGCGATCTGATAATCGTCGCCCGCAACAACGGCGCGTTGCACCGCCTTGTCACCCCAAAAAGCCATGAGCGGCGCAGACAGCGGCACGCGTTCGCCTTCCACCACAATGCGCACGCCCGAAGCGGATGCGATATGGCCGAGGTCCGCGATCAGGCCGTCGGAAACATCGACGCTGGCTTGGGCAATACCGCGCAGGCTGGGAGCAACGTCCACCGGCGGCTGCGGCACGCGATAGCATGCAATCAAACTGTCACGATCGGTTTCGGATAGATTGTGATTTTCGCGCTTGAAAATGGCGAGGCCGCCGCCGCTGTCGCCGATGCTGCCGGTGACATAGACATGATCGCCGACCTTCGCGCCGTTGCGCCGGATTATCTGGCCGGAGGGCACGAAGCCGAAGGCGGTAACGGCGATGGAGAGTGGCCCTTCGGTGGCGCCGGTGTCGCCGCCCAACAGTGTCACACCAAATTCCTTCTGATCTTGCGCGAGGCCTTGGGCGAAACCGGCCAGCCATTGTTCGGTAATGGAGTGCGGCAGCGACAGGTTGACCAGATAGTGCGCCGGCTGCGCGCCCTTGGCAGCCAGGTCGGAGAAGTTCACCCGCAGCGCTTTGCGCGCGATGCTGTCGGCCGGATCGAAGGCGAAGAAGTCGACGCCCTCGGTGATGGCGTCGGTGGTCACGACCAGATCATGGCCTGCGCGTTGCGGGACGATGGCCGCATCGTCCTTCAGGCCGAATGCGCCCTCGCCCGCCAGCGGCGCGAAGTATTTGGCGATGATGCTGAACTCGTCCATGGCGGCAATCTAAAGCAAAGGGCGCGGCAGCCCAAGCCACCGCGCCCTTCGCAGGATGCAATACTGTTAAACCGGCATGCGCCGCTTGGTATACTCGCGCCCCATGATGGCGACGGCTTCGCCTTGCGGCCCGGTCGCAACCAGCATCGTGCCATCCTTGATCTGCTGAATCACATTGTTGTGGCCCGGCTGGGTCTCGGCGGCATTGAGGAACTTGACGTTGTTCTTCTTGCACGCGTCCAGAACCTGCTGACGCACCGCCTTCATGTTGGGCAGCGCCGTAACGTCTTCCACCACATTGCCTTGCGCGTCGCGCACCACCGGATGGCCAGACAGGCCGCCATCGGCGACGCTGTTATAGCCGTTGAGCCACAGATTGTTGTCGCCCGGACCCCATTCCGCGAACGCCACGCCCGGTATCGCCAAGGTCATGTTCACATTCTTGTTGGCATAGGTGTCTTCGATCTTCACGCCGAAGATCAGCTCGCCGCGCGGGTTCATCGGCCACAGGTCGGCAATGTGCTGATAAGTGCCGCCCGCCACGCCCCAGATGTCGGCGGCAAAGCTGGCGCTGTTGCCGCGCAAGCCCTGCATCCTCAGCTTGGCGGTGACGCCCGGCGTGTCCATGAAGGGATAGCGGCAGCCCATATGCGCATAGGTTTCCACCGCGCGCGGATCGCGGGCATGGCACAGATTGAGGCCCATCACGCCGGTGCAGAGGATCTGTTCCAGCACCCAGGTGTTAGCGCGGGCATAGGGTTCATCCAGCCCGATCACCGGCGGGGTGACAAAGACGGTGGGAAATCTGTGCCCCGAAGCGGTGCCGCCGCCATCCTTCAGACCGCGCATGAATTCGCGCAGTTCCTTCATGTCGAAAGAACCATGCTCCATGTCATAGGCGATGACGTCCGCCCAGGTCTTGCACATGCGCTTGCCCTGTTCATAGGGGTCCACGCCCGGGCCGACGCCGGCGCTGGTGTAATAGGCGGGCTGTCCATCTTCCCACAGTTCGATGCACTTGTTCAGGCGGCGCGGCTTGTAGTTGCGGTCGACCGACGATGGCTGCTTGCCGGAATTGACCGGCTTTTGCTGCGCCATGGCAGATGTTGCCGCCATACCCGCACCGATGGCGGCGCCCGCCAGCAGAAAATCGCGCTTCTTGATGTCCATTGTATTCCCCCTCAGCATCTTGCTTGCGGGAATGCTTGCATGCGCGGCGCGCGGGCCGCAACGGCCATCACGCTTCGCAGGTGCGAACGAACGCTAGAATTCGAGTTCGCCGTCAGGGACCGGAAGGCCGAATTCCGGGGCACGCTTGCGCCGAGCGATGCCGTCCAGCGCAGCATTGACGAAGCCTGGTTCATCGCCGCCAAAGAAGGCGCCGGACACAGCGACATATTCGTCGATCACGACCTTGGCCGGCACATCACGCCGCCCGATCAGTTCAAACACGCCGCAGCGCAGAATCGCGCGCAGGATGGAATCCACCCGCTCCAGCTTCCATTTTTCCGACAGCGACGCGGCGATGGCGCGGTCGATCTCAACCTGGTGCTGCGGCACGCCGTTGACGATGGCGTGGAAGAATTCGCCATCCGGGGTCGCGGGCAATTCCGCGAAGCGATGTTCGGCAAACTCCGCCGCCACTTCCTCGGCGCCGTTGCCCGACATTTCCATCTGATACAGCGCCTGCACCGCGCCCAGGCGGGCGGCGTGGCGGGCATCGGCCTGGCTGGTCATGGTGTTCCCAAACGCTGCGCCAGAGTGACAAGCGAAATGCTGGCGCGCGCCGCATCCCCGCCGATATCCATGGTCTGGGCCTGGTCCAGGGCGGCGCCCTCGTCGGCCGCCAGCACGATGCCGTTGCCGATGGGCAGACCCGTGGAACCAAGCTGCATCAGCGCCCGAACCGTCTCTTCATAAAGAGTTCCGGCGATGCGGCTGTCGGCCAGCACGCAGCCCAGCGCCACATAGCCGTCGAACGGCTTGCCCGACTGGGCGGCGATGGCGATGGCGGTGGGCAGTTCCAGCACGCCCGGCACCGAGATGCGCACGAAACGCGCCCCGCCCTTTTCCAGGGCGGCGGTGGCGCCATCAACCAGCGTGTCCGCGACAGCCGGATGATAGCGGGCGTCCATAATCAGAATGTTCAAGGCTTAGACCTTGTCATCGCCTTCAAGCTCGCCGATCAACGCTTCAAAGTCCCGCGTCTCGCGGAAATTGCGATAGACCGAGGCGAAGCGCACATAGGCAACCTTGTCCAGGCTGGCCAGCGCCTGCATCACCAGCTCGCCGATCACATTGGCGGGAATTTCGTTTTCGCCCATGGATTCCAGGCGGCGCACGATGCCGGTGATGGTGCGGTCGACCCGCTCGCGCTCCACCGGGCGCTTGCGCAGCGCATGGGTGATGGAGCGTTCCAGCTTGTCACGATCAAAAGATTCGCGGCGGCCATTCTTCTTGACCACGATCAGTTCGCGCAACTGCACACGCTCGAAGGTGGTGAAGCGGCCACCGCATTCGGGGCAATGGCGGCGGCGGCGAATGGCGGAATTGTCCTCGGAAGGACGGGAGTCCTTCACTTGGCTGTCGTCATGTCCGCAAAAGGGGCAACGCATGGCTGGTCCTTATCGATAGATCGGGAAGCGGGCGCAAAGCTCGCTGACGCGGCGGGCAACGCTCTGCTCGACCTGGGCATCGCCTTCTTCATTCTTGGCCACGGCATCGACCACTTCGACGATCAGCTTGCCGATTTCCTGGAATTCGCTGACGCCAAAGCCGCGGGTGGTGCCGGCAGGCGTGCCCAGACGGATGCCCGAGGTCAGCACCGCCTTTTCGGTGTCGAACGGCACGGCGTTCTTGTTGCAGGTGATGCCGGCGCGGTCGAGCGCATGTTCGGTGGGACGGCCCTTGGCGCCCTTGGGGCGCAGGTCGACCAGCATCAGGTGGGTGTCGGTGCCGCCGGTGACGATATCGAGACCGCCGGCCTTGAGCACTTCGGCCAGCGCCTTGGCGTTCGCGACCACATTCTTCGCATAGGTCTTGAATTCCGGCTTCAGTGCTTCGCCGAACGCCACCGCCTTGGCGGCGATGACATGCATCAGCGGGCCGCCCTGCAGGCCGGGGAACACGGCCGAGTTGATCTTCTTTCCGATGTCGGCGTCGCGCGACAGGATCATGCCGCCGCGCGGACCGCGCAGAGTCTTGTGCGTCGTTGTCGTGACGACATGGGCGTGCGGGATCGGGCTGGGATGGGCGCCGCCCGCCACCAGACCGGCAAAGTGCGCCATGTCGACCATGAAGATGGCGCCGACTTCATCGGCGATCTTGCGGAAAGCGGCGAAGTCGAACTGGCGGGCATAGGCGCTGCCGCCGGCCAGGATCAGCTTGGGCTTGTGCTCGCGGGCCAGCGCGGCAACCTGGTCCATGTCGACATGCTGGTTGTCCTTGCGCACCGTGTAGGGCACCGGCTTGAACCACTTGCCCGAATAGTTGGCCGGGTGGCCATGGGTGAGATGGCCGCCCGCCGCCAGATCGAGCCCCATGAACGTGTCGCCGGGCTGCAGCAGCGCATAGAACACCGCCTGGTTGGCATTGGCGCCCGAATGAGGCTGCACGTTGGCGAAGCTGCAATCAAACAGCTTGCAGGCGCGTTCGATGGCGAGTTGCTCGGTGACGTCGACATATTCGCAGCCGCCGTAATAGCGCTTGCCGGGATAGCCTTCGGCATACTTGTTGGTCAGGACCGACCCCTGGGCTTCCAGCACCGCCTTGGAGACGATGTTCTCGGAGGCGATCAGTTCGATCTTGTCACGCTGGCGGTTCAGTTCGTCCTGGATGCTGGCGAAAACGGCCGAATCGGCGCTCTGCAAATCGCTGGTGAAAAAGCCGGGGTTACGGTCCACGGAATTGGCGGCAGCCGACATGCAGGGTCCTCTTTGCAACTTGAACTTGTGGAGGGCCGCCTTTAGCGCCCCCGCGCAGGAGTGGCGGATTTACCCCTTCGGCGGCACCAAATCTAGCGTTTCCGGTCCAAATTTAAGACCTTGCGGCAAGTTGCCGGAAAGACTGGCCTTTCGGCTTGCCCTAAGCTGACCTCAGGCAGGGACGCAGCCGCAATTACGCCGCGTTCCTTCCCGACAACGGACCGAAACGGCGAACGGGATGGTTATGGGCAAGGAAAGCGAGGAGGACATCCTCAAGATGGTGACGGAAATCGTCGCCGCTTATGTCAGCAAGAACCCGGTCGCGGCCAGCGAGCTGCCGGGGATCATCAAGAATGTCCACGCGACCCTGGGCGGCTTCTCCGCCCGTGCGCCCGAAGGCGGCACCGCGCCGCGTCCGCCCGCCGTGCCGGTCAAGAAGTCGATCACGCCCGACCACATTGTCTGCCTGGAAGACGGCAAGAAGCTGAAGATGCTCAAGCGCTATCTGCGCTCGCGCTACAAGATGTCGCCCGACGAATACCGCGCCCGCTGGAACCTGCCCCCCGACTATCCGATGGTGGCACCCAACTACGCCGCCCGCCGCAGTGAATTCGCCAAGAAGATCGGGCTGGGCAAGGGCAGCAGCGCCCCCAAGGGCAAGCGCCGCAAGACCTAGGCGCGCAGCAGCGGCGGCAACACATCCGCTGTCCAGTTCTTGGCCTGTTCATAGGCGTGGGCAAGCTGCAGGCAGGCCATGTCGTGCTGGACCGGCGCGATGATCTGCAATCCCATCGCCTGCCCCTTGCCATTGAAGCCCGCCGGGACCGCCAGGGACGGACAGCCCGTCAGGCTGATCAGGCAGTTGGCTTTCATCCATTCGTGATAGGTGCGCATCGGATGGCCCGCGATCTCGCGCGGCCAGTCCTGCGCAATATCAAAAGCGAAGACCTGCGCCGTCGGCATCACCAGAAAATCGTAATCGCGGAACAGGTGCTGCACCGCATTGGTCCAACGCGTGCGCGCCGCCGAGGCATTGGCGACGTCAAAGGGCGTCAGCTTCATGCTTTCCTCGACCTCCCATATCGCCTCAGGCTTGAGCAGCGCCCGGCGCGCGGGATTGTTGTAGTGAAGCTGAAAATTGGGGCCCTGCTGCCACTGGCGGATTTTGATGAACGTGTTCCAGGCCTGTTCCGGCGATGCAGCGGGCGTCACGGATTCCACCGTCGCGCCCAAGTCCGCGAAGGTTTTCAGCGCCGTCTCGCAGACGTCCAGCACCCCGGGTTCATAGGGCGCCCAGCCGCCAAAATCGCCCAGCCAGCCGATACGCGCATCTTTGAAGTCACGATCCAGCGACGCGAGAAAACGCGTTCCTGATCCCGGCAATGACTGCGGGCTGCGCGGATCGTGCCCCGCCATCACCGACAGCAGCAGCGCGATATCGGCAGCGCTACGCGCCATGGGTCCGATGACGCTGATGCTGGGCGACCAGACATCTTCGCCCGCCATGGGCACCAGACCAGCGCTGGTGCGAAAGCCCAGCACATTGTTCCAGCCGGCCGGGTTGCGCAGGCTGCCGCCATAGTCAGTGCCATCGGCCAGCGGCAATATGCGCAGCGCCAGCGCGACTGCCGCGCCCCCGCTGCTGCCGCCGGCGGATGTATTCAGGTCGTAGGGATTGCGCGTGGCGCCATAGACCGGGTTGACGGTGTGGGACCCCAGCGCGAACTCCGGCGTGTTGGTCTTGCCGACAAAGATCGCGCCCGCCGCGCGGATGCGCTCCACCGGCAGGGCGTCCGCGCCCGGCACGAAATCCTTCAGGATGGGCGAGCCAAAGGTCAGCGGCATGCCTTTCACCGCCAATATGTCCTTTACCGCATGCGGCAGGCCCTGCAGCGGCCCCATGATTTCGCCGCGCGCAGCCAGCGCATCGCGTTCGCGCGCCTGGGCCAGAAGACCGCTGCGTTCCTGCAGCGCCACAATGGCATTCACCTGTGGATTGAAGCGGTCGATCTGGTCCAGAAACGCCGTCATCACCTCGGCGCAGGACAGTTTGCGCGATGCGATGTGCGCCGACAGTTCGCGCGCGCCCATCATCACAATGTCGGAAGGAGCGCTCATTTCTTGCGCAGCACATATTCCAGCTTGCGCCGCGCGGCGTTCGTCATGGCGGATTGCGGCGTGTTGGCCGGGCAGATGACGCTGGCCTCGGCCCCGGTGGCCGGGTCAATCGCTGTTACCTTGACGGAATTTCCGATCGCCACAAATTCGACGTAGATTTCCCTGTCTGCCACTTAAGCGGCGCGGGCAATCTTGTGCGCGTCCCACACCACCACCAGTGCTTCGACCAGCGCATCCATCATGGCGTCGGTATGGGCGGGCGACGGCGTAAAGCGCAGCCGTTCGGTACCGCGCGGCACCGTGGGATAGTTGATCGGCTGCACATAGACCCCGTGATCTTTGAGCAACGAATCCGAAACCGCCTTGCACAGTGCCGCATCGCCGACCATCAGCGGCACGATATGGCTGGGGCTTTCCATCAGCGGCAGGCCGGCGGCAGTGAATTTCGCCTTCAGGGTCGCGGCACGTTCGGCCAGTTTCTGGCGCTCCACGTCGCTAGACTTCAGGTGCCGGATCGAGGCCAGCGTGCCGGCCGCGATGGCAGGCGCCAGCGAGGTGGTGAAGATAAAGCCCGGCGCGAAGCTGCGGATGCAGTCCACAAGCTCAGCGCTGGCGGTGATGTAACCACCCATCACGCCGAAGGCCTTGGCCAGCGTGCCTTCGATGATGTCGATCCGGTCCATGGTGCCGTCGCGCGCGGCCACGCCGGCGCCGCGCGGGCCATACATGCCCACGCTGTGCACTTCGTCGATATAGGTCAGCGCGCCATATTTCTCGGCCAGGTCGCAGATCGCGGCGGTGGGCGAGAACTCGCCCTCCATCGAATAGACGCTCTCGAACGCAATCAGCTTGGGCGCGGCGGGATTGGCCGCCTTCAGCAGTTCTTCCAGATGCGCCACGTCATTGTGACGGAAGACATACTTGGCGGTGCCGCCATGACGGATGCCTTCGATCATCGAGGCATGGTTGAGTTCGTCGGAGAAGATGATCAGGCCCGGCAGAACCTTGGACAGGGTCGACAGGGTGGCGTCGTTGGAGACAAAACCGCTGGTGAACAGCAGCGCCGCTTCCTTGCCATGCAGGTCGGCCAGCTCGCGTTCCAGTTCGACGTGATAGTGGGTGGTGCCGGAAATGTTGCGCGTGCCGCCGCTGCCGGCGCCCACCGCATCCACCGCTTCGTGCATCGCCGCCAGCACCTTGGGATGCTGGCCCATGTTCAGGTAATCGTTGGAACACCAGACGGTGATCGGCTTGCTGCCGCCATCCGTATCGGAGGCGCTATACAGGCCGGCCTTGGGATATGCGCCGCGTTCACGCAGGATGTCGGCGAAGATCCGGTACCGGCCTTCGCGCTTCAGGGCAGCCAGGGCATCCTGGAAACTGGTTTTGTAGGAAAACGCCATGAACTATGTTCTCAGGGTTCTTTCGAAATGGCCCTCGTTCCCCGACCATACCCCAGAACAAGCCCCTGATTCCATGCAATTTGTCACATGACACCGCCGCTTTGGGGCCTCGCATTCGTGGCCGGTTCAGCCCTGGTCTTGTGGCTGATTTCGCTCAAAACCCGCGACGTCAGCATCATCGATATCTTCTGGGCGCCCGGCATTGCCGCGGTGGTGGACATCGCCGCCCTCCTGAGTGACGCCAGTGGGCCGCGGGCCTCAGCCGCGCTTTTTCTGGTGAATCTGTGGGCCGTGCGGCTGGCGGCCCATATCTTCGCCCGCCATGACGGCGAGGACCACCGCTATGCCGCGATGCGGCATAAGTTCGGTGCGCGCTGGTGGTGGTGGAGCCTGGTGCAGGTGTTCCTGTTGCAAGCCATTCTCATGTGGTTCATCGCCGCCCCGCTGGTGGCGGTGATGCTGTCCAGCCGCGCGCCCATGGGCGTGCTGGATTATCTGGGCGTGGGAATCGCCGCGGCCGGCTTCCTGTTCGAGGCGCTGGCCGATGTGCAACTGGCGCGCTTCCGTCTCGATCCGCGCAACAAAGGCAAGGTGATGGATCGGGGGCTGTGGCGCTGGTCGCGCCATCCCAATTACTTCGGCGAATCCGTGATGTGGTGGGGCTTCTTCCTGCTGGGCTTTTCGGCGGCAGGCGCGTGGTGGCTGATCCTCAGCCCGCTGGTGGTGACGCTGCTGCTGCTGCAGGTCTCCGGCGTGACGCTGATGGAAGACAAGATCGAAGACCGTCGCCCGGCCTATGCCGACTACAAGCGCCGCGTCAGCGCCTTCGTGCCCTGGCCGCCGAAGCTGTAGTCGTTACAGACGGAAGCGGACCTGATCGATCCAGAACCGTTCGAGACGCTTCAGGGTGACGTTCAGGCTGTCGAGATGATCGGAGCCGACATTGCCCACCGCTTCCAGCGAACCCAGATGGCGGTCGAACAGTTCGCGCAGCATGTCGCGCACCGCTTCGCCCTTGCGGGTCAGGCGCACCAGTACCGAGCGACGATCGGCTTCCGAACGTTCGTGGTGGATGTAGCCACCTTCGACCAGCTTCTTGAGATTGTAGGAAACGTTGGAACCCAGATAGTGGCCGCGCGTGCGTAGTTCGCCCGCCGTCAGTTCCTGGTCGCCGACATTGAAAAGCAGAAGCGCCTGGACCGAATTGATCTCGCGTTCGTCGCGGCGATCCAGTTCGTCCTTGATCACGTCGAGAAGCTGTCGATGCAGCCGCTCCACGAGATTGAGCGTCTCGAGATAATACTTGCGTACCGAAGATGCGCTACCCAGCGCCTCCGCGGCTTGCGGTTTGGCCATCGCCGTCATTTTAATTTCTCCGCTTTTTGCGGAGCCCACCTATTGTTGAGGCCAGACTAGGGGGGATGTCTTAAGGACGCGTAAAATGCGCGACATATCGCGCGACACTTTCCCAGACGGCGCGACTGTGTCAGCGCATGGCAAATAAAACGTAAACAGTTTTACGAGAATCAGAAAAGCTCGTTTTCGTTCAACGACGCGAAATACGCATCGATATCGCCAACGCCTGCCAGCGCGGAAGGCTGCCACTGTGGGTTCCGATCCTTGTCGATCAGCGCCGCACGCACGCCTTCACGGAAATCGTGACCGCCCAGAACGCGCGATGCCAGGCGATATTCCATCGCCAGGCACTGTTTCAAACCGAGATTTTTCGCTTCGCGCATTTGCCGACAGACCAGCTTCAGCGATATGGGCGAACGGCTGCGGATCGCCTGCGCCGTATCCCGCGCAAAGTCGCTGCCGTCGCGGTCCAGCCGTTCCAAGATCGCTTCCACCGACGCCGCGGAAAAAACCGTTTCGATACGGCGGCGCTGCGCCGTCAGCGCGCCTTCGGGCGCCTTGCGGGCAACCGCGCGCACTGCGTCTTCCACCACCCTGCCCGCCGCCAGCCCGTCCAGAAGCCCGTCGAAGTCTTCACGGACGACGGCATGGGTGACGAGACCCACCGCCAGTGCATCGCCAAGCCCGATGCGCGATCCCGTCAGCGCCAGGTACATGCCGAACGCGCCCGGCATGCGCGAAAGAAAAAAGCTGCTGCCGACATCGGGAATGAATCCGATCAGCGTTTCGGGCATGGCAAAGTCCAGCGTGGCATCGGCCAGGCGATAGCATCCGTGCACCGACACGCCCGCGCCGCCCCCCATGGTGATGCCATGCAGCAGCGCGACATAGGGTTTGGGATACGACCCGATCAGCGCATTGAGGTGATATTCATCACGCAACAGCTTCGCGCCCTCGTCCGTGCCCGCCGCCACCGCCTGCTGAACCGCGCGGATGTCGCCGCCGGCGCAGAAAGCCCGCGTCCCGGCGCCCCGGATCGCGACCACCTTGATGGCATCGTCTGCCGCCCAGGCCGTCAGCGCAGCCTCGAGGGCGTTAATCATCCCATGGGTCAGCGCGTTCAACGCCGCCGGGCGATTGAGGGTAAGAAGCCCCAAAGCGCCGCGTTTTTCGGCCTCAACATGCGGATCGTTCGCGGTCATCGTGGCCAAACCCTTGCGCGGCTGGATGCGAATTGGCAAGAGACTGGCCCCATGAGTGTTTACTCGCAGATCCACATGCGCCGCCTGAGGCGCCACGACTGGACGCGCCGCCCTGAGCATCGGGCAGCCGAGCGCAGCGACGGCGTCGCCCGTGCGACCACCAAAAGCAAGGCGGCGCGGATATGAGTGTTTACCCTCAGACCCGGATGCGCCGGTTGCGACGGCACGACTGGACGCGCCGCCTGGTGGCGGAAACCAGCCTGTCGCCGGCGGACTTCATCTGGCCGATCTTCGTGATCGAGGGCACGAACAAGCGCGAAGCCATCGCCTCCATGCCGGGTGTCGAACGCCTGTCGGTCGATCTGGCCGTAACCGCGGCGAAGGAAGCTGCCGCGCTGGGCATTCCGGTGATCGCGCTGTTCCCGCAGACACCTGTCGCACTGAAAACCGAAGACGGCCGCGAAGCCATCAACCCGGACAATCTGGTGTGCCGCGCCGTGCGCGCCATCAAGTCGGCGGTGCCCGAGATCGGCATCCTGTGCGATGTGGCGCTGGACCCCTATACCAGCCACGGCCATGACGGTGTGTTGCACGGCGATGATGTGCACAATGACGCGACCGTCGAAATCCTGGTGCAGCAGTCGCTGGTACAGGTCGAAGCGGGCTGCGATATCATCGCGCCGTCCGACATGATGGACGGGCGCATCGGCGCCATTCGCGGCGCCTTGGAAAAAGCCGGCCATTGCAACATCCTGCTGATGGCCTATGCCGCCAAATACGCGTCCGCCTTTTACGGCCCGTTCCGTGATGCGGTGGGCTCCGGCAAGCTGCTGACCGGCGACAAGCGCACCTATCAGATGGACCCCGCCAATGGCGACGAGGCCCTGCGTGAAGTGGCGCTGGATTTGGCCGAAGGCGCGGACATGGTGATGGTCAAGCCGGGCATGCCGTATCTCGACCTGGTGCGCCGGGTGAAAGACCGCTTCGGCGTGCCGACCTTCGCCTATCAGGTGTCGGGCGAGTACGCGATGCTATCGGCCGCCTTCGAAAAAGGCTGGCTGGACCGCGACCGCGCCATGCTGGAATCCCTGACCGCCTTCAAGCGCGCGGGCGCCAGCGGCATCCTTACCTATTTCGCGGTCGAAGCGGCGAAGCTGCTGAAGCGCTAATCGCGCGCCGTGGCAAACAGGCTGCGCAGGATGATTTCCGCGCGCGCCGGCAGCACGTGCAGACCCGAGCGGCGCTGGCCCAGATCGATCACGTTTTCCAGCACCAGCATGGCCAGGCCATGCACGCTGGCCCACACCGCCAGCCCCAGCGCGCTGTCGTGCAGCGCGTTGCCGATTTCCTCGCCGATGGAATCGGCCTTGGCGCCCAGCGCGGGAAACTGGTCGCGGTTGGGTAGCTGGCCACCGAACATCAGCCGCGCCAGCGCCGGGCGCTGGGCGACGAAGCGCATATAGGCGGCGCCGATATTGGCGATTTTTTCCGATTCCACGCCTTGCGCTTTGGCAGCTTCGGCAATCGCCGTGCGCAGTTCGTCAAAGCCTTCCACCGAAAGCTCGACCAGCAGCGCTTCATGATTGGGGAAATGCCGGTACGGCGCGGCATGACTGACGCCCGCCTTGCGGGCCACGGCGCGCAGGGTCAGGGCCGCCAGCGACTCTTCTTCCAGAATGGTGCGTGCGGCTTCCAGAAGGCCATTGCGCAAATCGCCGTGGTGATAGCCGCGTCCACTCTTTCCGGACGGCGGGGGTGCCGTGCCGGAGAGGGAATCCTGCTCACTCATGTCATGCCTCGTGCTTAACCTTTGTTGCCCTTCCGCGCGGTCTCCTGGCGCACGAAAAGGCTGGACGTATCCCAGCGCTTGCCCCCCAAATTCTCCACTTCGGCGTAAAACTGATCGACCACGGCGGTCACCGGCAGGCTGACGCCCTGCTTGCGCGCTTCATCCAGCGCGATGGCCAGGTCCTTGCGCATCCATTCGACCGCAAAGCCGTGATTGTATTCGTTGGCGTTCATCGTCTTGATGCGGTTTTCCATCTGCCAGCTCTGCGCTGCGCCCTTGGAAATCACTTCCGTCACCGCTTCGATGTCGAGCCCCGCGGCGCGCATCAGGCTGTAGGCTTCGGCCATGCCCTGCACGATGCCTGCGATGCAGATCTGGTTGGCCATCTTGGTGAGCTGGCCCGAACCGGCCGGGCCCAGACGCTTGGCCAGCTTGGTATAGACCGCCATCACCGGTTCGGCCTTGGCATAGGCGGCTTCCGTGCCGCCGCACATGATGCCAAGCTTGCCGTTCACCGCGCCCGCCTGACCGCCCGAAACCGGCGCATCGACGAAATCAAAGCCGCGCTTCTTGGCTTCGGCATCCAGCTCGCGCGCGATATCGGCGCTGGCGGTGGTGTGATCAACGAACAGCGCGCCCTTGGTCATGGCGTCGAACGCGCCATTCTCGCCCAGCGTCACCTGACGCAGGTCGGAGTCGCGGCCGACGCAGCAAAACACAATGTCCTGGCCCTTGGCGGCTTCTGCCGGGGTGGGCGCGGACTTGCCGCCATACTCGGCGACCCACTGCTTGGCCTTTTCCGGGTTGCGGTTATAGACGGTGACGTCGTGGCCACCCTTCTGCAGATGACCCGCCATCGGGTAACCCATCACGCCCAGGCCAATGAATGCAGTTTTCATTTTTCAGTCCACCATCTTCGGGTTTGCGCCGGCGGCGAAAGGCAGCGGCGTCGGATGCGGCCAAAATGCGCCGCGCGCGCGGCATCTTAAGAAAGAATCCGGCTTTGCCAACCCAAAAGGCCAATCCACGGAATCGGCGCTTTTGCCGCGCAAAACCATCTATTCGCCCGCCGCAGCGATTTTGACTGCAGGCTCGCTGGTCAGGCGCGCCTTCATGTGCAGCAGCGCTTCGGTCACGTTCTTCACCGTCGCGTCATCAAGACCTTCGGTGAGATCGGCGTGCAGATCGTCCTTGTAACGCTGGATTGCCATCAGGATCGGCTTTGCCGCGGGCAACAGATGCAGGCGGCGAATGCGGCGATCGGACGGATCGAGCCGCCGTTCCAGCAAGCCGCGCGCTTCCAGCCGGTCCACCAGGCGGCCCACCGTGATGGGCTCGACTTCGCATACCGCGGCCATTTCGTTCTGCGTCATGCCGGGCTGGCGCGACAGCCGCGCCAGAATCACGCCCTGCGCGCGGGTCATGCCGTAGGTCCGGGCCCAGCGGTCGAACCGGGTGCGCATCATCCTGGCGACATCATACAGCTCGACAAGAAGTTCCGTTTTCATGCCCGGAAGCTAAGGCGCGTTATCATAACGCGCAAGACCATAACGCAGCTTTGGCCGCACGGCGGCCATGCGATACTACCGTTGGAAGTTCCCTATTCCGGGCGGCTCAGCGGCTTGCAGTCGCCCACACAGGCATTGCGGTGCGACGCCCAGTGCCAAGCCCCCATGATCGCCAGCAGTATCGCTGCCATCAGAACCCGTTCGCGAAAGCGCATCCATCGCTCCAAGAAAAAAGGCCGGCACAGTTCTCTGTGCCGGCCTGAGTTAGGGGATTTTATGGGGGTATGAATTTACATTCCCGAGCCTTGGATGCTCTTCCAGGAGGCCGTGATCGCGCTCACGGCCGTGTCCGGCAGCGGGACGTAATCAAGGCCCAGCGCCAGCTTGTCGCCCTGCTCGAAGCCCCACTTGAAGAACTTCAGGGTGTCGGCGGTGGCGGTCTGGTCCGGCGGATTCTTGTAGACCAAGATGTAGGTGGTCGCCGCGATCGGCCAGCTGGCGGCACCCGGCTGATTGGTCAGGATCACATAGAAGTTGTTCTTGGCGGCGGCAGACCAGTCAGCACCGGCGGCGGCAGCCGAGAAGGACTCAATGGTCGGCGAAACAGTCTGGCCGGCACGGTTGACCATCTTCACATGCGACAGCTTGTTGGTCTTGGCATAGGCATATTCGACATAGCCGATCGAGCCGCCGATCTGCGCCACGTTGCCGGCGACGCCTTCGTTACCCTTGGCGCCGATGCCCGTGGGCCAGTCGATGGCAGTGTCCGCGCCGATGTCAGCCTTCCACTCCGGGCTCACCTGACCGAGATAGGTCGCCAGGATGAAGGTGGTGCCCGAACCGTCCGAACGATGCACCACGGTGATGGCGCGGTTCGGCAAGTTGACGCCCGGGTTCAGCTTGGCGATGGCCGGATCGTTCCAGCGCGCAATCTTGCCCATGAAGATGTTGGCCAGGGTGGTGCCATCCAGGGTGAGCTGGCCCGGGGTGATGCCCGGCACGTTGACGACCGGCACGACGCCGCCGATCACGGTGGGGAACTGGGCCAGCCCAAAGGCATTGAGTTCCTTCGGGGTCAGCGGCTTGTCGGTGGCGCCGAACGCAACCGTCTTGGCCTTGATCTGGGCGATACCGCCGCCCGAGCCGATCGACTGATAGTTCAGGCTGGTGCCCGACTGGCTCTTATACGTCGCCGCCCACTTGGCGTAGATCGGGAAGGGAAAGCTGGCACCCGCGCCGGTGATTTCTGCGGCGAAGGTCGCGGTGGCGGCCAGCGCCAGACCGGCGACGGCGCCCACCAGGGCCTTGTAGGTCTTCTTCATTGTGTCTTCTCCATTTGGGAGCGGTGCTCCCGGTTCAAGTTAGTTCGAGAACTGCAGGCGGACGCCCATGATGCCCAGGTCCTGGCTCTGGTTGGAGCGATTGGTGGCCGAACCACGGTCAACCGAAACCCAGCTCTGGTGAACCTGCAGCTTGACGTTGCGGTTCATGTACCAGTTCACGCCGATGTCGAAGGTGCGCTCCTTGCCGCCGACGATGCCGGCAAGCTGCGTCGCGGTCTGGGTCTGGGTCGGATTCCAGTCGAGATCGATGTAGCTGTAGCGTGCCGCCACTTCCCAGGCGCCCCAGCTGTCGCCGCGCAGGGAGAAAGGACGCGACGGCACCGGCTGCTGCCAGCCGCCGGTCTCGTTGTTCAGCGAAGCGACGGTATAGGGCCGGGTTTCACCGGTGATGATCCATGAGGCATGCGCGAACCAGCCCTGGAAGGTCGGATTGTCCGCAATGGCGCGGAACGGCTGCCCGGCGCAGACGCCGCCGGTGAAGGGCGCGGCGGCGGTGCCGCAGCGGCGATCCAGCGTGAACTGGGTCCATTCGCCGCCCAGGTAGAAGTTCTCATAGTTGCCGGCGATGTCGAAGGCGATCAGGTCAGCGGTCTGGGCGGCGATGCCGCCGGTCGAGACCAGGCGGGTGCCGTCGACGCGGATCTGCGGACGATCCTGCAAGTTGATGCTTGCCGAACCGCCGCCGGCATCGGTGCCGCTGTTGAAGACATGGGCGACGCTCATGCCCCAGGCCAGGTTCGACGGACCGTCGGACCAGATGCGGTTGCCGAGGCGGAACAGCATCTGGGTCTGCTCGTCGCCGCCATTGCCGCGGCCGAGCGCGGAGTGCGACTTGCCGCCGGTAAAATACAGCGTGGCATTGACGGCGTCGCCGGCCCAGAACACGTCAGCCTTGGCCCAGCCGATTTCTGCGCCGCGGCGCGCATCGTTGCCGCCGAACACGTCGGCGCCGATGTTCACGGTTTCCGGACGTTCCAGGAACATCAGGTTGCCCGACGAGGTGTTGCCTTCGAGCTGGAAAGCCGGCTCGATGATGCCGAAGCTGAAGTGCCAGTTGGGAATGCCGATATAGTGGACGACGGCCTTGGACAGTTCGAGGCCTTCGACGCCGCTGCCGCCAACATTGATGCGGAATTCATAGGCGAAATCGTTATAGGCCTTGCCCTCGACGCCCAGATAGGCGCGGCGCACGCCCATGCTGGTGGCCAGGTCGCGCGGACCCGCAAAACCGGCGGGCTTCTGGTCCTGCTGGAAAGCGCCAAAGTCGGTCTGGAAGCGGGTGCGCAGCGACATGGTGAAACGGCCGTCGCCGGTCTGGAAGGTGGGGCGGCCATTGTCATAGGTCAGGTTGGCGTACTGGTACTGCTGTTCCAGCGTCAAAAGACGGGTGCGATCGCTCTGGATGCGCTCGTCGCGGGCGGCCAGCGCGTCTTCCAGCGCCTGCACGCGCATCGCCAGATCGCTGCTGGCGGTAGCGCCGGGGTTCGCGAAGTTCTGCGCCAGCACCAGGTTGGGCCTTACCGCTTCCGGCGTCTTGGCGTCGTTTCTGGTATCGGCAGCGAGCGCGCCGGGGGCTGCCATCGCGACGGCGGCAACGCCTGTCATCAGAGCCAGTTTCCCAATCTTCATTACCTTCAGTCCCCCTGTGATCCGCGCATCTTTGCGCGTGGGTGCAATTGTAGTGGGTCACTACAGTGTTATGAAGGTTGCGTGACGGTTCCATGACATGGTTGCGGGCGCAGAGAAATTCCGGCTTTGGACAAGATATCGGCTGTGGATGCGCGAAAAGCAAGGCGAAAAAGCCGCGTTAGTTCTGCGCCAAAGCGCCGTATTTGCCCTGGAAATAGACCAGCGGGGCACCGGCCCCGTCATGCCGGGCGAAACGCAGCACGCGGCCCAGCAGAATCGCATGGTCGCCGGCGTCCTGCACGCTTTCGCGGGCACATTCGAACACCGCCAGCGCGTCTGCCAGCGCGGGAGGGCCGAGCTGCGTGGGAATCAGTGCGATGCCGTCCAGGCTGTGTTCGCCGGTGCCGGCCAGCCGGGCCGAGACGGCCCGATGCCCCGCCGCGAGAATCGAGACGGTGAAACCCGGCGCGGTGGCGAAAAATGGGTAGCGGCGCGAGCGGCGGTCGATGCACCACAGCACCAGCGGCGGATCGAGCGACACCGATGTGAACGAGTTGACGGTAATCCCAATATGGGACGCCTCGTTTGAACCAGGGACGGCATCCGCCGCCGGCGAGGCCGCCGTCACCACGGCAATTCCGGTGGGAAAGCAGCCCAGCGCGTCGCGAAAGCTGCGGGTATCGAAGGTCATATCGGTCCTGACTGGCCCCACTTCACTCTCGGTTAAGAGGGGTTATGCATGATCGGCCGAGGTTAGGCGACACGGCGAAAAGACCGCAAGCCAAAACCGGGTTTTTGAACTTTGGGTGGGCAGTTATGGCCGGCAATAACGCGGTCGTTATCAAGAAGATCAAGAAGGGCGGACACGGCGGCCATCATGGCGGCGCCTGGAAAGTCGCCTATGCCGACTTCGTCACCGCGATGATGGCCTTCTTCCTGCTGATGTGGCTGATCAACACCACCACCCCCGAACAGAAACGCGGCATCGCCGACTATTTCGCGCCCCAGTCCATCGCCCAGACCGTATCGGGCAGCGGTGGCGTGCTGGGCGGCAAGGTCGTGGGCGAAGATAGCGCCCATGCCGGCGGTGCCCAGTCGGTGATGCAGAAGCAGTCGCCGCCCTCGCCCGCCGATTCCAAAAAGGGCCTGGCCGACGGCGGCACCGAAGGCGGTGCCGACGGCCAATCCAGCGAACGCGCAAGGTCGATGCAGGACGGCGAGTTCGCTCGCGCCGCCGAAGCCATTCGCCAGTCGATGCAGGACAATCCCGACATCGCCAACCTGTCGAGCCAAGTCATTCTGGAAAACACGCCGCAAGGCTTGCGCATCCAGTTGGTCGATCAGGAAGGTCGCCCCATGTTCCAGCAGGGCTCCAACCAGTTGATGCCCTATGCCCGCAAGCTTCTGGCATCGGTGGGCGGCATCGTCTCGCAGCTTCCCAATCGCATTTCGATCAGCGGTCACACGGGCGGCAACGATGTGAACGCCACAGGCGGCGACTGGGAGCTGTCGTCCTCCCGCGCCAATCAGGCGCGTTCGGTGCTGCAGTCCGGCGGCCTGGGCTCGGACCGGATCTACGAAGTTGCGGGCAAGGCCGGATCGGAGCCGCTGCTGCCGGAAAATCCCAATGCCAGCGCCAATCGCCGCCTGTCGATCCTGCTGCTGCGCGAATCCCCGCCCGTTCCCAACGATACCGGCCTGAATTAACGAGTTGGCGCGAAAAACCCGCTCCGCCCGCGCATATTAAAGCTGCGCATCGCCGCGGCGCTTGTCATACTTGGGTCAGGAGCGGGCAGGTTTTGAGACGTGACGGACCAGCGCAACACACGCATACCCCAGTTCTTCCTGACGCCGGGCGGGCCCTGCCCCTATTTGCCCGGCCGCATCGAGCGCAAGGTCTTCGCCCGGCTGGGCGGCAACCTGGCCCAGCCCCTGTCCGAAGCCCTGACCCATTCCGGTTTTCGCCGCAGCCAGTCCATCGCCTATCGTCCGGCCTGTGAAAGCTGCAGCGCCTGCGTGTCCGTGCGCATCAAGGCAGGCCAGTTCACCGCCAGCCGCAACCAGAAACGCATCCTGAAACGCAGCGACGATCTGGTGCGTGCCGAAGTGCAGGCCGAAGCCACCCGCGAACAGTTTGCCTTGCTGCGCACCTATCTGGACTCGCGCCATCCCGGCGGCGGCATGAGCGACATGGGCCTGTTCGACTATGTCGCCATGGTGGAAGAAACCCCTGTCGATACCCGCATCATCGAATATCGCGCGCCCGGCGGCGCGCTACTGGCCTGCGCCCTCACCGACCGGCTGAAAGACGGGTTGTCGATGGTCTACAGCTTTTTCCATCCCGGCGAGGAAGCGCGAAGCCTCGGCACCTACATGATTTTGGATCATGTGCGCGCGGCGCGCGAAGCGGGACTGCCGTATGTCTATCTGGGCTATTGGGTGCGCGGCAGCCAAAAGATGGACTACAAAGTCCGCTTCGCGCCGCTGGAAGCACTGGGCCAGAACGGCTGGGAGCCGCTGACCGTTTAATCCGGCCGCCTGCCCTCCGACGGGCAATCCGTATAGACTGCCGGCGATGTCGCTGACTCAAATTCTCACCCTGGCCGGTGTCGCCGTTTTCGCGGCCAGCGGCGCGCTGGCGGCCGGGCGGCGCTCGCTCGACCCCATCGGCGTGATGGTGCTGGCCATTGTCACCGCCACAGGCGGCGGCACGCTGCGCGATGTGCTGATGGACCGCCATCCGGTGTTCTGGATTTCCGATCCGTCTTTCATCGGCGCTTCCATCGCGGCAGCGGCAGCGACCTGGCTGTGGGTGCGCCGCTTTCCGCCGCCCGACAAGGCGCTGCAATATGCCGACGCACTGGGCCTGGCCTTTTTCAGCATCGCGGGCGCGCGCATCGCTGAAGCCGCGGGGCTGTCGCCCTTCATCTGCGTGATCATGGGCGCATTGACGGGCTGTGCCGGCGGTTTGATCCGCGATGTGCTGGTGGCGGAAGTGCCGCTGATTTTCCGCCAGTCGGAATTGTATGTCACCGCCTGCCTGGCCGGCATCGGCGTTCATCTGCTGCTGGCCGCGTTTGGCATTCCGCCAGAACTTTCCAGCATCACCGGGATCGCGACCATCGCGCTGATCCGCATCGCTTCGATCCGCCACCGGATCACCCTGCCGGTATTCCATATCCCGCCCCGGCCAGATCACTAGGACAGTTGCATGATTCCCTGGATACATCTGGATACCGCCGCCGTGCCGGGCGGTGGCGGCGAATTGAAGCTGATGCGGCGCGGCACCGAGTTCGCGATCATGGCGGGCGCCACGCCGCTGATGAACAGCCGCATGAGCAGTTCCGAGATCGTGCTGGCGGAGGTGGCATGCGAGCGGTTGCGCGGCCGCCGCAATGCGCGCGTGCTGATCGGCGGATACGGCATGGGTTTCACGCTGCGGGCGGCACTGGCCGGGCTTGGCGGCGACGCGCAGGTGATCGTGGCGGAGCTGGTGCCCGCCGTGCTGACATGGGCGCGCGGACCGATGGCGGAACTGACCGGGGGCGGTCTCAGCGATCGCCGGGTCACGGTTCACGAGGCCGATGTCGGCAGCGTGATTGAATCCGGGCGCGGCAGTTTCGATGCGATCCTGCTGGACGTCGACAACGGCCCCGACGGTTTAAGCCGCGCGGAAAATGACAGGCTGTATGATTTTCGCGGGCTGAAAGCTGCGCGTCAGGCGCTGCGGCCAGGCGGGATGCTGGCGGTGTGGTCGGCAGCGCCGAGCAAGGCGTTCGTCAACCGCCTGGAACAGGCAGGGTTCGCCGTCGAGGAAGTGAAGGCCCGTGCCAACAAGGGACGCGGCGTCCGCCATATCATCTGGGTGGCGACGCGCCCGGCCGACACAGGAAACCCCAAACGTTCAGGCTTTGCTCCAAAGCCCTGACTTGATGTCGAACTTCACTTTTCCGGCAGCACGCATGCGCATCAACTGGTCCTGCAAGGGATCGGTGCTCTTGCTGCTGGGCTCCAGCATCTTCAGCAGCGAATAGACCGCGCGCGGCTTGTCCAGCGCTGCCAGGATGTCGTCTTCCGTGGTCATGATGCGCCTCCAAAACGCGCTTTCCATTCTTCGATCTGCTCGTCGCTGATCTTGGCGATCAGCGCTTCGGGCGCCTTGATCGGCTGGCCCGGCGTCAGATCGTCCAGCTCTTCGGCCATGGGACCAGGGAACGGAATGATGCCGCCGCGATAGCCGACGGGCTGGATGCATTCATGGATGGTCTTGGCGAAGTCCGGCATCACCGGCCACAGCAGGTGCGCGAACTGGTGGATCAGGTTCAGGCCCATGCGCACGCCCACCGCCGCCTTGGCGCGGTCGGTCTTGATGTGCGTCCAGGGCGCGGCGCGGGTCATGTACTCGTTGCCCGCCACCCAGATGGCGCGCATCTCGCCCATCGCCTTGCGGAAATCCGCATTCTCCATGTGCTCCGCATACTGTGCGATGCGCCTGTCGAGTTCGGCGATCAGCGCCTTCTCGTCGTCGCCATACTCGCCCTCGCCCGGCATCTGGCCGTCGAACCGCGCGACGCAGAATTTCGTGACGCGATTGACAAAGTTCCCCAGCACGTCGGCCAGGTCCTTGTTGATGACGCCGGCGAAATGTTCCCAGGTGAAATTGCTGTCGCTGCCTTCCGGCGCGTTGGCGATCAGATAATAGCGCCAATAGTCCGCCGGGGCGACATCCAGCGCCGCATCCATGAAGATGCCGCGCTTGCCGGAGGTGGAGAACTTGCCGCCGTCATAATTGAGCCAGTTGAAGCCCTTCAGACGGTCGACCAGCTTCCAGGGTTCACCGGACGCCATGATGGTGACGGGAAAGCCCACCGTGTGGAAAGGCACATTGTCCTTGCCCATGAACTCCCAATAGGTGACATCCTTGGCCGCGTCGCCGTACCACCAGTCTTTCCAGGCATCGCCCTTGCCGTTCTTGTCGGCCCATTCCTTGGTGGCGGCGATATATTCGATGGGTGCATCGAACCAAACGTAGAAGACCTTGCCTTTCAATTCGCCGTTCGCGATGTCGTCAGGCACTGGAATGCCCCATTCCAGATCGCGGGTGATGCCGCGATCCTGCAGGCCCTCGTCCAGCCACTTGTAGGCGATGGAGGTCACCAGCGACGGCCAGTCATTCTTGTGGCTGTCGATCCAGGCGCGCAGCTTATCGGCAAACTGCGACTGTTTCAGGAACAGGTGCGTGGAGTCGCGGATCTCGATATCGGCAACACCCGACACCGCCGAACGGGGATTGATCAGGTCGATAGGGTCCAGGACGCGGGTGCAGTTCTCGCACTGGTCGCCGCGCGCGCGGTTATAGCCGCAATGTGGACAGGTGCCGATCACGTATCGGTCGGGCAGGAAGCGCTTGTCGGTCGGCGAATAGGCCTGCTTGGTGGTGCGCAGTTCCAGGAAGCCATTCTTCCAAAGCTGGCGCGCGAAGTGCAGCGTCAGCTCATGGTTCTGCGGCGACGAACTGCGGCCGAAATTGTCCCAGGCGAGGCCGAAACGGTCGCCCAGCGTCTTCTGCACGCCATGCCACTTGGCGGCATAGTCGGCGACGGGTGTGCCCTCTTCCAGCGCCGCAAGTTCCACCGGCGCGCCATGTTCGTCGGTCGCGCAGATCGCCAGCGTGTCATAGCCACGGCTGCGGCAGTAACGGGCGAAGATGTCGGCGGGCAGCATCGATCCAACCAGATTGCCCAGATGCTTGACCCCGGCGACGTAGGGAATAGCGGAGGTGATGAGGATGCTTTTCATATCTGCTATATAAGTGCCAATATCGGGAAAAGGGACCAGTCCTCATACAAGGGGACGGCCGGGGAAGCGAGGGGGATAGAATGACCAGAAAATTGCGGAATTTCACCATGGCGGCAATGGGATCGGCGGCCATCCTGACGGGAGCAGCCATGGCCCAGAATCGACCCGCCCCGCCGCCCGCCGCCAGCGTCATTCCGGCCAGCGTGCTGGATGCGACACCGCACCGCGACCTGTCCAACGGCATCATCACCGCTAAGGCCTATATCCCCGGTCCCGGTGCCCTGTATCGCGGCACCCGTTTCGACCGCGCCGGGGTGATCGCCCAGACGACCTACAAGGGCCACAACTTTGGCCAGTACTGGTTCTCCAGCTATTCGCCGCATGTGCGCGATTTCATCTGGCAGGATGGCCAGGTCACCGTGCATCCCGCCAGCGGCGCGCCGGGCCCGGTGGAGGAGTTCACCGCCATCGGCTTTGACGAAGCCGGCATGGGCGGCAATTTCCTCAAGATCGGCACCGGCATCCTGAAGCGCGACACGCCCGCCTATGACTATGTGCACAACTATCCGGTGGTGAATGAAGGCAGGCGCGGCTTCACCTCGACCAAGACACAGGCGCGTTACACCCAGACCATTTCGGGCGATCCGTCGGGTTACGGCTATTCTTATGTGAAGACGGTCAAGCTAACGCCCGGCAAGCCGCAGATGACCATCGAACATGTGCTGACCAACACCGGCAAGAAGAGCATTGATACCAAGGTCTATTGCCACAACTTCCTGACGCTGGGCACCGGCAACGAGAACGTCACCATCACCGCGCCGTTTGATATCAAAGCCGAGAAAGCCTTCGCCAAAGACGCGGCGGTGGTCGAGGGCAAGACCTTCCGCTACTTGCGCGCCGTCAAGGAAGGCGAAAGCGTCACTTCGCCCATCACGGGCTTTGGCGACAGCGCCAGCGATTATGATTTCACCATCACCAACACCAAGACCGGTTTCGGCCAGCGCATCCGCGCCGACCAGCCGCTGGCCCAGATCAACTTTTGGTCGATCCGCACCAATGTGAGCTGGGAGCCCTATGTCGCCATCGCGCTCAAGCCCGGCGAAACCAAGCGCTGGACCTACACCTACGACTTCTTTGGTCCAGGAGAAAAGTGATGCGCCGGGCAGCGCTTGCGGCTTTGCTGTGGGCGCTGACTTCGCCCGCTTTCGCGCAACCGGGCACCGCGCCTGCGCGCGAACTGGACAAGACACCCCATGTGGTGATCGGCAATGGCCTCATTTCGGCGCGGGTACATCCGCCGGGCGAAAAGTCGCTCTACAAGGGCACGCGCTTCGATCATTCCGGCGTGCTAGCGCATATTACCTATCGCGGCCAGAATTACACCGACTACTGGTTCGATCGGTATGTCATCGACCCACGTGATACGAGCCGCCAGCCGGCGGGCACTGTCACTGCCTGCTGCGCCGTCAGCGGGCCGGTCGAGGAGTTCGCCATTGTCGGCTTTGAAGAGGCTGGCATGGGCGGGCGTATCTTCAAACCCGGCATCGGCATCTTCACACGCGACAGCGACAACCCGCTGCAATTCCCCACCCTGCCCGCGCTGAACCAGGGCACGCGCAGCTTCACGTCCAGCAAGACCGGCGCCCGGTTCGTGCATGACCTGAACGACACGGCGTCGGGATATGGCTATCACTATACCAAGACGGTGGAGCTGGTGGCGGGCAAGCCGCAGATGACCATGGCGCATGAGATGAAGAATACGGGCGCCAAGCCCATCGTCACCACGGTCTATAACCACAACTTCCTGACGCTCAGCCCCGGCAGCGAACATCTGGTGATTACCGCCCCCTTCAACTGGTCGGCGGAAAAGCCGTTGCAGCCCGATCTGGTGAAACTGGACGGCAAGACCATCCGCTATATCGCGCCGATCCCGCCGGGCGTCACCACCATGAGCCTGATGAATGGCTTCGGCAAAAGCGCGTCCGATTACGACTTCACCGTCACCAACAGCAAGACGGGTTTTGGCCAGCGCATTCGCGGCGACCAACCCATCGCCAAGATCAACATGTGGTCGATCCATACCAATTACAGCCTGGAGCCTTACATCGCCATTTCGCTCAAGCCGGGCGAGACCAAGCGCTGGACGTACACCTATGACTTTTATGGACCGGGGGAAAAGCCATGAAGACATTTGCGATTGCGGGATTGATCCTGACCGGCACGGTTGCCGCCGTGTATGCGCAGGGCAGCGCGCCGTTCGACCTACCGCCGGCGAACAGCACCAGCCCGGCCACCGCTTTGGATGACCTGCCCTCGCGTACCATTTCCAACGGCATCGTCAGCGCCAAGGTCTATCTGCCGGGCAAGTTCGGTTTCTACCGCGCCACTCGGTTCGACCATGCCGGCATGATTACCCATGTCACCTATAAGGGGCATGACTATGGCCGCTACTGGTTCGCCAAGACCTCCCCCAATGTGCGCAACTTTACCTATGACGCAGACGGAGTGGTGGCGCACAACAACAACAGCGCTGCCGGGCCGGTAGAGGAATTCGGCGAAAATGGCTTCGACTATGCGGGACGCGGCGGGCGATTCCTGAAGATCGGCGTCGGCATCCTTCAGCGCGACAACGATACCTACAACCGCTTCCACACCTATCCGATCCTGAACGAAGGCAGGCGCAGCACGCGGGTGACCGCAAACAGCATCCGCTTCACCCAGGATGTGTCGGGCGATCCGTCGGGCTACGGCTACAGCCACAGCAAGACCGTCACCATGGTGCCGGGCAAGCCGCAGATGACCATCGAAGTGCGGCTTAAGAACACCGGCAGGAAGCCCATCGACACAACGGTCTACAACCACCATTTCACGACCCTGAGCCCCGGCAACGAGGCGATCGAGCTGGTGGCGCCCTTCAAGCTGGTCAACGCCCGGCCGATGCCCAATGACGTCATCAAGATCGACGGCGCGCGCATGACCTATCTGCGCGGCATGACGGGCCAGGAACAGATCGCCAGCGACCTCACCGGCTGGGGCGACAGCGCCAGCGACAATGACTTCCGCATCACCAACACCAAGACCGGTTATGGCCTGCGCCTGCGCGCCGACCTGCCGATCGCGCGGCTGTTGTGGTGGTCGATCCCCACCACACTAAGCCTGGAGCCCTATATGGCGATCAAGCTGGCGCCGGGCGAGGAAAAGCGCTGGACTCACACGCTGGATTATTACGGCCCTGGCGATAACTAAAATCGCCGTCACCGCAGCCGGAACTTGCCATTAACGGGCGCTGTGGCTAATTGCTTCGCAAGCGGGCCGGCTTAGCTCAGTTGGTAGAGCACCTGATTTGTAATCAGGGGGTCACAGGTTCGAGTCCTGTAGCCGGCACCATTTCCCGCAGATCCCGAAACTATTTCGCGTCAGGGCCAGGCAACGCGACCGTCTGATGCTCGATATGCGCGATCAGGTCGGGAGGCAGCTGGAGCCGATGCGCCAACGCTTCCAGATAGGCCGTTTCCGCCGGGTGGTCGGGATCTATGGCGAGCCGCGCGGCAAGATAGATTTCCGCCGCCTGTTCCGGCCCTTTTGCGAAGGCGACAATCTCGCTCAGGGGAATGGTCCGCGCCAAGGCATCAAAGATGAAGGCCTTGCTTTCGGCATCCAGCGTCAACGCACCCATCTTCTCGAAGATCGAGGCTTGCTCTTCGGGGCCGATGTGACCGTCGGCCTTCGCGGCCGCGATCATCGTCAGCACCAGTCCGAGCGTGAATGGCTTGCCATCAGCGCCGGGCGCCGCCAAGGATTGCGCGGCCTGTGTGACATCAGTCGGCGTGGCCATTGGCGCTTGAGACGCGGATTTTCCCTCCTGCCAGTTCTGATAAGCGCGGTGGGCCAAGGCGCCAAGCACGGCGGCGCCGCCATAGCCAACCACGCCGCCGGCCATTTTTCGCACCTTCTTGCTGCCGACCAGCAGGCCCAATAATCCACCCGCGGCCATGCCGCCCCCGAATCCACCCATGGGGCCGCTGGTGAGTGTTCCCGCGGCGCCGCGCAGTTTATCCAAGGGGCCTGCATCGCCTTGCGGCGCGGAGTTTTGTCCGCCGAGGGGCGACGGGCCACCGGCACCTAGAAACTGCTCAAGCAAACGCTGCGGGTCCATTCAAACTCTCTAGTGGCTGGTTTCGCTCAAGGTCAGAAAACAGCCATGCGAAAACGGCGCAATCATGGCGAGAATCCAGTGCTGGAAGCCTGCAAGCGCGGCGCGGCGACCATCACGCCAGATGCGCTGCCAGCAGGCTGGCGACGTGCACCGCCTTGCGGTCGGCGCCATCCTCGATCTGGTGGCGGCAGGACGTGCCATCGGCCACCAGCACCGTATCGGCATCGGCCTTGCGCGCGGCAGGAAGCAAGGACAGCTCGCCCATCGCCAGGGACATGTCTGCGGTTTCCGACTGATAGCCGAAGGCCCCCGCCATGCCGCAACAACTCGATTCGATCTTCTCCAGCGTCAGGCCGGGGATCAGCTTGAGGGCTTCTTCCACCGGCCCCATCGCCCCGAATGCCTTCTGGTGACAATGGCCGTGCAACATGGCTTTAGACTTCGCCGGTTGCAGGTTCGGCTTGAACCTTCCCGCCTTCGCCTCGCGGGCGATGAACTCCTCGAACAGCAGGGCATGGGCCGCAGCGCGTTTGCTGTCCGCGCCCGGCAACATGGCGATGGCCTCGTCGCGAAAGGAGAACAGGCAGCTCGGCTCCAGCCCCACCAGCGGCACGCCGCGCGCGAAGAACGGCGCCAGCGCGGCCAGTGTGCGTGTCATCTCGGCTTTCGCCGCCTCCACATTGCCGACCGCCAGATAGGTACGCCCGCAGCACAGTGAACGCGATGAGCCATCCGCCGGCGCGGCCAGATGCACGCGGTAACCGGCACTGGTCAGAACCTTGATGGCGTCGCGCAGGATTTCCGGCTCGAAGGCCGCATTGAAGCTGTCGGCCCACAGCACGACTTCGTGACCAGTTTCGGGACCAAAGCTGGCGCCGCGCTCATCGAACCGGTCGCTGCGCCACAGCGGCAGATCGCGCTTGGCGCTGAACCCCATCAGGACTTCGGACAGCCAGCGTAAAAATCCGCTGCGGTTGCGCAGGTTCAGCAGCGGCGCGGCCTTGGCGGCCAATGGCGCATAGCGCGGCAAATGGGCGATCAGCCGGTCGCGCAGGCTGTAGCCGCGCTCCTTCGCCCGCGCCGACAGCACTTCGATCTTCATCCGCGCCATGTCCACGCCGGTGGGACATTCGCGCTTGCAGGCCTTGCAGGAGACGCAAAGCTGCATGGTCTCCATCATCTCGTCGGAGGTAAACGCCCCGGCCCCCAACTGGCCGGACACCGCCAGCCTGAGCGTGTTGGCGCGGCCGCGCGTGACATGCTGTTCGTCGCGCGTGACACGGTAAGACGGACACATTGCCCCGCCTTCGGATTTGCGGCAGGCGCCATTGTTGTTGCACTGCTCGGCCGCGCCCTGGAAGCCGCCGATCGCGCCGGGATATTCCGACCAGTCCAGCGCCGGCTTGAAATCCTGCACCTCGTAGTCAGGCGCATAGCGAAACAGGCTGCGCTCATCAAATTTGGGACTGCGCACGATCTTGCCGGGATTCATCGTGCCTTGCGGATCGAATGTGTCCTTGACCTCTTCGAACGCCGCAATCAGGCGCGGCCCGAACATGTCTTCGTGGAATTCGCTGCGCACCAGCCCGTCGCCATGCTCGCCCGAATGTGAGCCCTTGTACTGGCGCACCAGTTCGAAGGCTTCCTCGGCAATGGCGCGCATCGCCTTGACGTCTTTTTCCAGCCGCAGATTCAAAACCGGGCGCACATGCAGGCAACCTTCGCTGGCATGGGCATACCAGGTGCCGCGCGTGCCGTTGCGTTCGAAACATTCGGTCAGCTTGGCCGTATACTCCGCCAGGTGCGGCAGCGGCACGGCGCAGTCTTCCACGAAAGAGATCGGCTTGGCCTGCTCCTTCATCGACATCATGATGTTGAGGCCGGACTTGCGCAGCTCGGTGATGGCGTTCTGCAGCGCCGGGTCATAAACCTCGACCACCCCACCCCACTTGGCGCCGCCATGCGAGAAATCCACGCCCAGATCACCCATCATCTGGGAAAGCGCAGCCATGCGGCGATGGTTTTCTTCCTCGCCGGAATCGAACTCCACCAGCAGGATCGCACGGGGCTTGCCGCGCAACATCGCTTCCAGCGTGGCGTGGAACAGCGGTATCTCCGCCGCCAACCCCAGCATGGTGTCATCGACCAACTCGACCGCGATGGGCTTGAGCGTCACCAGGTGCTGGGCGGCATCCATCGCGGCATGGAACGAACCGAAATGGCAGACGCCCAGCGCGCGCTTGCCCAGAACCGGCGACAGTTGCAGCTTGATGGCGGTGGAATAGGCCAGCGTGCCTTCCGATCCCACCAGCAGATGCGCCAGGTTGATGCGGTTGTGGCGCGGGTTCATCGCGTCGATGTTGTAGCCGCCGACCCGGCGATGCACCTTGGGGAAACGGGATTCCACCTCGCCCGCTTCGCGCGTGCCGATGGCCATCAGTTTCTGCGCCAGTGGCCGCAGCGCGGAGTCGACATCCGACAGGTCGGGTGCAACTTCGCCAAAATGGTGGGCGCTGCCATCGGCCAGCACCGCATCAATGGTCAGCACATTGGCGCGCATGGTGCCGTAGCGGATGGAACGGCCGCCGCAACTGTTGTTGGCGGTCATGCCACCAATGGTCGCGCGCGACGCCGTGGAAACGTCGACCGGAAACCACAGGCCATGCGGCTTCAACTGGCGATTGAGATCGTCCAGCACGATGCCGGGCTCCACCGTCACGGTGCGGCCTTCCACATCCAGCGACAAGATGCGGTTGAGATGCTTGGAGCCGTCGATGATGAGGCCCGCATTGACAGTCTGTCCGCACTGGCTGGTGCCACCACCCCGCGCGGTGACGGCAAGCCCCTCTTCGCGCGCCAGCGCCAATGCGGTCACCGCGCTGTCCATGCTGCGCGGCACAACAACGCCCGCCGGCATGATCTGATAGTGAGAGGCATCCGTCGCGTAACGGCCGCGCGAAAAGGCGTCGAACAGCACGTCGCCGGAGACATGGGCTTTCAGCCGCCTTTCAAGGCCCGGATGCGCGGCAAATGCCATGAGAAATGGATCGTCCCTGATTGAATTTTGTTCGGACTTTTTGCCGGTTCCGGGCTAAAAGCAACGGTATTATGACAGCCTGCGGGGCCTGAAGGAACGCCATGACCTCTGGACAGCATTTTCTGCAAATTCCCGGCCCCAGCCCGGTGCCCGAGCGTATTCAACGCGCCATCGACCGCCAGGTAATTGACCATCGCGGACCGGAATTCCAGAAGCTGGGTCACGAGGTGCTGGAAAGTATCAAACCGTTGTTCGGCACCACTGGCCCGGTGATCATCTATCCGGCGTCGGGCACCGGCGCGTGGGAGGCCGCCATCGTCAATACGCTGTCGCCCGGCGATCACGTGCTGATGGCCGAGACCGGCCAGTTCGCCACCCTTTGGCAGAAGCTGGCGTCGCGCTGGGGCATCGAGGTCGATTTCATTCCCGGTGACTGGCGCCACGGCGTGGATGCCGCCGCGATCGAAACCAGGCTGGCCGAAGACAAGGCGCACAAGATCACTGCCGTGATGGTGGTGCATAACGAAACCTCCACCGGCTGCCTGTCCGACATCGCCGCCGTGCGCAAGGCGATCGACAGCGCAAAGCATCCCGCCATGCTGATGGTCGACACCATCTCGTCGCTGGGTTCAACGCCGGTGACGCGCGATGCCTGGAATGCCGATGTGATCGTGTCGGGTTCGCAAAAGGGCCTGATGCTGCCGCCGGGGCTTTCCTTTACCGCTGTCTCCGATCGCGCCATCGCCGCATCCAAGACCAACACGCTGCCGCGTTCCTATTGGGACTGGCAGGAAATGATCGCCTTCAACGCCAAGGGCTTCTTCCCGTACACGCCAGCCAGCACCCTGCTTTACGGCCTGAAGGAAGCCATTGCCATGCTGAACGAAGAAGGCCTAGAAAATGTCTTTGCTCGCCATCTGCGCCTGGCCGCAGCCTGCCGCGCGGCGGTAAAGGGCTGGGGCCTGGACGTGCTTTGCGTCGACCCCAAGGTCTATTCCCCCATCCTGACCGGCATTCTGATGCCCGCCGGTCATGACGCCGACAATTTCCGCAAAGTCGCGCTGGAGAATTTCAATATCTCCTATGGCGCGGGCCTAGGAAAAGTCGCGGGCAAGGTGTTCCGCATCGGCCATCTGGGCGACTGCAACGAGCTGACCCTGATGGCGGCGCTGTGCGCCACCGAAATGTCGCTCAAGCTGGCGGGCGTGCCGCACAAGGCTGGCGGCGTCGCAGCCGCCATGACAAGCTTCACGGACGGAAACGAAAAACAGCGCCTTTCGGCCTAAGAACGCATAAGCGCCAGGCCGGCGCACACAGGGGTTGGGGATGAAGCAGCGATTGTTCAGCGCGCCGAACGTCGTTCTGGGGCTGCTGTGCCTGATGTACTTCATCACCTATGTCGACCGGGTCAATATCTCGACCGCCGCCAGCGAAATTCAGGGCGAGTTCGGCTTCAGCAACACCCAGCTTGGCCTGATCTTCTCTGCCTTCGCCTATCCCTATCTGATCTTCCAGGTGATCGGCGGCTGGGTCGGCGACCGTTTCGGCGCCCGCAAGACGCTGTTCTGGTGCGGCATGGTCTGGGCGCTGGCCACTGTGCTGACCGGCTTCGTAAATGGCCTGGTGGCGCTGTTCATGGTGCGCATGCTGGTGGGCCTGGGTGAAGGCGCCACCTTCCCCACCGCCACCCGCGCCATGCAGAACTGGACATCGTCGGCCAAGCGTGGCTTCGCACAGGGCATCACCCATGCCTTCGCCCGCCTGGGCAATGCGATCACGCCGCCGCTGATTGCCTTCCTGATGGCGGCCTTCACCTGGCGCGGGGCGTTTTTCGTGCTGGGCGCGGTCAGCCTGCTTTGGGTATTCGCCTGGGTGGCCTACTTCCGCAATCACCCGACCGAGCATCCCCACATCACCCAGGAAGACCTGGACGAGATCAAGCCGCGCGCAATCTCCACCGAGCGTCCCAAGACGCCCTGGGGCCCGCTGGTAAAGCGGATGTGGCCGGTGACGCTGACCTACTTCTGTTACGGCTGGACCTTGTGGCTTTACCTCAACTGGCTGCCGCTGTTCTTCAAGACCAATTACGACATGGATATCCGCAAGTCGGCGATCTTCGCCTCCGGCGTCTTCTTCGCGGGCGTGGTGGGCGACACGCTGGGCGGCGTGCTGTCGGATTATGTACTCAAGCGCACCGGCAGCCTGCGCACCGCGCGCGTCGGCGTCACCGTGTTCGGCTTCTGCGGCGCCTTCCTGTCGCTGGTGCCGATCCTGTATGTCACGGACCCCGTCATCGTGGCGCTGTGCCTGTCGGGCGGATTCTTCTTCGCCGAGCTGGTGATCGGGCCGATGTGGGCGGTGCCGATGGACATCGCGCCGCGCTATGCCGGCACCGCCTCGGGCCTGATGAACACCGGCTCGGCCTTTGCCGCCATCGTCTCGCCGCTGGTCGCCGGTTACGTCATCGACGTCACCGGCAACTGGTATCTGCCGTTCCTGATGTCGATGGGCCTGCTGGCGCTGGGCGCCATCACGGCCTTCCTGATGCATCCCGAAAAACCGTTTGAAGAGGAAACCGCCTGATGAAACGTCTTGCGCTCGTGACCGCCCTGCTGCTGGCCAGCACTGCCGCCCAGGCCCAGCTTGCTTCGAAGATCACCCATCACGATCCGGAGAAGACCCGCCTCCTCACCTCGGTGCACAAGGGCGCGGGCTCGATGCGCTATGCCGGATTGATGGATGCCAAGACGCTCTCGACCAATTTCATCTTCCTGCACCGCGGCGTTCTTCTGCCAGGCGGCGGCATCGGCCAGCATTTCCACAATCACTGCGAAGAGATGTTCGTTATCCTGGACGGCGAAGCCGAGTTCACCATGAACGGCCGAACCTCCACCCTGAAGGGCCCGGCTGGCGCGCCCAACCGTATGGGCTCCTCGCATGGCATCTACAATGCCACCGACAAGCCGGTGGAGTGGATGAACATCAATGTCGGCACGTCAAAGGTCTATGATGCCTTCGACCTGGGCGATGACCGGGTCGGCGCGCCCAAGGACGCCATTCCGCAATTCGTCACTATGAAGCTGGACAAGACACTGCTGAAGCCCGCCGCCACCGGCACCGGCGTCACCCGCCGCCGGGTGCTGGGCCCCAGCATCTTCTTCTCGCCCTGGGCTTATTACGACCATGTGATGATCGCGCCAAACGGCAGCACGGCGTCCACCACCGCCTCCGACATGAGCGAGGCTTATTACGTGATTTCTGGTGACGGCAGCGTGACCGTGAACGGCGAAACCGTCGCCATCAAGAAGGGCGATGCGATCCCGGTCGATGTCGGTCAGAGCAAAAGCTTTAAGGGCGGCAGCGCCCCGCTGGAGCTGATGGTGATCGGCGTCGCCAAGGACATGGAAGCCAAGAAGGGCTTCATGTCCGTGGCGGCCAACGCGCAGTAACGGGTGAATCCTACCTGCGATGATACAGCGGCAACTGGCCCGGCACCTGAATGCCGAGCTGGTACACGCTGCTGGTCGCGGTGAGATAGACCGTTTTACCGTCATCAGCGAAAGCCAGGTTGGCCACCACTTCCGGCAGCACGATCTTGCCGATCAGCTTGCCCTTGGGCGACAGGATCGACACCCCGCCGGCGCCGGTCGCCCAGATATTGCCCAGGCTGTCGATCTTCAGACCGTCCGGCACGCCGCCGTCGCCGCCCGTCTTGGGCCAGCGATAAAAGACGCGCATGTTTGAAAGCTTGCCGTCCGCGCCCACGTCATAGGCGCGCAGGTAAGCGTCCGGGATCGAGTTGGCGACATAGAAGGTCTTCCCATCGGGCGAAAAACCCAGCCCGTTGGGCTGCGTCATGTCGGTGACCACCGCCGTCAGCTTGCCGCCGGCATAGCGATAGACGCCGTTGAACTTCATTTCCTTCTTGGGGTCGGCATCCATCTTGGGAAGCCCGAAAGACGGATCGGTGAACCACAGCGCGCCGTCACGCGAAAACACCAGATCGTTGGGGCTGTTGAGACGCTTGCCCTCATACTTGGAGATGAAGGGCTTGACACCGCCCTTGTCATCCAGCCGCTCGATGGTGCCGATGCCCATGCGCGTCAGCAGAATGGTGCCGTCCTTGTCGGTCACCAGCCCGTTGGAGCCGGAGTTGGAGCCCTTGGGCGGATTGGTCAGCCCACCCGACGCCTTCAGCACCACCACCACATTGCCCATGCGGTCCAGGGCGCGAATATTGTTATGGGCGACGTCGGAAAAATACAGCCGCCCGTTTTTCCAAACCGGGCCTTCGACAAAGCCGAAACCACCCGCCACGCGCCCCACCCGCGTGCCCGGCGCGATCACCGCATCCAGCGCCGGATCGAGGCGCTCGACCCGCATGGTGTCGACTTTCTTGGCGGTCTGCGCGAAAGCGGGCGCCACCAGCAAACACAAAGCCGGCACGGCATATCTCAGCATGGTCATTAAAAACTCCCTTTGTTTCGCAAAGGGCTGAAGCCCTTGGATTTGCGCGGGAGCTTAGGTCTCCAGAATGGTGTTGGGCAACCGGTTCTTTGGCGCGCCCGTGGGCGGGAAATGCTGCGCCAGCGCCGCGCCGCATATCTCGATGGCCTTGACGAAACCATCGGCGGGTTTACCCGCTGACATGGCGTCAGTCACCGCCGCGATGGCCGCGTTCCAAGGCCCCTCGCCCACGATCTGGTGAATGTTGGAATGCGCCACCAGCTCAACCTTGCGGTCGCGGAAGGACGCGAAGATCAGCACATGGGGTTCGTCCTTGGAAAGCCGCGCGCCAGCCGAAGCAAAATGCCGTCGAGCCGCCTGCCGTACCCGGTAGCGCTTGAGCGCGGGCGGCGTCAGGGCGCTGCGCACGCCCGGCAACGCCACAATGATCGCCACGATCAGGAAGACGCCCAGTTGCAGGATCGCATAGGTGGTCAGGCCGCGCAGGATCAGCTCCTGCATGGCGCGTTCGAACACCCGCAGCCGGCGTTCCAGCCAGGCATCGGGTGCCGCCACAACCGGCTCGGCGGGCTCAGGCGTCATCAGCGCCGCGAGCAGCGCCGCCTTGCCGCCGAAATGCGCGCGGAAGACATCGCGCGTCACCCCGGCTTCGGCGCACAGCATGGCGATGGAGAATTTGTTGTCGCCCCGCGCCAGTATCGTCCGCGCGCTGGCCAGCAGCCTTGTCCTGTCGTCGGCCTGATCGTTTTCGCCCATGTGCCCCCACTCCCTGCGGCACAGGTTACGCACAGCCCGTTACCGTCGCGGTTCCGCAAAAGGTGCAATTCAAGAACAAATTTAAGCGACCTTTAGGCGCCAGCCCGCCCGTCAGGACCTAGCCCTTGCCGCGCCGTCCGTACAGCAACGTCACGTTGATGCGGCGGTTTTCATAGCCGTCTTTGAACCGGATGGTGTCGGTTTCATGGAACAGATCGGAATCGAAGATCACCGCCCGGTTGGCGCGGTAGGGCACCGTGACCGAGGTGGCGCCGGCGTCCTTGAGGAATTGGCGCGGCGACTCCACATCGCCGTTATACTTGTCGAAATCCCAGTCCAGCGGCGCGGCCTTGTCCCACACCACTAGCCCGCCATGTTCGGGATCTAGGTTGGCCTCGTCCGACGTGATCCAGAAATTGACATTCACAGCCGCCTCATCGGCGTGGATTTTGATGCCGCTCATGCTGGAGTCATACTTGAACGCCCACAGATAGCGCAGCGGGTGGCCGCCAAAGATGGCCGGAAAAGTGTCGCGGAATTCATCCGCAATCTGGGCCAGCAGCGGCGCGGCGAAACCATGTTCGGGAAACGCGCCCAGGTAGCCGTCACTATAAGTCTGCCGCCAGACATTGGAGCCCAGGCAAAAGCGGCGCAGATTGGCCAGCGCCTCGGGCGTCAGCAGGTTGTCGATCACCACGAGCTGGTTGTTGCTGGCGCGCCAGTCGGCGGTGACTTTCTGCGTGTTGGCTGGATTGATCGCCGGGCCCGCCAGCTTGTCGCCCCCGTCCAGGAACAGCGGGCCATCTATGCGGGCGCGACTGCCCAGCCAGGCCTGTTGCTCGGCATCGTGGCGCAGGCGTTGCGGCGGGGCGTCCGCCGGCGCGGCACTGCCCGCGCCGATCGCCTGCTCGGCCGACTGGCGGAACACGACAAAGCCTTCCACCACCCGATCGCTTTCACACAGCGCATGACCACGATAGTTCAGCAGTTCGGCATTGCCGGGGCGAAACATCAGCGCCCGGTCGAAACTGGCCAGCGCCTCGTCGAAGCGGCCCAGCACGCGCAAGGTGATGCCGCGGTTCTTCCAGGTTTCGGCATTGTTCGGATTGAGCGCCAGCGCCCGGTCGAAACTGGCCAGCGCCTCGACCTCGCGCCCCAGCTCATGCAGCGCATTGCCGCGATTGACGAGCGCGCCCTCGTGATCCGGACGCGCCGCCAAAACCTGATCGTAGCTGGCCACGGCTTCGCCCCCCCGCTTCATCTCGCGCAAGGCATTTGCGCGATTGAACAGCGCGTCCGGGAAACCGGGTCGGACTTTCAGCGCCCGGTCATAGCTGGCTAGCGCCTCGTCGAAGCGGCCCATGTTTTTCAGCACGTTGCCGTAGTTGAGCAGAACTTCGGGCGTATCTGGACTGATCTGCAGGGCCTGGCCGATCAGGTCCAGCGCCTCGGCATTGCGGCCCTGCTGCGCCCGCACCACGCCCAGAAGATGCAAGGGCGCGAAGCTGCCGGGCGCCGCCGCCAGAAGCTGCAAGTAAAGCCGCTCAGCGTCCGCCAACTGGCCCCGCTGATGCGCCGCCACGGCCTGGGCATGAAGGGAAGACAGGTCCATGCCCCGTTTTGGAATCTTGGCCGCCCGATGACAAGGGCGACAGGCCGGCGGTCAGTCCGGCTTCAGGGCGCGGGTCAGAAAGCGGGTGAGGTTTTCGACCAGCACGGCGCGTGAGCGGCCCGTACGATGGGCTTCGCGGCTGGTCTGGTGCAGCGCGCCCACAATGGCCTGGCCGATAATGCCCGGATCATAGGATCGGCAGGCGCTGCCGTCGCGCGAGGCTTCGCGCACCATGTCGGCCCACTCCGCGCCCCATTGGGTGAGAAGCGAACGCACTTCGACGCCTTCGGCGTCGATCACCGCCTCATCCGTCATGGCGGCGCGCAGCACGCCGGGATGATGATCGGAATAATCGTAGATCGCATGCAGCGTGGCCGAAATACGCTGTTCCAGCGTCTGGCCCGGGCGGCGATGGGCGCTGACATGCGTGTCCAGTTCCACGCGCGAATCTTCGACGAAGGACAAAAAGCAGGCGCGCTTGTCGGGATAGTGCAGATAGAAAGTGCCATGTCCCAACCCCGCTTCGCGCGCAATGTCCTGCGGACGGGTGGCGTCATAGCCGCGCTCGACAAACAGTTTGCGCGCCGACTGCTTCAGACGGGCAAGGCTTTCCGGTTTCCGGCGATTGTTGGAAAGCGGTGTAGAATCGAGAATGATAGCGTTACCGGACATGCGCAGACTTCACGCGCGATGGCTGGGGAAGTCAACGCCTCTCATCGGGTAAATGTATACAGGGCCGCGGAAAAACTTATTGCACCTGCGTAACGGCGCTGAGCCAACCCTGGTACAGCAGGTCCCGCTGCCCCCGCTTCATTGTGGGAACAAAGCGCCGGTCCAGCGCCCAGCGCGCGGCGATGTCGCGTTCGCTGCGAAACAGCCCCGCGCCCAAACCCGCCAGATAAGCCGCACCCAGCGCGGTGGTTTCCGTCACCACCGGGCGATCCACCGGCAGCCCTGTCAGGTCGGCCAAGCGCTGGCAGAACCAGTCATTGGCGACCATGCCGCCATCGACCTTGAGCGCTCGCAACCGCGAAAGCCCCGCCGCCGCCATGTCGCGGCGCATCGCTTCCAGCAGGTCGCGGGTCTGGTAGCAGACCGCATCCAGCGCGGCGCGGACGATCTCGGGCCGGCCGATGTCGCGCGTCAGCCCCAGGATCGCGCCGCGCGCCTGCGGGTTCCAATAAGGCGCGCCCAACCCGGTAAAGGCGGGCACCACGTAAAGCCCCGGCGCCGGCTTGGCGCGTTTGGCGAGACTTTCGCTTTCCGGCGCGGTCGCCAGAATGCCCAGCTCGTCGCGCAGCCATTGCACCACTGCACCCGCCACGAAGATCGAGCCTTCGATCGCATATTGCTTCTGCGCCAGGGCCGTCGCCAACAGCCGGTTGCGAGAGCGCGGCACCGTCTTGCCGGTATTGACCAGCGCGAAACAGCCGGTGCCGTAGGTGGACTTCACATCGCCCGGCGCGAAACAGGCCTGGCCAAAACTGGCGGCCTGCTGATCGCCCGCCACCCCCAGGATGGGAATGGCCGCGCCCAGCGGCATGGGATCGGTTTCTCCGAAATCGCCGCGGCTCTCGCGCACATCCGGCAGGATGGCGCGCGGCACGCCGAACAGCTTGAGCAGCGCAGCGTCCCAGTCGCGCGTCTTCAAGTTCCACAACATGGTGCGCGACGCATTGGTGACGTCGGTGGCGTGCACCTGTCCGCGCGTCAAATTCCAGATCAGCCAACTGTCGATGGTACCAAAGCGAATATCTCGACCTTTAAGCCCCTTCACGTTCTTGAGCAGCCATTCCAGCTTGGTGGCGCTGAAATAGGGATCGAGCAGCAAGCCGGTCTTGCGCGTGATGCCGGCTTCCAGCCCGCGCTTCTTCAGCGCTGCACAGCGTCCGGCGCCGCGCCGGTCCTGCCAGACGATGGCGTTGTAAAGCGGCGCCCCGGTTCTGGCGTCCCAGACCAGCGACGTTTCGCGCTGGTTGGTGATGCCGATGGCGGCCACCTCGCCGGCGTCCCTGCCCTTCAGCACTGCCTTGGCGCAGGCCAGCGCCGCCTGCCAGATTTCGCGCGGGTCATGCTCGACCCAGCCATTGGCCGGGTAAATCTGGCGCAGCGGCAGCGAATGGCTGCGCACCGGACGCCCCTGGGCATCGAACAGGATTGCCCGGGTCGAGGTGGTGCCCTGGTCGAGGGCCAATATGAAGTTTTTGTGCCTACTCATGGGACGAAAAGGCACACCAGTTCGATGCCCCAAGGCAAGAGACTTAATCGGCTGTTAACAGTCACCCTGATAGAAAATTACCTGGAAAATGGCCGCAAAAAAACGGCTAGAGGCATAGGGGCAATCACGTGGGGCTTACCGCACACGACATGAGCGACATGGGCCGCCTGGCCCAGCTCGCCATGAATCCGCAGTCGGGCGCCAGCCGCGAGGAAATCTACCTCGCTGTTGCTTCGCTGTACCGCATTCAGGGCTCAGGGCTGAACAGCCGCGAACGCGAACTGATGCGCGAAATCCTCAAGCGCCTCACCCGTGACGTGGAAATGGCGATCCGTATCGCCCTGGCCGAACGCCTGGCCGAAGACACCACCGCGCCGCACGACCTGATCCTGCTGCTGGTGGACGATTCCATCGAAGTTGCCCGCCCGCTGATCATCAACTCGCCGCTGCTGACCGAATCCGACGTGCTGAAGATGATCGCCGAAGCCGGCATCGGCCATCAGGTCGCGGTCGCGGGCCGCCCGAATATCGGCATTCCGGTCACCGACGCGCTGACCAAATGCGACGCGGAATCGGTGCTGGTCGCGCTGGTGCGCAACGCCACCGCCAAGATTTCCACCGCCGGTTATGAAGAAGTCCCGCGCCATGTCCGGGCTGCAGGAACCCTTGATCCGCCGCCCCGACCTGCCGCCGCAGCTCGCCAACAACATGTGCGAATGGGTGTCGGACGCGCTGAAGACCTACATCAAGACCAATTACAATATCGATGCCAAGAATGTCGAAGCGGCCCTGTCCAAGGCCACGGTGGTGCTCAGGAGCGAGCCGCCGGGACCCAAAGATCCGCCCGCCGACAGCGCCCAGAAGCTAATCGAAAAGATGGCCGCCAGCGGCCAGCTCAAGGCCTGCTTCCTGATGCGCGTGCTCAGCCAGGGCCAGCTCGACCTGTTCGATCTCGCGTTCGCCCGCCTGCTGGATGTCGATCTCAACCGCTTCCGCCCTGCTTTCTACGAAGGCGGCACGCGGCAGGTGGCGCTGTCCTGCCGCGCCGCGGGCATCGACCGCTCGGTGTTCCCCACCGTCTTCAACCTGTCGCGCCAGGCGCGCGGGCTGAACGCCAACCTGACAGGCGCCGAACTGCAGACCGCCGATGCGATCTTCTCCGGCTTCACCCGCCAGAGCGCGCTGGACGAGTTGCGCACCGCGCTTCCGCAGTAATCGAAGCATTTCAGGCCCCTGCCCCGCGCATGGGTTGGTGTGCTAGGTTGGCGCCATGATCAAGCTGCATTTCACCGCCGCACGCGATGCCGCACAGGCACTGGCCGGCATGCGCGCCCGCCATGACGATGTCGGCCCCGAAGCTGCCGACGTCATCGTGGCGCTGGGCGGCGACGGCTTCATGCTCCAGACGCTGCATGCCTTCACCGGCAAGGGCAAACCGATCTACGGCATGAACCTGGGTTCCGTCGGTTTCCTGATGAACGAATACCGGCAGGAAAACCTGCTGGAACGCCTGGCCGCCGCCGAAAAGGCCGAGATCCACCCCCTCAAGATGCAGGCCCATGGTGCAGCGGGCGTTACCGAGGCACGGGCCTTCAACGAAGTCTCGCTGCTGCGCGAAACCCGCCAGGCCGCCAAGATCCGCATCATGGTGGACGGCAAGCCCCGCATTTCCGAACTGATCTGCGACGGCGTGATGGTCGCCACCCCCGCGGGCTCGACCGCCTACAATCTTTCCGCCCACGGCCCCATCCTGCCGATCGATGCGGCGCTGCTGGCGCTGACTCCCATCTCGGCGTTCCGTCCCCGGCGCTGGCGCGGCGCGCTGCTGCCCCACCGCGCCAAGGTGCGGTTCGAAATCCTGGAAAGCGTCAAACGCCCGGTCAGCGCTGTGGCCGATGATTTCGAGGTGCGCGACGTCAGCGCGGTCGATGTCGCCGAGGACCGGTCGATCTCCATGACCATGTTGTACGATGCCGGACATAACCTGGACGAACGCATCCTGTCCGAGCAGTTTTCGGACTGAAAAAAGTGCGGCCGCGCTCGCATAAAGCCCTTTATTTCACTAAGCCTTAACGCCCATTAATGTAATTAGCGCAAGCACGCCCCTATGTCTGGGGCCGCATGGATTTGGGCAATGAGCGGCTATCGGTTCGACCGGCTGAAGGTACTTGTCGTGGACGACAATGCGCAAACTCGTCGTCACGATCCTGCAGGCGTTCGGCGTTTCGCAGATCCATGAAGCCGACAGCGGCAACCGCGCCTGGATGGTGCTGCGCGAGTCCAATCCCGACGTGATTGTGGCCGACTGGGTGATGGAAGGCATGTCCGGCATAGAGCTGGTGCAGAAGATCCGCACCGACCCTTCGACTCCCAATCCCTTCGTGCCCGTGATCATGCTGACCGGCCACACCCATATCGACCATGTGCGCCAGGCGCGCGACGCCGGCGTCAACGAATTCATCGCCAAGCCGGTATCGGTCAAGACGATGATGTCGCGGCTGGTGGCGGTGATCGAGCATCCCCGCCCCTATGTGCGCACCAGCGCCTATTTCGGGCCATGCCGCCGCCGGCGCGGCGTGGACGAATATCGCGGTCCCGAACGCCGCGCCGACACCAAGCAACAGGCAGCGGAGTAAATCCATGGCCGGCCGCCAGCAACCGATCGAACTCTTCATGCCGCCCAACATGCTCAAGGCCAAGGTAGGCGGCGGGCTTGGCGGCATCGACATGGCGGCGATGAAGCGCGCCGAAGGCGCGCTGGACACGCTGAAGTCCGAGTTCGCCGACTGGATCGCTTCGGATGTGAAGACGCTGATCGACGTGCGCGCGCGTTACGCCAAGACGCCGGACGCGCCGTCACGCGATGCGCTGATGCGCGCCGCCCATGACATCAAGGGCCAGGCCGCCACCTTCAATTTCCCGCTGATAGCCCGCGTCGCCGGATCGCTGTCGCGCCTGATCGGCGACCTGCCAGCCAGCCAGGCGCTGCCGCTGGGCCTGGTGGACGGCCATGTCAACGCGATCCAGGTGATCCACCGCCAGGGCATCCAGGACACCAACGACAAGATGGCCCAGACGCTGTGCGCCGAGCTGGATGCGCGGGTGGAAGAAACGCTGAACCCTAAGAAGAAGTCGTAGACTTCTTCGCGTCGGAAAACAGGCTGAGCAGGCTGGATCCGAAGGACAGCGTGGAGCTGGGCGTCGAGCCGCTGCTGCCCAGGCCGAACAGGTTTCCGAACAGGCTTTGACCGCCGCGCGGCTGCCAGTTCATCACGCTTGCCAGCAGTATCTCGATTTCGTCGCTCTGCGTCGTCACCACATGGGCGCGCGCCTTGTCGGGCGTGGGCGCCGCGGGCGTGATGTCCGGCAGCGTGGCGACGCGGATGGTGTCCTTGGCTCCCGGCTGGCGCAGCGCCCAGTCATAGACTTCGCGCGCCGACTTGGAGCGGCCATCGGCGTGATAGAATACCGAACGGTTGGCGCTAGCGGCCTGCGGGAAGTTCGCCGCCGCGCTGGCGCCGGGATCTTTTTCGGCCAGACGGATAAGCCTGGTGGCGGCGTCCGGCCCCAGAAAGTGCGCGGCATACAGTTCACCGCCGCAGATTTCACGGCCCAGGCTGGCCTGCAGCTGGCCTTGCGTGGACTTGGCATGTTCGCCCGCCATCAAGGCGCAAAGCTGAGGGTCTTTGCGCAATGCCAGAATATTCTGCTTCACCGAAGCATCGGCGCGGTAGCGGCCATTGGCATCGCGGGTGATGGCATTGGCGAGATTGCCCACGCCATGCTGCGCGCCATGCTCCTTCACCAGTCCCAGCCAGGTCTGTTCGATGAACTGGAACAGGCCCGTGGCCGATGAGGTGGCGGACTGCGCGTTGGGCTTGAGGCTGGACTCGCGCATCGCGGTGCCCAGCAGGTAATGGAAATCCGAGCCCGTCCTGGCCGCTGCATGTTTCAGCGCTGCCAGCACGGATGAACGGTCTGCTGTCCCTGCGGCTTCTGCCTGCATGGGGCGAATGTCGGGCTTTATGGTTAACCCTTCCTTACCAGCCCTCTTCGGGGCGGCTACTGCTTCAGGGCCAGCGCCAGGGGGGCCTCGGCAGGACGGGGCCAGGGCTGGGCCTCGCTATGGCCCCAGACCGGGCCGGACCAGGCCGGATCGCCCTTGCGGCGGCCGATCACATGCACATGAAGCTGCGGCACCATGTTGCCGAGATTGCCGACATTCAGCTTCTCGACCCCCGGCAGGGTGCGGATGATTTTGGACAGCTTGACGATCTCGGTCATCAACTGCTGCTGGTCGGCGGGCTCCAAGTCGCACATCTCGATGACACCAGCGCGCCGCGGCACCAAAAGCCCCCACTGATACCGGGCGTCATTGTAGAGAAAGACGCGGCTGAGCGGCCAGTCGGCCAGTTGGTAGGTCAGCGACGCAATCACCGGATCGACCGTGAAGTCAGTCATGCAAATCTCCTCATCCAAAACGGCGGGGGTCGAAGGCCGGATTGATCTTGTTCTTGCCTAGCACCAGCCCGGCCATCGCATCGGCGATCACCGGCGCCAGCAGGATACCATTGCGGAACTGACCGCCCGCCACAAAAATATTGTCCCGGAGCACGCCCAAGAGCGGCAGGCCGTCGGGGCTTTTGGGACGCAGGCCTGCCCAATGATCGGTCAGCGTCCAGTTTTTCAGGGCGGGTATCACCGCTTCGGCGCTGGCGCGCAGGCGGTCCCGCACCTCCGGGGACAACCGGGTGTCAAAACCCTTCTCTTCCATGCTGGCGCCCACCAGCAGGCGCCGTTCGCCATCCGTCTCGCGCGGCACCAGATAGACGCCGTTGCCCCAGATCACCGGACCCGGCAGGTCTTCGCCATCGGGCGGAGCCAGTGCGATCACCTCCCCCTTTACCGGCGCAATGGGAATGTCGCCTAGCAGTCCGCTCCAAGCACCCGCCGCGATCACCACGGCGTCGGCATAATGGCGGGCATAGGGCGTCATCACCGAGGTGGCGCCACTGTGACTTTCGATGGTCACCGCAGCTTCCTGCGCCAAGAGCGTGCCGCCCGCTTTCAGGAAGGCCGTGGTCAGCGCGTCGCCCAGCGCCCGGTTGTCGACCCGCGCCTCATCCGCCACCCACAAGCCGCCCGTGACGCCGGCGGCCAGCATCGGCGCCAGCGCCTGGGCCCCGGCGGCGTCGACCACCTGGCCGCGCCCGTCCAGCGCATCCAGCCGGGCAGCGTCATCCGACAGCAGCAGCGCGCCTCCCTGGACCAGGCCGATGCCAAGGCCTGACGCCTGTTCCAGTTCGGCGGCAAAGCCCGGCCACAGGTCGCTGGACTGGAGGGCCAGCTCGCGCTCGGCGGCGGGGGCCTCCTGCAGCTCGGCGATCAGCGCCAACATCCCCGCTGCGGCCCAGCTCGCCCCCTGCGCCGGAAGGCCCCGGTCGAGGATTGTGACCTGCGCGCCGGCCTGCAAAAGCCGCCAGCCGATCCCCAGACCGGCCACGCCGGCGCCAATGATGACGACCTTCACGCCCGCACCCTCGCCAGGCCCTGCCCTGCCGCGATAAACACCATGACCCCAATAATATAGGCCAGAATGCTAAAGTAACTTGGGAAGATGCAGGCGAGCAGAAATGTCGCTGCGACTAGCCAGGTGACAAGAGAAACATACCCTCTGCCCACCACGGTCAGGACGCTGAGCGCCAGCATCAGGAACATGGCTGCCAGGGCGCTCTCAGGCGCGGCGATGGCAAAGCCGAACGGGATCAGCAGCAGCCCCAGCGGCAACACCGGAAGGGCCGCCAGCCCGGTCCGGCGGGCCAGCGCCTCGCCTGTCCCGGCGGCCAGCACGCCCGCCAGCAGAGCGACGGCCCCCACCCAAAAATGCCATAGGGTGATAGTCGCGGCGGCGGCGAGCAAGCCAATGCCTGCGCCCGCGCGCCAGCCCCAGACAGGCGCGCCCGGCAGGCGCGTTACCAGCCGGTCGAACAGATGGTCGGGGTGGGCAATGGGCATGGGCCTTCTATAGCGGTCCGGGATCACTATGTAACCGATGGGCCGCTCAGCCGTAGTATGAGGGCATAAAATCGGAGACCGGTGATGGAAAAGGCTATGTTCGGCGCGGGCTGCTTCTGGGGCGTGGAAGATTTCTTCCTGCAGGTGCCCGGCGTCAGCGACGCGGTCAGCGGCTATGCCGGGGGAAGCAGCGAAAACCCGACCTACAAGCAGGTCTGCGGCGGCGACACCTATCACGCCGAGGTGGTGGAAGTGACCTTCGACCCCGCTCAGGTGACGTACGGCACACTGGTCGACCTGTTCTTCCGCATGCACAACCCTACCACCCGCGACCGGCAGGGCCCGGATTTCGGCACCCAGTACCGGTCGGTGATCTTCACCCATGGCCCCGAACAGGCCCGCATCGCCGCCGAGAAGAAGGCAGCGGTGGACGCCTCAGGCAAATGGAAAAGCCCGGTGGTGACCCAGATCGAACCCGCCCCCACCTTCTGGAAGGCGGAAGAGCATCACCAGCGCTATTTCCGCAAACATGGCGGGCATTGCCATGTCAGCTACGCGGAACTGGCGGCGGAGTAGCTATTTCCCGCTGGCGCCGCGCACGGCAAAGTTTGCGGCCACGCGTGTGCCGTCAGACAGTTGCAGCACCACCGGCACCTTGCCGCCGATCTTCATAAGTGCGGTGGGCCGCATGCACATCAGGTGAAGGCCGCCCGGCGCGAAGCTGGCCTTTCCACCTGCGGGCACTTCGACCTTGTCCGCCATTTCCATTCGGCTCATGCCGCCGCTGGTGCTGGACTTGTGCATCATCACCGTGCTGCAGCCATCCGACTGCACGCCCAGTATGGCAACGCCGTTCTTGGTGGCGTTGTGGATATTGAAATAGCCGCCCGCGGGCAACTTGCCCGGCAGGGCGCGGAACCAGCCATCGGTGACACTGACCGTGGCGGCCGCGGCGGGCGCGGCCAAAGCCAATGGCAGCGCCAGCAGGATCGCAAGACTAAGCTTGAGCTTCACGTTCTGCTTTCTCCTCGTTCAGGCGCATGGTCACCAGCACCACGATCATGGCGGCGAAACTGGTGAGCGTGCCGGGCAGCCAGATGATCAGCCCGCCATAATGCTGATCGTTCAGCGCGGTCATGTCCATCACCCGGCCGCAGATTTCATAGACCGGATAGATGTCGCGCTCGGTCAGGGACAGGATGGCGCCCAGCACCATCTGGGGCAGCTCGATCACCAAAATAAGCAGGGCCCGCATCAGATGCGACAGGCGCGCGGGCGGCTTGGCGCGGCTGTCCAGGATCAATGCCCAGAACATCACGCCGTTGATGGCCATGGTCCAGTTCATGAACTCGTAGATCCAGGCGTCCAGCATCACGCGGGTATGGATCTGCGGGATCAGCCAGAAATACAGCAGCGCGATGAACAGGAAGGGCGCCATCACCGGATGCTGCAGGAAGGACATGGTGGCCTGCACCGGGCGCGAGGCGACAACCGGTTTGAGGAAGTCAGGCATGCCCGCCAGCAGCACCGTCCCGCTCATGCCCAGCGCGATGAAGAAGGCGCCGAAATGATGCAGCACGAAATGCGCGGCGCGATGCACGAAGAACATGTGCTGGGCGTAATAGTCGACGCCGGTCTGCAGCACGACCCAGAAGCTGAACACGCCGAAAACAAAACACAGATTGCGCCACAGCGGCGGATGCTGGTCCTTTGGCAGGCGCTTGAGCCCGCGCGCGAACCAGCCCAACGTCAGCCCTGTGGTCAGATAGATCGGCCAGGAAAATTCCCACGGCATCCAGAACGGCAGGTCGGCGGGATAGTGGTAGCAGACCCAATAGATGACGGCGCCCAGCGCGAGCAGCGCGCCGTACCACAGCCAGTCTTTGGAAAAGCGTCCAATCATCGCGGGCGAACTTAGCCGCTGGGCGGCGCGCGCCAAAGCGTGATAAGGACGCGGACCATGCGGATATTTCGCCTTTTTCCCGCCCTTTTTCTCGCGCTGGCGCTGACCGGCTGCTCGGACGCAGCCCCCTGGCACATGACCGACATCACCGGCGGCATGCCCAAGCTGAAATTCCACATGACGTCCGGCAGCAAACCGGTCATGGCGGAGGATTTTCGCGGCAAGGTGGTGGCGCTCTATTTCGGCTTCACCCACTGCCCGGACATCTGCCCCGGCACGCTGGCCAACCTGACCGACGCGCTGGCCAGGGTGAACAGCCCGGACACGCGCATCCTGTTCGTCACGGTCGATCCCGACCGCGATACCGACCAGGTGATGAGCGATTATGCTGCCGCCTTCACGCCGCAGATGGTGGGCCTGCGCGGCGGGCGCAACGACCTGGCCAACCTCGCCCGCACCTACCGCATCGCCCATTCGGTGGACAAAGGTCCGCCCTATGAGGTCAATCATTCCAACGCGGTCTATTTCTTCGACCGCGAGGGGCGCACGCGCCTGGTCACCACCGACACCAGCAACACGGCGGCGGTCGCGGAAGACGTGAGAAAGCTATTGCAATAATACCGCTGTCATTCCCGGCGAGCCGCGCGATAGCGCGGCGAGGAAAGGGAATCCATCGATCAGTCTGCGCATGCACGTGCATGGATCCCCTTCCCTTCGCGCCGCATGCGGCGCTCTGCCGGGGATGACAACCGGTTCTTAGATGTGCAACGCGCCGCCGTCGGCCGCCAGCACCGCTTCGTGCATCATTTCCGACAGCGTCGGATGCGGGAAGATGGTGTGCGCCAATTCCTGGTCGGTCAGCTCGCCGGTCTTGGCGATGACGTAGCCCTGGATCAGTTCGGTGACTTCCGCGCCGATCATGTGCGCGCCCAAGAGCTCGCCCGTGGTGGCGTCGAACACGGTCTTGACCAGACCTTCGGGTTCGCCCAGCGCGATCGCCTTGCCATTGCCGATGAACGGGAACTTGCCGACCTTGATCTTGCGGCCGGTTTCCTTGGCCTTGGCTTCGGTCAGGCCGACGCTGGCAACCTGCGGCCAGCAATAGGTGCAGCCCGGCACGTTTGATGTGTTGAGCGGATGAACGCCCTTCACGCCCGCGATCTTCTCGGCGACGATCACGCCTTCGTGCATCGCCTTGTGCGCCAGCCAGGGCGCGCCCACCAGGTCGCCGATGGCCCACACGCCATCGACGCCGGTTTCGCCATACTTGCTGGCGACCACGTGGGTCTTTTCAACTTTGATGCCCGCGGCTTCCAGGCCGATATTCTCGACATTGCCGACAATGCCCATCGCCAGGATCACGCGGTCCACGGTGACGGACTCGGTTTTGCCGGCCTTGTCTTTCAGCGTGCAGGTGACGTTGTTGGCGCCCTTCTTGAGCTCAGTAACCTGGGTGCCCAGCTTGAGCTTCATACCCTGCTTGGTGAAGGCCTTGCCGGCCAGCGCAGAAATTTCCTCGTCTTCCACCGGCATGACCCGGTCCATGATTTCCACCACGGTCACCTCGGCGCCCAGCGTGCGGTAGAAGCTGGCGAACTCGATGCCGATGGCGCCTGAACCCACGACCAGCAGCGACTTCGGGAATTCCGTCGGCACCATCGCTTCACGGTACGTCCAGATCAGCTTTCCGTCCGGCTCCAGCCCCGGCATGGTGCGTGCGCGCGCGCCCGTCGCCAGCACGATATTCTTGGCGGTGTAGTCGGCGGCCTTGCCATCCTTGGTGACGGAGAGCTTGCCCTTGCCGGCCAGCTTGGCTTCGCCCGCAATGACGGTGACCTTGTGCTTCTTCATCAGGAATCCGACGCCGTCGGACAATTGCTTGGAGACGCCGCGGCTGCGGGCGACAATCTTTTCAATGTCGAACTTGAAATTGTCGGCCGACATGCCGAATTCATTCAGCCGGTGCAGCAGGTGCCAAATTTCGCTGGAGCGCAGCAGCGCCTTGGTCGGAATGCAGCCCCAGTTCAGGCAGATGCCGCCCATGCGGTCGCGTTCCACCACGGCCGTCTTCAGGCCAAGCTGGGCCGCGCGGATGGCGCAGACATAGCCGCCCGGTCCGCCGCCCACCACGATCACGTCGAAATTGTTGTCCGCCATGATGCGCCCCTACAGCAGCATCGAGGCTGGTTCCTCGATGAACTGCTTCAACGTCGCCAGGAACTTGGCGCCGGTGCCGCCATCCACCACGCGGTGGTCGGCCGACATGGTCACGGTCATCACGGTGGCGACTTCGATTTTGCCATTCACGACGATGGCGCGTTCTTCGCCCGCGCCGACCGCGATGATGCAGCTCTGCGGCGGGTTGATGATCGAAGTGAAGTTCTTGATGCCGTACATGCCCAAGTTGGAAACCGAGAACCCGCCGCCTTCATATTGATTGGGCTTGAGCTTCTTGGCCTTGGCCAAGCCGGCAAGTTCCTTCACTTCGTTGCTGATCTCGACCAGGCCCTTGGTCTGGGCCTTGAAGATGATCGGCGTGATCAGGCCGAAGTCCAGCGCCACGGCGACGCCGACATCGGCATCCTTGTGCTTGAGGATCGCGGTGTCGGTCCAGGAGGCGTTGACGTCCGGATGCTTCATCAGCGCCATGGCCGACGCCTTCATGATGAAGTCGTTGACCGAGAGCTTGTAGGCCGGGACCTTGTCTTTTCCCTTCGGCGCGGCGGCGTTCATCTTTTCGCGCACCGCCATCAGGGCGTTCAGGTTGCAGTCCACCGTCAGGTAATAATGCGGGATCAGCGTCTTGGCGCTGGTCAGGCGCTTGGCGATGGCCTTGCGCATGGAATCGTGCGGGATCTCTTCGTAACTGCCCGCCGGATACAGCAGACGCGCATCCGGGAGCGGCGCCACGCCGGGCACGCCCGCGCCACCAGCCGCGGCAGGTGCGCCAGCCACAGGCTTGACTGCGCCGGGCTTGGCATTCTCAACGTCGGATTTGACGATACGGCCCCGCGGGCCCGTGCCGGTGACGCCGGACAGGTCGACGCCCTTTTCGGCCGCGATACGCTTGGCCAGCGGCGAGGCATAGATGCGCGCGCCATCATTTTTAGCGGCAGACGCAGCAGCAGCCTTGGGCGCGTCGGCTTTAGGCGCAGGCGCGGACGACTTGTCCTCCGCCTTCACCGCAGCCTTGATATCCTTCATCGCGGCGAGAATATCGACCGCGGCGCCGGCCTTTTCGCCTTCGGCGAGCAGCACGGCGATGGGCGCATTCACCTTCACGCCTTCGCTGCCTTCGGCGACCAGAATCTTGCCGATGGTGCCTTCATCCACCGCTTCGAATTCCATGGTGGCCTTATCGGTTTCGATCTCGGCCAGGATGGTGCCGGACTTGACCACATCGCCTTCCTTGACCAGCCACTTGGCTAGCTTGCCCTCTTCCATGGTGGGCGACAGCGCGGGCATCAGAATGTTCGTCGCCACGGGTCTATTCCTTGTAGCTGACGGATTTGACCGCCGCGATCAGGTCGTCGACCGTCGGCAAGGCCAGCTTTTCCAGATTGGCGGCATAGGGCATCGGCACGTCTTTGCCCGCAACCTTGGTCGGCGGCGCGTCGAGATAATCGAACGCCTCCAGCGCAACTTGCGCGCAGATTTCCGATCCGATGGAGCAGACCGGCCAGCCCTGTTCGAATGTGACGATGCGATTGGTCTTCTTCACCGACGCGATCACCGTATCCATGTCGAGCGGACGCAGGGTGCGCAGGTCGATCACTTCGGCATCGATACCCTCTTCCGCCAGCTTCTCAGCGGCTTCCAGCGCCTGGCCGACGGTGATGGAGTAAGCGACGATGGTGACGTCCTTGCCCGGGCGGCAGATGCGCGCCTTACCGATCGGCAACACGAAGTCGTCCAGCTTGGGCACGGGGAAGCTGCGCCCATAGACGATTTCATTTTCCAGGAAGATGACCGGGCTGCCGTCGCGGATCGCGGCCTTGAGCAGGCCCTTGGCGTCGGCGGCGAAATACGGCGCGATGACTTTCAGACCCGGCACCGAGGCGTACCAGGCCGAATAGTCCTGGCTATGCTGCGCACCCACGCGGGCGGCCGCGCCGTTGGGGCCGCGGAACACGATCGGGCTGCTCATCTGGCCGCCCGACATGTAGCGCGTCTTGGCGGCGGAGTTGATGATCTGGTCCATCGCCTGCATGGCGAAGTTCCAGGTCATGAATTCGACGATGGGCTTGAGGCCATCGAAAGCAGCGCCGATGCCAAGGCCAGTAAAGCCATGCTCGGTGATGGGCGTGTCGATGACGCGGCGCTCACCGAACTCTTCCAGCAGGCCTTGGCTGATCTTGTAGGCGCCCTGATACTGGGCGACTTCCTCGCCCATCAGGAACACCAGTTCGTCGCGGCGCATTTCCTCGGCCATGGCGTCGCGCAGCGCGTCGCGCACGGTCTGGTTGACGAACTCGGTGCCTTCGGGGATTTCAGGGTCGGCGGCAACTTCCGTCTTGGGCGCGGCAACCGGCGCGGCGCCCTTGTCGGCGACGGCCTTGTGATCTTCGCCGGCAGGTAGCGCGGCGTCTTTCTTTTTCTTCGGCGCGGCGCCGGCGCTTTCGCCGTCCGCCAGCAGCGTGGCGATGGGCGAATTGACCTTCACGCCTTCGGTGCCTTCGGCCACCAGGATTTCGCCGATGGTGCCTTCATCGACGGCTTCGAATTCCATCGTCGCCTTGTCGGTTTCGATCTCGGCCAGGATGGTGCCGGATTTGACCGTGTCGCCGGCCTTGACCAGCCACTTGGACAGCTTGCCCTCTTCCATCGTGGGCGAGAGCGCGGGCATCAGGATTTCGGTGCTCATCAGGCGTAAATGTCCGTGTAAAGTTCGTCCAGGCCCGGTTCCGGGCTCTCCGTGGCGAATTCCGCAGAAGCGATGACAACGGCTTTCACCGCCGCGTCCATCTGCTTCATGTCTTCTTCGCTCAGCACGCCGCGTTCCAGCAGCTTCTTGCCGAAGCTTTCGATCGGGTCACGCTTCTCGCGCATCTCGGTCACCTCTTCCTTGCTGCGATACTTGGCAGGATCGGACATGGAGTGGCCGCGATAGCGGTAGGTCTTCATTTCCAGGATGATCGGGCCCTTGCCGGCGCGGCAATGGGCGAAGGCTTCTTCGCCCGCCTTCAGCACCGCTTCGACATCCATGCCGTCGACCTGCACGCCCGGAATGCCGAACGAGGCGCCGCGCTTGGAGAAGTCCGACACCGCCGAGGAACGCGCGACGCTGGTGCCCATGGCGTACTGGTTGTTTTCGATCACATAGATGACCGGCAGCTTCCACAGCTCGGCCATGTTGAAGCTTTCATAGACCTGGCCTTGGTTGGCCGCGCCGTCGCCGAAATAGGTCAGGCAGACATTCTTGTTGCCGCGATACTTGTTGGCGAAGGCCAGGCCCGTGCCCAGCGGCACCTGGGCGCCGACGATGCCGTGGCCGCCATAGAATTTCTTTTCGCTCGAGAACATGTGCATCGAGCCGCCCTTGCCGCGCGACAGGCCGGTGGAACGGCCGGTCAGTTCGGCCATCACCGCCTTGGGGTCGATGCCCATGGCCAGCATGTGGCCGTGGTCGCGATAGGCGGTGATCTGCTGGTCGCCTTCCTGGGCGGCGCCCATGAGGCCCACCACCACGGCTTCCTGGCCGATATAGAGGTGGCAGAAGCCGCCGATCAGGCCCATGCCGTAAAGCTGACCCGCCCGCTCCTCGAAGCGGCGGATCAACAGCATGTCCGAATATAGTTTTTTGAGGGATTCCGAATTGCTTTTGGGGGCGTCGGGCATGGGCGGTTGGGGTGCCGTTTTTTGATTTTGGAAAGGCGGAAAACGGGTTGTTGCAAGCCCGGAAAGGCTTGGCAAGAGCGTTGTTATTTTATTGCGCTGCAATAGCGAACAGTGTTCGCGGCCCGCGCAACAGCCACCCGCATTGGGGGTGCAACAAAGCAATTTTCGGAACGTCTAGCGGCCGTTTCTTGAAACAGCGACTTGATTGGGCGCAGCGGTCATCAATTCGGTGCGGGCGAGTTCTTCGACCAGGTCGGGATCGGCGCCGTTCTTTTCCATCAGGCCGATGCGATGTTCCAGGCGGGCGCGATTGTCCTGAAGCTGGGCCAGTTGCTGCTGCTGCAGGGAAAGTTCGGCATTGGTGTCCCGCAGCGCCAGGATGCCGCGATCACCCCAGATGGCGTAGCTGCCGAAGTAGCTGACCACCGCCAGACACAGGGCCGGAAGCACCAACACACCAAAAAAACGGGAGACCGAACGTCTGATTCGCATTCACACAACGAATCACACACTGATTCGGAAGGTCAAGGGAAAATGGGTAAAGGATTCAAGGAACTTAGACCTGCCCGCGTTAAGGCATGTATAGAACCGCATGCGTGCAGCGGTGGCACTTCTTTGGTTTCTGACGGCGTTCCTGATCGGGGCCACCCTCTATATCGCCATCCGGCCCGGATTGCCGCCACCGGCGATAGGTTCTGCGCGTGACCTGTTCGATAAATGCCGTCAGGCGGGCGCCTGCAAAAAACCGGACACCGCGCCACCAGGACCGCCGTTGCCGGCCGACATCGACCGGGCGTGATTTATCTGCCCCTCAACACCGAGCGCCCGGCATAGACCGCCGCGTCGCCCAACTGCTCTTCAATGCGCAGGAGCTGGTTGTACTTGGCGAGGCGGTCCGAACGGGCCAGCGAGCCGGTTTTGATCTGGCCACAATTGGTCGCCACCGCCAGGTCGGCAATGGTGCTGTCTTCGGTTTCACCCGAACGGTGGCTCATCACCGCCTTGTAGGCGGCCTTGTGCGCCATCTCGACCGTGTCCAGCGTTTCGGTCAGCGAGCCGATCTGGTTGACCTTGATCAGGATGGCGTTGGCGGTCTGCTGGTCGATGCCCTGCTTGAGGCGCTTCACATTGGTGACGAACAGATCGTCCCCCACCAGATTGACGGTCTTGCCCACTGCGTCGGTCAGACCCTTCCAGCCGGCCCAGTCATCTTCCGCCATGCCATCCTCGATGGAGACGATGGGGTAGCGCTTGCACAGGTCGGCATAGACCTTGACCATATCATCCGGGCTGAGCGATTTGCCCTCGCCTTCCAGCTCGTACTTGCCGTTCTTAAAGAATTCGGTCGAGGCCGGGTCCAGCGCGAAGAAGACATCGTCGCCCAGCTTGTAGCCGGCCTTTTCGACGGCCTTGGAGATGAAGGTCAGCGCTTCGTCCGGCGACTTCAGGTTGGGCGCGAAGCCGCCCTCGTCGCCGACATTGGTGTTGTGGCCGGCATCGGCCAGCTGCTTCTTCAGCGTATGGAAGATTTCCGCGCCCATGCGCAGGGCTTCGCGGAAACTCGCCGCGCCCACCGGCATGATCATGAATTCCTGGAAGTCGATGGGATTGTCGGCATGGGCGCCGCCATTGATGATGTTCATCATCGGCACCGGCAAGACCTGCGCCTTGGCGCCGCCGACATAGCGGTAGAGCGGCAGGTTGGTGGCCTGCGCCGCCGCCTTGGCCACTGCCAGGCTGACGCCCAGAATGGCGTTGGCGCCCAGACGCGCCTTGTTGGGCGTGCCGTCCAGCGCGATCATGGTGCGGTCGATCTTGATCTGGTCTTCGGCGTCATAGCCTCCGATGGCATCGAAGATTTCGCCGTTCACCGCCGCCACGGCCTTTTCAACGCCCTTGCCGCCATAACGCTTGCCGCCATCGCGCAGCTCGACTGCCTCGTGCGCGCCGGTGGAGGCGCCCGACGGCACCGCGGCGCGGCCCAGGCTGCCGTCTTCCAGACGCACATCGACTTCGACGGTGGGATTGCCCCGGGAGTCGAGGATTTCGCGGCCGGTGATGTCGATGATGGCGGTCATGGGGGAACTCCCTTAGTCTTGCCGGGTTCTAAGCGAGTGCCGCCCGCCAAACAAGGCGCGGCTGCCAGAGGGGATTTCCATGACGATTGCCGCGCCCGCCATCATCCTGACCGGCTTCGTCACGCTGGTCGCGATCCTGATCACGCTAGGCTTTGCGATTCTGGTGGGCCGCACCCGTGGCCGCGTCCGGATCGACGCCCCGGCGATGAGCGGCCATCCCGACCTGGAACGCGCCCTGCGCATTCAGGGCAACACGGTGGAGCAGATCGTGATCTTCCTGCCGGCGCTGTGGCTGGCGGCGCTGTATTTCCAGGGCTGGCTGCCGCCGATCATCGGCGCGGTCTGGTGCCTGGGGCGCATCATCTATGCGGTGGCCTATGGCAGTCACAAACAGCGCCTGCCCGGCTTTGCCCTGACGGTTCTGCCCAGCGTGACCCTGATCCTGCTGGCCGCGATCGGCCTGTTCGGCGCGTGGACGGCCAGCGCGGTTTAGCGCTTTACGATCGCGTCAATCTCCACCAACTGCTCCAGCAGCAGCGGGAAATCCTGCAGCTTGACCATATTGGGGCCGTCGGACGGCGCGTGGTCGGGATCCTGATGCACTTCCATGAAGACGCAGGCAACACCCGCCGCCACCGCCGCGCGCGCCAGATACGGCACCATGGTGCGGTCGCCGCCGGATTTGTCGCCCTGCCCACCGGGCTGCTGCACCGAATGGGTGGCGTCGAACACCACCGGCGCGCCGAAGCCCGCCATGATCGGCAGCGCCCGCATGTCGGACACCAGCGTGTTGTAACCGAAGGACACGCCGCGCTCGGTCACCAGCACGTTGGGATTGCCCGCGCCGGTGATCTTGGCGATCACATTCTTCATGTCCCAGGGTGACAGGAACTGACCCTTCTTCACATTGATGCACTTGCCGGTATGGGCGGCGGCCACCAGCAGGTCCGTCTGGCGCGACAGGAAGGCCGGTATCTGCAGAATGTCCACGGCCTGCGCCACGGCGGCGCACTGGTCGCGTTCGTGCACGTCGGTCAGGACGGGTAATCCGAATTGCCTGCGAATGTCGGAAAAGATCGGCAGCGCGTTCTCAAGCCCGATGCCGCGCGCGGTGGAGGCGCTGGTGCGGTTGGCCTTGTCGAAGCTGGTCTTGTAGATCAGCCCGACGCCAAACTTGGCGCAGGCCTCTTTCAGCGCGCCCGCCATGTCGAAGGCATGGCTGCGGCTTTCAAGCTGGCAGGGCCCGGCAATGATGGAGAGCTTCTGGCTGTTGCCGACCAGGACCGGATTGGAGTCCGGGCCGAGCGTGACGGTGCTGTTGGGGTTCATGGCCGCCCTTATAGAGGGTGGCGCCCGCCCGATAAAGACCGGTTAGGGGACGGCGGCAGCGGCGGCGATGCTGAGTGGGGTCGAGAGCGGATTTATCAACTGCATCACATCGGCGAACATCGTGGTGTTGACCCGCACCACATCGCCCGGACGGATCGCGGTGGAACGGTCCACCGGCATCTTCACTTCGATGTTGCTGCCTTCGCGGCGGACATAGACGGCGCTTTCCACGGCGCTGGGCGTGAAGCCGCCCGCCAGCGCGATGGCGTTCAGCGCGGTCATGTTGTTGACGTAGGGATATTCACCGGGCTTGGCCACGGCGCCGATGATGTAGAAGGGGCGATAGGTGGAGACCTGCACCGAGACGCGCGGCTGCTTGAGATAGCCGCGGGCGAGCTGGGCGGCGATGGCGCCTTCAAGCTGCGTGGAGTTCAGACCAGCGGCACGCACCTGTCCCGCCAGCGGCAGGCGCAGGAAGCCGATGCCATCAATGGTGTAATCGCCGGAGAGATCGGCTTCCTCGAACACGGTCAGCTTCAGCTTGTCGCCCGGGCCCAGCACGTAATCGGCATTCTCCGGGCGCACGCCATTCGAACGCCCGCCCTGATAATAATTGTAGGCGGAATCCTGCGGCAGCGTGGCGGCGGACATCGGCGCGCCGTCGCCGCGCTTGTAGCCGTAAGGCGTGCCGGCGGCGGCGGTCTGCTGCTGATAGACGGGCTGTTGCGGTGCGGGCTGACGATACGGCGCAGGCTGCGGCGCATAGGCCGGCGCAGGACCCGCATTGTAACCGCCAGCCGCAGGCACATAACCATCTGCGGTCCGCGCGGGCGCGGCATAAGCGGTGGGCGCGGGCGGCGCGTAAGCACCAACCGGCGCGGCGCCGTAACCACCAGCCTGCGGCGGATAGTAACCGCCGCCGACCGGCGCGGCGTTGTAGCTGTTGTTGGCGGCGGCGGCCGGGCTGTAGGCCGGTCCAACCGGTTCGGGAACCGGCACGCGGCCGTAATTGGAGATTTCGCCGCCCGCCACTGGCTTGATGCCGTACCCGTCATACGTCTGGGCGCGCGCGTTGAACGCCATGAACAGCAGCAGCCCCGCCACGATAATGGTGACGGCGCGCATGATGAGGAAGGAGACGGACTGGCCCATGGGCCGATCCTATAAGCGCGGGCCTTACTTATTTCCTACGTGCTTTAAGGTTGCAGTTAAGGAACTGTTAAGTTCTATAAACCGGCATGGGACAGCCAAAATTGTTCGTGGTTTACCTGGGCGGCCGCGCCCCCAGGGCCAATACCGAGTTGCACGACATGGTGTTCGCCGTCGGCGCGCGGATCGAAGACACCTACACCCAATTGCTGGACAAATGGTTCGGCGAACCCAAAGGGCTGCATATCGACAGTTGGCTGGAACTGGATGTGGTCGATGGCTGGCGGGTGAGCCTGACCGATGCGCCCTCGCCTGCGCCCGAGAAACTCTTCTTCGTCAATCTGGGCGCATACCGCGACGGCGACTTCACCGAACTGCATGCGGTCGGTTTCTATGTCGCCGCCGATGCGCTGGAGGCCAAGAAGCGGGCACTAGCCGAGCATTTCAAAAGTGGCTTCAGCGAACGCCACAAGGACGACCTGTACGCCATCGACGACTGCATCGCGGTGGATGGCGTCGCCGGGCTGCATGTCACGCTGACCAGGACGGGTGAAACGTCTGCCGCAAAGCCCAACAACGGCTATCACATCATTCCGAAGGCCGTGATTGCCGCGTATCTGGCCAAGCAATAGATGTCATTCCCGGCTCGCCGGGCATGACAGTGCTAAACCAGCCGGCTCTTTTGCACCGCCGCCGCGATGAAGCTGGTGAACAGTGGGTGCGGCTCCAGCGGGCGCGATTTCAGTTCGGGGTGGAATTGTACCCCGATGAACCAGGGATGGTCGGGAATTTCCATGATCTCCGGCAGACGCCCGTCCGGCGACCAGCCCGACACTTCCATGCCGTGCTTGGACAGATCCTTGGCGTAGCTGGTGTTCACTTCATAGCGGTGGCGGTGACGCTCGCTGATCTCGGTGGCGCCATAGACTTCCGCCACTTTCGATCCCGGCATCAGGGTCGCGGGGTACGCGCCCAGCCGCATAGTGCCGCCCATGTCGCCATCGGCGCCGCGCTGTTCGACCTGGTTGCCCTTGACCCATTCGGTCATCAACCCGATCACCGGATGCGTCGGATTGCCGATTTCGGTGGTGCCGGCGCCTTCCAGCCCCGCCAGATCACGCGCGGCTTCGATCACCGCCATGTGCAACCCGTAGCAGATGCCGAAGAACGGAATTTTGCGTTCGCGGGCGAAACGCACCGCGCCGATCTTGCCTTCGGTGCCGCGCTCGCCGAAGCCGCCGGGCACCAATATGCCGTCGACGCTTTCCAGGAAGCTGGCGGCGTCGTCGCGCTCGAACACTTCGCTGTCGATCCAGTCCAGATGGACTTTCACATTATTGGCCAGGCCGCCATGGGTCAGCGCCTCGGACAGCGACTTGTAGCTGTCCTTGACCTGCATGTACTTGCCGACCACGGCGATGCGCACTTCGCCTTCGGGGTTCTTCACCCGCTCGACCACTTCAGCCCAGCGCGTCAGGTCGGGTTCGGGCGCATTCTCGATGCCGAACACTTTCAGGAGCTGCGTGTCGAGGCCGACATCGTGATAGGCGAGCGGCACGCGATAGATCGTGTCCAGGTCCATGGCGGGAATGACGCGCTCGGCGGACAGGTTGCAGAACAGGCCGATCTTGCGGCGATCATCGTCGGGAATGGGATGGGAGGCGCGGCACAGCAGAATGTCAGGCTGGATGCCGATGGCCCGCAGCTCTTTCACGCTGTGCTGGGTGGGCTTGGTCTTGAGCTCGCCCGCCGCTTCGATGAACGGCACCAGCGTCAGATGGATGAAGGCGGTCTGGCCGCGCCCCAGATCATTGTGCAACTGGCGGATGGCTTCGAAGAACGGCAGGCCTTCGATGTCACCCACCGTGCCGCCGATTTCCACCAGCAGGAAGTCCAGCCCGTCGATATCGGCGAGCACGAATTCCTTGATCATGTCGGTGACGTGCGGGATCACCTGCACGGTACGGCCCAGATAGCCGCCCTTGCGCTCCTTCTCGATCACCTGGGAATAGATGCGCCCGGAGGTGATGTTGTCGGACTTGCGCGCCGACACGCCGGTGAAGCGTTCGTAGTGCCCCAGGTCCAGATCGGTCTCGGCACCGTCGTCGGTGACATAGACTTCGCCATGCTGGAACGGGCTCATCGTGCCCGGATCCACATTCAGATAGGGGTCGAGTTTGCGCAGACGTACTTTGTAACCGCGCGCCTGCAAGAGCGCGCCGAGAGCGGCGGACGCAAGACCTTTTCCGAGGGAAGAGACCACGCCGCCGGTGATGAAGATCAACCGGGCCATGGGAGGTCACCATCATCACATGACGGTGCGTACGCAAGCGCAAAATCCGAATTTTCTTCGGACGCTAACAGGCTTGCGTGAAACGCAGTGCTATTGGGGCTTGGGGACCGACGGACCCGTGGGCAGCGGCACGGCGGGCGCCGCCGGCTTGGCCGGGGTGGCGGCGGCAGGCACCGAATCGAGAATCGAACGGGTGTCGCGGCCATGCAGCGCCAGCAGGTTCAGACCGATGCAGGTCAGAAAGAACAGGCCGGCCAGAACGGCGGTGGTGCGGGTCAGCGTGTCGGCAGCGCCGCGCGGGCTGAAAAGACCGCCCATGCCGCCGCCACTGCTGCTGCTGCCCATGCCAAGGCCGCCGCCTTCGGACCGCTGGAGCAGCACGAACACGATCAGGGCGATGGCAATAAACAGCTCGGCGACGAGCAAAAGGGTCTGCATGGGTCTAAATCCGTACTTCCGGGCCGGGGTCTTATCTTATCGCCCTGAAAATAGGAAGCCAAACCGGGTTTTCCAGTCAAAATCCCCGCGAAGCGCGGATTTTGTGGGCTAGCTCGCCAGCGCTTCGGCCTGGGTGCGCGCCCGGATGATGGTCACGGTGGCATCGATTTCCGAAAGCTGGTCGGCAGCCGATTTTTCGGGATGGAAGACCTGGTGCAGGCTCAATGCGCCATGCCCCAGCAGGTGCATGGACGCATTGCGGTCGACGCCGAGGCTCAGGCCCTCTGCGGCCGCCAGTACCGATCCGCACCATTCCACCGCCGGCTCGAATTCGGTGCCCTGGCTGCGCACCTCGATGGATTTGGTCAAAGCCTGCAGCTTGGCCAGGTCCGGCGATACCTGCCCCACGACGATGGTTTCTTCCTGCATCAACCGCCACAAGATGCAGACCTGGAACGAGTCGCGGCGCAGCTTTTCGCTGGTCAGCTTTTCGCGCGCGCTTTTGAGTTCGGCATCCAGCTTGCGGGCGATGGCCTCGCTGGACATTTTGTCCTTAGCCTTCATCTTCAGCGAATTGGGCGGGTCGAACATTTCGGCGTTCGACGCGCGGCTGTTGTCCTTGCGGCGGTCGGGACCGACATAGTCGGTGGTGATGACGAAGCTCTTGCGGCGTTCGATGTGGGTTTCAATGCGGCTGCCCAACTGGGCCACCGAAAAGGGACGCAGCAAAAGGTCATCGGCGCCGCTGGACACGACCTTGTTGATCAGGGTGGTGCTTTTTTCCCAGGCCGTGACGATGATGACCATGAAGGGATTGTAGCTGGCGCCACCCTGGCGCATCTGCTGGATGGTGGCGCAAAGCTCTTCGGAGGCGCCCTGGGTCTCGCACAGCGCGATGTCTGGCGGATTTTTCTGCACCGCTTCGACAAAGGCGTCGATGGTGGAAACGGTTTCGGTTCGGCGAAAGCCCAGCGCATACAGGGTCGCGCGCGTCGCGGTGCGGTTTGACGGCACCGGATCGTAAATCAGTACATCAACACTGTCATACGACAGCCTGCTCATCACCCACCGCACACATTCTTCTTTTGTGAGGGAAGAATGCGCGCCAGGCTATTAACAAAGGGTCGAACGACTTGGTTAAGATGGACTAAGGCCCGCGATTACGCTCAGAAAATCCGAGGCTTTGAGGCTCGCGCCGCCCACCAAAGCGCCACCCACTTCGGGGAGGTTAAGAATTTCGCTGGCATTGTCCGGTTTCACCGAGCCGCCATAGAGGATGCGCACGCCGCGCCCCGCCTCGCCCAGCCGCCGCACCAGGACGCTGCGGATATGGCCATGCATCGCCGTGATCTCGGTAAGCGTCGGCGTCTTGCCGGTGCCGATGGCCCAGACCGGTTCATAGGCGATGACGGTGTTGGCGGCGGTCGCGCCCTCCGGCACGCTGCCGTCGATCTGGTCGCCGCACACGCGGTTGGCGTCCCCGGCATCACGCTGCGCTTCGCTTTCGCCGATGCAGATGATGGCGGTGAGACCCGCGCGCCAGGCGGCCCCAGCCTTGGCGGCGACATCGCCGTCGCGCTCGCCATGCAGTTGGCGGCGTTCGGAATGACCGACGATCACGAAGGACGCGCCGGAGTCGCGCAGCATCTCGGCGGAAATGTCACCGGTATAAGCGCCGCCCGGCAGCGCATGACAATCCTGCGCGCCGACGGCAAACGCCCCCGCCGCCGCATCCACGGCACGGGCCAGAAGCGTGACGGGCGGGCAGACCAGCACGTCGTAAGCCGGCGCGCGCGCCGCCAGCGCCTCTTTCAGGCGGGAAAGCTCGCCAAGGCTGCTCGCCAGCCCGTTCATCTTCCAATTTCCCGCCACCAGCGGACGCATGTGATGCCCCAACGAATCGCGAAGGATAAGTGCTTGTAATTCCCCGACTTCGACGGCAAAAGCGGGGCGAAACACGGCTTGCCGCCAGCCAGCCCCCTCCCTATCATCCGCCGCCCGCGGACGCCACAGATGGCGCCACGGAGCCAAGCAACGGAAATTGCCGCAATGATTCAATGGATGCACCGTCTTTCCAAGTCCTGGGTCGCCGTGATCCTGATGGGCATGCTGGGCATGAGCTTTGTGGTGTGGGGCATCGCCGACGTCTTCACCGGCGGCTCGTCCACCGCGGTGGTCACCGTGGGCCGCACCGAAATCGGCGCGCTGGAATTCCAGAGGGTCTATCGCAATTTCCTGCGCAACCAGGGCCAGCAGATGGGCACCGAAATCACGCCGGACCTGGCCCAGAAAATGGGCCTGGCCAACGTCGCCCTGCAGCAGCTTGTCAGCCGCACCGCGCTCAACAATGAAGCCCGGCGCCTGGGCCTGGTGACCTCGGACGCCGCCGTGGCGGCCAGCGTGCGCGACATGGCGCCGTTCAAGGGCCCGACCGGCGCGTTTGACCGCCAGACCTTCGTGCAGGCCATCGCCGGCGCCAACTACACCGAGAACCAGTTCATGGAGGAAGTCCGCCAGGACATGACCCGTGACCAGCTCACCCAGTCGGTGGAATCCAACTTCGTCGTGCCGCCCACCTATGCCCAGGCGCTGTTCCTATACATCAACGAAAGGCGCGCCGCCGACTATGTGATCGTGACGCCGGAAGCCGTCGGCCCCATTGCGCCGCCGTCGGAAGCGGTTCTGGCCGCGTATGTAAAGGCCAACACCGCGCGCTTCTCCACGCCCGAATACCGTTCGGTGGATTACGCCATGATCTCGCCAGACGACGTGAAGGGCGGCGTCACCGTCACCGAACAGCAGATCAAGGACGATTATGAATCGCGCAAAGGCACCTATGTGGTGGCGGAGCGCCGCGAGGTTCACCAGATCGAATTCAAGACGCAGAAGGAAGCGGCCGATGCCCGCGCCCGCATCGTGTCCGGCACCAGCTTCGATGCGCTGGCCGCCACGCGTGGCCTCACGCCGGAACAGACCCTGCTGGGCGACCTGGCGCAGAGCGAAGTGCCCGATGACGCGCGCGCCAAGGCCATCTTCACCCTGCCCCTCAACGAGACCAGCCAGCCGCTGCAGACCGGCTTTGGCGGCTGGGTGCTGGCGCGCGTCACCAAGATCACGCCGGGCGTGTCGCGCAGCCTTGACGAGGTGCGCGAGGAAATTCGCCAGAACCTGTTTGCCCAGCTTTCCAGCAACAAGATGGTGGATGCGGTCAACGGCTTCACTGAAGCCCGCAGCAATGGCGACGACCTCAACAACGCGGCCAAGAAGTCCGGCATGCGGGTGGGCCGCGTCGCGGCGATCGATGCCCGCGGCATGGCGCCCGATGGCACCAAGACCGACGCCCCAACCGATCCCGAATTCCTCACCGCCGCCTTCACCGCCGAAGTGGGCGAAGATGGCGACCCCTTCCCCAGCAAGGCGGGCAGCTATTACGCGCTGCGTGTCAACGGCGTGACGCCGCCCAAGCTCAAGACCATGGATGTGGTGCGCGAGGAAGCCCAGAACGCCTGGATCGCCGAACAGCGCGCCAAGCTGATGGACAGCAAGACCCGCGCGCTGGTCGAAAAGGCGAACAAGGAAAAGTCGCTGGATGGCATCGCGCGTGAGCTGAAAGTGTCGGTGCAGAAGAGCCCCGCGCTGAGCCGCGAGACCAACGACACCATGTTCAGCGCGCCGATTATCACCAAGCTGTTCGCCGCCGCCCCGGGCGCGGTGGTGACCGGGCCGCAGGGCCTGTCGGGCAATCACATCATTGCCCGCATCACCGGCATTGCGCATCCCACGCCCAATCCAGGCGACCCGAATTTCATCGGCGGGATGCAGCGCCTGTCCGCCGGCGTGGCGCAGGATCTTTCGGTTTCGCTCGCCAACGCCGCGCGCGCGCGCCAGGGCGTGAAGGTCAATCAGCGCCTGCTGGATCAGACGACGGGCCAGGGACAGTGATCGAACCGGCCTTTGACGCGTTCGCGGCCGAACACGACAAAGGCCGCGGACAGCTTGTCTTCACCCGCCTGGTCGCCGACATGGAAACGCCAGTCTCGGCGTTTCTCAAGCTGGGCGACGGCAAGGACAATGCCTTCCTGCTGGAAAGCGTTCAGGGCGGCGAAACGCGCGGGCGCTATTCCATCATCGGCCTGAAGCCCGACCTGATCTGGCGTTGCCGGGACGGCAAGGCCGAGATCAATCGCGGCGCGCTGAACGGCGGCAGCTTCACGGCCGAAAGCGCCAGACCGTTGGAAAGCCTGCGGGCCCTCAGCAAAGAGACCCGCATGGTGGTGCCGCAGGGCCTGCCTCCCATGGCCACCGGCCTGTTCGGCTATCTGGGCTACGACATGGCGCGGCAGGTGGAAGACCTGCCCAATCCGCCGCCCGACACGCTGGGCCTGCCCGACGCGATCCTGCTGCGTCCCACCATCACCGCCATCTTCGACAGCGTGAAGGATGAGATCATCCTGATCACGCCGGTCTGGCCCGATAAGAACGTGGATGCCAAAGCGGCCCATGCCCGAGCCGCCCAGCGCCTGGAAGAAGCCGTGGCCGCGCTGGAAGCGCCTGCGCCGCCCAGCGCCGAAGTGCCCGCCAACCTGCCCACCGGCGTGCCGGTGGAATCCAACATGACGAAGGCCGAGTATTTCGACGTGGTGGCGCGGGCCAAGGAATATATCGCCGCCGGCGATGTGTTTCAGGTGGTTCCCAGCCAGCGCTTCCGCCGCCCCTTTGCGCTGCCGCCCTTTTCGCTGTATCGCGCGCTGCGCCGCCTGAACCCCTCGCCTTACCTTTATTACCTGTCGCTGCCTGGTTTCCAGATCGTGGGCTCCAGTCCCGAAGTGCTGGTGCGGCTGCGCGACAACAAGGTCACCATCCGCCCCATCGCCGGCACCCGCTGGCGCGGCAAGACGCCCGAAGAAGACAAGGCGCTGGGCGAAGAACTTCTGAACGATCCCAAGGAGCGGGCTGAACACCTGATGCTGATCGATCTGGGCCGCAACGATATCGGCCGCATCGCCAAGACCGGCGCGGTGAAAGTCACCGACAGCTTCTTCATCGAGCGCTATAGCCATGTGATGCATATCGTGTCGAACGTGGAAGGCGAAATCCGCGACGGGCTGGACGCAGTGGATGCGCTGGCCGCGGGCCTGCCCGCCGGCACGCTGACCGGCGCGCCCAAGATTCGCGCCATGGAAATCATCGACGAGTTCGAAAAGGAAAAACGCGGCGCCGGTTACGCGGGCGCGGTGGGCTATTTCGCCGCCGATGGTTCGATGGACACCTGCATCGTGCTGCGCACCGCGCTGGTCAAGGACGGCACCATGTATGTGCAGGCCGGCGGCGGCGTGGTCGCCGACAGCGTGGCCGAAGCCGAGTATCAGGAGACGGTGAACAAGTCCCGCGCGCTGTTTGCGGCAGCAGAAGAAGCCGTGCGCTTCGCCAGCGCGGCGAAAAAAGGCCAATAAAAACTAAGTCAGCGCGCGGTGAGCCGCAAACCCCGCGCCGTTTTCAACCGCATCGCCTCGTCCAGCGGCACCAGCTTCACGCCGTGATCCTCGCTGAGGAATTTCTTGAGATGGGTCAGCGTGGCGTCGCGCGGATGGCCGATGGCGATGGCGACGCCGGTGCGTTTGGCTTCGCGTACCAGCGCCTGCAACTGGCGGATGACTTCTTCCTCGCCCGGCACGTCATCCAGGAAGATGTCGCGGCCCGCGCTCATCACCCCCATGTCGGCGGCCACCCGCTCGGCGGCGCTGCGGGGCGAGGTGCGGGAGTCAAAGAAGAACAGCCCCTTGGCCTTCAACCGCGCCATCACCGGCGTCAGGGCCGGCGCATCGGTGGTGAAGCGGCTGCCTTCATGATTGTTCATGCCCACGATCCCCGGCACGCGCGACAGGTTCCAGTCCAGGCGGCGGGTGATCTCGTCTGGCGTCATGTCGGGGCGCAGCGCCATCGGGGCATGCGTGCCCGAAAAAGCCTGCATCGGCACATGCGCCAAAATCATGTGGCCGCGTCTGGCGGCGGCTTCCGCCAGGAAGGGCGTGGTTTCCGGATAGGGCAGGAACGACAGCGCTACCTCCTTGGGCAGCATCATGGCCCGATCGGTGCCGGCCAGGTCCGCGCCCAGATCGTCGATCACGATGGCCATCACGGGCGCGATCGCCGGGGCCTCGGCTACGCGGCGAGGTAGCGACGCGGCTGGGCTCTTCAGCCAGTCGGGAAAGGGATTGCCGATCACCGGATACAACACCTGTGGCGCATAGCGGCTTTGGGCGAAGCCGTCCGGCAGGGAAAAGCGCGCCACCTGTACGCCCGGATCGGGCGCCGCCATCGCCGCCATGCCCGGCAGCGCAGCATCGAGGAATTTGGGCAGACCGGCCAATGCCGCGCCGCCGCCCGTCGCCACGCCGCCAGCCAGCAGCGCCACAAAGGCAGAATCGCACACGCGCCGAATCAGGGATTCGCGTTCCATGCCCCACTACCGCAACAGGGCGCGACACTGTCAATTGCTCCGCGGCCGGACGATTTCGCGCTATGCTCGCCCCATGCCTTCGTTTGTTTACATCCTGGCGGCGCGAAAGGCCGACGGCCGCACCATCACCTATGTCGGCTGGACGCTGAACCTGGAACGCCGGCTGGCGCAGCACAATGGAGCCGTCTCGAAAAAATCCGGGGGTGCGAAAAGCACGCGCGGCCGGGCCTGGGCCCTCGTCTATGCCGAAAAGCACCGCACCCGCAAAGGCGCGATGCGGCGGGAATATGTTCTGAAGAACGACCGCGCCTTCCGCGCCCTGCTGCGCGAATGACCCGGCTCTGCTAACGTCGCGGCCCACAGGAGAGTTCATGACCCGCACGTCTTTCGCGATTGCCGCCGCCCTGCTGGCACTTGCCCTGCCCGTCCAGGCCCAGCCCAAGCCGGACGCGCGCGTCCATGCCGCCGCGGAGGCGCGCCGCGCCGAGGCCATCGAACTGCTCAAGGAGATCGTCAACATCGATTCCGGAACCGGCGACATTGCCGGCAACAACCGCGTGCTGGCGGTGCTGACGCCGCATCTGACCGCGCTGGGGGGGCAGGTGCGCCGCGTGCCCGCCGAAGCGCCCGACCTCCCGGACAATCTGGTGGCGAGCTTGAAGGGCACAGGCAAGGGCCGCGTGCTGCTGATCGCCCATGTCGACACCGTGTTCGGCCCGGGCGTGGCGGCCAAGCGCCCCTTTCGCATCGAAGGCAGCCGCGCCTATGGCCCGGGCGTCAGCGACGAGAAAGGCGGCGTGGTCAACGCCATCATGGCGCTGAAGGTTCTGCGCGATATCGGTTTCCAGAATTTCGCCACCCTCACCCTTTTGCTGGAAACCAGCGAGGAACGCGGCTCGCCCGGCACCCAGAAGCTGATCAAGGCGCTGGCCAGCGAGCATGACTTGGAATTCAACCTGGAACCGGGCGATCCGCCGGACAATCTGACCGTGTGGCGCAAGGGCTCGGCACGCATCCATATTCGCGTCAAAGGCCGCCCCGCCCATGCCGGGGTCGCGCCGCAGGATGGCCGCAACGCCGCGCTGGAGCTGATCCATCAGATCACATCCTTGTCGAAAGACTTTCCCACCACCGGCGACGGCACCACCGTCAACCTGACGGTGATGAAGGCGGGCGAACGCACCAACATCATTCCCGATGCCGCGGAAGCCATCTACAGCGCCCGCTATCGCCAGCCCAAGGACCTGGAACAGATCGTCGCCCGCTTTCGCGCCGCCGCCAAAGTCACCAGCGTGCCGGACACCAGCGCCGAGATTTACCTGGATTCCGGGCTGCCGCCGCTGATCCAGAATGATGATGTGAACGCGCTGGCCGAGCGCGCCCGCACCATTTACGCCGAACTGGGCAAGACCATTGGCGCGTCCGGCAATGGCGGCGCGTCGGAGTCGGCGCTGGCGCAGGCGGCCGGCACACCGGCGCTGGATGGGCTGGGCTGGGTCGGTGGCGACTTCCACACCGACAATGAGTGGGTCGACCTGAACAGCGTGACGCCCCGCCTCTACCTGCTGACGCGGCTGATCATGGATGCCGGGATCAATCCGCCGAAGCGGCGCTGACATCCTGATGGACCCCAATTTGCAGCCGGCCAGCTCGCCATAGCCGACCGAAATGCCCCTCGTCACTCGAAGCAAGGCAGGTTGCAATGTCGGCTCGCAATACCCAAGGTCCGCAGGCTGATGTCGCTATAGAGGTTGGCGCGCCCGGGAGTGCCACGTGATCGACCCCTACATTGCGTTTCTGCTGGGACTGGGCGTCATCGTTCTTCTGGTGGCGTGGCTTCCATTTGCGCTCAAGGCCCTGCCCTTTTCCTTGTCGGTGGTATGCGTGGGGCTGGGTGCCGGTCTTTTCGGACTGGGCTGGCTGGAGTTCGATCCCGATCCGCGCACCTATGACACGGTTGTAGAAAAGCTCTGCGAGGCGGTCGTCATCATCTCGCTCATGGGCGCAGGCTTGAAAATCGATCGCAAGATTGGTCTTCGGTCCTGGGCTACGACCTGGCGGCTGCTCGGCATCGCGATGCCGCTTACAATTCTCGCGATCACCCTGGCGGGATTTTATGCGCTGGGGCTTCCATTGGCGATGGCGCTGCTGCTGGGCGCCGCGCTGGCGCCGACCGATCCGGTTCTGGCTTCGGAGGTGCAGGTCGGAAAGCCCCGCTCGGGCAAGGAAGATGAAGTCAGGCTTGCGCTGACATCGGAAGCCGGCCTCAATGATGGCCTTTCATTTCCCTTTGTGCATCTTGCGCTTGTTTTCGGCGTGGCCGCGGGAGCGTCGGGGGCGTGGCCGAGCCTCTTCATGTTCGGCGAATGGATGCTGCGTGACGTCGTATGGCGGATCGGCGCGGGTGTCGGCATCGGCTGGCTTGTCGGACGTGGCCTGGGCTGGCTCACCTTTGGCAGGGGCGACGCGAAACTATCGGGGACCGGCGACGGCCTTGTAGCCATCGGCGCGACTTTTGTGGCCTACGCAATCGCGGAAATTTGCCATGGCTATGGGTTTCTCGCCGTGTTTGTGGCCGCTCTGGCGCTGCGCAATGCCGAACGCAATCACAAGTATCACGAAGCGCTGCATGATTTTTCCGAGCAGGTGGAGCGCCTGCTGATGCTGCTCGTACTGGTCTTGTTCGGCGGGGCGATCACGACGGGCCTATTCGCCAGCGTGACATGGAACGATTTCTTCGTCGCGCTGGCCGTTGTTTTCCTGATCCGTCCAGCCGCAGGATGGATATCGCTCCTGGGATCGGGGCACTCCGCCAAGGAGCGCGGCCTCATCTCATTCTTTGGTATTCGCGGTATCGGATCGTTTTACTACATCGCCTACGGCGTCAATCACGGCCAGTTTTCGTCCAGTGAGAGGCTGTGGGCGATCACCGGCCTGGTGGTGCTGATCTCGATCGTGGTTCATGGCATAAGCGCCACGCCCGCGATGCGGTTGATAGACCGCGCGCAGAAGTAAGACCAAGCCTTACCCTTGGCTGCGGTTAGCGCAGCGCGATGGCGCCGCCTCACTCAGCCGCGATCTGGTTGCGCTTGTCGAACTGCGACCACACGCCTTCGGCACCGTCCCACGACCCCTTCGACGCACCCTTGGAATATTCTGTGGCGCGCTGTTCGAAGAAGTTGGCGTGTTCGACGCCATTGAGGATTTCCACCAGCCAGGGCAGCGGATGCGCCTTGAGCTGCTTGTATCCCGTGTCGGTGACTTCGAAATTGCCGAACACCGGCTCCAGCTTGAGCTGGGTCAGGCGCCAGTCGGCGATGTAGCGGACATAGGATTTGATTTCCTTGGCGGTCATGCCCTGGACTTCGCCCAGGCTGAAGGCCAGATCGACAAAGCCCTCTTCCAGCCCGACCATGGTGTGCGCCACATCGCGGATATCATCGCGCACCGCCTTGGTGACGCAGCCGGTTTCATCGGCCCAGGCGTGATAGAGCTTGGTGATCCCTTCGCAATGCAGGCTTTCGTCGCGCACCGACCAGGACACGATCTGGCCCATGCCGTTCATCTTGTTGAAGCGCGGGAAGTTCATCAGCATCGCGAAGCTGGCGAACAGCGACATGCCTTCGGTAAAGGCGCCGAACATGGCCAGGGTGCGCGCGACGTCGGCGCAGGTGCCCACGCCGAACGTGTGCATGTAGTCGGACTTGGCCTTCATCTCGCGATAATCGCGGAAGGCCTCGAATTCGGTCTGGGGCATGCCCAGCGTCTTGAGCAGCAACGCGTAAGCGTCGATATGCACCGTCTCCATATTGGTGAAGGCGGCCATCATCATCTGCACTTCCAGAGGCTGGAAGATGGGGATGTAGCGCTTGAGGTAATTGTCACCCACTTCCACGTCCGACTGGGTGAAGAAGCGGAAAATCTGGGTCAGCAGACCCTTTTCGGCGTCCGACAGGTGACCGGACTGCCAGTCGCGGATGTCGGAACCCAGCGGCACTTCCTCGCCCATCCAGTGCGTCTGCTGCTGGCGCTTCCAGCAGTCATAGGCCCAGGGATAGCGGGTGATGTCATAGGTGCCGGTGGCGTTCAGAAGACCGATGGTCCCCTTGCCGATCAGGGTGCGCGGGTCGACCGAGCCAAGCGATTTTACTGACATGCCAGGCATTCCTCGTAGTCGGTGCGCGGCGCGGTCGAGACGCCCTTTTCTTTTTTCTCAAGTTGGCCGGCAAAACCGGCGCGGCTGATGGACTTGGAGCGGCAGTAATACAGGCTCTTGATGCCGCGCTCCCACGCCGTCCAGTGCAGCATGTGCAGGTCCCACTTGTCGATGTCGGCGGGCAGGAACAGGTTCAGCGACTGGCTCTGGCAGATATAGGGGGTGCGGTCGGCGGCCAGTTCGATGATCCAGCGCTGGTCGATTTCAAAGGCGGTACGGAAGACGGTCTTTTCTTCGTCCGTCAGGCAGTCCAGATGCTGGACCGAACCTTCCTGCTCGACGATCGACTGCCAGGTGGTGTCGGTGTTCTGGCCTTTTTCCTCCAGCAGGTCCTGCAGGTAGGGGTTGCGGACCGAGAAGGCGCCCGACAACGTCTTGTGGGTGTAAACATTCGCCGGGATCGGCTCGACGCAGGCGCTGGTGCCGCCGCAGATGATCGAAATGCTGGCGGTCGGAGCGATGGCGATCTTGTGGCTGAAGCGGGCCTTCATGTCCCGCTCGCGGGCGTCTTCACAGGCGCCACGCTCCTCGGCCAGATGATAAGATGCCGCATCAGCTTCGCGGCGTATCTTCTTGAAAATGCGCAGATTCCACGACTTGGCCATCGCGCTTTCCAGCGGGATGTTCTTGGACTGGAGGAACGAGTGGAAGCCCATCACGCCCAGTCCGACCGAACGCTCGCGCAGCGCCGAATACTTGGCGCGGTGCATGGAGTCCGGGGCTTCCTCGATGAAGCTGGTCAGGACGTTGTCGAGCATGCGCAGCACGTCTTCGACAAAGCCCTCTTCTTCGGCCCACTGGTCCCAGGTCTCGATGTTCAGGGAGGACAGGCAGCAGACCGCGGTGCGTTCCTTGCCATCATGGTCGGCGCCGGTCGGCAGGGTGATTTCGCTGCACAGGTTGGAGGTGTTGACCTTCAGGCCCAGCTCGCGCTGGTGCTTGGGAAGGGCGCGGTTCACCGCGTCGATGTTCAGGATGTAGGGCTCGCCGGTCTGCAGGCGGGTCTCCAGGATGCGCTGCCACAGTTCGCGGGCATTGACCTCGCGCAGGACCTGCTGGTCCTTGGGGCTGCGCAGGCCGAACATCTTGCCTTCCTTCACGCAGTCCATGAATTCGTCGGTGATGTTGATGCCGTGATGCAGGTTCAGGCCCTTGCGGTTGAAGTCGCCCGACGCCTTGCGGATTTCCAGGAACTCCTCGATTTCCGGATGGGCGATGTCCAGATAGACCGCCGCAGAACCCCGGCGCAGCGAACCCTGCGAAATGGCCAGCGTCAGACCGTCCATCACATGGATGAAGGGGATGATGCCGCTGGTCTTGCCGGTCTTCACCTTTTCGCCGATGGAGCGGACCTTGCCCCAATAGGTACCGATGCCGCCGCCATTGCTGGCCAGGGCGACGTTTTCATTCCAGGTGCCGACGATGCCGTCCAGCGAGTCCGACACGTCGTTGAGGAAGCAGGAAATCGGCAGGCCGCGCTTGGTCCCGCCATTGGACAGGATAGGGGTGGCGGGCATGAACCACAGGCGCGACATGTAATCGTACAGCCGCTGGGCATGCTGGATGTCGTCGGCATAGGCGCAGGACACCCGCGCGAACATGTCCTGGAAGCTTTCACCCGGCATCAGGTAGCGGTCGGTCAGGGTCGCCTTGCCGAACGGGGTCAGAAGGTCGTCGCGGCTGCGATCCAGCGCCAGGTCGGTGGGCTTGGGACGCGGGGCCAGCGGATAGGGCAGCGGCGGCTGGGACGCCGGCTCGAACAGGTCCTGCGCCACGGGCGCTGCGGCGGGCTGGGGAGCCTCCACCGGGGTTTCGGTGACGGTGCGCGTCACCACCACCGAACGCTCGATCACCCGTTCAGCCGGCGACTGCACGACTACCTGGCCGTTGGTGTCGAAGTCGCCTTCAAGTCCGGATTTACCGAGTGCCGACATGCTATTCCCCTGTCCCTGGCGGGGAATCGGATGGCGTCGGCGCGGAACACATCCTGCGCCGTGCAGCCTTCCTGGGACGCCCCGCCCCAATTGCTCAAACCGTGTTCGCGGCAGGTCTCCTGGCTCGCGGCCCTTTTTGGGCCCGCCTTCCCGGTTTCCCAGTGGCGTTTGGACCCAAAATCAGCCGTTTACAGTTGCGGGGGCAGCCCCGGTTACCGGTCCCACCAGACCGTCCCGAAGTTCCCTTAAATCCCCTATCTAGAGCATTCGAGTAACCGTGAACGACTACATCTAGGGGGGCATTCGCGGATTCCGTCAAGCCGGAAAACTTTCACACAGGCATCATTTTTCGCTTGGGGACAAAAGTGTGAATCCTCGCGAATCTCCCGCGCCGGTGGCCATGGCCCGTACCCCAAAGGCCTTGTGGATAAGTTCCTCTGTGAGCGAATGCGCGTCGCTCACCACCCCTCCATCCACAAGTACGATGATGCGCGAGGCATGGCGCGTGGCCAGCGTCAGGTCGTGCAGCGATGCGATCACCAGCATCCCTTCGCGTGCGAAACGTGACAGCAATGTCATGCATTCCATCGCGTGACGCGGATCCAGCCCCGTGATCGGCTCGTCCACAATTAATATCTGGGGCATGGAGACGATGGCGCGGGCCAGCATCGCGCGGGCGAATTCGCCGCCCGACAGCGTTGTCGCGGGTTGATCGCGCAACTGTGCCAGATCGCACAATTCCAGCGCGCGCGTGATGGCGGGCGCGAAGCTTTGCGGCAATTCATCCACAGCCGGGAGTTTCGGCGTCAGCCCCAGCGCCACCAGACGCTCCACCGAAATCGGCCATTCCAGCCGCGGATTTTGCGGCAGGTAGGCGCGACGCGGGGCCAGTTGATCCAGCGAAATCCGGTTCAGGGCATGGGCGTCCAGCAGCAGCTTGCCGCTGTCGGGTTTGGAAAGCCCTGCCAGCGCAGACAACAGCGTGGACTTGCCCGCGCCATTGGGACCCAGCACGGCGATGAACTCTCCGGCATGCGCCTGCAGCGAGACATCGCGCAGGATGGCGCGGCCACCTTTGCTGAGGCTGACATGTTCGGCCACCAGCATGGTCATGGCGCGACTTTCCGGATGCGCACCACAAGCCAAAAGAAGAAGGGGGTGCCCAGCAGGCTGGTGAAAACGCCCAGCCGCAGTTCCGGATTGGTGTGCACCAGCCGCGCGGCAATGTCGGCGCACAGGAGCAGCACCGCACCCGCCAGCGCCGACGGCAACAGCACGCGGCGCGGCGCATAGCCGACCACAGGCCGCACCAGATGCGGCGCGACCAGCCCGATAAAGCCGATGGCGCCCACCACCGATGTCACCGCGCCCACCGACAAGGCCGTGCCCACCACCACCAGCACGGCCAGGCGGGTCAGATTGATGCCCAGGCTCTGCGCCTGTGCTTCGCCCAGGCTGAGCGCATCGAGCGCCCTGCCCGTCATCGCCAGCAACACGCCGCCCACACCCACAAACGGCAGCACCAGCAGAACCTGTGACCAGCTCTTGTCGGCCAGCGATCCCAGCAGCCAGGACATGATTTCATACGCCGCATAGGGATTGGGCGCGAAGTTCAGCGCCAGCGCGATCCCGGCCGCCGTCAGGCTGGACACGGCCGCGCCCGCCAGCACCAGCGCGACGGTGCCGCTGCGGCCCAGCGCGAAGGTCAGCGCGCAGGCGGCTGTCGCGCCCACCATGCCCATCAGCGGACCCGTGACCGGCGACAGCGCAGCCAGCCCGAAATAAATCGCGATCACCGCACCCAGCGCCGCGCCGCTCGACACACCCAGTAATGCTGGTTCGGCCAGCGGATTGCGCGTGAACCCTTGCAACACAGCGCCCGCCAATCCCAGCACCGCGCCCACCACCAGCGCCAGCACCGTGCGCGGCAAACGGATGTCGCGGATAATGGTGGCGGCCAGGCTGTCAGGATCGTTGAACATGTCCAGCAGCGCCGCGAGCGGCAGCCACACGCGCCCCGCCAGCAAGGATGCGGCGAAGGCCAGCACGCCCAGAAAGATCAATGAGAGGTTCAGCCGCGTCATGGCTTCACCGCCTTGAGCATGTCCGCCTGAAGCTGGCGGGTGATGCGCGCGGTTCTGGGAACGCCGCAGCCATAGAGCGAAGCATAAGAGATGCGCCGCCCGGCGTATCGCTTCACCAGCGCGGGATGATTGTCCTGCTGGCTGCGCAAGCTCATGCCGCGATAGGTATCGCCATAGACCAAAAGATCAGGCTGGGCGGCGATCAGCGTTTCGACGTCATAAAAACCCATCGCGCCCTTTTCGATGCTGACCGCGCCCGCCGCAGTCAGCATGGCGCCGAACAATCCGCCCGCGCCCGGCACATAGCCGCCATTGCCCCATTGCGCGACCCGCACTGGCCTGGCGGGCCGCCTGGCGGCGACAGCGGCAAGATCGGCGTCCATCTGCGCAATCAGCGCTTCGCCGCGCGCTTCTTCGCCCACTTCCTTCGCCACCATGCGGGTGACGGCGCGGATCTGGTCGAAATTTTCGGCCAGCGGCACTTCCACGATGCGCGCACCGGTTTTTGCCAGAAGCTGCCGCATGCCCGGCGCCATGAAGGGATCTGTGAGAATGAGATCAGGCTGCGTGGAAAGTATCTCTTCCGCCGAACCGTAATTGACGCGGGCCCTGGCGCCTTGCGGCCAGTGGCGCAGCGATGCCGGCTCCTGCGCCATGAACGTGACCGAAGCAATGCGCGCCGGCGGCACCAGATCTAGCAACAACTCGTCGGTGCAGACTTTGAGAGACATTATCCGCGACGCTTTGGGCTGCGCGGCCGCAGCCTGCCCCAACAGGAGCAGAACCGCAGCCGCGCAAATCCCATGCTTCATGAAGCGATCCTAGAGGTTCGCCTTGATGCCCGCAAAACCACCAATGCCGGGACGCAGGAAACCGTCCGGCGACTGGTAGGTGTTGTCGAAGGCATTCTCCAGCCGGCCGAAGACCGAGAAATTCTCGGTCAGGCGGTAGCTGGCGGCAAAGTCGGCGGTGAACTCGCCGCCTTTCTTGAAGCGCGGCACCGAAAAGTCGCGGTTGCCGTCCACATGCGGGCCGACATACAGCAGCGTCGCATCAAGCAGCAGTTCGCCGGTCGCCTGCCAGCCGGCATTCAGGCTGGCCTTGTGGCGCGGACGACGCAGCAGCGCCAAGTTCGTGCGGTCGTCGATCGCGTCGGTGTAGGTGTAATCGGCGCGCAGGTTCAGCGTGTCCAGCGCCTGCCAGGCGACGAAGCTTTCCACGCCTTGCGTCTTGGCGCGGCCGATATTGCCCAGCACAAAGCCGGGCGCCGGACCCGTCACGATCAGGTTCTCGATGTCGTTGTGAAACCAGGTCAGCCCACCGGTCAGCGCATCGCCCAACAGGCTCTGCTCCACGCCAACGTCGTAACCGAAGCTGGTCTCCGGCTTCAGCAGCGGATTGCCGCCGAAGGTGCCGAACAGTTGCTGCAGCGAGGGCGCCTTGAAGCCTGTGCCCAGGCTGGCCTTCAGCTTGGTGCCACTCTCTTCAATCACCCAGGCCGGGGCCAGACGCCAGGTCACTTCGTTGCCGAAACGGCTGTTGTCGTCATAGCGGATGCTGGCATTGGTGAAGATGCCATAGCCGAAATCCGACTGCAGCGCCGCATAACCCGCATTGGTGGTGATGCCGCGCGACAAGGTGGTGGGAAAGCCGAAGGACAGGCCCGGATGCAGCGCGTCGCGCGCCGTTTCCGCACCCAGCACCAGCGTCTGGCCATCCGTCACCGCGACATTGCCCTGCCAGTCGATCTTGATGCGGTCGCCAATGGCGCGGCTGTTGCCATTGTCAGGATCCTGGGTGGCGGTGATGGTGCTGCCATAGGCAAAGCCCAGCGTCTGGTCGATGCGGCCATCCCACAGCACCAGATGCGCGGTGGCGCGGGTCTGATAGCCGATGGACGCGATGCGTGTCTGGGTCGGCGACGGGAAGGATGCGAAGGTCAGAAAATTGAACGCGTCGCCGGTGACGCGGCCCAGCGTGTTGTAATAGCGCGCGACGATACCCAGATCGAAATTCTCGGCCACGTCATAGCCCAGCTTCGTGCCAATGGTCAGGTTGTCGTAATAGTCATCGTTGCGGCGCTGGCCCGGCGGGAGCAGGTTCAACGGCGTCACCGGCGTGGCGCCCGCGTGATTGTGCTGGACCGTGGCGGCGTAGCGCAGCTTGCCGTATGAGCCCGACATGCCCGCCGTCTGGTTGAAGGTATCAAACGAACCGGCTTCGGCGCTGGCGGTAAACTGGGCCGGGCCCTCGCCCGACTTGGTGATGATATTGATCACGCCGCCGATGCCGTCAGAACCATACAGCGCGCCCTGCGGGCCGCGCAGCACTTCGACCTGCGCGATATCGCCCGCCAGGAACTTGGAAATATCCGCCGCGCCGCTGGGGGTGGACGGATCGGCGATGTCGATGCCGTCCAGCAGCACCTTGACGTGATTGGAATTGGTGCCGCGCATGAACAGCGAGGTCTGTCCGCCCGCGCCGCCGGTCTGGGTGATCGAAAGGCCCGACACCTGACGCAGCACATCGGGCAGCGAACGGTGCTGGCGCGCTTCGATCTCGCGCGCCGTGATCACCGTGACGCTGCTGGCGACCTGCTCCACCGGCGTGACGACACGGGTGGCAACGACGACAATGCGCTCATCGCGCGGCTGTGCATGGGCGGCAAACGTAAGAGCCGCAAGCGCGGCGGAGGTATAAAGAACGGACTTCAACATGGATCGTCTCCTGGCACAGGAGCCGTCACGCGGTATTGGAAAGGGATTCTGGCCCCGCACGACGACTCCAACTTCGTCGCCGCTGCGGTTCACCGCGCTGCATCCCGCGCACCCCGGCCGGATACAAGACGACAGTGCGAGGCAGGTTTCCTGGCTTCCGGGTCGCTGCTTGTTCCACCTTCCCAAAATCGACTGAGATTTCAGTGGTTTTACGGACTTCGCTCGCCGGCTACAGTTGCGGGGGCAGCCGCGGTGTCAGACCGCGTTCCCTAACCTTGCACGTGAACGGGCTTATCGGGCGTTGCCGCCCGCCCGTCAAGCTTTGCAAGCGCATGGCTGGAACAAAGCAGACGCAAACTTGGGCCCGCCTCACCTGCGCGTGCTTAGCACGCAGGCGGGGGAGGTGGTTTCAGCGTGCGCAGCGAAGCTGCGCGAAAGCTGAAACCGGAGGGGGCTAACTAGAGAGATGGCTGGTTCGGCGCGCGCTTCTTCCACCGGTAGAAATTCAGCGAATTCTTCCAGAAGAACTTTTCCGCTTCGGTGCGGGTGCGGGTAGCAAAATACTGACGCGCCAGCGTCACGATCTGCGCCGGAGTGGCGACACCCCAGGTTTCGGGCCAGTTGGTACCGAACACCACCCGGTCTTCGCCGAAACAATCCATCAGCACGTCCAGCCGGTCTTTCACCTGCGCAAGGCCGCGCGCGGGAATGTCGCGGTTTTCCATGTCGGAAAGCTTGCCCCAGATTTGCGGGCGGCCGTTGATCTCCTTCAGCACCGCCTTGTACGCCGCCTGCTCCGTGGCGGGCGGCAGGTAATGCATCATGTGATCGCACATGATCTTCAGCGTGGGAATCTTGTCATTCAGCTTCACCATCGCCTGCAGCAGAGCGAGATTGGGATTGGCGGTTTCCATCACCAGCCCGGCATCGGCAACGCGGCGAAGCCCGTCGATGAATTTGGGATCCTCGATCTGCGCCACCACATTGCGGCCCCAGATCAGGCCGCAGCGGATGCCCAGAAACATCGGATTCTTGCGGAAGCGGTCGAACAGTTCGGCGAAGTCCGGCTTTTCCGGTTCCAGGTTGCCGACGGTGCCGACATAGAGCGTGTCGGTTTCCATCTGTTCCAGAATCCACAGATTGTCTTCAACCCACGGGCTGGCCTCCAGCTCTATGGCGCCGACGATGTTCATGTTTTCCGCCAGCTTGCGGTAGGTCGCGGGCAGCGCCACGCCGCCGGTTTCCTGTTCCCACACTTTGGAGCCCGCATAGGGCACGCCCTGCGGGCGGCGCTTGTCGAAGAAATGAATGTGGGTGTCGATGATCGGAATGTCGGCCAGCGATTGAGCGTCTGCCATGGTCGTTGTTGCCGCCAGCGCGGCACTCCCTGCAATGAAATGTCTGCGTTGCATTGTTGAATCCGTGTCCTACGGCAGGAAAACCATCACGGCCGGCGCGCCCACCGCCAGAAACGTGCCAGTGAATTTCGGCACGCCCCTGGGATCAAGCCGGAAAGTGGCGATGTTGTTGGCGCGCAAATTCAGCGAATAGAAAAACTTGCCCGCCGGATCGATGGTCAGGCTGCGCGGATGCTCGCCCTCGGTCGAGGTGGTTGCGACTTTGGTGGGAATACCACCAGCACCCACCGCAAAGGTGGCGATGGAGTTGTGCGTGCGGTTGGCGGAATAGACATGCTTGCCATCGGCGGAGACCAGCAGACGCGACGCCGACGCACTGCCCCGATAGCCATCCGGCAAGGCTGAAAGGCTGGGGCCCTTTGGCGTCAGCCTTCCGCCTGCGAAGTCATAGGTCGTCAGGCGGACATTGTATTCGCCGATCTGGTAGAGCGTCTTGCCGTCCGGCGAAAAACCGAAATGGCGCGGCGCCGACCCGGCGAGCGCATTGGTGACCGACACTTCGCTCAGCTTACCGGTTGTGGTGAGCTTCCAGACGAAAATCCTGTCGCGACCGGCATCGTCGCCCACCACATAAAGGCCGGACGGATCGCTAGCGATCATGTGACCGCGCGTGTTGCGGCCAGTCTGGGCGCGTCCCTGCCCCGGCGGCGCATCCACCGCGCTGGCGGAGCTGGCCGGCCCAACCGGCTTCACCACATCGGTGGCCTCGCCCAGGCTGCCGTCCGCCTTGATCGGGATCACCGAAAAGCTTCCGCCGGCGTAGTTGGCAACCAGCGCGAACTTTCCCGAGGCATGGATGCTGATGTAGCAGGGCATGGCGCCACCGGAATCCACGGTATTGAGTTTTCTCAGCGCACCACTTTTGGCATCCACCGCATAGGCCGTGACCGAACCGCTTTTGCCCGGGCCATGGATGTCGATTTCGTTGATCGCGTAGAGGAACCTGTTATCGGCCGACAGCACCAGCCATGCGGGCGAGCGGTCCTTCGCCACCAGCTTGAGGCCTGACAGCGCGCCGGTGGTATCGTCGACATTCACCAGATAGATGCCTTCGCCCGTGCCGCTGGCATACGCGGTCGGGTCGGCCAAGTTTGGCGTGTAGGTGCCGATATAGGCGCGCGCCGCATGGGCGCTGCCGGCGCTGGCCATCATGCCAGCAACAGCAGCAAGGGTGGCAGCGCGAAGCAGAAGATCCATGTCAAGCTTCCTCGCGCCACCGCGCTTTATCAAGGCAGGAACACCATCGCGGCGGGCGATCCGACGAACAGGAACTTGCCCGTGAACTTGGGCACGCCGTTCGCCTGAATACGGAAGGTGGCGATGTTGTCGGCCCGCTGGTTCAGCGAATAGAGGAACTTGCCGGTGGGATCGATATGCAGGGTGCGCGGGGTGCTGCCTTCGGTATGAACCGTGCCCAGCTTGGTCACCGCGCCACCCGCGCCCACCGCAAAGGTGGCGATGGAGTCATGGGTGCGGTTGGCGGAATAGACGCGGCTGCCATCCTTCGACACCAACAGCTCCGAGGCCGAGCCGCTGCCCTGATAGCCGTCCGGCATCGCCGAGATGCTGGGCCCCTTCTGGGTCAGCTTGCCGTTCGCGAAACCATAGACATAGAGGTGAATGTTGTATTCGCCGATCTGGTAGAGCGTCTTGCCATCGGGCGAGAAGCCGAAATGGCGCGGCGCCGAACCGGGCGGCGTGTTGGTGACCGACACTTCGGTCAGCTTGCCGCTGCTTGTGTCCAGCTTCCAGACGAAGATCTTGTCGCGCCCGGCGTCGTCGCCGATCACATACTGGCCCGACGGATCGGCGGCGATCATGTGACCGCGGGTGATGCGGTTCTGCGACGGCGCGGATTGTCCGGGCGGCGCATCGGCGGCGGCGGCCGAATTGGTCGGGCCGCCCGGCTTGATCACATCGGTGGCCTCGCCCAGGGTGCCGTCAGCCTTGATGCGGATGATCGTGAAAGTGCCGCCGGTGTAATTGGCGACCATCACGAACTTGCCTGACGGATGCACGGCGATATAGCAGGGCACCGCGCCTTCCGAGCTGACGGTGTTCAGCGCCTTGAGCGCGCCGGTCGCCCGGTCGATGGCATAGGCGGTGACCGAGCCGCTCTTGGCCGGGCCGTAATTGCCGACTTCATTCACCGCATAGAGAAACTTGCCGTCCTTCGACATGGCCAGCCAGGAGGGCGACAGCGTCTTGGCCACCAGGCGCGGCTTGCTGGGCGCGCCGGTCGCGTCATCGACATCGACCAGATAGATGCCCTCGCCGCGATTGGCCGACGGCGCGCCGGACGCGTCCGGTGTATAGGTGCCGATATAGGCGCGCGCGGCATGGGCGCTGGTGGCGCTGGCGAGCAGCCCGGCGGTGAAAGCCGCAAGGGCCACGGTGCGAAGCAAGGTCATGCAGTCCTCCAAAGGAATTCTCGAAAATCGTGCCGGCTGGCGCCCGGATTCTTGTGTTTATGGCTTTGATTCCTAGCATGGGCCGAAAGCCGCCCCAACACTTGTGCAGCCGCAGCATTTTTCGGCTATGGTGCCGCCCATTCCAGACCCTAGGTGCGTGCCCGTGCTTCTGCTTATCGATAACTATGACAGCTTCACCTACAACCTCTTCCATTATCTGGGTGAGCTTGGCGCGGACGTTCGCGTGGTGCGCAATGACGAAATATCGGCGGCCGAAGCGCTGGGCATGAAGCCCGAAGGCATCGTGCTGTCGCCCGGCCCCTGCACGCCCAACGAGGCGGGCATCTGCATGGATGTCATCCGGCAGGCGAACGGCAATGTCCCCATCCTGGGCGTATGCCTTGGCCATCAGGCCATCGGCCAGGTCTATGGCGGCAATGTCGTGCGCGCGCCCGAACCGATGCATGGCAAGCTGTCGCGCATGCATCACACCGGCAAGAGCGTGTTCCGGGGTTTGAACAACGATTTCCTCGCCACCCGCTACCATTCGCTGACCATCGATCCGCCGTCGATGCCCAGCGTACTGGAAGTCACCGCCACCAGCGAGGATGGCGTGATCCAGGGGGTGATGCACAAGACCCAACCCGTGCATGGCGTGCAGTTTCATCCCGAAAGCATCGCGTCGGAAAACGGCCATGCGCTGCTGGGCAACTTCCTGACCATCGCCCGCGACTTCGCAAAAATTCCAGCATGAGCGTGACGTCTGCTTCCGCGCCGCTCAGCAGGGACGACACCACCGCGCTGTTCGACGACATCTTCACCGGCCAGCTTGGCCAGGACGAACTCATCGCCTATCTGTCGTCCACCGCCGACCGCAAGCCGACGGTGGACGAGCTGGTGGGCGCGGTCACCTCGATGCGCCGCCATATGCGTGCACTGAAAGCTCCTGCCAATGCCATCGACCTGTGCGGCACCGGCGGCGACGGTCTGGGCACGCTGAATATTTCCACCGCCGTGTCGTTCGTGGTCGCGGGTGCGGGCGTGCCGGTGGCCAAGCATGGCAACCGTTCCGCCTCCTCGCGCAGCGGCGCCGCCGACGTGCTGGAAGCGCTGGGCGTGAACATCACGCTGGCACCCGAAGCGGCGGAGAAAGTTCTGGGCGATGTCGGGCTGGTTTTCCTGTTCGCCCAGACCTATCACCCGGCGATGAAGCATGTGGGCGCGGCCAGAAAACAGATCGGCCGCCGCACCATCTTCAACCTGCTGGGGCCGCTGGCCTCGCCCGCGAAAGTCACGCGCCAGTTGGTCGGTGTCTTTTCAGCCGACTGGCTGCAGCCCTATGCCAACGCGCTCAACGCGCTGGGCAGCAGCCACGCCACCATCGTGCATGGCGCCGACGGGCTGGACGAAGTTTCCATCAGCGGCCCGACGCACACGACCATGCTGAAAGACGGCGCCATCACCAGCGGCGAACTGACGCCGGAACAGGCTGGTCTGAAGCGCTGGCCGCTGGCCGACATCCAAGGCGGCGACGCGGCCCATAACGCCGCCGCCATCACCCGGCTGTTCGAGGGCGAAACCGGGGCCTACCGCGACATCGTGCTGCTGAATACGGCTTGCGCCCTTATGGTGGCGGGCGCGGCAAACGATGTAAGCTCGGGTGTCACATTGGCGGCGCAGGCTCTGGACAGCGGCGCGGCCCGGACCAAACTGCAGGCACTGATCAAAGCTTCGAACGCATGAGCATTCTGGACAAAATCCTCGGCTATAAAAAAGAAGAGGTCGCCGCCGCCAAGACCAAGGCGAACACGGCCGACCTAGAAGCGCGCGCCCGCGACGTGGAAGCGCCGCGCGGTTTTCTGTCCGCGCTGGAGGACAAGAAGGCCGGCGGCGAATTCGGCCTGATTGCGGAAATCAAAAAGGCCAGCCCGTCCAAGGGGCTGATCCGCGCCGATTTCGACCCGCCCGCGCTGGCAACCGCCTATGAGGAAGGCGGCGCCGCCTGTCTGTCCGTGCTGACCGATACGCCGTCGTTCCAGGGCGCGCCGGAATATCTGGCCCAGGCCCGCGAAGCCACCCGCCTGCCGGTGCTGCGCAAGGACTTCATGATCGAACCCTATCAGGTGATCGAGGCCCGAAGCTGGGGCGCCGATTGCATCCTGATCATCATGGCGATGCTGAGTGACGACCAGGCCCGCGCGTTGCTGGACGAAGCGGCGCGCTGGGAGATGGACGCGCTGGTGGAAGTGCACGACGAAGCAGAACTGGACCGCGCCCTGGACCTGGATGCCGCGCTGATCGGCATCAACAACCGCAACCTCAAGACCTTTGTCACCGACATGGGCACCTCCACCCGGCTGGCGCACAAAATTCCGTCGGACATTCATGTCGTGTCGGAAAGCGGCATTTCCGCCCCCGCCGACCTGAAGCGGCTGGCCCAGCACAAGGTCACCACCGTGCTGGTGGGCGAAAGCCTGATGCGCCAGAAAGACGTGCGCGCCGCCACCGCCCTGCTGCTGGGCAACGGCTTCCGGTGATCGACAAGGCTCCGCCGGTTCGCCGTTCCGCCGGCATGCGCGGCACGCCGACCAATGAATCCCCCAAACAGGCGCCCGCGCCCCTGCCCGCGAAGCCGCGCGCGCAGGCCAGCGAACCGGCGCGCACCGTTGCCTCGCGCTTCGCCAAGCCAAAAGTGCTGATGGATGAAACCTCCGCCCCGAAACTGGCCAAGGGCGAAGCCATCCGCGCCCAGCGCGACGCCTTTCGCGCCTTCATGACCAAACATCATTTGCGTCCCACCGAATGGGCCCACGCCGCAGGCGTAGCGCCGGGCGAGATATTGGGCTTTCTGACCGGCCAGTCGCGCAGCATCGCGCCCGCGACGCTGGAAAAGCTGGCAGCGGTTGCGAAAGCGTCGCCCGAAGACCTGCTGCGCTGAAACGAAAACGGCGGCCCGATGGACCGCCGCCTTCGTTACGCAACTCTAAACGACCTTAGAAGGTGATCCACACGCCGCCCCGGCCCCAATAGCCACGGCGGGCGGCACATCGCGCCAGCGATAACGGCGGTCATCGCGGGCATGCCAGCGCCAATTGTCGTCATAGACGCGCAGGCCCCAGGCGGGGCGATAGTCGTACCGCGCGTTGGTGCGCCAGCAATCGCCAAAGCGATTGCAAACGACCGCGGCCGACGCCGTTTGAGCCGTGGCGATCACCGCGCCGGCGGCGACCAGCGCGCTCAAAGCAAAGGTCTTCAGTTTCATTACGGGCTCCGTACGAAGGTTGATGCTGCCCTTCGCGCAAGGAAACGGAGGTCCCGGAATTGTGTTCCCGCGTTGACGCCGGGGGTGGAACTAAAGTAGAACGATTCGTCGTGTACCGGCTTTGTTCGCCGCCCCTCTGGGAGACTTTTTCATGCTGACCCGCAAGCAATATGAATTGCTGATGTTCATCCATGAACGGGTGCGCGAAAGCGGCGTGCCACCCTCCTTCGACGAGATGAAAGAGGCGCTGGACCTGAAATCCAAGTCCGGCATCCACCGCCTGATCACCGCGCTGGAAGAACGCGGCTTCCTGCGCCGCATGGAAAAGCGCGCCCGCGCCCTGGAAGTGCTCAAGCTGCCCGACAACATGGCCGAGACCGTGCGGCCCGCCACCACCCGCAGCCAGGTCCAGCGCAGTGCCGCCGGCCGCCATGGCCGCACCGATATCCGCATGGCCGACAGCCGCTCGACCGCCCCGCGCCGCAGTTATGGCGAAGGCGGCGAAGGCGCCATCAACGTGCCGCTGGTCGGCCGCATCGCGGCGGGCACGCCCATCGAAGCGCTGCAGAACAAGATGAACGACATTCCGGTGCCCGGCGGCATGCTGGGCAAGGGCAGCCATTACGCGCTGGAAGTGACCGGCGATTCCATGATCAACGCCGGCATCCTGGATGGCGACACCGTGATCATCCATGAATGCGACACCGCCAACACCGGCGAAATCATCGTCGCATTGGTCGATAACGAGGAAGCGACCCTCAAGCGCCTGCGCCGCCGCGGCGACTCCATCGCGCTGGAAGCAGCCAATCCGGCCTATGAAACGCGGCTCTACGGCTCAGACCGCGTCAAGGTGCAGGGCAAGCTGGTTGGATTGATCCGTCGCTACTGACGCCTAATGGGCGCATTAGGAATACTTACGATCCGTTGCGCAGTTTTACCCATCAGCTAGGCTGCCGATCTCAAAGTCCGGGGGCTGCCTATGAAAAGAGTCTTGATTGCCATTTTGCTGAGCGCCTTCGCATTGCCCGCACAAGGGAAAAGCTTAGATGACTTAGTATTTCTATGCGCCAGCCCGAAAGGGGTACGGCTCGCTGCTCCCGATTGGATCGCGGAACCGGATGCCATGTCTCAATTGGCATTCTTAGTTCATTACAAGGGTGATAAATCCACCTCCAAAATTGCGACACTACGTGGACAAGAAAGCGTCTTCGATGTTGCGGCGCTTGGAATGGAAATGAGAAGCGGCTTCTCGATCACATCTTTTGGAGAAGAATATATCGAGACGTACGTTTACTCAGCCGCTACTTCGGAACTTCTTTTCAGCAAAACGCGCGCTGGAAGCACAGCACTTCCAAATGCAATTTATTCCATGAAAGCTACCTGCAAACCTGCTGGCGACCTTGGCCGAAAGATATGGAGCAATAAAAGCTCCCGCTGAGTGCGCTCGCTCGCGCGATCAATGACGTATGGAATCGCCTACCGAATCTGCACACCGTGGCGGATCAAATAGTTGCGATACTTCAACCCATCAATGACGAAACTTAGAATAATTCGATGCCGGTCTGGTTCGACTTTTTTGCCGACACTAAGGTTCGGGATGGTCTGTAGGAAATTCCGGTTGGCTCCGGCGAAAATCGTGAGACCTCCTACACACCTGCGGTCTCGGGATATACCCGGCCAGCCAGCTGCGCCTCGCCCGAGCTCGGCGCGTTCGGCGCTCAGATCGGCCCACAGGGCCGATCAGCCCCGCAAGCGGGTCGCGCCTCACGCTTCAAAATAGGCGGAAATTGCCCCCACCGAACCCTATTTGATATATCCCCACTGCTACCCTAAAGCCTTTTCCCATGTCGCAAAAACCCGTCCTGCGTTTCGCCCCCTCGCCCACCGGCATGCTGCATATCGGCGGCGCCCGCACGGCCCTGTTCAACTGGCTCTATGCCCGCCACACCGGCGGCACCTTCCTGCTGCGGATCGAGGATACCGACCGCGAACGCTCCACCCCCGAAGCGGTGGACGCGATCCTGAACGGCATGAAATGGATGGGCCTGGACTGGGACGGCGACGCCGTTTTCCAGTTCGCCCGCGCGCCGCGCCACCGCGAAGTCGCCGAAAAGCTGCTGGCCGAGGGCAAGGCCTATCGCTGCTATGCCACCGCCGACGAACTCACCGCCATGCGCGAGGAACAGAAAGCCGCCGGCAAGCCCATGCGTTATGACGGTCGCTGGCGCGACCGCACGCCTACCGCCGAAGAAGCCGCCAAGCCCTCCGTCGTGCGCCTGAAGGCCCGGCAGGACGGCGAGACCATCGTGCAGGACAAGGTGCTGGGCGATGTGCGGTTCGAGAACAGCCAGCTTGACGACATGGTTCTGCTGCGCAGCGACGGCACCCCGACCTATATGCTGGCCGTGGTGGTGGACGATGCCGACATGGGCGTGACGCATGTCATTCGCGGCGCCGACCACCTGAACAATGCCGCCCGCCAGCTTCAACTGATCGAGGCGATGGGCGCGACCACTCCGGTCTATGGCCACTTGCCGCTGATCAACGGCCCCGACGGCGCCAAGCTTTCCAAGCGCCACGGCGCGCTGGCGGTCGAAGCGTACCGCGACATGGGTTACTTGCCCGAAACCATGCGCAACTATCTGCTGCGCCTGGGCTGGAGCCATGGCGATGACGAGATCATCCCGACCGAGCAGGCCATCGCATGGTTCAACCTGGAATCCATCGGCAAGAGCGCCGCGCGGATGGATTACAAGAAGCTCGACAATCTGAACGGCCATTACATCCGCGAAACCGCCAACGACGTGCTGGTGGCTGAGATCACCGCCTTCCTGGCCCGCGAAATCCCGCCGCGCATCCTGTCGCTGACCGCCCGCCAGAGGCTGGAAAGCGCCATGACCAGCTTGAAGGAACGGGCCAAGACGCTGGTCGAACTTGTTCAGGGGGCGGAATTTCTGTTCACGGACGGTCCGCGCACTTTGGATGCCCCCGCCGACAAGCTGCTGACGCCTGACGGCCGCGCCGCACTGGCGGGGGCCCTGCCCGCGCTGGAAGCCACCGACTGGACCGGACCTGCGCTGGAAGCCGCCGCCCGCACCCATGCGGAAAGCTCCGGCCTCAAACTGGGCCAGGTCGCCCAGCCCCTGCGCGCCGCGCTGACCGGAAAGGCGTCGTCCCCGCCGCTTTTCGAGATGTTGGCACTGTTAGGCCGGGAAGAATCCTTAGTCCGGCTAAGGGCTTACGCCGCTTAAGGAATTAGAGTGGTGCGGTGCCGCAAAAGGGGTGACGGATAGCGCAAAGCGTGGCTTTATTGCGGCGCAAGATAAACCCGACAAGCCGGGGCAAGGGGACAAGCATGAGAGAGAGCAAGATCAAGCCGGCGGGCAAGGCCAGCCTTAACTATGAAGGCAAGGATTTCGAGCTGCCGGTATTCGCCGGCACGCAGGGCCCCAACGTCGTCGACATCCGCAAGCTCTACGACCAGGCCGACATCTTCACCTACGATCCCGGCTTCACCTCGACCTCCTCGACCGAGTCCAACATCACCTTCATCGATGGCGACAAGGGCGTGCTGCAGTATCGCGGCTATGCCATTGGCGACTTGGCCGAACATTCCACCTTCCTGGAATGCTGCTACCTGCTGCTGTACGGAGAATTGCCGACCGCCGACCAGATGGCGAAGTTCGACAACTCCATCACCCGCCACACCATGGTGCATGAGCAGTTGGCCAGCTTCTTCCGCGGCTTCCGCCGCGACGCGCACCCCATGGCGATCATGTGCGGCGTGGTCGGCGCGCTGTCGGCCTTCTATCACGACAGCACCGACATCACCGATCCCAAGCAGCGCGAAGTCGCCAGCCACCGCCTGGTCGCCAAGCTGCCGACCATCGCGGCCATGGCGTACAAATATCACGTGGGCCAGCCCTTCGTGTATCCGCGCAACGAGCTGGGCTATACCGAAAACTTCCTGCGCATGTGCTTCTCGGTTCCGGCCGAGGATTATGTGGTGAACCCGGTTCTGGCCAAGGCGCTGGACACCATCTTCATCCTGCATGCCGATCACGAACAGAATGCCTCGACCTCGACCGTGCGCCTTGCCGGCTCGTCGGGCGCCAATCCGTTTGCCTGCATCGCGGCGGGCATCGCCTGCCTGTGGGGCCCTGCCCATGGCGGTGCCAACGAAGCAGCGCTGAAGATGCTGGAAGAGATCGGCTCCGTCGACCGCATTCCCGAATTCGTCGCCAAGGCGAAGGACAAGACCAGCGGCTTCCGCCTGATGGGCTTTGGCCACCGCGTCTACAAGAACTACGATCCGCGCGCCAAGGCGATGCAGATCCAGGCCCATGCCGTGCTGGACGAACTGGGCCTGCATGACGACCCGCTGCTGAAGGTGGCGATGGAGCTGGAAAAGGTCGCGCTCAGCGATCCCTATTTCATCGAAAAGAAGCTCTATCCCAACATCGACTTCTATTCGGGCATTACGCTGAAGGCGCTGGGCTTCCCCACGTCCATGTTCACCGTGCTGTTCGCCCTAGCCCGCACGGTGGGCTGGATCGCGCAGTGGAAGGAAATGCTGGAAGACCCGCACCAGAAGATCGGCCGTCCGCGACAGATCTATACCGGCCCGACGGAACGCACCTACGTTCCGATGCCGAAGCGCAAGTAGTCAGCGTTTCTCGACGAAATCTAACAGTACCCGAGCCGCCCTCAAGGAGGGCGGCTCTTCTTTTTCGCCCAGCAGCCCGGCGAATTCGTTCATCGCCGCGACCTGCGCGCCGCGCGCCGCTTCATCGGCAAACAGATGCGCCACCGCGTCAGCCAGCGTTTGCGGCGAGGCCCGTTCCTGCAGAAACTCTGGAACCGCCTCGCGTTCCAGCAGGATATTGATCAACGTGAAGTGCTTCACCAGCATCATCCAGCGCGACAGGGCATAGGTGATGGCACCCAGCTTGTAGGCCACCACCATGGGTGTGCGTGACAGCGCCAGTTCCGCCGTCACCGTGCCGGACGCGGCCAGCGCGACGTCGGCGGCATTGAAGGCGGCGTATTTGTCGGCCTCGCCTTCCACAATATGCAGCGGCGTCGCCCAATCTTGCGTGGCGACACGAACCTTGGCGGCGACGTGCGGCACGGTCGGCAGCACCGTGACCAGCCCAGGGATGCGTTTGGCCAACAGGTCCACCGCATCCTTGAAGGCGGGCAGAATGAAGCGGATCTCGCTGGTGCGGCTGCCCGGCAGCAAGGCCAGCAACGGCGCGCCGGCGGCGATGCCAAGACGCGCGCGCAATACATCCCCGCCCACCATCCTGGCGGCACGTTCCACCACCGGATGGCCGACAAACACCGCCTTCAGGCCGTACTTCTCAAAGAACGGCACTTCAAACGGAAACAGCGCCAGCACCAAATCAAAGTACTGCGCCATGGCCTTGGCGCGGTAAGCACGGGAAGCCCAGACCTGGGGCGCGACATAGTCCCCGATCGGGATCGAAGGATCGCGCTTCCTGATCGCGCGGGCCACGCGGTGGGTGAAATCGGGACTGTCAATCACCACCACCGCATCGGGCTTTGTCTCTACCGCAAAATCCACCGCCTGTTTCACCCGGCGCAGAATGGCGGGAATGGCCGGCACTACTTCACTCAGGCCCATCACCGCAGTGGCATCCAGCGGAAACAGACTTTTGAGACCTTCGCGTTCCATCGCGATGCCCCCGACCCCGACAAAGCGGACGCGGTCCCCTGCCAAGGTTTTAAGGCCAGCCATCAGTTGCGCGCCCAGCGCGTCGCCCGACGGCTCGCCGCAGACCAGCATGATGGTGACGGATTTCACGGCTTGATGCCGACGACAAACAGACCCAGCCGGTCGGCTTCCGCCGCAATCCCCTGCCGGTCCAGCACAAGCGAACCGCCTGCCTGCAGCGCGATGCCGGCCAGATGCGCGGTCGCCGCGCCACGCAGCGTGGCGATGCCGACCACCGGCATGTCGGTGCGGCCATCCTGGGTGGGCTTGAGGCCCTTGACCAGCACGCCGCGCCGGTTGTTTTCGTTGCCGCGCAGGCTTTCGCGCAATTGCGGAATCCGCGCCAACATCGCGTCAGTGCCTTCGGCGGCTTCCACCGCCAGGGTCAGCCCGTCACACACCACCGCGCCCTGCCCCACATCCAGCGCGCCCAGCGCCTGCACGATCTTGAAGGCGGCCGCGATATCGGCGCGGTGTTCGTCCTTGGGCGACAGGCTTCCCAGCACGCCTTCGCCGCAAACCAGGCCCGGTGCGGCCTGCGCCACGCTGATGACCTTCAATCCTTCATCTTCAAAAAAACGCACCAGCACACGCAGCAGCGCATCGTCGCCCTGACGCGCCGCCGCGACGGCGCGGGGCAGCAGCAGCATGCCCTTGGTATCCAGCTTCATCTCGGAGAATTTCGGCCGGTCGACCTTGCCGCACAGCAGAACATCCGTCACGCCATGGCCGGACAGCGCCTTGAGGATACGCCCCGGCTCGCCCGGTGACAGGAATTCATGCGGGAACTGCGTTACCCAGTCCTCGGTGACGCTGCCGACCAGCGGCACCACGAACACGGTGCGGCCGCAGTCCCGCGCGCCTTGCGCCACCGCGCGCGGCAGATCGCCACCGCCCGCGATGATGCCCAGCGCATTCACGCCGCATCTCCGCCGCGACGCCGCGCCAGGCACAATTCCTGTTTGGCGTCGGCCAGGATGAAATCGGCAATTTCCGCCACTTCCGGCACGCCGGCGAACTTCGCTTTAGCTTCGCGCGCCCGGTCGGCAACACCGCCGCCGCTGCCATAAAACACGCTGCGAAAGGTGCTGCGCATGGCATTGATGGTATCTCGCGAAAGGCCCCGGCGCTTCAGCCCGATCAGGTTCAGCCCTGCCAGTTCGGCATGGTCGCCGAACGCCATGGCATAGGGAATGACGTCGCGGTTGACGCCGGTCAGGCCGCCCACCATGGCGCCCTTGCCAACGCGGCAGAACTGCTGCACTGCCGACAGGCCACCAAAGATCACGCCATCGCCGATAATTGAATGGCCACCCAGCGCCACCGAATTGGCGAAGGTGACATCATCGCCCACGACGCAGTCGTGCCCGACATGGCTTCCGGCCATGAAGAAACCGCGCGCGCCGACAGTGGTGACACCCTTGTCGCGCTTGCTGCCGACATTCATCGACACCATCTCGCGCAAGGTGCAGCCCGCACCGATCTCCAGCCGCCCGTCGGTGAAATCATTGCCGCGAATCTGGCTGTCGCCGCCCAGCGCCGCGCCCGGATAAACCGTGCAGCCTTCGCCGATATTCGTGAGGCCGCAAATGGAAACATGCGAGATCAGCCGCACGCCATCGCCCAGCGTCACGCGCGGGCCGACATGGCAGAAGGGTCCGATCTCAACGCCCGCGCCCAGTGTCGCGCCGTCTTCCACCACTGCCGTGGCGTGGATGGCCATCAGGCGGCCGCGCCGTCGGAAATCATGGCCGCAAACTCGGCCTCGGCGCACAGCGTGTCGCCGACAAAGGCCTCGCCGCGGAACTTCCACACGGGGCCCCGGCTGCGGATCAGGCTGACCTGCATGCGCAAAAGCTCCCCCGGCGATACCGGCTTGCGGAAGCGCGCATTTTCAATGCTCATGAAATAGACCACGCTGCTGGTCTTGCCGCCCAGCGTGTGCACCACCAGCGCGCCGGCCGTCTGGGCCATGGCCTCCACGATCAACACGCCCGGCATCACCGCGCGTTCCGGAAAGTGTCCCATGAAAAAGGGTTCGTTGATGCTGACCGCCTTGAAGCCCGTGGCGCTCTGGCCCGGAACGATGTCGGTGAGCTTTTCCACCAGCAGCATGGGCGGGCGATGCGGCAGCAGCTTTTTGATCTGCTCGACATCCAGAACAATATTGTCCGTCATTTTTCGTCCTGCGCGCGGCGTTTCGCCAGCCTTGTCACGGCGTGAATCTCCCGGGCCCATTCTCTTACAGGTTTCGCCGGAGCCCCGCCATAATCGACGCCGCCAGGCAAAAAGATGCTCGATCCGGTTCCGGCGCGCGCGCCAAGACGGGCCCCGGCCCCGACACGCGTGTGATCACCCAGGCCCACTTGCCCGGCCAGTATCACGCCGTCTTCCAGCACCACGCTGCCGGCAAGACCCGCCTGGCCCGCGATGATGCAATGACGCCCGATCTGACAATTGTGCGCGATTTGCACCAGGTTATCGATCTTGCTGCCTTCGCCGATCACGGTGTCGCCCAGCGCCCCGCGGTCGATGGTGGTGGCCGCGCCGATCTCGCAATCATCCTGGATGATGACGCGGCCCAGTTGCGGCATCTTGATGAAACCCTTGGCGCCCGGCGTGAAGCCAAAGCCCGGCTGGCCGATCTGCGCGCCCGGCAGGATCACCACCCGGTCGCCGACATAGGCATGGCTGATGGTCACATTGGCGCCGATTTCGCAGTTTCGTCCGATGGCAACACCCGGCCCGATCACCACGCCGGGCGCGATGCGGGTGCCGTCACCGATCTCTGCGCCTGAACCGATCACGGCACCCGGGGCGATCTGCACGTCCTTCCCCAATACCGCATCAGGCGCGATGGCGCCGGTCTGCGGCCAGATGGGCTGGGAATAATTGGGGTAGAACAGCCGCGCCACGGCGGCAAAGGCCACTTGCACCGAGGCGGCCTCGACCAGCGTCATGCCCGGCGGCGCGACTTTTTCCGCTTGGGCGGTGGCGCCTTGCGGGATGAGACATACGCCCGCGCCTGACGCGGCGAACGCGTCACGCAGCTTGCGGCTTCCGGTGAAAAAGGTGAGATGCGCCGGTGAGGCGCCGGCCAGATCGGCGAGGTCGAATACCGATTTGGCCGCGTCCGCGCCGGGGGGAACGGCGCAGCCGGTCTTTTCGCAAACCTGCGCCAGCGTGAACGGCCCGCGATTTTCGAAAAAACGGGGGTCGGCCATGCGGGGCTCTTACTGCCGGGGCGCTTGCGGCGGCGGCGGCGCGTTGAGGTCCACCTTGATGGTCGGCAGCTTCTGGTTCAGCCGGTCGATCACCTTCTGGGTGATGTCGAAGCTGTTGGCGGTGGCAAACACCACGGCCTGCTTGTCGACCACGATATTGGCGCCCTCTTCCTTGACGACTTCCTGCACGATGGGGCCCAGCGCCTGTTCCATCTGCTGGCGCGCCTGGAAGAAGCCGGCCTTGATCTGCTCGTCCTTCTTCTGGGCCGCGGCCTGCAGGCCGCGCTTCTTGGCTTCAATGCCCGCCATGCGCTTGGCCTTCGCGTCCGGCGACAGGATCGCGGTCTGCTGCACGGCCGTGCGCTCTTCTTCCTGGATGGAACGGCCCTGCGCGCTCAGGTCGGTCTGGGCCTGCTTGGCAATGGCCTGGACCTGACGGGCGACGTCCTGCCCGACCTTGGAGCCCTGCATGATGGCGACCTTGTCAATCACCACGAGTTTGGTGGGGGGCGTGGACTGCGCGAAGACCGGGGTGGCCAGGCTCGCGAGGCCCGCAAAAGCGAACGCGAAGGTTTTGGTCATGGTCAGTATCCTGTGGCAGTGCTGAAGTGGATGATCTGTGCTCTGTCGTATTCGGTCTTGGAGAGCGGCAGGCCGATATTGATCTGCACCGGGCCCACCGGCGAGCGCCACTGCACGCTCAGACCGGCGGTGGCGCGGAATGCGAGATTGTCCTTCACGCAGGAACCAACGCCGGAATACTGCGCGCCGGTACAGGTGCGGGTGAAGACGTTGTCGAGGCGGCCGATGGTGCCGAAGTCGGAGAACAGGCCGACCTGGATGCCATAGCTTTCCGGGATCAGCCCCGGCATGCGCGCTTCCAGGCTGCCGATGGCGTAGACGGTGCCACCCAGCGCGCCGGTGTTCTGCGGCGCGACGAGATCGCGCGCGCCCACGCCCGCCAGCGAGAAGCCGCGGAAGGTTTCGCCGCCCATGAAGTAGCGTTCGTTGAACGGCACCAGCGATCCGTCATAGCCGGTGATATAGCCGCCACGGCCCGACAGGCTGGTCACGACACTGCCGTCGAAAATCGCCTTGTAGGTAGAGAAGGTGCTGTTGGTGGACATGTACTTCAGGCTGCCGCCAAAGCCGGCAAAGCTCTGCGCGAAGGTGAAGGTGCCGCCGCTGGTGGGCTTACGCACATCGTCCAGGTCGTTATAGGAATAGGAGAATCCGATGATCGAGCCGCTGGCCGAACCCGCCGCCAACTGCACGTCCAGCGGCGCGCCCGCATAAGGCCGCACTTCTTCAATCTTGTAGGTGTAGCTGACGCCGATCGTGCTGTATTCGGAGATCGGAAAGCCTAGGCGCGCCACCGCGGCGCTCACATCGCTCTGGAAGGTGGCCTGCTCGTAATTGGTCTGCACCTGGTAGAGGTCAAAACCCACCGCCAGCTCGCGGTCTAGGAAGAAAGGCTCGGTAAAGCTAAACTGGGCAGACTTGGTGATGTAGGACGCCTGCAGGCTGATGCGCATATTCTGGCCGCGGCCGAACAGATTCTGTTCGGTGTAGCTGATTTCACCCAGCAGCGAGGTGTACGAGGAATAGCCCAAGCCGACCTGTAGCGAGCCGGTCGACTGTTCGGCAACCTGGACGTTCAGCGTGGTGCGGTCGGGCTGGCTGCCCGGCACGTTCTGGACGGTCACGTCCTTGAAAAAGCCCAGCGCGCGGATACGCGTGCGCGAACGGTCGACCAGCACGCGGTTGAAGGCGTCACCTTCCTGCAGGCGAAACTGGCGGCGGATCACCTTGTCGAGCGTGCGCGTGTTGCCCGCGATGTTGATCTTCTCGATATAGACGCGCGGACCCTGGGCGATCTCAAAGCCCAGATCGATGGTCCGTTCTTTTTCGTTGCGCTTGATGCGCGGATGAACTTCGGCAAAGGCATAGCCCTGCGTGCCGGCGGCATTGGTCAGGGCGTCGATAGCCTTCTGCACCACTTCCTGCGAGTAGATATCGCCCTCGTCGGCGTCGATCAGCGGCCTGAGGCTGGCACCGCTCAGTTCCTTGATCTTGGAATCGACGGTGATCTTGCCGAACTTGTAGCGGACACCCTCATCCACCGTGAAGTTGATATAGAAACTCTCGCGGTTGGGCGTCAGTTGCGCCACGGCGGTCACAACCTTGAAGTCGGCATAGCCACGCGTCACGTAATAGCGGCGCACGGATTCCTGGTCGAACTGCAAACGGTCAGGATCGTAATTGTCGTTGGTGGCAAAGAATTTCCACCAGCGGCTTTCCTCGGTCGCGATCTGGCCCTTCAGCGTGTCGTCGTCAAACACCTTGTTGCCGCTGAAATTGATGCGGCTGACGCCGGTGGTCGGACCATCGGCGATCGAGAAGATCAGGTCGACGCGGTTCTGCGGACGCGGGATGATCTGGGGATCGACTCGGGCGGCGAACTTGCCGTTGCGGCGGTACAGCTCGATGATGCGCTGCACGTCGGCCTGGATCTTGGTGCGGGTAAAGACGGCGCGCGGACGGATCTGGACTTCCTTGGTCAGGTCCTTGTCGCTGACCTTGGTATTACCTTCGAACACCACCTGGTTGACGATGGGGTTTTCGGTGACGCGGATGGTCAGCGTGCCGGTCGAACTCTCGAAGTTGGTCTTGACGTCGGAGAACAGGTTGGTGGCGGTCAGCGCCCGTAGCGCCTGGTCCACTTCGGCGGGCGTGTAATTGTCCCCTTCGTGCACCCCGACATAGGTCAGAACCGTGCCGGGTTCGACGCGCTGGGTGCCGCGCACCAGGATATGCTGGATGAGGCGCGGCGGCGCGGCGACGGGGGCTGCGGTCGCTGCGGGATTGGCAGCGGCCTCGTTGCCGACCGCGGCGCCCTGCTTGTTCAGCTCCGCGGCGCGTTCGGCGGCGCCGGGACGAAGCTGGGCGACAGCCGGCAGCGACGCCAGCGCCAGGCAGAGGCCCGTGGTGGAGGTCGCGCGCAACAACCTGTTTTTGAGGCGCAAAATTCGCATCCCGGGTTCGGCCAACTCGTCGAAGGGGCGTCCGCGCGCGGAACGCCTGTGTTTTCAGAAAAGATTTAGCCGGACCAGGTCATTCCAGGTCGTCAGGAGCATCAGCCCCAGGACAAAAACCAGCCCCAGCCTAAATCCAACGTCCTGGGCCCGCTCACCGAGCGGGCGCCCCAAAACAGCTTCCACTGCATAGTACAGAAGATGCCCCCCGTCGAGGAGCGGAATCGGAAAAAGATTGATCAAACCAATACTTACAGAAAGTATAGCTACGAGATTCAGCAGCGGCAGGAAGCCGAAATCCGCCACCTGGCGGGTCATGTTGGCGATGCCCACAGGGCCCCGGAGCTGGTCTGTGCTGGCCTTGCCGGTGATCATCTGGGAAACCCCGACAATCGTGCTGCGAACGATGTTCCAGGTCTCGGAACAGGCAGCCCTGAACGCCCCCACCGGGCCATACATCTCGCGGGTGACCGGCGCCTTGGGGTCCGGGCGCACCCCAATCACCATCTGGCTGGTGGGATTGCCCAGAACGTCGGTCGTGTTCATCAGCTTGGGGGTGACGTTCACGGTCAGGTCGCGGCCCTGCCGCAGCAAGCCGACCGCCAGCGTCTCGCCGCCGCTGAGCGAAATGATCTGGGGCAGTTGCTGGAAGTCCGTGACCTTGGTCCGGTCGATGCTGGTGACCCGGTCACCGGGCATGATTCCCGCCAGCGCCGCGGGGCTGCCCTTGGTCACCTGACCGATGACCGGCGCCATCACGCTATGGCCGGTGTACATGAACAGGCCGGTCAGAAGCACGATGGCCAGCGCGAAGTTGGCAAAGGGACCGGCGGCGGCCACTGCGGCGCGCTGGCCGACCGGCTTGTAGGTCAGGGTCTGCGCCTTTTCAGCCGCCGTCATCTGGCTGGCTGCGTCATTGTCAGGGCGCGAGGAGGCGTCGGCGTCGCCCGAGAACTTCACATAGCCGCCGATCGGCAACCAGCTCAGCTTCCAGCGCGTGCCGTGCTTGTCGTTCCAGCCGAAAATTTCCTTGCCGAAGCCGACTGAGAATACCAGCACCTTCACGCCGAAATAGCGCGCGGCCAGGAAATGGCCGAGCTCGTGGAAGAACACCACCAGAGTGATGACGAACAGGAAGGCCGGAAGCCCCATCGGGGTCCAGGAGATCAGACTTTGAATCGTGTCTAACATCTCAGGTTCCTACCCGCTGACAGATTTCTTCGGCCAGAACGCGCGCGCGCGCATCCATGCCCAGCACGGTTTCCAGATCGCCGGCCATGCCGTTGCTGCCGCAATCGCTGTCCAGCGCGGCGGCCACCACGCGTGGAATGTCGAGAAAGCCGATGCGCCGGTCCAAAAAGGCCTGCACCGCGATTTCGTTGGCGGCGTTCAACACCGTGGGCGCAAGCCCGCCGGACCGCATCGTGCCGATGGCCAGATTGAGCGCGGGAAAGCGCTCATGCGCCGGCGGGTGGAACACCAGACTGCCCAGCGCCGCCAGGTCGAGACGGCGCGAGGGCGACGGAATGCGGCGCGGCCAGCCCAGCGCATGCGCGATGGGCGTGCGCATGTCGGGCGCCGACAGGTGCGCCATGGTGGTACCGTCTTCATAAGAAACCAGGCAGTGCACGATGGATTGGGGATGCACCACCACGCCCAGTTTTTCGGGCGGCAGGGCGAAGAGAAAATGGGCCTCGATCAGCTCCAGCCCCTTGTTCATCAGGGTGGCGCTGTCGAGCGATATCTTGCGGCCCATCGCCCAGTTGGGATGGGCGACCGCCTCTTCCACCGTCACGGCGCGCATGCGTTCCAGCGACCATTCACGGAAAGGTCCGCCCGACGCGGTGATCGTCACCAGATCGGCTTCGGACGCGTCCCCCGAACCCAGCACCTGGAAGATGGCATTGTGCTCGCTGTCCACGGGCAGAACCTGCGCCCCGGATTTTTCCATCGCATCGCGGAACACCGCACCCGCCGCAACAACGCATTCCTTGTTGGCCAGCGCGACGACAACACCGCGGCGGATCGCGGCCAGCGCCGGTTCGATCGCCGCCGCGCCCATGATCGCCACCATCACGAAATCGGACGGACGCGCCGCCGCGTCAATCACCGCCTGGCGGCCGGCGGCCACTTCAATGCCGGTTCCGGCCAGACCGGCTTTCAGTTCGCCGAACAATTGTTCGTTGCCGATCACCGCCAGCTTAGGCTTTACCGCCTTCGCCTGCTCGATCAGCACTTTGACATTCTCGCCCGCCGTCAGCGCGGCGATCGGCAGCGCATCGGCGCCATGCAGCTTTCGGACATGGGCGATGACATCCAGCGTGTTGACGCCGATGGAGCCGGTGGAGCCCAGCACCGTGACGCTGCGCGCCAGCACCTCGTCCATCGGGGGCAGTTCGTCGAAAACCTTGGTCGCGGCAATGGCCTTCAAGACTGGCCTCCGAAAAGCGGATTGAACCCGGCACCGAACACCAGCACCGCCAGCACAATGGCGGCGGCGAAGGTGGAATCCAGCCGGTCAAGAACGCCGCCATGGCCCGGAATCATGCCGCCGGAATCCTTGGTGCCGAAGCGGCGCTTGACCATGGATTCCAGCAGATCACCGGCATGGGCGACGAAGCTGAAGAAAAATGCATAGAGCGCGCCGAGGGTGACATCGAAGCCCAGCACGGCGATGAAAAACGCGAACACCAGCGCGCCGCTGAGGCTGCCGCCGATGGTGCCGGCCCAAGTCTTGCCCGGCGAGAGTTTGGGAGCAATGCGCGGGCCGCCGATCAGCTTGCCGAACACCAGCGCGCCGGTATCGGTCGCCCAGACGACCACAAACATGCCCAGCACGATGAGCGCGCCCGAAGGCGCACCGCGCAGCGCCACCAGCGCCAGCGCGGGCACACCGATATAAAGAACCCCGGCGGCATGCCAGGACGGATTGTCATTGCGCACCCGCGCGTAAGCGAAAGACGCCGCCGCGCCGGCGATAACCGCGCCGAACGCATAAAGCGCCATATCTTCCAGCATCAGCAGCACCGCCAGCGCGATGGTGACGCCGCTGATGATGGTCTGAACATGCACCGGGCGCTGCTCGGCGGCTTCGCGCATCGCCGGGGAGCGCACCATGCGGTGCCATTCGCGCGCCGCGAACAGCACCAGCAGAACCACCAGGCCTGCAAACCATTCGGCGCTGTAGAGCAGGATCGCCATGGCGGTGATCGCCATGAAGCTGCCGAACAGCACGCGCAGAACGCCTTCGCTGGCGCCGCGCTCCACCGGGCGGGAATGAGGCTGACTCATGGTCACGCCACGGCTTCCGAATCCAGCGCGCCGAAGCGGCGCTCGCGCCCGCCGAACTGCGCCAGGGCGCTTTCCAGCGCCGCGCGGTCGAAATCCGGCCAAAGCGTGTCCAGGAACAGCAGCTCGGCATAGGCCGACTGCCACAGCAGGAAGTTGGACAAACGATGCTCGCCGCTGGTGCGAATAACCAGGTCCGGTGACGGCAGCGCGCTGGTGAACAGGCGGCTGGCGAACAGTTCGGGCGTGATGGTCTCGGGATCCAGCCGGCCGTCGGCGGCGGCGCGGGCCAGCTCGCGGGTGGCGGCGACGATCTCTTCCTGGCCGCCATAGTCGAAGGCGAAGGTCAGGTTCATGCCGGTATTGTTGATGGTGCGCTTTTCCGACTCTTCGATCATCTGCTGGATGTCGTTGGCCACGCGCCCGCGATGGCCGATGATCCGCATACGGATGTTCCGGTCGACCAGCTCGTCCATGTCGCTGCGGAAATAGGCGCGGAACAGCCCCATCAGCGCGCCGACTTCGGTCTTGGGGCGCTTCCAGTTCTCGGATGAGAAAGCGAACAGCGTCAGGTTTTGCAGGCCGATATCGCAGGCGGCGCGCACGGTTTCGCGCACCGCGCCCATGCCGGCATAATGGCCTGCCTCGCGCGGCAGCAGACGCTTGCGCGCCCAGCGGCCATTGCCGTCCATGATGATGGCGACATGGCTGGGAAGGTGGGGGCCGGTCTTGTCTTCCAATGCCATCAGACCTGCATGATTTCCTGCTCCTTGGCATGGAGCGCGGCATCGATATCCTTGATGTGGGCGTCGGTCAGCTTCTGCAGCTCTTCGCCCTTGGTGTGCTGATCGTCTTCGCCGATCTTGCCATCTTTCTGCAGGCGCTTGAGCAGGTCCATGCCATCGCGGCGCACATTGCGCACGGCGACGCGGGCGGCTTCGGCATACTTGGCGCCTAGCTTGGAAAGCTCCTTGCGGCGCTCCTCGTTCAGTTCGGGCAGTGGAATGCGCAGCAACTGGCCGTCCATCTGCGGGTTCAGACCCATGCCGGCGTCGCGGATCGCCTTGTCGACGGCCTTGGCCAGGCCCTTGTCCCAGACCTGTACCGTGATCATGCGGGCTTCGGGGGTCGAAATCGTGCCGACCTGGTTGATCGGCACGGTGTTGCCATAGGCCTCGACCTTGACCGGATCGAGCAGCGCGGCGCTGGCACGCCCGGTACGCAGGCCGCCCAGCTCGGTTTTGAGGGTGGAGACCGCCCCGTTCATGCGGCGGTCCAGTTCGTCCTTACTATAGGCCTCGGCCATGTCACCTTCGCTCCAACGCACCCCGGTGAGAGACTACCCTTAAACCGGGGCGCCGCTTCACTTTTCTTCGATAATGGTTGCCCGGCCACGGCCCTGAAGGACCTCCGCCAGCGCGCCCGGCTCGGCCAGGGAAAACACCAGGATCGGGATGCGATTTTCCCGCGACAGGGAAATGGCCGCCGCATCCATTACCTGAAGATTCTGGGCTAACACCTCGTGATAGCTTAGAGAATCGTAGCGCTTGGCGTCCGGAACCTTTTTGGGGTCGGCGCTGTAAACACCATCAACCTGGGTGGCCTTGAGCATGGCGTCGCAGGCCATCTCGGCGGCGCGCAGGGCGGCCGCCGTGTCAGTAGTGAAGAAGGGGTTGCCGGTCCCGGCGGCGAAGATCACCACCCGTCCCTTTTCCATGTGCCGGATGGCCCGGCGCCGGACATAGGGTTCGCAGACATTGTTCATGGCGATGGCCGACTGGACGCGCGACGACACCCCCGTCCGCTCCAGACCCGCCTGCATCGCCAGCGCGTTCATCACTGTGGCCAGCATGCCCATGTAATCGGCGGTCGCCCGATCGATGCCCTTGGCCGAACCGGCCAAGCCGCGAAAGATATTGCCGCCGCCCACCACCATGCAGATTTCGCTGCCGGCTTCGACAGCCTGCTTCACGTCACGGGCGATGCGGTCGATGGTCTCGACGTCGATGCCGAACTGGCCCGCGCCCATCAACGCCTCGCCGGAGACCTTGAGCAGGACGCGGCGGTACTTTGGCGCTGTGGGCATGGCCAATCTTTCTCTGAAGAGACCTGTCGGTTAGCGGGTGCCTGCCATCTGGGCAACTTCGTCGGCGAAGTCGGATTCGACCTTCTCGATGCCCTCGCCCACCTTGAAGCGGACAAAGCCTTCGATCTCGACCGGCGCGCCCACATCCTTGGCGGCGTTCTCGATCAGCTTGGCAATCGGTGTCTCGCCGTCCAGCATGTAGACCTGCTGCATCAGCACCACTTCCTCGTAGTACTTGCGCATGCGGCCTTCCATCATCTTTTCGACGACGGCTTCCGGCTTGCCGGACTGCAGGGCGATGTCCTTCTGGACGTTGTATTCGCGTTCGACCAGCGCCTTGTCGAGGTGATCCTTGGTCAGAGCCAGCGGCGCGGCGGCGGCGACATGCATGGCGAGCTGCTTGGCCAGGGCCGACAGCTTGTCCTTGTCGCCGGCGGACTTCAGGCCGACCAGCACGCCGATATTGCCCAGTTCGGGCGACGCGGCATTGTGCACATAGGCAGCGACGACGCCCGGATTGACGCTGAGCGCGGCGGCGCGGCGCACGGTCATGTTTTCGCCGATCTTGGCGACCAGCTCGGTCAGCGTCTGCTGCACGTTGGACGAGCCCATCGGCGCGGCCAGCAGCTTTTCCAAATCGCCGCCCGTCTGGAGGGCGAGTTTGGACGCGTCCTTCACGAAGGTCTTGAACTCTTCGTTCTTGGCGACGAAGTCGGTTTCGGCGTTCACTTCCAGCAGAACGCCGGTGCTGGCGTCGACGGCGACACCCACAAGACCTTCGGCGGCGGCGCGGCCGGACTTCTTGGCGGCCTTGGAAATGCCCTTCTTGCGCAGCCAGTCGATGGCCGCTTCCATGTCGCCGTTATTTTCCGTCAGCGCGTTCTTGCAGTCCATCATGCCAGCGCCGGTCTTGTCGCGCAGGTCCTTCACCATGCCAGCGGTGATGTTCGACATACTCGTCTCCATTCTTCGCCCGCGCGCGCCGCCCTCTTCAGGAAAGGGGCCTCGCGCGGGTTCGATGATTTGAAAAATTAAGCGGTCGCTTCGACCAGCTGGGGGCCGGTGTCTTCGATCTCTTCGGCCGCGCCCAGGTCGACGCCGGCGTCGGTCTGGCTCTGGCCCAGGCCGTCGATCACCGCGCGCGCGGCCAGGTCGCAATACATAGCGATGGCGCGGGCGGCGTCGTCATTGCCGGGGATCGGATAGGCGATGCCATCCGGATCGCAGTTGGAGTCCAGGATCGCCGTGACTGGGATGCCCAGCTTGCGGGCTTCGGCAATGGCGATGGATTCCTTGTTGGTGTCGATGACGAACAGCATGTTGGGCAGGCCGCCCATTTCCTTGATGCCGCCGAGGCTGCGTTCCAGCTTGTCCTGCTCGCGCAGCAGACCCAGCAATTCCTTCTTGGTCAGGCCCGACTGTTCGGCGGTCGACAGCGTTTCTTCGATCGAACGCAGGCGGCGGATCGAATGGCTGATGGTCTGCCAGTTGGTGAGCGTGCCGCCCAGCCAGCGATGGTTCACATAATACTGGGCGCAGCGCTTGGCGGCCGCGGCAATCGGATCCGACGCCTGGCGCTTGGTGCCCACGAACAGGATGCGACCGCCACCGGCAGCAACTTCGCGCAGGGCGACGAGCGCCTGGTGCAGCAACGGCACCGACTGGGTCAGGTCGAGAATATGGATGTCGTTGCGCTGGCCATAGATGAAGGGGGCCATCTTCGGATTCCAGCGCTGCTGGCGGTGGCCGAAGTGAGCACCCGCTTCGAGCAGCTGGCGCATGGAAAATTCTGGCAAAGCCATTGATCAGTCTCCTTTACCGGTTGGCCAGATGCGCGGGTTATCCCCTTTCAGGAGACACCGGACGGCGACGACGGAACACCCGCCGAAAGCCACCCGCGCATGCGAGATGGCGGGCTTATACGGGCTGAATCCCCCACAGGCAAGGCGGAAAACCGGCACTTTACCTTTCCGAAGGCGGCCATGGGCTACAACGCCCGGGAACCTATCAGGCTCAGAATGTCCCGGTTTTCTGCCCTTTTCGCGTCTGATGGTGCCATTTCCCGGGGAAACTGGCTGACGCAGGAGCGTATCCGGCGCATTGCGGTGTGCCTTGCCGTGGCCTTCGCCGTTCTGGCTGCCGCGGACTTCTGGTACCAGACCCGCCAGGGTCAGCCGGCCGGGCGGGACTTCATCAATTACTGGTCGGGCGCCCAGCTCGCGGTGCAGGACAGGGTCGGCCAGGTCTACGACTTCAAGGCCTTCATGGACTTCGAGCGCACCGTCGCGCCGGACACCTCGTGGCGCTGGTATTCCTATCCGCCCGTCACCCTGCTGCTGAGCCTGCCGCTGGGATTTGTCGGCTTCGGCCTCGGTCTGGCGCTGTGGCTTGCGGCCAGCTTCGCGCTTTGCGCTGCGCTGCTGGCGCAATCGATCGGCTGGCGCTGGGCCCTGCTGGCGACCTTCGCCGCACCCGCCATCCTGTGGAACACGCTCTCGGGCCAGAACGGCGCTTTCAGTGCGGCGCTGATGGCGGGCGGACTCATGTTGCTGGCGCGTCGTCCATGGCTGGCAGGCGCGCTTTTCGGCGCGCTCTGTTTCAAGCCGCATTTGATAGTGCTCGTTCCGCTGGCACTGCTGGCGGGTGGGCAGTATCGCGCCCTCGCCGGTTCGATCATCTCCGCCACGCTGCTGTGCCTGGTGAGCTATGCGCTGTTCGGCGCGCAGCCTTGGACCGGCTTCGTGCAGAACTCGCCGCTCAATGTGGAAATCCTCGAACACGCTGCCGGAGTGTGGCCGCGCATGCCCACTATTTTTGCCGCGGTCCGTTACATGGGTGGCGGCGTTCCGGTCGCCTATGGAATGCATATTCTTGGCGCACTGGCGGCACTGGGGATCCTGATCCAGGTCTCGCGCAGCCCTGCTCCGCTGCCCGTGAAAGGCGCGGCGCTGATCCTGGCGACGTTTCTCGTCACGCCCTATGCCTGGGATTATGACCTGGTGGCGGTCGTGTTCGCTGTGGCCTGGTTGGTGCGCGAAGGCGTCACATCCGGTTTCCGGCCATTCGAGAAAAATGCGCTGGCGTTGGCGCTGGCCCAACCGTTGCTGGTGATGCCGTTCATGACATTGCTGCACATCCAGCCCGGCTTTGCGCTTTTGTGGCCCGCCCTGATCGTCACCTGGCGGCGCGCCTGTCAGGCGCAGCCCGTCGCGCAGAGCGCGCCTATCTTGCCGGAGCCGACGTCGGCGCGCGGCTAGCACCCGGCAGTTTCAACAGCGCCAGGATGACGCCCAACAACACCAACGGCGTGATCAGTCCCAGCGGCATCGCCCTGGGCGGATTGTAGAGCGCCGCCGTCCAGGCCAGCAGCGGCAGCATCACGAAAAGGGGACGCGCGCCTTGCGGCATGTCCCACACCAGTTTCAGGGCCGCGAGCCCCAGCAAGACCAGGTCGTAGTTCGACAGATGCGGCGAAGCCAGCAGCGCCGCGCAGCCCAGGATCGCGATGCGCTGGGGATGACCAGACCGGAACACGTGCCAGACCAACCCCGCGCACCCCAGTATCGCGACACCTTGCGCCGCATTCGCCAGCCATCGCGGCGCGCCAAGCAACGTCATGCAGGTTGAGACGCTCTCATCCCACATGTTTCCCCATTCGGTGGCGTTCATGCCCGCAACCTCCTGGGGATGGAGGTAAACATTGATCCAGTCCCACCACAGGCTGACGCCAAACAGCGCCGCGCTGGCCAGCGTAAACAGGATCGCACTGGCGGACATGGCCGCAAAGGCGCGGACCTGTCCCGATGCGATCAAGGCAAGCGGCAGCAGCGGAAAATATTGAGGCTTGAAGATCATCAGCCCCAGTAGCGCGCCGCCCAGCAAAGGCTTGCGGTCCACAAGCGCCATGCCGCCCAGAACCAGCGCCGCCACAAGCACGGCGTTGGAGCCTGCCACGACATTGTTGGAAGCGGCCGGGCACAACAGCGCCCCGGCAAGAAAGAACAGATAGGATTTGTCCGGCGCCCATTTGCGCAAGGCCAGCGCCAGCGCCGCGAACTGCGCCAACTGGCTCAGCAGCAACGACCATCCCACGCTCAGTTTCGCGAACGGCGCGATCAGCAAAAGATAGACGGGCGGATAGGGAAAGAGCGGCGCGGGCAGCGGTCCCGACAGCCAGTGCGCGAACTGGCTGTTCGTGGTCTGGGTGATCCAAAGCTGATTGTAGATGTGGCCAAGGTCGCCGGTGAAAATCGCGCGGCCCGCGGTCATGAAGATGACCCAGTCCGCGCCCAATGCATTGAAATGGGGCCCAATCGCCCCGTCATGGCCTGTGCCGGTGGCGATCACCAGCGCCCAGCCGTAAGCGGCGAACGCGATGGCGGCCAGGCCCAGCGGCCAATGCCGTTTCAGGACGGGCGGAATCATATCCATCGTCCGACTATGCGGCCAAAAGCGTTTGAGTTACACAGCGCGACATGAAAAGCCCGATACGTCCCGTTATTGCGCAACTCAAGCCCAGCGGCATCAGCCAGGTCACGGCCCTGGGGCTGGGCAATCCGGATGTGCTGCCGCTGTGGTTCGGAGAAACCGATCTGGTCACGCCGCCTTTTATCCGCAAGGCAGCGGCGCAGGCGCTGGAAGATGGACGCACATTCTATACCAATGCGCGCGGCATCACGCCGTTGCGCGAAGCGATCAGCGCATTCCACAAACGCACCATTGGCGCCGACATTCCGATCGAGCGGATCACCATCCCCGGCGCCGCGATGCTGGCCGCCGTCACCGCGCTGCAGATGGTGTGCGAGACGGGCGACAATATCGTGGTGGTGTCGCCGATCTGGCCCAACATTTTCCAGGCCGCCAAGGTGGTGGGCGCGGAGCCGCGATTGGTGCGGCTGGAAGAAGACTGGAATGCGGGCCGCTGGCGGCTGGACATGGACAAGCTGTTCGACGCCTGCGACGAACGCACCAAGGCGCTGTTCCTCGCCTCGCCCGGCAACCCCACCGGCTGGATGCTGACGGCGGACGAACAGAAGATCATTCTGGATTTCTGCCGCCAGCGCGGCATCGCCATTCTGGCCGACGAGGTCTACGGCACACTGGTATTCGACGGCAGCGCGCATGCGCCATCTTTCCTGTCCATCGCCGACGAAAACGATGCGGTGTTCGGCATCAACAGCTTTTCCAAGCCCTGGGCGATGACCGGCTGGCGGGTGGGCTGGCTGGTGCATCCCAAGAGCGTCGAGAACGCCGCTGCTGCCATGGCCCAGTGCAACAACACGGGCTCGACGCACTTTGCCCAGTATGGCGCGCTGGCCGCGCTGTCGCCGGAAGGCGAAGCGTTCCGCGCCAGCCTGCTGGAACGCTGCCGCGCCGGGCGCGATGTGGTGGAAAAGTGGATCGGGCGGCAGAACCGCGTGCGCTGGATGAAACCGGACGGCGCCTTTTACGGCTTCCTGCATGTCGACGGCCTGAAAGACAGTCTGGGCTTCTGCCAGCGCACCGTGCTGGACGATCATGTCGGCGTGTCGCCGGGCTGGGCCTTCAGCCTGGGCGATCCGCGCGACGACTCTTACCTGCGCATCTGCTTCGCGCAGGATGCCGCAAGGCTGGAACAGGCGCTGACCCGCCTCGAAGGCGCAATCCGCAAGCTCTAAACCGCTTCGACGGAGGCGATGCCGGGCAGCGCCGCGATGCGGTTGCGCAAGGTGGCATTCACCGCGATGCGCTTTTTCAGCTCGATCTCGACTTCCTCGCCCGCACTGCCCGGCACCACGATGTTCACGAGGCCCTTGCCGACCTGCGACAGCTCCGCCGACAGCGCGGCCAGCGATGAGGCGTCCGACAGGCGGATCACCATGCCCTCGCCCGCCTGCGCCGCAGCCTGATCCAGGTCGAGGATGGAAGCCGCGCGCAGCTTGAGTTCGTCGCCATCCCATTCGGCGGACGCCGTGATGATCAGCGATTTGCCTGCTTCCAGCAGAAGGCGGCTGGCCGCCAGCACTTCGGGGAACAGCATGATTTCAAACATGCCCGTGGGATCTGAGAAAGACACAAAGGCATACATCTGGTCGTTGCGACCGCGCCGCTCCGATTTCTTGATCAGGGTGCCGGCGATCTTGGCCTTGAAGCCGGCACGGCGACGGTCTTCCAGCAGCGCGGCATAGGTCGAGGCGCCCAACCGCTTCAGCGCTGGACCATACGAATCCAGCGGATGGCCCGACAGATAGAAGCCCATGGCGGAGAATTCCTCGCCCAGCCGCTCATGCACCGGCCAGTCGGGAATGTTCGACAGCCGCAACTCTTCCGCCGGGCTGTCGCCGCCACCGAACAGCGATACTTGCCCGCTTTCACGTTCGCGCTGCGCCGCCTGCGCGCCGCCCAGGATGCGGTCGGAATTTTCCACCAACTGGCGGCGGTTGGGGTTGAGACTGTCGAAGGCGCCGGCGCGCACCAGATTTTCGAAGGCCCGCTTGTTGACCAGCCGCGGATCGACACGGCGCGAAAAATCAGACAGCGATTTGAACTTGCCGCCGTCCTTCCGCATCTCGACCACATGGTCCATGGCCTGCTTGCCGACACCCTTCACGGCCGCCAGCGCGTAGAACACCGTGTTGGCCTGCGCATCGCAGGTGAACACCGCTTCGCTGACATTGATGTCGGGCGGCGCCACTTCCACGCCAAGCCGCTGGGCTTCCTGGCGGAAAATGTTAAGGCGGTCGGTGTTGCCGATATCCAGCGTCATCGAGGCAGCGAGGAATTCGACCGGATAGTTCGCCTTCAGATAGGCGGTCTGATAGGCGACCTGCGCATAGGCGGCCGCATGGCCCTTGTTGAAGCCGTAACCGGCGAATTTTTCGGCCTGTTCGAAAATCATTTCGGCCACGTTGCGGGCGATCTTGCGTTCTTCCGCGCCCTTCATGAATTTCTGGCGCTGCGGGATCATTTCCGCCGGAATCTTCTTGCCCATGGCGCGGCGCAGGATATCGGCCTCGCCCATCGTGTAACCGGCCAACTCGCGGGCGATGCGCATGACATCGTCCTGATAGGTCATCACACCGTAGGTTTCCTTGAGGATCGGCTCCAGCGCGGGATGAAGATATTCCACCGGCTCCTTGCCGTTCTTGCGCGCGATATAAGTCGGGATCGAATCCATCGGGCCCGGGCGATACAGCGCCACAAGCGCCACCAGATCGTTGATGTGATCGGGCTTCATCTTGCGCAGCAGGTCGCGCATGCCCGCGCCTTCAAGCTGGAATACGCCGACGCTGTCGCCATGGGCCAGCATTTCGAAAGTGCCCGCATCGACAAAGTCGATGGTCTGGGTGTGCAGATCGACACCCCGCTTTTTCAACAACTCCTCGGCCTTGGCGATGACGGTCAGGGTTTTCAGGCCCAGAAAGTCGAACTTCACCAGCCCGGCTTTTTCCGCATCCTCATAGTCGAATTGCGTCACCGGCATGTCGGAGCGCGGATCGCGGTACAGCGGCAGAATTTCATCCAGCGGCCGATCGCCGATCACCACACCCGCCGGATGGGTGGAGGCATGACGATAAAGACCCTCAATCCGCTCGGTGATCTGGAACAGGCGTTGGGCGAGAGGCTCCTGCTCGGCAATCTGCTGCAGGCGCGGCTCGCTCTCCACCGCTTCCTTGAGCGAAATGGATTTGCCCGGCGGGTTGGGGATCAGCTTGGCGATGCGGTCGACCAAGCCCAACGGCATCTGCAGCACGCGGCCCGCATCACGCACCGCGGCGCGCGCCTGAAGCGAACCCAGCGCCATGATCTGCGCCACCCGGTCGGCGCCATACTTGTCGCGCACATAGCGCACGACCTCGTCGCGCCGCTCCTGGCAGAAGTCGATATCGAAGTCCGGCATCGACATGCGTTCGGGATTGAGGAACCGCTCGAAGAACAGGCCGAAGCGCAAAGGATCGAGGTTGGTGATGTCCAGCGCCCAAGCCACCAGCGAGGAGGCGCCCGAACCACGCACGCCCACCGGAATGCCCTGCCCGCGTGTCCACTTCATGAAATCGGACACGATCAGGAAGTAACCGGGAAAGCCCATGCGATTGATGATGCCCAGCTCATAATCCAGCCGCTCGTCATAGACCTTGCGGTCCGCGGCCAGCGGCGCGCCGGTCAGGCGGCGCGAGAGGCCGGCCTCGGCTTGGGCCTTGAGCTCGGCTTCCGCCGACAGGCCAGACTCGGTCGTAAAGACCGGCAGGATCGGCTTGCGCTTCACGGGCTTGAAAGCGCAGCGCCGCGCGATCTCGACAGTGCTTTCCAGCGCCTCGGGCAGATCGGCAAACTTGGCCTGCATTTCCGACGGAGACTTGAAGCGATGTTCGCGCGTCAGGCGGCGGCGATCATCCTGCGAAACGAAGGCGCCATCGGCGATACACAGCAGCGCGTCATGCGCCTCGTACATGTTGGCGCGGCCGAAATGCACGTCGTTGGTGGCGACGATCGGCAGCTTCTGGCCATAGGCCATGTCCAGAAGACCGTCTTCGGTGGCGCGTTCTTCCGGAAGGTCGTGGCGCTGCAACTCGACATAGAGACGGGTTGGGAAAGCGGTAGCCAGTTTCTCGAGCAGCAGGGCCGCGGCCTCTTTCTGCCCCTCCAGCAGAAGCTGGTTCAGCGCCCCGCCCGGCCCGCCGGTCAGCGCGATCAAGCCTTCGGAATGGGCGAAAAGCTTCTCGGCCTTCACATGCGGCCAGTCACCGGTTTCCACATCCAGATAGGCGGACGAAAGCAGCTTGGTGAGGTTCTGATAGCCCACTTCATTCTGCACCAGGAGCGGCACATGCGGCGGCTTCTTGCGCGAGCCGGTTTGCAGCGGACTGCGCGGCGCGAATTCCACGGACAGCAGCGCGCCCACGATGGGCTGGATGCCTGCCTTGGTCAGGGTCTCGGTGATTTCATAGACGCCGAACAGGTTGTTGGTGTCGGTGACCGCCGCGGCAGGCGTGCCGGACTCCCGCGCCAGATCCGCCAGTTCCTTGGGGCGGACCGCGCCTTCCAGAAGCGAATAGGCGCTTTTCACGCGCAGATGGACGAAAGACGCCATGGGGTGGTTCTTCAGCGAAAGCCAGTTGGCAGTATCGCCCGCCGGCCCGCGATATGGACGCCCAACGGCGCCCTATCCACAGCGATCAGGTGCTGGAACCCAGAAAGACATGGGCGCCGCTGGTGAAGACGAACGCCGACACCATGAACAGAATAAGCCCCGCGCCCGCCGCCGCATCCTTGATCCACATGATCGCAGTCTCCCTCTTGGTCGAATTTTGTTCTAGTTTGGTTCCATCAAGAACGCAAGAACAAAACGTGACCAAATTGCCTTGGACGCGGGTGGCGTTGGACCAATAGATGGGGTCGCGCTGGTAGCTCATGCAAAGACAAGTCTTCGCTAGGACTTCCGGTTTCGGATGTCGCTGAAAGACCCCAGGTCTTAACGGGAACTGGCTTCAAACGTTAACGCCGGCCCTGCGGCGGAGCCGCGCATCAACAAAACCTGCGGCTAACGCGGCAGCTGGGTGCCTTCGATGAGCTTGCCCTGGTGCAGCAACAGGGCGCGGTCCATGCGCGACGCCAGTTCGAAATTGTGCGTGGCGATCAGCGCCGCCAGACCCTCTTTGCGGGTGATGCCGATCAGGGATTCAAACACCCCGCCCGAAGTACGGGGGTCGAGATTTCCCGTGGGCTCATCGGCCAGCAGAATGCGCGGGCGATTGGCCAGGGCGCGGGCTATGGCGACACGCTGCTGCTCGCCGCCCGACAGCTTGGACGGCAAATGCGACAGGCGCTTGCCCAGCCCCATCACTTCCAGAAGGCGCTGCGCTTCCACGGCCGCGGCCTGGCGCGACACGCCGGCGATCATCTGCGGCAGGATCACATTTTCCAGCGCGTCGAATTCGGGCAGCAGGTGGTGCGCCTGATAGACGAAACCGATCTTGTCACGGCGAATGCGGGTGCGTTCCTGGTCGGCCAGTTTCGAGGTCGCAACGCCTTCGATGTAAATCTCGCCGCTGGTCGGCGCTTCCAACAAGCCCGCGATATGCAGCAGCGACGACTTGCCCGCGCCCGACGGTCCCACCAGCGCCACGATCTCGCCCGGCTTCAGCGTCAGCGACAGTTCGTTGAACACTTCGAGCTGGCCTTCACCCTCCTTGTAGCGGCGGGTGATGCCTTCAAGCTTGAGAACCTCAGCCATGACGCAGCGCCTCGACCGGATCGAGTTTCGCCGCGCGCCAGGACGGATAGAGCGTGGCCATAAAGGTCAGCACCAGCGCCATCACCACCACGGCGGCCACCTCGCCCGGATCCATCTGGGCGGGCATGCGCGACAGGAAATAGATCGCCGGGTCGAACAGGGTCTTGCCGGTCAGCGCCGACAGGCCCTGCCGGATGCTTTCAATATTCATGCAGAACAACACGCCCAGGATCAGGCCCAGAATGGTGCCCACCACGCCGATGCTGGCGCCCGCGATGAAGAACACCCGCATCATGGCGCCGCGCGTCGCCCCCATGGTGCGCAGGATGGCGATGTCGCTGGATTTGTCCTTCACCAGCATGATCAGGCCGGAAATGATGTTCAGCGTCGCCACCAGAATGATCAGCGACAGAATCAGGAACATCGTGCTGCTTTCGATCTCCAGCGCCTGCAGCACGGTGTTGTTGAGCTGCTGCCAGGTAACGATCCGCATCTGCGTGCCCGCCGCCTTCTGGATGTCCGGCACCAGCCGCAGATCGGCTTCGGGATCGCGCACCATCACCTCGATGCCACTGACCGCCTCGCCGGTGCTGAAATAAAGCTGCGCTTCCTCCAGCGGCATGTAGACGTAATTGTTGTCGTACAGCGTATTGCCGATGCGGAAGGTGCCGATAACCCGATAGGTCTTGATGCGCGGCGTGGTACCGAACGGCGTTACGTTGCCACGCGGCGCGATCAGCGTGATGTCGGCGCCCAGCCGCAGGCCCAGCTTGTTGGCCAAGCCCTGCCCGATGATGACGGACTCTTCGCCCTCGAAGAATTGCAGGGCACGGGGCGACAGTTTCTCGGTCAATACCGTGACCTTGGCCAGGTCCTCGCGGCGCACACCGCGCACCAGCACGCCGGAATTGGCGCCGTTCTGGCTGGCCATCACCTGCCCGTCCACGATAGGCGTCGCGCTGACCACGCCGTTGACGGCCCGGATGCGTCCCGCCACCGCGTCGTAATCGGCCAGGTTGCCCATCTGCGACTGCACCGTCATGTGTCCCGACAGGCCCAGGATCGAACGCAGCAACTCGACCCGAAAACCGTTCATCACCGACATGACGATGATCAGGGTCGCCACGCCCACCGCGATACCCAGCAGCGAGAACAGCGAGATGACCGAAATGAAACTTTCCTGCCGCTTGGCGCGCAGGTAACGGGCGGCGATCATCCATTCAAAAGGCGCGAAAATTCGGGAGCTTTTACGGGCTGATTCTGGCATGTGGCCAAGGTAAGGGGGCTGTGCAAATCCGTCCATCGCAAAGGCTTGCGCCGCTGTCCCTTCGGCCCCATACCCATCGCGCGATGACCCATATGGCCGCCCCCAGCGACAGTTTCACCCGCGCCCGGCGGATCGAGCTGATCGCCCTGTTCGGGCTGCTGACGGTCTTCGTCCCCATCGGCATCGACATGTATCTGCCGGCGCTGCCCACCATCGCGCGGGAATTCGGCGCGCCGGTGTCGGCCATCGAACATTCGCTGGCCGCCTTCTTCCTCGGCATGTGCCTGGGCCAGGCGATGTTCGGCCCCATTTCGGACCGCTTCGGGCGGCGCATGCCGATCCTGGTGGGCCTGGGTCTCTACATCGCCGGCGCGGCGGGCTGCGCCCTGTCGCAAGGCCCCCTCACCCTCGATGCGCTGCGCTTCCTGCAGGCGCTGGGCGGCTGCGCCGGGACGGTACTGGCACGCGCCTGTGTAAGAGATCTTTTCCCGCCGGCGCAGGCGGCGCGGATCTTCGCCCAGATGCTGCTGATCCTGTCGGTGTCGCCGCTGTTCGCGCCTTTCGTCGGCGGCTTCCTGCTGCCGCTGACCGGATGGCGCAGCCTGTTCTGGCTGCAGGCCGGCGCCGCCGCGCTGACTTGGATCGTGGTGTGGAAAATTCTGCCCGAAAGCCATCCCGGCTCGGATCGCCGTCTGCATCCCTTTCATGTCCTGGCCGATTACTGGAAGATCGCGCGCGACCCGCATTTCAGCCGGTTGATCATTCCCGCCACGCTGACCGGCGCGGGGCTTTATGTCTTCCTGACCGGCTGGCCCAATGTGGTGATCGGCATGTTCAAGGTTGCGCCGGAATATTTCGGCTTCACCTTCGTGCTGAACGGCATCGGCCTGATCATTTTCAGCCAGGCCAGTGCCCGCTGGCTGAAGACGCACCCCGGCGAACCCCTGTTCTTCGTCGCGCTGGGCGCCAATGCGCTGGCCGGATGCCTGGCGCTGCTTTTCGGCCTGACCGGCTGGGGCGGACTGATTGGGCTGATCATCTGGATATTCATCTATTGCGCCATGATTGGCGTCATCAATCCCACCGCCGCTGGGCTGACCATGCAGCATTTCGGTCATGCCGCCGGCATGGCCTCGGCCCTGATCGGCTTCTTTCTATACGGAGGCGGCTTTCTTGCCTCCCTGCTGATGGGCGCGATCCATGCCAAGACGCCGGTGCCGATGACCGCGCTGATGTGCCTTTTCGGGCTTAGCGGGCTGGCGACTTATGTCCTGTTCAGGCCGCCCGCCCCGCGCTAAGACGGGCACGGAACTTTCCCCTTTTCGGAGCCTTCAATGCAGCGCGCCCTGGACATAAACCGCAGCCGGTTCGCCGACTGGTACCAGGCGGTCGTGCGCGATGCCGACATGGCCGAGACCAGTCCGGTGCGCGGCGCCATGGTGATCAAGCCCTGGGGCTATGGCGTGTGGGAGCAGATCCAGCAGGACCTCGACCGCCGCATCAAGGCCACCGGCCATGAGAACTGCTACTTCCCCATGTTCATCCCGCTGTCCTTCATCGCCAAGGAAGCCGAGCATGTCGAAGGCTTCGCCAAGGAAATGGCGATCGTCACCCATCATCGCCTGAAGAATATTGACGGCAAGCTGGTGCCCGATCCGGAAGCCAAGCTGGAAGAACCGCTGGTGGTGCGCCCCACATCCGAAACCATCATCGGCGACGCCTTTGCGCGCTGGGTGAAAAGCCATCGCGACCTGCCGCTTTTGATCAACCAGTGGGCCAATGTCGTGCGCTGGGAAATGCGCCCGCGCCTGTTCCTGCGCACCACCGAATTTCTCTGGCAGGAAGGCCATACCGCCCATGCCAGCGCGGCCGAAGCGGTCGACGAGACCAAGAAGATGCTGGAAGTCTATCGCAGCTTCGCCGAAGACGTTCTGGCGATGCCGGTGGTCGCGGGCGAGAAGCCGGAGAATGAACGTTTCCCCGGCGCCGAGAACACCTACTCCATTGAAGCGATGATGCAGGACGGCAAGGCGCTGCAGGCCGGCACCTCGCATTTCCTGGGCACCCATTTTGCAGAAGCCCAGAACATCAAGTTCCAGGACGATGCCGGCACGGTCAGCCTGTGCAACACCACAAGCTGGGGCGTTTCCACCCGCCTGATCGGCGGCGTGATCATGACGCACGGCGATGACGACGGTTTGCGCCTGCCCCCCGCCATCGCGCCGCGCCAGATCGTGGTGGTGCCGATGCTGCGCGACAAGCCGGAAGACACCGAAGTGCTGGCCTATTGCGAAAGCCTGGTCGAAGAGCTGGGCAAGCTCAGCATCTTTGGCCAGCGCCTGCGCGTGCTGCTGGACATGAAAAAGATCAAGTCGGCGGAAAAGCGCTGGAACTGGGTACGCCGCGGCGCGCCCATCATCATCGAAATCGGCCCGCGCGACGCCGCGGGCGGCAACATCACCTTCATGCGCCGCGATACCTTGCGCGACGGCGACAAGGTGAAATCCATGTCCGCCGGCCGTCAGGAATTCATCGAGGAGAAGGCCGTGCAGTTGCTGGCCGAGATCCAGCACAGCCTGTACGCCGAAGCCAAGGCGCGGCTGGACGCCAACATCAAAAGCGGCGTCACCGACTGGGCGGGCGTGGAAAGCTATTTCGCGGGCGGCGACGAAGAGTTCAAGGGCTGGCTGCGGGTGTCCTGGTCCAAGCCGACCGGTGCGGAGCTGGACAAGGTCGATGCCAAGCTCAAGACGCTCAAGCTGACCATCCGCAATGCACCGACGAAGCAGCCCGACAGTTTCGCGCCCTGCCTGTTCACCGGACAGCCCGGCGTGGAAGAAATCCTGATCGCCCGCGCTTACTGAAGAAATTGCTACGGGCGCTGCGGCAGCGGTTCGCAGGCGACGCCGTCATTGTCGTCATCTGACCGGCCCCCACTGAGTGGCCCAGTTGGTATGTTAGTTTAAGGGCATCATTTGCACCATCCCGTTGCTAGCCGGCTGATCTGGCGGCCAGACTGTGGCCTGCGGTGCCGGTGGTCGGTATCCCA